>Ga0268249_1000125_pt1 | contig 49296 bp, 33 predicted proteins | sample AgamicAtPe_FD_200257 | JGI IMG/M metagenome (GOLD analysis project Ga0268249, IMG submission 200257) | Agave microbial communities from Guanajuato, Mexico - At.P.e (v2) (version 3) | ecosystem: Host-associated > Plants > Phyllosphere > Phylloplane/Leaf | place: Guanajuato, Mexico | collected... | reverse complement strand
TTGGCCAATCGGTCTCAAATTGAGGCCCATACTGCGGCAGATCTGTTTTTGAGCCTCCAACGAAATCCGCACTTTCACGAGCGACGTGACCATCAACTTCCAACACTCGCTTGTGGTCCGCTGCCGCTCTAATGGGGTAACGTTTTTCGAAAGTTTCATGCGGGTGAATCTTCGCTCTGTATTCGTTAGAATCGACCAGCCCCCCAGCGACCTCACCGCTTGGTCCGTCTATCGGAGATGGCGAACTCACTTCTTTTCGGATCAAACCCCGCGATCGGCAATCAGCCTTGTTGTCAACCTTCCTTTCGTCATCCAGTTCTTGGGCAATCTGCCCGCCATGGTCGGCCCCCATAAGCTCCTGGTACCTCTTCCAACCCTCCAAGCGCGCTCGCGCAAGGGCCTCATAGCTCGTCTCGAAGGTTGTTTTCAAATCCATATCACCCTCTAGCACAATGTTGTCTCGAGGCTTGCTCGCTACCTCTGGTCTCGTGATTAGCACCTGAAGGCACCCTTCCGCTTGGGGCTCCGATTTGTACGCACTTCCCAAAAATCTTGATCCCATCAGATATCGTTCGTCTCCAAAACAACATCCACGGGCTGTGTAATTGCGTCCGTTCGACATCAAGCTCTGCCTGCTAGTCTCGATCAACTGCGTGTTAACATTCGCGCCGTTTATGGGGCAGTCGTCGCACCCGTTGTAAGCCTTCGATTCTCCCGGGGACGAAACGAAATTTGAGCATGTATGGCTACTGTGAGCATGGCGATGGTTGGAATGGGGAGGCCTTGGAAAGTTAGTGGAAAACTACTTCCATTGAGGTCAGAGGCAGCTTAGCGTAGCATCAAGCAGAAGGTGGCCAGTAGTTGGAGTTTGTAACTAGACTCTCGCTGCCGTGAATTCAAACTGACCCACTTGCCCAAAGTTGCATTAATTGGCCCAAGCGCCTCGCTTGACCACAAAGATGGTCTCTCGCCGGCCTGTCTCCAGCACTACAAATATGCCTCTGGGCGACATTTTAATGGGTACTATCATCTCCATGGCGACAGGGTCCGATCTAAACTCTCTCAAACTCGTCATAGCATGTGAGTCGACGCGATCCGTGGCCCAACGCCTTGAGAGCCAGTCACGAGCCAATTCATCCCACAAGAAAACGCTTGCCCTAGAAACATTCTCTGCAAATATTGGATTCAGAACTTCTCTTCGCATGAGTCTTGTTGTGACAAAATCTGAACATCAGATTTCGTCGATTATGAATGTCGCTATTGAGATCTAGAAACTTTTGGCGCTTTTACACCCTCTTAGCGCCAAGAACCATTCTCTATCCCTCAGAACAGAGGCCACATCCGCCTACTTACCCGCAATCGCATAAATTGCAAACGCATTTCAATGGCCGCTCCATCATGATCAAGTTTTGCTCCACCATATTGGCGATTTGCTCCTGGATCTGTCTACTTCAACTGGACTAAGGTTTTCAGCTCGCCAACTAAGCCAACAATAAGCTTAGTGGCTGCTCTGCTCTGGATAAGCGAGGATAGTTCTAATTAGATAGCTGGCTGGTGGCGCTCGCGAACTGCGTTTGCGCATTCGTAGTCCAGATGCTCATTTTGGGTAGGTGCATGGTCTCTGGTACTATATTCAGTGCAATCGAGACAGATCATCTCTCTCCCTCTATCTTTTCCTCTGGAAGCCGCTCGATGGCGCCGTCATCACTAAGAGAGGCAAAAAGGTCACCCACCTGTATGGCTACCATTTAGGTTTGGCTGAAGGTGAACGATGGATAATACAATTAATATCCACACAGATGGCCTTTGGCGGTCTGATAAGCCATGAACCAGGGGACCCAACTCACCTCGTTGATCCCAACTTCAACTGGCCACTAGAGTAGCCTTGTTAGGCCAACATTGTTGGCCAGCCTGAGCAGCAACGAGAGCGCCACCACAATTATGGCTCTGGATCTGCACAGTCTATCTGAGATTCTTCCAGTCCAATTAATTTGTAACAGCAACAATAGCAGCCAAGATTGCAACCATATCGACGAGAAAAATGACAACAGTAGCACCGTCGCAGCTATACAATCAGGCAGTGACCGAGTTCTTGTCGTAAATGCAATTTTGCGGGCGATTGCCTCGTAGCGATCACGAAAGAAACAATCCAACATGACCCACACGAACCATCGTCGCAGCGAAAGATCTAGCCCACATAAGAGCAGCCGAAAGTATGGCGGTTATTGTAATTCAGCAGAGCATGTTTAGCATGACTAAAAATGAATGAAATCCATCGGAAGTATGATCTCAACGAAGAGCAAGGAGGAACCCAACTCATCGCTAATGATCTGGTCCAAGAATAGTAGTATGCATTAGAACTGGATCAGCCACTCGAAACTGCTGTAAAGCAGAAAAGGAGCTCGTTCTGAGGGTTGCGCCGGATGCGCTAGATGCGCCTGGAGTGGCGCCAGGTCGGTAGGGCAAATACGCGCGAGGCGAGCAAAATAGCGCTCTCCCACCTTCCGTAATGCCTCTCGAATGAGATTGCTCGACATTGAGCAGATTCAGGAGCTCTAGGATAGTCTGAAAAGTTGGCTCCAGGGGTGATAGAAATGAGGATCTACCCACCCGCACATGGTCGATCAAAGCAAAGCCTAGCTTCACGTGACTTTGTGGCTCATGAGTGACCGGGCAATCGGGTCTTACTTCGCTCTGTTAGGCTTACTAAATAATCAAATGAACTGCCTCTCGGTGGAATCGGGTGATCGTCTGGCTCTGACCCTCACCAAGCTCAAGATTCCGCAACTCAATTCGGCCCTACAAAACTCGACCCTCCTCGGTCTCTGCGAGATTCTAAAGCGAGGTGTTTGGCGCGCTCAGCCCGATAGGAATCTAGGCCAGGGCTTCAGATTCGTTGAGCGGGCCACCTGGCGTTCGAGCACAAGCAAGGAAGCAAGCCGTACCCCATCGGCCACAACCCTACCTTGCCCGTCCAATCTGGCGGTCAGCGGGAGTGTCGGACGCCGCCTGCGCATCGTGGTTTGGTCGCATCGTTCCATTTCAGGATGCAGAGATATATTTATTTTAGCTAGCGTTACTGAGGAAAGAATATGACAGACCTGTTGCTACTGAGGTTGTCTTGTGCTGATACCCTCCTGACATGTCGTTCCGAAGCTCGTCTTAAATGGTAGATCAAATCCTCCGGCGTCTTTTCGCAGGCTTCCATCAGCGGGCGAATTATCAATAAGCTGTTTTACTCTAAGCATTGGGGCATCCATCTAACTACTGTATGATCATTTATTATCAATGCGATGAGGTTCAGGCAATGTTATTCACAATAGTTGATTGCTAGCGAGTGAGTAGTTGACAACAAGTGAAAGGACATAGTGGGTTATCGAGACAGATAACAATGATGCATCGCTGATAGAACCTGTTACTGAACATGCTGACTATTTGCTGCAAGCTTTTAAAGAATAGTATTTACTCACGACTAAAATAAACAAAATCTGACGACGAAAATGCCGTCCGGATCATGTATCTGTCCTCCTCTCTTTGTGACAGAATTCAACTGTAAACTCAAAGTCGATCATCACCAAGAGCAGAAAGATGGAATCAGCGAATCAAGACGAAATTCTAAGAAAGATTGAGGAGAAGATAACCTTGTACCCAGGATTCCCGAAAGAGGGAATTCTCTTCAGGTGAGTCTGAAGTGTCCCTCAGGCGATTGCGTCTACTAATAGACTCACCAACTCGCACTCTTTATTTGGTTGGCTAACAAATTTCATAACCGACATCCTAGGGATATCATGCCCATTCTTGGGGAGCCAGAACTTCTGCACGAGATGATACTAGTGCTCTGCAGCAAACTTGAGAACATCCAATTCAACAGAATACTAGGAATTGAATCGCGAGGATTTCTAATTGGTCCATTACTTGCTCAACGTTTGAAGCTACCGTTCAGTCCCATACGGAAGAAAGGTAAACTGCCCGGTGAGCTATATACCGTAGAGTATGAACTCGAATATGGAAAAGATGTTCTCGAGGTCCAAAAGCATAGCCTACCCGACGATAGCAAATGTCTAATTGTGGACGACTTGATGGCAACCGGAGGTTCGTTGCTTGCAGCTAAAAAGCTGGTTGAGCTAGCTGGTTCCAAAGTAGCCGCCTATGCAGTAGTGATAGAGCTTAAATCGCTCAAGGGCGCAAGTAGATTGTGCGGGTCCCCTATCATCTCTTTGTTTGCATACTGAGGCATTCCAACAAAATTTCCCAGATAAGGTTCCATTGTATCATTTATTGCGTCGAGCGCTGTTTTGTCTTCCTGGAATTCTTCAAGGTCCGTTGTTGATTAACGAAGCCTATCAAGGGAGTTATCGCTTTGGGGTTGTCCTTGTTTCCAGAACAAGTAGTAGCTCCTTGGTTGGTTAGCTCGTCTAAGTTTGTCTCCAACGTTTGTATGGGCGAGTGCTGGGGTCTACATTTCTGAGCTTGAATTTTGTCCATGAATAGTATGAATTCAGAATCTTGCTCGATCCATGGAGATGATAACTCTGTATAGCTTGCCTCTTTTGCCTCGTAGGGCCCCTTTTCGCCAGCCGCACCCTCGTTAGTGCAGCCGGTGTAAAATGGACCACTCTTTGGACTTTTATGCCATAATGATAACTCTACGACTGCAGGATATTCGTGGCCGTCTTTATCGAGAAAGACATAGTTATCGAAGCGCTCCCGAAATACCGTCATCTCGTTTAAATCCAGAAAGTTGATGTAGGCTCTACTGTATGAATAAGGTCCCAGGCCTGAATTTGCCTCAAAAAAGCAAAAGTAATCGTGATTTGGTAATGGAGAGACTTGCCTCAAGAAGTCGTCCTCTTTCATTGATGGGGGTAGTCGACGTATAACAAGCTTGTTATCTGGCATTATAATACATCCGACTATCTGTTTTTGCGGCTTTCTTCCATGCTAAGGGATTCGTCGGTCAGTGTCATGTGTTGCTCAGTAATTGGTGACTCTTGTTATGATTATGATTTAACATATTTTGAATCGATGAAGATCGATATGTTTTAGCTCATAGACGCGTCATGCAGTTGAATTTCGGATTGAGTACGTTCGAAAAGCTCATGGAGAATTTCTACCCACGTGGGTTCCTGATTAGGCTTCGCCCTAAACAGCTTGATGCTCTAGAATTACGAGGATCTATCTCGTTTGATCGTCTTTTTGGTTCCAGGTGAACTATGTTGAGCAAATTGCTCAAATCCGATCGGGCTTTTATCCAAATCACAAGAAGATATTCCTCGATATTAAGTCGACTAGAATTGTGCCCAGTGCTCGTGTCAACAAACAAAGACGTTTATACAAATCTTGCTCTAGAGCATTGGCTATACAAGAACTCAACTTTTAGAGACGAAACTGAATTTCGTCATGATACTAACAAGAGAGTTTTTCCCAAGCCAATTGTGCTTATATGGACCGATGAACCGTGCGTTGTTATTGGTCGGCACCAAAATCCGTGGATAGAATCAACTTTGGGCATAGTAGACAAGGCAAATGTCAAGTTGGCCAGAAGATATTCAGGTGGTGGTTGTGTATATCATGACGAGAACAACATTAACATTAGCATCATAGGCCACAGGAAAACATTTGAACATCGTCAAAGTAATCTAAAGTTCTTGGCCGATGTGATCGAACGCAAGTATAATATCAAATGCAATCCGACACCCAGATACGACCTAGTCCATGAAGAAACTGGTCGCAAAGTCTCAGGCTCAGCTGCAAAGTTAGGCAGACAAAATTGTGTCCATCATTTTACATTGCTGGTTGACACCGACATGGATGCCCTGCACATAGCAATCCGTCAAAACCAGCAGCCTTTCATCGAGTCGAATTCAACAGCCAGTATTCGCAGTGAGGTAATCAATTTGAAAAGGTTGAAGGCTAGTTTGGATGTTAATCGAGTCACATCCGATCTAGCCTTTGAGTATGGCAAATTATACGGGGGCACTGGAATTAGCTCGTCAACCAATGAGGACCGCGTAAATTGTGATGAGATGGACTACAATCGATTCGCGACAATCAAAGAGGAGCTTGAAAGCTGGAAATGGTTGTACGGTATGACTCCAAGGTTTAAATTAAGAAGATCGGTGGCTCTTTCGGTCGGCGAGCATGGGAGGTCGGCTCAATTCACTGTCGGGATAAACAAGGGTTTGTTCGAGACTATCGAGATCGAAGGTGATCTAGATTGCAAAACTATAGAGCAGGGTCTTCATGGCCTGATAGGAACCAAGTTCAACTACAGAGAGGCCATGATAAATGTAGCTGGTCTCCTCAATAAGTCGGGTGCAGCAAAACCTACCGCATCTGTTGGAGTCGAAATCGTTTTTATAACTCACCTGCTACAGATGATCCACGAATCCAATTTTTGATCCAATCAATCTTCGAGAATGAACTGTATACCACTGTTTTACCTGATATGAACTTTCATGCGAGATAGACAAGAACTCAGATTTGCCGTGCCAAATCTAGTTATGAATACTTTGATTCTCTAGCTCAGTCGGGTTGATTCCCGGTGCAAATCGTCCCGCCCAAAGTGAGGATCAATCGTGATGAAACCAAGTTTAAGCTATCAGATTGTTATTATTACAGAGTATGAATGATTGATCTTATCTCATCGACAAACAACTGTCGACGCGTTGGGCTCAAATCATGAAAACTGCCATGAAAATTGTCATAGTATTTCACTACAGGTTAATCTAATCGGACATGACCCAGCAACAGGTTGACTGTCCACGCAGAGAAGTGGTAGGTATTTAGGGAAGTTACTGGATGGAAGTAGTGCAGGCTCATCGACGTAAAACGTTAGTACCTTTCGAGATAAGTTTTTGACACTTGGGTCACCAAGTTCAAAAATCGAATCCTATCTGACGACTGAGTTTTATTCGTAGTCGTTTATGCTGACTATAACAACAGTGTTCCAAGAACAGTTGAGAGCATGGATTGTAAGACGAAATTCAAATTTGTATTGCTCGTCCTGATCATTTCCCTCCTCTCCCAGGATATAGTTATATCATCGAATCCGATCTCCACCGACACTATACTCCAGTTGGAGATGCAGGAGAATGTACAGAAAGAGAATTCGATGAAAAGAAGCAACTCTCGCGACGACATATGTGGAAACAGAGGTAGATTTTGCGAGATCATATGTAAGAACAATCCCTCAGAGGGAGGCAAGATGTGCAAGTAAGTAGGCAAAGGTAAATCATAATCTAAGATTGGAGACCGGCAATTCCTAACAGTCAAACATGTGTCTACCAAAGTTGTGATGCCTACGCTCTGCGGACTGGACCAACAGATAACATAGACTGCCGAATGATGTAGGGGTTCGCAGGTAGTATAGACATGCGCACCTAGGTGCACTCTCTGGTACAACAAAATGTGTGCCTGATGTGTCTACTTGACACTGTCTAGTCACCATCAGTGGAATATCAATTAAAGTATTCATCCCGTCTCCAGACCAACCAATCTACAACACACGATCTGAGTTCCCTGAACTCTTCGGTGCGTCTCTACAATAATCAAACCTCATCCTTGCAGTCTGTCTGGCCAAGCGAGTCGACAAGATGCCTGACGAATGAAGTATATCCGTTTGAGAATTTCTCTGACCGTTCAAGACCGTTCGAGCTAGCTAATTCTTCATACATGTAGCCGACGAGCCCCTCTGATCTAACATCAGATTGGAGATCATATCTCAATCGCTCGATGCGACCGTGCGTCATCATCGTTGCCTCCAAGATTATCGATTCTAAGTGAAACATATACCTCTGTTCGACCTTAACAGCGTGAGCTGCGTTGATTTGGAGATTAACAAGGGCTGAAATCAGCTCGAACCTAGCGCTACTACTCGAATGCCTTGTGGTGATTGAGGGATGAGGGAGGGGTATTGGTCCTATCACTTGCATCAGCCTGCTCGGCTGACATCTTGTTATACTAAAGTGGCACCTAAGAGATACTCGGACACGAGCACGATCTCGATAAACCAGACGAGGGTGCTATGGTTGCTGTATCTGGCGAAACTTGTCAGAAGTTTCTCCGAGACAGGACCGTTCCCCTCCCCAATCCGCACAGCGAGATGGCCATTAGATTGACCAGCGTACGGATTTGCGAGTCGCTCGATGGGAACTCATAGTTTGCTTGAAGTTAGAAAAGTTATCCTCGAGACGATGTTCCTCTACCAAAACGCGCTTGCATGTGGTTTGTCTTACATTGTATCGTTTTTAATGCGCCTCACAAGAAATGCCTCGGCAACCTAACGAGGGTTGGCCCACTTTCATACTGCAGGAGTTAATCAAGACGGGGGTTTGCAGCACAGGTGAACCCAAATATGACCCTCTTCGCGTGGCCACACAAGCCTCAACGCATGTTCCGAATCGAGTATTCTATACACATCGTCTCGCTCTCTTGGGTTGACTTAACACTGACCTACACCCAGATCGCTGCTCTGAATCTCCACCGACCAATATTGCGATGATCCTCAGCCCATGATGATGGGCAAATACTTATTACATTTTGCTCATGAGCATGTAACATTCAGATGGGCCGAATTTCTGGCCCTGACCTCACGACACAATTGTCGATTTCGATTGATTTCTCACATCAAGTATCTTAGGACCCGACCGTTCATAATTATTGAACTAATAGATGGAACAAAAGAAGAAAGCCTCATCAAGAGCTCTAGAGAAAGTTATTTGCTTAAGGGGTTGTTTGAACTTTGGGCCCGATCTAGCATTTCAGTTGATCACTTAGCTCAGGAGGTCTATGATTCAACTCCGTATGTTACCTCTGGATGTGACTCTCATGATCAGCCATTCCGAGTTGATTGCGAGAGCTTTGGGTCGAAATTGTCTCAAACAACCAAACTCGAGTGGATAAAGAAGTTAACCTTCCTAGAGAGCTTCCAATCGCGTCCGAATCTATCGGAACCCAAGCAGTCATATTGCATCTTCGAAATGAACGATAAAACCCCGCAAGGCGATGTAACTTACAGAGAGTATTATTTTGGCCGACTGTTGACTAGAGGAAATCGGAACGTAATCAATGATTTCTCGCTGAAGAAAAGAAAGTTCATCGCCAATACAACTATGGACCCGATGTTGAGCTTGATAGCTGCCAATACAGCTCAGGTTAAGGAAAACGATTTTGTTTATGATCCTTTCGTCGGTTCGGGTGGGCTGCTAGTTGCAGCTGCCTACAAGGGGGCTTACGTGCTTGGCGCTGATATCGACTGGCAACTTCTCCATGGAAAATCAAGGCCGTCTCGTAAAGGTCAGAAAACAAGGTCTCTCGGCGAGAGCGTCAGGGCTAACTTATACCAATATCAAATTGGCCATCGTTACATCGACGTCGTTGTCTCAGACATAACCCGATCTCCTCTGGTCGACAGTTTCGTTGTTGATTCAATAATATCTGATCCTCCATACGGTATTAGAGAGTGTTCTGAGAAAATAGGAATGAAAAAGCGCCAAGCTCTAAGAGAGCACAAAGTTAGGTATCCATCCAAGATCACATATAGCATAAAGGAACTTCTGACAGATCTTCTTTCTCTATCCGCAAAACATCTAAGTATAGGTGGTAGGCTTGTTTATTATTTGCCTGTGATAAGAACTGATGACGCTTTGGAACGTTTCATTCCTCGACACCCATGTCTTGGTTTGATCACACATTGCGAGCAGCAACTTGCAGCAAAGGTATCAAGACTTATGGTCGTCATGGAGAAGACGCGGCCCCTAGAGGATGGCGATTCAGTGTTTGTTCCACAGGAAGTCGCCAATATGAACTTCCGAGACGTTTATTTTAGCAAATCGGACACGGCGATAAGTGGTCAACATGGATGATGATAAGATTGCCTTGACGACATTAGTTGACAAAATCTGTTAATTCTTGTAAGGATTGGGTAAAACTTCGGGTGAGCATAGTGGTCGTCGTGCCTGTTCTAGTATGTGTCGATTCCTTAGGTTTGATTCTCGATCGCTCTACGCTGGACGATTCTGTTTCATCCTCCCCCTCTTGCCTCTCTGGCTGGGGGGATTTGGTTGGAGCGGATGGACACCTCCGCCATGCAATGAATTGTTATTTGACTGGATATTATTACTATTTGTATTATTTGCCGAGTGATATTTCAGCGCACAAAGATCGTGGCAAATGATCAATGTTTTCTGAGGCGTAGTTGAGTTATCTAATATACAATATTTTTCGCCCTTTTGCAACGGTCTAGTGCAATAGTTGCATGCAAAACACTTGTCATGGAAGAACAACGTATTCGATTGCGTGGTTTGTGTTCCGTAAAGAGGATCTCCCGTGGAGATGGTTTGTTTGATTGAGAAAAAATACTGATCGTCGGTAATTTTAGCAGCACAACTGAAGCAAGACGGTCCAAAGTGGGCTAAGTAGTCGTTACGACAATACAAGCTACCGTTGGTTTCGAAATATTTAGAGTCGAGTAGCTTGTTACATTCACAACATTTTAGACATTCTGAATGCCAAATCTTGTTATCCGGACTTGTTTTGGACATGAGTCGATCGTAGATGGTTCTATTACAAGCATTGCACGTCATATTCGTTGAACAATGTGTTGCTTGTTTACTTCACGGCCCTGTAAATCGTCAAATTCACAACTGAGACGGCTCCGCTTAACTTAGACTGTCGTTCCCTCGGATCCCAGCGAGTAGGGAGATAGAAGTTAACGTAGGGTTTAATTGGCTATTGAGATGGGTTTCTGAGTTTCGTTTAGCATCTTGACTTAATTGGCCGCATATTTGCATAACCAACTAACATGGTTATTGTTCACGCTGAGGTAGACCTTTAAGCATCATTCCTCATTCACCTAAAATGATTTCTCAGACTTTCAGTTACAATAATGAGTGGACGCCTAACAGATTCAACTATACATGACTCGGTGGCAGATATAACATTCAAATTTACATAATCGTTATTTAGAAGCTCTCAGAACCTGTCCAAAAATGCAAGCTGAGGACGATGCTCGATAAATAAACTTCTTTGGGGCTTCCTGGAAATTTTTTGTCGTTGCATATGATGATTGGGGGACTCTTGTGAGCTGGCGTGATTCTCATCGATTTGTGTCTGTGTTGATGATTTTCCAACGATTTTTGGCTCGCTGTTGCAGGACGCCTCTCGCAAGTCTGGGCGCCAGAAAGAGTGCGTTAATTTGTATTATACATCTATATGTTCTTGGTCTCTCAGATTCGGCTCGAAAGTAGGATCCGTTGTTTCTGGAATGCAGTTTGCGACCCATCCTCCTCCTCAAACATCAATCAAGGTATTCATCCCGTCTCCAGACCAACCAATCTACAACACACGATCTGAGTTCCCTGAACTCTTCGGTGCGTCTCTACAATAATCAAACCTCATCCTTGCAGTCTGTCTGGCCAAGCGAGTCGACAAGATGCCTGACGAATGAAGTATATCCGTTTGAGAATTTCTCTGACCGTTCAAGACCGTTCGAGCTAGCTAATTCTTCATACATGTAGCCGACGAGCCCCTCTGATCTAACATCAGATTGGAGATCATATCTCAATCGCTCGATGCGACCGTGCGTCATCATCGTTGCCTCCAAGATTATCGATTCTAAGTGAAACATATACCTCTGTTCGACCTTAACAGCGTGAGCTGCGTTGATTTGGAGATTAACAAGGGCTGAAATCAGCTCGAACCTAGCGCTACTACTCGAATGCCTTGTGGTGATTGAGGGATGAGGGAGGGGTATTGGTCCTATCACTTGCATCAGCCTGCTCGGCTGACATCTTGTTATACTAAAGTGGCACCTAAGAGATACTCGGACACGAGCACGATCTCGATAAACCAGACGAGGGTGCTATGGTTGCTGTATCTGGCGAAACTTGTCAGAAGTTTCTCCGAGACAGGACCGTTCCCCTCCCCAATCCGCACAGCGAGATGGCCATTAGATTGACCAGCGTACGGATTTGCGAGTCGCTCGATGGGAACTCATAGTTTGCTTGAAGTTAGAAAAGTTATCCTCGAGACGATGTTCCTCTACCAAAACGCGCTTGCATGTGGTTTGTCTTACATTGTATCGTTTTTAATGCGCCTCACAAGAAATGCCTCGGCAACCTAACGAGGGTTGGCCCACTTTCATACTGCAGGAGTTAATCAAGACGGGGGTTTGCAGCACAGGTGAACCCAAATATGACCCCTTCCTAGATGACCACGCATACCTCCCGTTTATTTAGACATCAATACGTATACTCGAATCTGGTTATAAATTTCATCATGTAAGGACATAGAACAGAGCACAAACAAGCGGCGCCGTGTACCTCATGGTTTCGAACATGTTAGTTCCTAGCCAGAACTTCGCGTAGCAACCGAGGACCATAAGTAAGAGGATGTGGAATAGGGCTCTCCTCAGTGTTAACGTGTCGAATTTAAGTGAGACTGTCTTTGACCAAAGACCAAATAGTATGAGCGCTGGTGAGGCAACCAGAGCAGTGAAGAACGTTGTGACCAAGATGGGCGGTCGTTTTTCTGGCTCGCGAAATTTGTGCTGTATTTCTGGTTTCAGTCCTTGCACAAGCATGAAAGAGTTGCATAATAGTCCTAGGGCGCAGATAGCTGCGATGATGATCCACCTTTCTACCATGATTGTGATAATATTTTCAGTGATGATTGATCCGGACCGAAGTGCTGCGAAAATATCGCTCGATCGACAGAATGAAACCTCATCCAACGTGGAGTATTCAACCTCGCGCTGAACAGCGCTCATTCAAGAGAATGAAATAGTCTGTTAGCGGCCAACATCGGCAAACATTCCTATTCCTCCCTCCTATCTCCCTCAAGGACCCCATGAGATTCGACAATTAAAAACCATGTTCTCGACTTCAACCCAACGTCGGCAATGGATGTACGAGAGCCAAGAAGAGTTAGACGGGCTGCGCCTGAAATCAAACCAATCTGCCGGCAAAGCGTTTGTCAAATCTGGAAGGCTGCAAGCAGACCAGTTATTATCCCCAAAAGATGAGCTCTATTTAGTGAGAAGTTACCTAGTCAACCTAAAAGAATTTTGCAGAAAGTTCACGCCAACAATGCGGAGGTCAGTCATTGCGACCGCCTTCATCTACATGAAGCGATTCTATCTCAACGAGTCCTGCATGGATTACCATCCCAGAAATATTGGCGTAACTTGCGCTTATCTGGCTTGCAAGGTGGACGAGTTCAATGTCTCCATTGATCAATTCATCAAAAACGTTAGAGGCGACTGTGTCAAGGCGCAGAAGACAGTGCTTTCAAACGAGTTGTTGCTGATGAAGAAGCTTAGGTTCCATCTCACTGTCCACCTACCATTTAGAGCTGTTGAAGGATTTCTCATTGATCTCAGAGCAAGAGGCGGCCCAATGAGAGACAAGACTGACTTGCTGACGCCTGAAATCGATGACTTTCTGGATAAGTCAGTCTTCACCGATGCCTGTTTTCTGTTCACACCATCCCAGATAGCTTTAGCAGCAGTTTATCACAGCGCTGAAAAGAGCGGCCTTGACATGAGCACCTATCTAAATGACGTACTTTTTGCCGGCGATCCCGATGCTCTTACATATTTTATTCAAGCTGCTTCTGAGTTGAAGAATCTCATTGAGAGGGATTTACAGAATAGCCCAAGCAAAGATATCATAAAGAAAATTGAGAAGAAGCTCGCGGACATTAAGTGATGCTCTACGAAAGTGTTTCAGTGATAGTATTCAGTTTGCCGACAGAATGACGAGCGGCTTGTGACCATCTGCGTCCATCGTGTAAAGCCCTAACTGTCAGCCACATCAACCGGCTCACATTAAGATTGATTAATTGGCCTTTTTCACCCTCAGGCAGCCAAGTGTTTGTCGTACGATTGGCTTTCATTCATAAAAGTGTCTCCCGAAACCGCAATGTCCCTCTCCTTCAAGCGGTTCGGATGTAAATTTGAATGTAAATAAACATCTTGAAGCTTAGCAGGGTACAAACAATTTTAAGCAAGGCTCAGGCTTAATTGAAGCGATACGAGTGGCGCGTGGGCAATTCAAGTTAGCTCCGGATTGCGAACAAGATCAAGTTGAAAAGCCTCCGGCACCATATTGCAGTCATGTGTTGCTTCCGGCTGCAAACGACCATCCCGCACTCTTGTCCAGTCTAACGTCCATTGTTGAGCCATTGCTTGCGACTAACATGAAGACGACGCTAATTGTGTTGTGATTCAAGAGGATTGACCAGTTTGAAGGCACACGCGTGCCGTTTTATCGCACTCTTGTAACCAGCAACTGGCTGCCAAAATGAGCAAGACTGAAAGTTGTCTCTTCGAACTAAGCCACCACCATCTGCTGGCTCTAGAGAAAGAGGACAATAAAGTTCATTTGCGGTTTCCGTTGCTTACGATCCGGGCGAGTCTGCGTGGAACAAGATTGTTGTTGCCTGCAAAAGTCTGGTTGGTCCAAGTGAGGCCAAACTAATTGCCTTTTTCCGTCCACTCGTTACAAGTTCAAGTCAAATTCGAATTTCAACTCCTGCACCGGCGGCGCCAGGGTGGATTTGTTTACATTTGGCTAGTTTGAGCTGCTTGCAACGCTGGTGACCACCAGAGGCTCATCTTGAGCGCCATAAACCGTTTAGTTGAAGTGGCGGCGCAGCAAGTGCCGCCTACTGGACATATGGGCACCGACAGCCTCGCCTCTGTCTCCTTGAGACAATCGGGCTAGCTGTATGTTTGCTGCCAGCCCTGCCGCTGGTGACGTTGCAACAGAGCAAAACTTGTTTCAAGCAAATTTGTTTGCCGGCTGCATGGATCAGTTGAGAAACAGTTGGTTCCGAGGCTTGAAAGCCAACGAGCTGTAGAGACTCTTTCTGACCGTTAGTCGGCGGAGAAACCAAAGTTTGAAGCTCATCCTCCTTTAGACTCCAAACACATTCGGTGGACCGTGGGCACTTTAGAGAATCATGACCTGAGTCTGCTCGGTTTGCTAGATTGCTAACCCGAGCGCGCTACCGTACAGTGTCGGCAGTATAATTTCGTCGCAAGGTGCATGCCTAAGCCTGACGAGTTCATTCATTGTTGCTTGCTGCCATGATGCACTTTACACTTTTATTGGCGCAGAGTGTCGTCATAAAAGTATCCCTCGGTGTTCAGAGCTAGATTGGCCGGCCCTTCCATAGCGCTTTTCGCTCCCTCGCCCGCTGCCTTGGACGAGTCTGCCTGGGCCAGTGCCAGAGCGGCCGGCAAAGATGCAGCTGGCGCCGGCAGAGCGCTCAGTGCTTACCATTTGATGATAATGAAACTCACATGTGGCCCTCAGATGCGGCCCAAAGTCGGCCCCAAGTGCAGCCCCAACATCTGGTAGTCATCTGGATCTGGACAACAGTAGGCAGCCGCAAGTTGGGCGCCTTAGAGTGGGCCACTGGCAACCATGCTAGGCTGTTTGAGTGGCCGGGCTGGCGCCGCTGCCACAATCTCCCAATGAAGACCGCTTATACAAAGTGAGCTGCCGTTGTTGTTGTTGGATTCAAGGCAGAATCGGCGCCGTTGCGCATCTAAGCCGGCGCCAGCGGGCCGCGGCCGAAGTTTCGGCCAGTCGCGCGCAGCTTACAGATCTCTTGTTGGGCGCAAGTTGCGGACACTTTATGCACAAAAATGCGCATGGATTTGGAATCAAAAGGAAACTCACGAGTGGCTCGCGACGTAAACGCCACTTGAGCTGGAGTCCCAGTGCGAACTAAGAGGTTGAAGCGAACTGGGCGAGAAAAGTTTTCGTTCGCAATGTCTAACCTGCTGACAGAAAATCGGCTAGGAGAGGCGAAGAAAACAGTCTTCTTTTTATGTTGTTGCGAGATAACTTGGCACGCTTCTCTCGACCAGTGAGCCAGGCCAGCCGCGTGCTTTCAGCTCATTGCCCCCAAGAAAAGTTGAAACTCGTCTCAAGCAAGACGCGAGCCCCTTATTTCCGAAGCAAGATAAACCCAAGCAAGCCGGCAAGATGTTCACCCTTCCTACAACCAACAAGAGCTCTCCAAGACTCTGCCTGCTCCTGAAAACGCTTCTCTTCTTGCTCTGCATCTATATAAAACGCGTAACTGCCGCCTCCTCCTCCTCCGCCATCCAAGCTGATCCTAACAACTCGTCGACAACTTCTTTGGGGGCAAACGCGCGCAAGCAAGCTTACCTGGACGACATTATGATCTGGGAAAACGATTTTGACTACTACCTATATTGTCCCGTTGACGTTGCCATCAAGTACAAAGAGAATGCCAAGTCACAGGTCAATTCGACCTACTTGCAGAAGCTGAAAAAGGAAACGGCCGAGAGGGTCGACGTTGTCTGGCTCAAAAATGAGCTCCCATTGCATCGGCCGAACGGGAACCCGATACTCTCCCCGGATGGTGATAACAAAACTAAACTCTTCATAGGCATCGGCCTCTCCGATGCTGGAACATACACTTGTCTGCTTGATTATAGGAACGTCTCAAAGGAGGCTTCCAAATACCTGAGCCTACATCCATCTATAACTTTCAACCTGATAGTTGAAGCTAGAGGTTCCCTACTTCCCGACACAAAGCCAACTATCTCACATCCTCCAGCAAACCAACTGGTCAAAAGGGGTAGCAATGTCACCTTCACCTGCAATAAAATTGTAACCATGACTAACCAAATAACTTATTGGTTCAAAAGTAACCAACTGGTGAACGAAACGCAGACGGACAAGTTTCTCAAGGCCTATAACAGTTGCAAACAAACTGGCCACCACTCGCACCTCGTTCCGTATTTGATCAAGAACAGTCACAACGATGAGCTCAACTTGTTCAACGTCTCTGACAAGGACGCAGGCTACTACGGCTGCCTCGTATCTAATCCAAAGGGAATCGATGTTAGAATTGCACAGCTCGAACTGCTTGAGCCCATATACATGGTGACAACACGGAACTATGATACAACCACCTCAAATCCTCCTACAACCACTATGTTTTCCACCACCTCTACTTATTCAGACACATCCAAAGTACCCGTCCAGACCACCACCCAACCGAAGACTGAAATTGTGGTGGCGTTCGACTACCAACAGAATACATCCACCCTGGTGCAATCGTTTCCAAATGCCACCGTATTGGCTAGCATCGAGCCGCACAACAATTGGAGCTTGATAGGTATACCGGTGAGTGTAATTGTAACGATCGTAGTCCTGCTCACCATATTCAAAGTGAAAGAATGCCATCAGCATAGTAAGAAGCAAGACCCAATAGCTTCGTTCTCTACATCTGTACCGATCGTTGGAAACAAGGAGGCCAACATTAGGCAGCATCTACCGAACGGAGATCTGCCAAACATCTACAGCTCAGAGAAAACAACTGAGGGCTTCATTAGTGGCCGTCACCAACAGAGCAATGGGCAGCTTATGTCCCAATCTATCTATATATCGGACAAGGAGACCCCATCAATCTCTTCCAATTCAAACTCTGACGAAGCTTCATACTGGGGCAAATTATCCGATGAATCAAACAATAGCAGAGCTTCCTACTTACACACGTCCAACTTAACCACAACCACCGTACCCATGTATGATCACCCGCCCTCGACTGGTGCTGCTCTGAATTATTGTGGAGCAATCGTACAGGATGCTTGTGTCATTAACCCAACTTACGGATTCGTAAGATTAGAGAACGAGTCATCTAGATGGGCATTTCCAAGACGAGATCTCAAGCGTCTGGACAAAATCGGCGAGGGACAATTCGGCGAAGTTTGGCGTTATATCGCTAACCAGAAGGATGGACAAAAGTACGTCGCCGTGAAACAATTGAAGGATCGAGCTGGTCTTGGCGATCGTGAGCGGCTAGAATTGATTGCTGAGATAGAGATCATGAAATCTGTCAACGCTCACCCTAATGTCATCAAGCTGTTATACTATTGTGCTGATGGCTTTGAGCCAATCTTGTTGGTCATGGAATATGCTGAGAATGGTAAGCTACAGACTTATTTGCGTAATTGTCGATCGTACCCCAAAGCGTATGGATGCTTGAGAGACCAAGCGGTATCGGCCATCACATCGAAGGACTTAATCAAATTTTCTTATCATATTGCAAAGGGAATGGAATACGTCGCTTCAAAGGGTATCATACATCGAGATCTAGCGTCACGAAACATTTTAGTTTCCAAAGATAAGATATGCAAGGTTGCCGACTTCGGATTTGCGAGGCGAATCGGTGACGACTGCGCGTACGAACGATCAACGGCTAATCCAGTGCCCATCAAATGGATGGCGCCAGAGGCGCTGGTCGAAAATAAGTTCACTTCTAAGTCAGATGTATTTTCGCTCGGCATATTGATGTGGGAGATTGTTACCCTCGGGGCAACGCCCTATGAATACCTCAACTCTTCTGAGGTTTATCGCAAGGTTACCTCCGGTGGTAGACTGGAGAAGCCTGCCCACTGCAGAGATGAATTCTTTAATATCATGGCCACTTGCTGGATGCACGATCCGGCTCAAAGACCGACATTCAAGGAGCTGGCCGATCAGCTTGAGAAGCTACTGATGAGCAAATTTGATTATATCGAACTCGACCAGTACCCTGAGCATGCCTATTACAATATACTCAACGACGAAAAGGAAAAGGATGTTATGAATATTTGACAAGTGATCACTCGTCGACGGGATTTAGCATCATCATTCGAGCACATCCTTTCATGTGAATAATGAACTAGTTGTAATAAAGATGTTTGGTTTTTGAAACCGTAAGCAAGTACAATGCCCGCATCTCTCAGCAAATCATCTCGTTGTTGTGAGTGAGACACCTGTTTTTTTACTTAACTCAATCATGGTAGTGAGTAGATTGATTGTTGTCCAAATTCCAAGATTGTTCTACAAACCAGGCTTCCAAGTATCCGCTTATTCACGTCGACAAGGGGAGCGGATAGAACCCGACGTTAACATTGTTATTATCTACTGATGTCATTGCAGGTAAACGATGTTGCTGACACTCAAAAATCTAGCTGGCTGGCTCATTGATCCGACCATGGTTCCATCTACCTCTATATGCATGTGCGGAAATCAAAGATCAAATGGGCTGATTGATCATCCCTGACGCGTGAATCGCTTGCATTTATTTTCGCTCTAACATTTGAGCACCATGTTCTTGTTATCGTTGGCACATCATCCCATTGTGCATCCGGCTTAGGTAATGATGTCATCAATAATAACCAAGGCTTCGTTCACAATTCGTACCAGGCCCGCACGCAAGCCTTTATAATCGCTCACCCCGAGGGAGGTGTTTGATTGATTAAGCCGTGTTACTGGCTTTGATTTTGACGATCAGTCTGCCTTCAGACTCATCTCGAATGCCTATGAGTTAAACGTCAGCTCGAAGTCTAGGCATTTGTGCATTAGTTCACCGAAGATGTCACGACACACGTTGTGAGGGTAGCGACGATCGATCCATCGGTTCGGGCGATTTCCGTATCGTCAAAATCTCAATAGGACTTGTTGAAATTTGCAACCACACCAATATGATGAGTGAGATCGATATCGGAGCCCAATCTGGCGCCGGATGAACGGCCATCTATCGTAAACAACAAACCCTTATCAAAAGTATTCATGATTACGGAAATTGAGCTTCACAGTGGTCCACATGTCTGGCTCAAGCGCGTTCATAATGAGGGCCACCTTAAAGCCACCCTCTACCACCCGAATTCCGAGATAAAGCAAGCAAAAGATCACCCGTCTTGCCCATTCATATGTAGCGCCGATTGAACATGGGAGATTCACCTTCATTACGCAACGTACCGTTCACTCTGAATGCTCAAGCTATACACGAATCACAATTGAATCTATCTTCACACTTTCAGCCTGAATACAAGCTATACAAGAGAAGATGGGCTATTCTATTTGCGATTTACATATTTGGATTTCTCGGCTCGCTAGCGAGCGAAACAGGCCCGCTTCTGCACACAATGATGGATCTGCTGGACCTTTCTTTGGATCAGACCATATATATTAGCCAACTCTTTGGCTATCTGACACTTTTCACAACAGCACCCATCGGATGGCTCATCGACAGATATGGACTGAGATATAGTATGTATGTTGCTACTGGGTTTGTGATAGTGAGAAATCTTTGCACAGCTCTCATGTACAACACAACCCTTCCCGGATGGAAAACATACAGGCGAGTCTATTGGATCATAGGTGGTTTGATGGGTGCTAAAGCCACCTCAATATACTACTGTATGCCTCTGAAGATTTCCGAAAACTGGTTCGGCGAGAATGAGAGATCGCTCGCATGGACGCTTATGATAACGTCAAGTAACATTGGCTCGTGCATTATCTGTTTCCTGTTGCCTAGAATAGTGTTCAAGGTTGAGGACTTGAAGCCCATGTTCTATGTGAACATCGTATGCGCAATAGTGACCACTCTAGCTGTATTCCTCTGTATAACCAGATCCAAACCACCATCGCCGCCAGCTGAAAGAACAACAAAGGCAAACTTGGTGAAACAAATGTCCTATTGGAACGCAATCAGAGCAATGTTCGCCAGTAAACAGCTTGTATTTCACATGTTCCATGTAATCATATTCGAAGCGGCATACTATTCCCTTATAGCATTCACACAGGACATCCTGATGAACTCCGGCCACACGAATGTTTTTGTTGGTGACCTATTTGCATTGAACTCAGTAGCATCCATTGTGTTGGTGGTTGGTTTAGGATCTCAGGTGCATCGCGTGCAGAACATTGTGCTGGCATGCAAGATAGCCTCAATCATTAAAACTATAGCCTTGATCTTGAATCTGGTCACAATGTTATATCCAGTCCCTGAATGGTTGGTAGTCGTATGCTCAATTTTGTACATTGGCGTCAGGAGCTGGACAATGCCAAACTTCAACAACATGTCCGCACACCTAGCAAGCGGAACTGTGCCAGAGGCAACAAGTTCCGGTGTGGCGGTCACCCTTGTTATGTTGTTCATCAACCTTTCCCAGGTTGGAATTCTTCAATTTATTAGAAAGACACCAAAAGGAAACAACTACGACAACTCAATTTTGCTGATCTGTTCCATTTGCATTGTAAACACTTTGATTTATGCGATCTTCTTCACAGGATCAAGGAGGGAAAAGGAGATGCTGCGCAATGAGATCCAGGGACCACAAGACTGAGCGCGCAGGTGCGAGTGGTTCCAAGTTGAAGTCGGCGTTAGTGCCGCATGTGTGAGCATAGCGGTAGCTCCGGAACCCAGAGCAGCCCCTCACCTTTTCCAAGATACAGTAGGTGCACACTGGGCCTTCAAGCGGGCACCTGGGCGCCACAGACTGGGACATGACATCAAACGGTTTTATTTATCTTTGGTCAGGATGTTGTAACGCGACAATTTGTTACATAAAGCTTCCGATTCGGCCTCGAAGGTCTTCTCCATCTCAATCTTCTCTGCTTTCACCTTTTGGAGTTTTCTCGACAAATCGTTTGTCAAAAACTCCTCCTCCTGCTCATAATTGATTGCTAAAGATTCCTTCTCCTGTTTTAACCTCTGAATTTTCTTGAGCAAGGTATTTGATATAAATTCCTCCTCTTGTTCAGCTTGTTGTTGAATTGTGACACTATTCCTACGCAGCTCTTTATTCTCCTCTGTGAGCGTGGCTACTTTCTGCTTTAAGGTCTCTATTTGAGCTAACATAATCTCCCTAGCCAATAAACAGTCTTCATTTTCGCATGCCGAATCCATGATAACATGGACCTTTGGAACAATCAGATCATTTTTGTCTTGCCATGGAAAGGCAAAACAATTTGACGAACATTCAAGCTTTGAGTGGTCATGTGCTCGAGAAAGGATGGTGAGAAGACTCAGAGTCTTCTCGTCATCAGTTAAATGGGCATGCGCAAATGGGCAAGAAGAAAGTTCGTAGAAAACGACGCACTCAGGCTTGATATACGCTCAGAATGTCACGTTTACTACGCACAAATTTAGGGAAATGACAGCAAGGACGCACAGAGGACTCTCACTGTTCAGAGTCCTCTGGCCGTCGTTTGGTGTTTGTATATAATGCTTGCACACCATCGGGCTCAATCCAGTTGACGCATAGCCTTGGCTATACTGTATCGAAATCTTGTAAATCAAAACTAAATCAATCAAGCTTCAAGATGTCAGGCCGTGGTAAAGGAGGAAAAGGATTGGGAAAGGGAGGAGCGAAACGTCACAGAAAGGTACTACGTGATAACATCCAGGGAATCACTAAGCCAGCCATCCGCCGTCTAGCTCGTCGTGGCGGTGTCAAGCGAATCTCAGGTCTCATTTACGAGGAGACTCGTGGTGTACTCAAGGTATTCTTGGAAAACGTCATCCGTGATGCTGTAACCTACACCGAGCACGCCAAGAGGAAGACTGTAACCGCCATGGACGTAGTCTATGCCCTCAAGAGACAAGGCCGTACCCTCTATGGTTTCGGCGGATAATCGAATCGCCTGTTCAACATCCACTCACCAATCCGATGTATGATATGACATAATCCAAAGGCCCTTCTTAGGGCCAGCTATACGCCCACGTATGTATGTGAGTCAAAGAGCTTCGTTTTGTACATAGAACCTCACGAATAAACTATTTTTTACTATAAACTTTCGTGTCTCAATCTCGTCTCTTCTCGCAACCGAAGATGTTGTCTCGATACGTAACACGTCGACCGATAACGTCTTTATTACGAGCTGGTGCGCGTATCAGCAAGCCATCGGCTCGTTGTCCTCATGACATAGATCAGTCATGATTGCCTGCCACGCACTCCTTCGCTAGACTCACCCCACAGCCAAGCCTGTCATTCAAGCTCTCCACCCCGAACAACTCTGTGATACATCAATTTCAAAGAACTAAGCCTCACTTTGCGATGATGGAGTCTGACCTGAATGAAGAAATCCGTACCTCGCTGGACAATATAAAGGTGAGTTGATTGAAACCAAGCACCATCGAAGAAATGTCCAACAATCTAACCGCGTCAAAATCAGGCCTGGTTGGCGAGCCGATCCACAACTGGTATAGAAGAGGCAGCAACTATTGCTGCACCAGAGGGACTTCGATCCATAGGCTTTGCTGATCTGAGATTGGAGAGATCAGGTCCACAGCATTATGATGGCATAATCTTCAGTTATGAAACCGGTACCCAGAAGCCAAAGAGTTGGACAGAGCTCTACCATCTGGTCTCTTGGACAGCTGCGTTCCTCTCGAACTTGAAGAATAATAAGACCAGCTTAGCTTCATTAGAACTGATGAGAGGGGCAAACGAATTTCCGATCTCTCTGGCGAAATTTCATGTTGATGAGGCTATCAGTGTTATTGTGAGTGCCCTAAATTTCGAGCTCGGTCTCGACGTTCAGCATCCAGATAGTAGAGGACAGAATTATGCCGTCAGCAACATATTAGTCGAAGATTCTATTAGTCTTCAAGATATTGTGAGACAAGTTTTTGCGTGCTTGTTCTCCAAATGCGTGGTCCGTTTATTCGTCAAAGCTAACCATTATTATTCATCCGTTTTGGCCGCTTACCTGACTGACTTGATGCATCTCTCGGGTGGTACCACTGACGAAGTCAAATGTATTGCATTTGATCGGAGAGAGAGCCTAGGAAATGAGCGTTTGAGCAGGGGTTTGTCTCCAAACAAGAACTCCAAGTTGTCCGTTATTTCAGTGATCTTCAAACAAAGTGATACGTTTGCAGCTGCCCAAGGTATAATAGAATCTTATTTTCGTGAACAGTATCCAAACCTGATAGTTTTTGTCGAGGAATCCACCTATGAAAGGTTTGTCAAAGATTGGCAGCGCTATTATTCTCATGCCGTGCATATTGGCTCTCGCCTGGATAATCGAACAACGATTGTCGATACATTCAACAGTAGAGTTCACATAGACCTCGCGGCCGTGGACATAAAAGCTTCCCATAGGATGCCTGGTAACGTCATTAACGTATTGAAATTCAGATCTCTAGCTGAATTGCTGTCGCTATTAGGCAACTTCCGTAAAGTGCCCTACATGACCATTTGGAATGAGGATGTCCTCTTGTCCAGAGAGTTTGCCTTGCGGGTGAATCAGTGCAATGAATTTTGGCTCAATCATGTTCCCAAAAGCATCGCAGGTCGTAAGTTTCCCGAGGACATATTGAACTTCTACGCAGAGGCAGTTGCTGAGGATACAACCTATATCTACAACTCCGTCTACAGCCAGTTTGCGGAGGATGTCGAACAACTCCGAAAGTCTCAAATAAGCTTCATGAAGAAAGACTGCCGTTTGAGGACAACTCTGATACTCCAAGCCTTAACTTCGTTGATAACCAGGAGTCGATCTCTCAAGAACGGTGCAACAATTGCAGAATCGATCTCTCGGCTCAAACGATTCCAGCAAGCGTTCTCACATAGGATCAATGCTTTCGAGTGTGGAGAGTCACGGATTGAAACTATATCTAGGCCAACCGGTTTAGCCATCCTACTAGTGAGAGAGGAAAATTCCGTCAAGTCGAAGTCTCTTCTAGTCGAGTTCATATTCAAGAATTTGATACTAGGTAATGCCGTGTTGCTTGTCTGTCCAGTCAATACTCTAGGAGCAAAGTTTTGCTTCGAAAATGATCATATACTTCCGTTCAAGATGGTCCATGAGAACTTGCCAGACATATCGAAGCTATCTCTCGATAGTTCTATAGATGCAAACGAGACATCAGCTAGCAAGAAACAATGTCCGAAGAATACTTATGCCTTAGAAATACTATCGGACATGGGTGCTGGGACATACGAAGCTATAATCCTGGCACTAGGCAGTCGCCGCAAAAGCATTTGGTACCCAGATGTGAATCAAACCAACTATTGGTCCAACGATTGACATGTCTTGGTGTGAATTTTAATTTAGTTTATTAAACATACTCCTGCATTTCAATTCATCGATGGCATAGAATCCCCTCACTTCCTTTTGGATTTGTGTCCCCTCTTAGATTTGGTCTTCTTTGAGGAGCTGGAAAAGGAATTGTTGCTTTGACGCTTCTTGAAAGATTTTTTGGGCTTCTTCATACCTTTCTTACCTTTGTTCTCGCGCCGCTCCTTGGCCTTCAAATCTTTCTTTAATCTGGAATCTACCATCTTATACCTCGCCTTACCTGGTCTCTTGGTTGGTAGGCCTTTCCTTCCCACGACTAGCTTGACTTCTTTCTTCTTGGACTTGGTCGCATTCTTGTAAACTGTCCGTATCTGGTTTATTCTCTCGCGCTGGGTCATGTCGTCATTGGATGTTATGGCGTCAACTTTCTTTTTAACTTTCTCCATCTTTCGCATTGCTCGCCTCTTCTGTCGGGCCTTGGCCTGCATCACTTTCTTGATTGGCTTTGCGTCAATCTCACGCAATCGTTGCTTATATTCTTTGACTAATTCAGGATTAACTGGGGTTTCACGTCGACAGTGCTTTGCTTCCTCCTCTCTGAACCATTTGGGGGCAAGGTGTGCATCTCCATGAGAGTAACGGTTCCAACCCTCATCCTCGATATCTTTCCTAATTTTCTTCGAGCTCACCATCATGGAGGCCAAAGCCAGGCCCTCAGCGTCTAGTTTCAGTTGCTTTTTCTTCCTGTTGGTTTCCGGTAATCCGTTCTGAAGAGAGTCATCCTGTTGATCACAGGGATCTATAACTGATCCGTCCTCAGAGCTTGATGCATCGTCAAAAATATCCATGTCGATGTCAGACATCTTTCTGTTCGAGATGTCATCACTCGTCGCCTGCAATCGACCCTCAGCTATTTTGTTCACCATATCGGACTCGAATTCTTTCATGAGATCGATGTCAACAAACGACTCACCATCGAAAAATCTCGTTGCAGCAGCAACCTTCGATTGATTCACATCCATAAGATCAGTGAGAAGACCCCCACCGGCAGCTGAATTGGAACTAAGCCGGTCCAGAACCTGGTTGGCACTCTTGTTTTTCATGATTTTTCGAGGTGCCTCTATCTTAGATTCGACGGAAACTGGAGGTTCTTCGTCATCGGCTGCCTGCTCATCTTCATCATAATCATCCTCCAACTCAAAATACTGGACATCTGCTTGCCTCGAAAAGGTAACACTCTTCCTAGTTTTAGATTCTTGAATGAGCTTATCATCGGGGTCCTCAATGACTTCTAGAATTTCGTCTGGTTCTACATCGTCTATACGATCAAGTTGCTTTTTACCCTCGATGGATTTGAGACTAAAAAGATCGTGTTCTTCCTCTATGAGCACGTCGCCCTGGTTGACCATACCATAACTGACGCGCTGCTGATAATCTTTGACCCTCTTCTCCTCTTTTTTCTTGAGCCTTCGCGCTTCCCTACGATTTTGCTCATCTTGATTGGCCTCAAAATCGTCAAGACTCATTTGAGGTATGGCGTCCATGTCATCATCCGATGCTATAGTTACATGATCAAGATTATCTTCTTCAGCGTCTTCCTCATAGTCGTCATTGTTTGAAAGAGATCTTTCTTTCATGGACTTGAGAAGCTTGGATGTCAAGTCTTGCCTTATTGTCCGTCTCCACTTCAGTAACCTTAAAAGGTCCTTACGGCCCAATATCTTGAGATCTTTACAGCACTCTTTTATCTCATCGGTAGTCGATTCATGTGCCAGTATATCCTTATTGACCAATTTGATCTCGTGGCACTGAGCAAGATAGTCCATGTGACTGTTCCCAGAGACAAATTGAACATCACTCACGGTTTTTAATGCCTCGATTTCCTCATAACCTTGAGCTTTAGCCTTTTTAACTTTGTTGGCTGGTTTGAGTAGGTCAGCTTTCTGTTTCCTCAAAGTTTCATCGAAGTTGGAAATATCGGCGAATAAGGCGCTTGGATCGAAGAATCTAGGATCGATTTGTGGTGGCTTCTTATAATTCTGACATACGACAAAAATTTCAGCAGATTCCTGCCGAGAGGCCTGAGGTTTTGTCGCGTGTACTTTCCCAAACAATTTCCCGAGGACCCATAGTAGAGAGTTGTAATCGGCTGACCTGAAAACCTTTGTTACAAACCATCCACCCTTATTTAGGTGGCTGCAAGCGATTTTGAGGGCATTGACAACTAAAACGTTCTGGCCGTAAGAATCGTGCAGCCAATTTTTTCCGATATTTGGCGCGCCGTCGTGCAAGACGACGTCGGCTTTCCAATTCGCTAAATTGTTTTCGATAAGCTCCGAGCATTCTTTGGTCGTAATATCAGCCTGGAAAGTAATCACATTTCGTATTGGTGTGATCGGCACCAGATCGACTCCAAGGATAACGCTTGAGACTGGCATGTACTCAGAGGCGACTTGCAGCCAGCCCCCTGGTGCTGCGCATAGATCTATACATACTCGTGAGTTTTCTAGGAATTGGAACTTTCTGTTCAATTGAATCAGTTTAAAAGCCGCCCTGGATCTAAAGCCTGATTAGAGCCGTGGCCAGGTTAGTAGAGTGAAGGTGATGAATATTTGATTTAAGGCAAGCCTCGTAGGCATGGATTTGTTCGAGCCAACTCACCCTTTTGTTTCGCTAGTCTATAATAGTTATCCTTCCTTTGTTTTCCTACTTTGCCCTTTTTGCCCATCTTGGAGATGCTTGGTTCTCAGGTAAGCCAAATTAATCAGCTAGTAAATATTCGAGACTTGAAGTTCGCCCTAGAACTGCTCCTGAACCAGAATAATAAGAGCACGTGGTCCATGCTCGCGATTCTGCGCAGTAGAACACAGTCTAGAATACAGTTTAGTACAATTCCGAACAGCTGTATGTAAGCAAAACGACAACCCGATGGAATCGTGACTAAATCGATTCTATGTTTGGTTTCAAAGAGTATGTATTGTATCTGTTCTTGGCTTCTCGGACCGGGTTCGACTAAAAACAAATAGTACAGTCGCTGACTGATCGATCGAGCCCGAAATGTACTCGCGACTAAAATAAATAATCTCAATATTGAAACTTTCACCGAAGTTCTTTTCCCCCATTTGCATACTACAATACTTGACTCATGTAATCATGGATATCGACCTTGAAGGTGACGAGGCTCCAGAGCCCTCGTGGAGGCCCCTAAGTATATTACCATGCACGACCGAACTAGAACGCTCGGATCCGGCCTACGCCAATTTGCTCTATGAAAGAGCGATAAGAGAGAATGCTGGTAGCTATAAGTTATGGCATGCTTATCTATTGCATAGAGTGAGACAGCTGGATAATGTGGCCCCCAACGATACACTTTACGGAGACGTCAACAATTGTTTCGAAAGAGCCCTGGTGTTCATGCACAAGATGCCGCGAATATGGATTGAGTACTGCACTTTCCTCGACAAACAACTATTGATCACTAGAACAAGAAGAACTCTCAATAGAGCCTTGGAGGCCTTACCCATTACTCAACACTATAGGATCTGGCCACAGTATCTCGACTTCATTCGTAAGTCTCATGTTCCGGTTGAAACGGCCGTTAGAGTGTTCAAGAGATATATGCAATTCAAGTACGAGGATGCCGAAGAGTTTATAGATTACCTCCACAGAAATAACCGCATCGATGAGGCTGCAGCCCTTCTCTGCGATATCATAAACAACCCAAAATTCCAATCCAAGCGCAATAAAGCGAAGTACCAACTTTGGGACGATTTGTGTGAAACGATTTGCAACTATGCTGACAAAATCGAATCAATCAACGCTGAAGCAGTTCTTCGCGATGGAATCGATCGATATAAAGACCAACAAGGGAGACTGTGGAATTCTCTAGCTCGTTACTACGTCAACCTAGGTATGTTTGCAAGCGCGAGAAACGTATACGACGAGGCAATTCACTGTGTCACAACTAGGAAAGACTTCGCTGAAGTATGGGAGGCTTATGCCCACTTTGAGGAGAAGTATCTCGAATACTTACTGGAACAGGAAGACCCAACTGAGGATCAGCTTTTGGAACTGGAAATGCGCCAGGCATCTCTTGAAGAGTTGATTACTAACAATGGTCTCTTGCTCAACATGGTTGCATTAAGACAAAATCCTCACAACGTTAGAGAATGGCAAAAGCGAGTTCAACTCTGTGACCAGGTAGACGATTCAGAAAAAGTTAAAGAAGAAACATACAGAGAAGCTTTTCGAACCATAGATCCGAAACAAACTCTAGGGAAATATGGGGACCTGTGGATAGAGTATGCAACTTTCCATGCAAATTATCGGCACACCGAAAGAGCTAAAGAGATATTTGAGGAGGCTGTCAGCGTAAAATTCAATCGAATCGATGAGTTGGCCAAAGTTTGGTGTGCATATATTGAGTACGAATTGAGCTTGAATGCGGACAAAGCTCTGAAACTGGCGAAACGTGCCACATCAACTGTGAAGAACTTGAAACTGTGGTCACTATATGTAGATCTCGAAGAAAATTTGGGAACTTTTGCTTCGACCAAAGCAGTTTACGATAGAATACTCGATCTCAGAATTGCCACACCCCAGATCATCTTGAACTATGCATCATTCCTAGAGGAGAATCAGTACTTTGAAGATTCCTTCCGAGTCTACGAAAGAGGAGTATCCTTGTTCAAGTGGCCAACTTCCTACGTAATATGGCGAACGTACTTGGAGAAGTTCTTATCTCGGTATGGTAATAAGAAGCTTGACAGAGCTAGAGATCTTTTTGAGAACTGTCTTAGGGACTGTCCTAGTAAATACGCGTTCGAAATCTATCTGTTGTATGCCAAGATCGAAGAGGAGAGTGGTCTTTTGAGTCGATCTCAAGATATCTACAGCCGTGCTGCCGAAAACGTTGAGCCGAAAGACAAGGCTAGATTATTCAAGATATACATCAGGTCGATGATGAAGCTAGTTACCATGGACAGAATTCGTAGCATATACGAGCACGCTATAGCTGCCTTAGATAATAAGCACGCGAGAAGTTTTTGCTTAGAGTATGCGAGCCTTGAAGAGGAGCATGGTGAGCTGGAAAGAGCTAGAACGATCTACTCGTATTGCAGTCAAATGTGTGACCCTAGGATTGACAAGGAATTCTGGAAAATATGGGCTGACTTTGAACAGAGACATGGCACATTGGAGTCAATCGATGATATGTTGAGAGTGAAGAGGAGTATTGAGGCCCTTTTCCCTAGACCGGAGTACTTAGCCGACGTAACTATAGAGAGCGCGACAATTGCTCAAGCTATGAAAGACAAAGCGATTGAGGCCAATAAAGAATCGCCTCAGGCAGTATGAAGAGACTAGATCCATGTCCATTTTGTGGTCGTCGTTACGACTTGTGAAATCAACGGTAATCATGGAGACTTCTAGTCCAGGCCTTCATATCTAAACAACACTAGCGCGCCTGCTGTCCGTGATATGTACAGTAATCATTTTTGTAACAGGTGAAGCGCGATACCCGTGTCCATGACTAAATATAATAGAAAATAGTTCACTGGCTTCGTTATTTATTTCTAGTCAAGGATTAGAGAATGCTAAAAGACACAAATACACGCATACCCTCCCGATAGATAATCAACCCAGTGATTAGTTGCCGGGTTTAGTGAACGTACAAGTCTACGAAATCCAAGATCGAAATAAATACAAGCCGGTAATAGACTTTGATGCAAACTTATACCTGTTCTTGGCTTCTCGGACCGTTTGGAGAAGTCTACATTCCACGCTTTTCAAGAATAGTATGTACCACACGACTAAAATAAATAAAGTAAATTTCCGTCATACTTACACACATGGAAGTCACGCCGCTGAAAATCTGGACACCAATCTTCATTTTGGAACTAGGTTTCGATCCCTCACGACCTCTAGAATGTGTCTAATGATCGATTAGAAATCAAGCCTTGACAGAATGTCCTTCAGAAATTTGATATTGACCCGAAACTTTTCCTTACGCTGCCCATTGAGACAGTCCATTCTCAGCACAAGATACAAATCTAGAGAATTATGGGATGAGAGGTACAAGTGTAAGTTGCTCAACGATGAAGAGTTAGTCAAGTCTATTAACAACAAGGTTATCAAAGAAAACGATTTGAACAGCTTAGAGATCGACTTGTTCATAAATATAGCACCACCGAGCTTAACTGAGACTGCCCAACTACAGGAATTAGTTAAACAATTGGCGAGAATACGTCGAAGTTTATATGCCCATACTCTTCTACCATCAACACCGCCGGCTGCTTGTAGGCTCTTTCTCTATAGCCAAAGGTTGCCATCTCTCCTGCACATATTAGATAATCGTATTGATTATGGTATCTTTCCAGACAATTTCTCTATGAATTTGCTAATCGATGAAGCCTTAAACAAAGAGCACTACAACATTGCCTCAAGACTGGCCGCCCTCATTATGTATCAAGAGGAATTCGGAGAGAACTATATTACCGATATGTTATCCTGGATATCTTTGACAAAATACCTCGAATCCAAAACCGATTTCAAAGATTGGAACACCCATTCTTTGGCTGATGATCCAATTTTTTCGGACTCCATCGAGCGGACTAAAGAAAAGACGGATGTGCAAGCTGCTGAGACGAAAAAGGAAGAAGAAGATGTGGACGACGAGGATGAAGAGGATGTCGAGTACGTGCGGATACCGTTTCTCCGAAACCCATATTTCGACAACCATTTCGACCTCAAGAATCCTCGCCTCATCTGTGGAAAAACCCTCTCAATGTTGGGCAAGTCGCTAATCGAACCACGCATGAAGAAACTAGCTAACGAATCTATTCTGCTGGGCTATATTCTCCAAGGAAAGTGGTCAGATGCGATGGGTTTGCTGGATGCGAAAGAGTCGACATTGAGTTCAAATAGAGAGATAATCGAAAACTATCTAGTTAACCTACATGACATTGATGCGCCCCCGGACAATCTTAAATCCGACTTGCTAACAAGATTGAAGAGTGTGCCTGCTACCGAAAAACATCTGAGCGAACTGATCACGGAGAGCGTTGGTGACCTGGGAGAGATGGAGGATATGGACATCAGATGGTTGAGAGCAAGTTTTGTCGAGTACTCGGAGAAGCGAAACGCAATGCTCAAAGCCCAACGAGAAAAGTTGGCTAGAGAGAAGTTAATCGCCGAGATCAGATCCAAAAAGGAGGAGCTCAGTCGGAAGGAGCAATATTTATACTTTTATGATAATTTAAGAAGATCGCGAGTAACTAGGATAGAATATACCTAGTAGCAGATTTTCCGTAGATTTAATAAATTGTGATTATAAAAAGGTTAATTAGATGTAGGCTTGCTTACCATACTTGTGACGATAGTCATGAGAGCCGAGGGTCCCTGAGAGGCGCTCAAGTGACATTTTTTTGAGGTTCGTCTGTTTCCGGATGAACATGACGTAGGAACTCAGAAATGTTCATGCGTTGTATTATCTTGGCCTTACTGTTCTTCATGCTTCCTGTTGCAGATCCAGGCAGGATTTGTACATTGATTTTAGGTTTGGTGGGGCTCTTGAATGAGTCGGCAAGATTCTTGACAACATTTTGACTGATACTAGCAGTTGAATGTTGCCTTTGCTGGTCTACCCTTGGTGTAGTCAGCGACTCGCAGCCCGAGCTATAGTAAGACGGAGTCTGTTGAAGGTGATTGTCACTTTTGTAGGGTGTTATTGAGCCGATGTCAGTCTGTGGATTGTATAATAGATTGTTGTGTAACAATCCGTCCCCCTCTAGTAGAGCAACCAAATCGTCGTCCTCCTGCTTATCGTTTATGGGGTCTTGTTCGGAGGCGGCCGGCGTGAGATAATTGCCGAGGTTCTCTTGTAACTGGGTTGCAACTTGTTGCAATTGTTGAGTGTCGAGAGTTGACGAGGCTGCTTGACTAAATATTTGGTGAGATTCGTTCTCTATCAGATGATGTTGAATTTGATGATGTTGTTGATGATTTTGAGCATGATGTTGTTGTTGATGCTGTTGTTGTTGATGGTGATGATGGAGTGGCTGCTGCTGGCTTTGTGATGGTGTTGATTGAGGATGTTGGAATTGCTTGATGACCATGAACATCATGTTCTGTTGCTGAATAATGATTTGTTGGTTTTGCAGTAGTAGAGTCTTCATCATCTTTTCATAGCTAATGTTTGCCTTCCGGTTTCGTCTCCTGCGCCCAAGCTTGAGCCTCGAGTTAGTGGTTCGCAACATGGTTACTATGGCCGGAACCGAGTGGATAATATTGCTGTAGGTTCGGGTCCAAGAGAGTTGATGACGCTATACTGCTATGCAATATTGACGATTGAGACCTTGGAGTGGTAAAGTATTTCGGCGGAGGGACTGCAAGCTAAAACGAAAGATCTCTCTCCGAAACCAAACCGACCTCGCTAGATGACTAAACCGGGAGAGCCGGCGATGGACAATGAGGGAAACTGGGCGCGTTACTTGTTGAACTCTCTCTCTCCCTCTGTCGCTCGTTCGCTTGCTCACATGCAGACAGTCACCGGGCCAGCAGCTGTGGGAGCTTACGCACGCAGACTAGGCTAAAACCAAGACAACAAAACCATTTGGCGCGCGAAGTTTCAGTCGCTCGTTTGTACCAGCAGCTGGCACCACTCGGCCACGGCCGAAGGCGAGCATTAGCTGGCTGGCGAGCAACCGAGGCGGGATGAGAGCTCCGTGGGAGTTGGAATTGACAAGAGCGTGGCAATTGTAGACCACATTTTTGGTAGAGATCCACGTCGACTGCAACTCGATCAGCTGGTCTAAACCGAGTCTCAAAACCAAGCTGAATTAGGAAGTCTAAACAACTAGAGTGTTGGTGGCAATTAGCACAAACTAAGATTTCAGCGAGCAAAGTTTTATTGCCGATAGAGGATGCCAGCAAAAGGATGAGAATTAACTCAGATTGGTCCATAGTCCCTTAAGACTCCATTAGAGGAAAAGTAGCGTTGAACAATTGGCAAATAAGTTCCCTTTTCAACCACAAGAACGCGCCCGAGTCGCCTAAGGCAGTCAGAGTTGCGAGCACCCGTTTCGATCCTGCAGGATCAAAATGGATGAGGAACTACGTTGCGGGGTGTTTCAAATTTGCCACTCTCAATAGACTCCGAAAGAGGGAAACAAACGATGGCTAGGGCCAAAACAAAGAGGGAAAGCGAGAAAGAGTAAAACTATGCTTGCTCGCACCTTTCCCCCCACAAACCAAAACTGCGCCTCCCTCCTGGCATTTGGTGGTGGCCACTCCACTGCGCACTTGTCGCGGCCTTTGCGCGACCCTGCCCAAAGGAATGGAGCGGCCAGCGAGGGTAGGTGGCCGCCGCCTCCATTATAAGAAGCCGAGCGGTTTGCCAGGCTCGAGTTGCTGGCCAGAGTGACGGGCTTGGCTTCCTTAGCGCGTGAAACAACTTTGACCCCCGATCGCGAGTTCCGTCGCAAATTTGAATGGCCTTGCTATTTTGTTCGCCTCTAGTCTGCGAGCTGAGCCAGCAAAGCCGAAGCTTTGCCCGTGCCAGCAAACTCTACAAAGGAAAGGGCTCTCTCCCCCCGTCGCTGGTTGGGAAGGAACAAACCAATACCGCTTTGCTATCGCGAGTCGCGACCCCTCCTTTTGAGCGAGCAAACTGGGCCAAGCCGGCCCCTTGATGGTGAAGGCAAGCGCGTCCGTTTGAAGTGGCGCTCGCTGGAGCTGGTCTTCGCATTTGATTTGCGGCCAGTGTTGATTGATTGGTTATTAGCTCGGTCCAACCAGCGATTACCCTCCAGGGCCAAGTGGCCGGCTCTCCACTTGGCTGCTGTTGGTCTTGGTTCTGCCCTAGCGAGCGCAATCGCGGCTTCTCAGGACGCTTGGCCAGGTGGCCCATCCGCGAACCCTCTCTCCCGAGTTCCGCGCACCAGCAGCCGCCCAGCTAGCTGCAAACGCCTCCCGATTGAGAGCTCCTGATCCCGATCGATTGTCCTGAGAGACCGACCAAGATGGAGGCTACAAAGAGAGCGCAACTCATCCAGTGTTATTTATGCCACGCAGAGCTGGCAACTGTTCAAGCTCACAACCGACTAACCGCTCATACCTTGGCCGCCGCTACTCTCGGCCCTAAGGTTGCATCAGTGTCGGCGTCGGCATCAGCATCGCTCTCGCGATACCCGAACGCCACTGGCTGTTGCTGCCGATAATCTGGTTTACCATTACACAACTTCCCCCTCCTGTCTGAGTCAACCAGCCGAGGCTAGGCTAGTTTGGAGGGCGTATGTTGAGCGAGTGGTGCGAAGCGCTGCCGCCCCTCGCTCGCCCCGGCCCAAGCTCAGACTATTGCCGCCGCCCTCTCTCGCTCTCTCCCTTGCTTGTGCTGTTTGGCGTCACATGGAGGCGGTTGGCAAGCTCAATTTTGCTAGCAACAAACCAAAGCTCAAGCCTGCAAATGGGCGCACTGGTGCTCTGATGGTGGGGGCAGGTCTTTGGAACAATCCTGTACTCTTTGAGATTGGGCGCTGCGCTGGCTGGCGCACAGGTGGCGCGAGCGCGCCAACATATTGACCCATCCAGGGTGCTGGCCGAGCGCTAGCTTTCACTCGCTGTCTGCTTGCACTGGCAAAGGGGACGCACTTTGTATACAATTTCGAGCTAAATGAAATCTCTCCAGCAGCAAACTCCCATAGACGACGACGACGACAGTTTTCAGAGCCACTTTTGCGCTCTCGAGCGTCAGCGTTTTAAGGATCCACTTTAGTTTGCGGCTGGTGCGCCACCGATGCTAGCTTGTTTCGCTGGCCGCCGTCTTGCAGTGGCTAGCGCCTGTATTTCATCCTCCGCATTCGCATTTCAGCCGAGAACCTGCAATCACATTGCGCTCGGCCGCTGCTGCATTCGCTTCGCCCATTCGGCGCCTGTGTGCAATGTGCATGTGTAGCTGGCTGGCTGGTGTTGGCGCAGCGCGAGTGGCAGCAGCGGTGGCGACGGCCGTGGAAAGAAAGCAGGCGGAGGGGAGGAGAGGGAGAGAGGGAAAGAAAGAGGGAAAACGAGTGCGTTTGGCTCTGGTGTCGCTCTCGGCTATGGGCAAACCTCTGAGTCTGTTGTTATTTTTGTTGTTTTCTTGCTCTGCGCTATGCTAGCCAGCCATCATATGTTTTCCTCTCTCTCGCTCACTTGCTGGCTCTCTCCGTCTCTCGCTCGCTCGCTTGCCTGCCCGCTTGCTCGCTCTCCCTCCCAGCAGCCCGCAAACCTCACAACTCAATGATAGAGCCTTGCAAATATATCGCCCAAACTGGCATTAGAATCTATCATTGCTCATTCATCTTGGCCACATTATCGCAACCATTCGCAAACCAACACGTCGCCCTATTGTAACTCGCCCGCCCCAAACAAATAGCCTCAAGATTAGCCACCTCAGAGCGAGCAGAGGGCCAGCCCAGGGAGCTTGAATTCGGGGGCCAAATGAGCACCTTCTGACACAGTGAACTCGAGAGGCCAAGACACAATTTGGCTAGTTGTTGTTGTCGTCTCCGTGTCTGTTGTTGTCGCCGCCGCCGCCGCAACCGCCGTTATCCCCGTTGGTTCGGTGGAACGAAAAAGACTAACAAGATTGCTCAGGGTCAAGTCGAGATTAGAAATTATTACTAGGAAACAAAATATATTTAGAACTAAATCCGGAGCTTGATTGAAAGCAAACCAAAAACAAGTACCAACTTCACAGGACAAGATGTCGTCACCAAGCGCAGCCAAAAGACGAATGGACACCGATGTTCTGAAACTGATTGAATCAAAACACGAGGTAACAATACTGGGAGGCCTCAATGAATTTTGTGTCAAATTCTATGGGCCCAAAGACACACCCTACGATGGAGGCGTTTGGAAGGTCAAGGTGGAATTGCCAGAGAGATATCCATTCAAATCGCCATCTATAGGTTTCACAAATAGAATCTATCATCCAAATATTGACGAGGTCTCGGGTACTGTTTGCTTGGACGTTATTAATCAATCCTGGTCAGCCCTCTATGATCTGTCCAACATATTTGATTCGTTTTTGCCTCAACTATTACGCTATCCAAATCCACATGATCCATTAAATAGTGAAGCTGCATCCATGTTTCACCATAAACCAGATGAATATGTCCGGAAAGTGCAAGAATACATTAGGAGATATGCCACCGAGGAAGCATTAAGAGAACAAGACGAAGACACATCTTCAACCGAGTCAACAATGTCTGATTACAGCGAGGACGAGGCTAGAGATATTGAGTTATAGTTTGACTATTATGATTATTATAAAATGATTAATAATACAAATCACTAAACATACACCCACACTTAAAGGTATAAATATATCTATACATATATATATATAAATAGTAATGAATATGAGTATATACAATTATTATTCAAACTTGAATTTACAAGTACAAATAATTACAATGTCAAATAAATACGATTAAGAGGAGAAGACTGATTTGATTTGTGGTTGCCGGGGGGAGGATCGGATCTCAATGATGATCATGGTCACGAGATGGATGTTGGGCCAGTGTTGCCGGCACTGTCGTCGCCGTCGCTGTCACTCTCGGTCTTGGGCGCTCGGCCTGGATTGAGCTTCCTGAACTTGATGCGCCTGTTCTGGAACCAAACCTTCACTTGGGCCTCCGTCAAGCTGAGCGAGCTTGCCAAAAAGCCGCGATCGTGGCCAACCAGGTACATTTGATTTGAGAACTCTTGTTCCAAGCGCTTGAGTTGTTCCGGGGTGAAGATGGTTCGCACTCGTTTTGTCTTGTTCCTCGCTGACGAGCCTCTCGACTGTCTTGGGGTTGGGGCATCAGGTTGGCGTTTCTTGAAGTCTTGATCCTGCTGCTGTTGCTGCAGATGGTGCTGCTGTAATTGTAGTTGCTGCTGCTGCTGCTGCTGTTGTTGTTGCTGCTGCTGCTGCCGCTGGAACAGGTGCTGCTCGTGCAGAGGGTAGATTGCGGTGATGGGGAAGTTTGTTCGAGGCATTTGGAAGTAGGCAGCCGGTGTCATGTCTGCCGCGAGCGTTTGGCGAGGCATTTGGAGATTGGTTCTGGCACAAGTCGGCCCTAACAAGTTGTCGGCTCGCCCGCTTGCTTGTGAGTGGAAGGAACCAGCAACTCTGTCTGCCGCGCGCCCGTGCGCCAGCGCTTCTTAGACTTGACTCCGCAGTCAACGCGACCGCTGACGGCTGAGCGCGCGCCGCTCGCAAGCCAGCCGGCCCGTTCGAGTGGCCCTACGGCGCACGCTCACAGCAGCGGCGGCTGCTGGTCGCGCCGGTCAATCATAGCGGCGGCGGCTATGGCGGCGGCGGCAGCGGCAGCGTCGCCTAGGCTTTCAGAGCGCGGCCAGCGCCAAGCTCGAGCCGCGCGCGCCGCCAGGTTGGCTCTTCGGCCGGCAAACGCGCCACTGCTTGCACAATGCGTTTCCACGTTGTGACTTTAATCAAACACGCTACAAGCGGCCTGTTTGCCTCCAAAGTTAAACGCCAACGACACCGGCCAGAGCCAACGTTGCGCTCGCTCGCCCTCGCCTGACAGGCCAATCCAGTACGCTCATCAAATTAGGGCGCCCGTCCGACCGGCCAACAAGACACCTTGTTCAAGGGGCGGAATTTGCCCGCTGCCAAGCAAAGCCTCCCGTTTGGCTTTGGTTATGTCACCGGCTTTTGTTTGGTTCGGCCTCGCGCGAGCGATTTGGGCCCCCAAAAATGCGGCCCCAACCTCCGTGCGCGATTCTGCGGTCGCTTGCGGCATCATTTGATTGCGCTAACCGCAGCTCGGCCATGCTTATCCTATGGCCAACACTGAACAGGCCTCTCAACCAAACCAACCGAAAGCGGCACCGACTCCCGTGGCGCGCAACTCTCGGCGCTCGAGTTCTAAACTATATAACAGCAAGGGGGCGGCCTGATCTATATGCGCTCGCTCAAACGCAAGTCCGCCCACTCGAGCTTGGGCCAAACTCAAGCCGCTCGCGCGTGAAATTGGCCCCAACCAAGCAAGCGGCCGCTAGCGACAAGATTGTGGCTGGACGAGCGGGCAAAAGTTTGCACTGGTCGAGATTGAAAACATATGATCTGATCTGATCTGAACTGATCTCGTCTGGTCGCAAACCTGGCTCGCTCCTCTTGGGCAAAAGCCTCTTGTCAGCTCGGTCCCTAATCCAGGGATGTCAATAGGAGAAAGATGCCAACTCCAAGGGCACACAAAGGATCGCTCGCTGGCCGCCAATGGAACAAAGCCATTTGCTAAACTAATCGTCCTCATCCTCCTCCCTCCCATTCGCCTTCAAGCATTCGGCCCTCTCAGATAAAACAAACGGATAACGCGCAATGAACACGGCCTCTCACTTTGGTGGCGCCTTTGGTTTCAATTAGCGGCCGATTATCCTGCCGCCAGGATAATCGGCCCACCAGCCTCGTTCTCTCGCTACGCTCTGCGCGCAAGTTGAGATTTTCAGCCAGGATGTGAATAGGATTGTTTGATGTTGCCATCTAAGCGCGCATACGTGTCTTGCTCAACTCACCTCCAAAGTGTGTGTGTGTGTGTGTGTGTGTGTGTGTCGCTGGAGCCCCATTCTCTACCTTAACCAGTTTCACCTCCAATCTCCACTGGCCAGCGCTCGTTTGCTTCATTATCCCTTTAGCCTAAACATCATCCCTCCCACTGACTCCCTCCCCCAAAGGCTCCTGTCTCAATCCAACCGCTGGCACGCTAACCTGGGAACCTGCCCGCCCGGCCATCCATCAATCCCCGGCCGGCTCCTGGTCGGCCTGATTGGCGCTCCAGACACGTTAATTGTGGCCCGCGCTAACCTTTGGGCTCGCGCTCAGAGGCTCGCTCCTCAGATGATCGTCCTCGTTTTGACAAACACAAGCCAACTAAACCCACCTTCGCCCAACTAGCCAACACGGGACATCCTTTCAGCTAAGATTCTAAGCGCCGATTATACTACACAGGAATGGAGCAAGAGATGATCAATCAACAATGGCTCCCCGGTAGCAATTACTCTCCGCTCAATTCAATTCAATTCAATTCATTTCGTTTCGTTTCGTTTCGTTCCGTTTTAGTTTTAGTTTCAATCCAAACCAGAGGCTCCATCGGCCACTCGTCGCACGGATCAATCTCGCTCAGCCAGGGCTAGTGCGCACCTTGATTGATCATCAGCACTTCCCTCCTTTGGGGCCCCCAAAACAATCCCACTCCTTGGAGCTGCAATGCGCGGACACAAGGAGCTGGACTGGCTTTGGGGGGCGAGTGCATGAAATTGGATTAAATCAAACACCGCTCATATGGTTAGCCGGCTGCTTGAGGGGGACCCATTTGTTGGTTGGACGAGTAGGCGCCTCCCATTTGCTGGCTTAGACAGCAAGCCTCTCGTTGCAGCCTCTTCCGGCCAAACCTACACTAAAGCGGGCGGAAAAGAGAGTCTGGCTGGAACAGAGTGACGGCTTCCAAGATGCATTGGAAATAATCAGCCAAAATTTGATTTGCGCCAGTGTCTCGCGATGTTGTTTTCATTGGTGCTGCCATTGCCGTTTCAAATGCTGTTGCCATTGCTGTTGTGACACAAACCCGATGAAGCGCGCGCTCCGTCACACTAACTTAAATGGTAACGCCGGCTCATCTGTCTAGTATTTGTGATGGTCCGGAGCGATAAACAGCTCGCCCATCCCATCATGATCACAAAAGGTCGAGCCGCTTCCATGCGTTAACCTAGCCGCCGATCGGGCAAACCTAATGGAATAAACAGGAGGTGCAACCCGTGAATCATCCCCACTAGCCCGATCAATATGTGCCGTCTACCAATGGAAACCATTTGAAGGAAGTAGGGATGGTCCCTCCCCCTTGACTCGGATCCGCCAGAAGGGTGGGAGCGCTGCAAGCAACTGTTATGGCAACCCTCGTTAGTGGGCAACCCTCGCTAAAGGTGGGGACACTGATTTTATGACTGATCATCAACTTTCCCAAGCAACGCAAACTCTAGCCTCGGGGGCCAAAGCTCCGCTTGCTAATCCACTTCAACCCTCAGCCCCTCCACTCTCCCTCACCTGGCGGCCCCTCCACCATTTTAACCCCCTCAGCTCGCACCTCGCACCCCTTTCGCTCGTATCCCTGATAATTAATTAATTGATTCCGCTATCCAAGCGCATTATCATTAGCGGCGATGGACACAAATCAAACAGCTCATTATCATCGAAACCAATTTAAACCCTATCATCATCACCGACTGCTGGCCACCAGCGGGAAAACATAATGAGTGCAAATCAAGCATAGAGGCTGAGGTACAAAACGTTGAGATTAATTTACAAATACAGTAATTTCCAGTCTAGTGTATCTAACTGTCTATTTGTAGTGTGCAATTGCAACTTTTGGGCCCCCATTAACTCAGCTTGGTTCTCTATTCGTCCTCCTCTTTCTCTCCTCATAGTTCTATTAAATCGAGCCTAGTAACTAAACCTCCGACCGCCTTCTCAGGCTCGGGCTCGCTCTCTTTACTGTCCTTTGTTCCTTTGTCTTTAGCTGCCTTCTCCTTCAACTTCTCTCTCTCCTTTCCCTCGACGAAAGCTGATGGTGGCTTGTGGTAAATTGAGGCCAAGCTGCCAACGTGACAGATCAATTCGTCGAGTAGGGCTGGCTCCAGCAGATCTGTTTCCTCCGATATGAGAGGTTTCTCTGCCAACACAACTTCCTTGGCGGCACCAGGATCCGTGGACAATAAGCGCCAATAAATAAATCCTCGATCTCTCAGATCCGGATTATCGCTCTCCTGTGTTGCTAAACTCAAAACCTGTTGGACTAGCTCCTGCGTTTCGGTGGGCCTTTTCAAAAATAACTTGACTATGGATGTGAGAAGTTGTAGTTGCACTTGAGGATTTTCATCATGGAATCCCTCTAGAAAACTTTCCAAAAGTTCGTCGGCATTATCTATACGCTCGGCGTATTCACCAACAATCCAGATCATGCTCGCACGCGCCTCTGGTTCATCCAGTGTATCCAAGTTCTCACATAAAGTTGATATCATGCTCTCATACTTGTTTGGATACTTTCTGAAAATGTCCTTTATAACTACAATAGCCTCCTGAACTACATAGTTAACCTTGGTTTGGATTAAATCAAATAATGTTTCTACACATCGATCGGCAGATCTTTCCACCTTGATTGCGCATCTACCAATTGCTCGGACTGCTTTTCTAACAAAATCTACGTCAACTTCGGTGGCATATTCTTTCAATTCAGCTAGAACTTGGTGGATATTTTGTTCGCTGGCCAGTCTAATCATGATATCGAGTTTTTCTAATTTAACATAAATTGGATCATTGTATTTTACAAAGAAAACCTTGATCTCGTGTTTTAGTATATCTGGCCTCTTTTGGACAATGAGATTAATATTCCGAAGGGCCACGTATTGAACCTCTGGCTCAGTTGATAACAGTGTGACCAGAGGAGGTGCCAACTTTTTCGTCAAGTTTTGCACGAATTCTAAATCGTTCGGCATTATCTCCATGAATTTCATGAGGACCTTGACGGCACTTAAAACTACAGCTGCATTTGCATGAGCCAATCTTGGTGTGACACGCTCACATATAGATTGAGCCTCGCGTTCCTCTTTTGGATCATAATTTGCTAAGGAGTCTAATATGAAAACCTGACCCCATTCTGAGCATTCGTTCAAAGCTGTAAGTAGCTTATTGACGATCTGAGGTGTTAATTCAATGATTGGTTGACCAGAGGTTGAGGCCTCGTTGATTTCAGATAAAGCTGCGACTGCATTTGCCACAACCATTGGATTTCCATCTGAAAGAAGGTCGCGCAAAGCATCTAGAAAGCCTTGCTCCTCGACTAGATTTCCATTGATATCGTGCAACTTAGCAACACAAACAGCAGCGGTCTTTCTAACATAGGGATCCTCGTCGCGAAGACACTTCCTGAGAGGTTCGCACAGGTATTCGGTTATCTTGTCCACCCTGATGCAACCCATTGTTCGTACAGCTAGTGCTCTGATGAGAGGGTTTGGATCTTCACAGTCGCGTACAAAGGTGTTGACTGCCATGATGGCCATATCTGGTTGGTTTTTGGCATAGTTCATCAGATACAAGTATACAAGCTTCTTAAGCTCTAGGTTGTCTGTCTGCATGCAATTGAGTACATCTGGAAATAGTGTGCCGACATCCTTGCCGACTGTCATGGACGCAATAACCTTTTTGACAGCCTCGCGTCGTTTCTCCTTCTTATCGCTTGCGAGCTCACTTTTGAGCTCGAAAATTTCGCCCTTCTTGGTGTTTGCAAAGTATTTTGCGTCTGTCATCTTGGATTATCTTAATTATTTGATAACAATTTGTAAAATGCTACCAAAGACTGGAGGGTTATAATGTGGCTGAGAAAAACACAGCTCTGTCTACCTCCTGTACGATTGATTTCTTTTGCATGCCTTGGAAGTTCAATGGACACCACTGGCTAGAAACCACACGCACAAGTGTACACTTGCACTCGCGCACATACAAACTCATACACATCAACCCGCATAGATCGTTGCATGGCGAGCCGATGGCCAATTGGATCATCGAGTATGATGGAACTGTTGGAATTGGCGCCTGCGTGCCGGGCGTACTCGAGGGGTGGATTCTCTACCTTAGTCTCCCCATAACGCCGAGCTTATGTTTCTAGCCCGTCAATCTGGGGTTTTGCCAGCGCGTAAAAGTCTATGAGATTCAGACCCGAAATAAATGGAACGCAACGAGTGGGACGATTCAAGCTTCCGTAATGTGCGTTGCCACTTGCTTCCGTTGGGAACCTAGCATCGAAGATCTGAACACAATCAATTCAACAACAATCGGGTGGCCAACTAGGTTCCGCTGGATATAATGTTTTGTTTGTTTTTGGTCTAGTTTAACACCCGTTCCTAGGGCAAATGGCAACGACCAATCTCACCTGACACATGGTTAGCCTTGTGAATCTCGTCCAGCAGCGAAGATCAGTTTAGCCGTGATGTGTTATTGGCGGAACTTTCTCCTGAATTAGAACTTGGTGGAGGGGGGGGGGCGATGAGTCAAGAGCCTATTAATTCATTTTTATCATAAGTAGATACTTCGAGACATTGTTTATTTAACTTTAGATACACTCTACTGCATGAATCTACCCCTGGCAATAACGCTCCTCCTTGCGACTCTCTACGATTGACTGTGCGCTCTAATCCTCTTGTCGACCGTTGATGAATAGTTCTAGCATTGGCTTTAATGGCGAGTTTGATTGAGGTTTTATAGTTCCGTTTTGAATCCTTTCAGTGATCAATTTAAATCGGTGCATCATATCCGGGTAACCTGCTAGGCATGAGGATACTTTATCGTATCGTCCGCACATAAAGTCCATAACGTCCCCGCCCATTGAGTTTATAATAGATCTCACATACTCAATTGCCTTCTCTGCAGTTAGCACCCTTTGCGGACAGTTCGTCCTCTTGGCAGCTTTTGAAGGATAAGACGATGAATAAGAGACAGGGAACTTTACCTTGCGAAAGGTCCTGGCTTTCTCTCAACCAAAATTGTGACTTACCTGTGAAGATGCACTCTTGGAAGAGTTGGAAGGTACAACAAGTGAGCTCGATCTGGCGCCTCTGGTCACCTGATCCAATGTTCTCGAGCTGGGCGACGAAGGAGTCCATACATTTGTGTGCAGGTTCCATATGAAGAGGATCTGCGCATGCCATAAGATTTATGAAATCTTATATTTTAATAAGCAATAGCGAAATTGGTCGGTCAGAATTTGTAGAGAGATTTTCAATAGAGGTGCAGGGATGCTGAATTTTAGCTCACCTCTTCGACCGTCCTTTGATTTGCACCTTTTGGAAAACTGAGTCTTCAATCTGCGCGTTACAACCGAGTAAAGATTGCGCGCAAAAGCAGGCAGGCACTCTCGACTATAGGAGCTGACACATTTCAGGTTATCATCTATGAGGCGACAATGCTGGTCAAGCTGTTGATCTGTTCGAGGTGGATTGAAATCTCTATCTCCGTACACTACCAGCTTGGGTAAGCACTTATCAAGCTCTCCGACTCTTTGTAGACACACCTGACTAATTTGGTTAGGTTGACTTGAGTCGACATTGTTTGATGATAGAGAATTGACTGGCGGATTTTTGCGATTTTGGTCAGTAGGTACTCAATGGAGCGGAAAAAGAATGGCTAAACACTTACCTGCATCATTTATTAGTAAAACGAAAACAGAAACCGCGATCACAACATACTTAAACATCCTGAAAGTAGCTTCAAAAGCCTTAAATCCGGCGGAAGTGGGCGAATCAGAGACTTTCAACGCACTAGCAAGATGGGAATGGAGTCAACTCTACTTTATACATGACTTTGGAACTCTGATTAAAGAAGCGCAGAGTATCGTCAAGGGTGGAAACTTCTATGAGCATGGATCTAGTCGTTGGATCAATCCTTCGTTGGTACACCAACAAGCAACTAGTCGCGCAAAGCGAGTGTCCCCTCAAATGAGAGGGATTTGCCATCAGGTGATTGTGAGTGTCAACAAAAGTTGCTTCTTACCCCGGGACGAGTGTTGAGAACATAGGTGAACTGGTCCTGAATGCGAGAAGTTGCAGCGTTCAGATGAGATGGAGTGCACTTGATAATAGCGCCAGTATGGTGTTAGATGGCAAGGCCATACAGAGTCGTTATAACTACGAATGCGAATGATTGTTTATCTCAGTTTTTCTAATCTAAGATGCAACAGAACAAATACAATTAAAAACCAGAACAAATGCTAGGAGAGACCTGAGTTTAGTTATCGTCTCTATACTCCTCCCATGACTTATCCTCTCCTCGCTGACGTACAAATTCAAGTCCATGAGGTGGTTCAGCCCCAAGTTGAGTCTCTCCGGTGACGAGACTTTCTGGAGAGATTCAAATGGTCTACCTATGCAAGCTCTGTTAGATTCAGGGCTACAAAGCTTGCTATCTACTCCAGGAGATGATTGATTGGCATGGGATCCGAAGGGCCTAACGTAAACTCCCGCAGCGACACTGCCAGTGCCCATAAGTTTTTGAAGATGGATGTGCATACGACTGACGCAGACACAAGATGGACGGAATCGAAAATGAATACAGTGGGGTTCCGCATGGCCTCACGTATTTTGGCTCTCGAAACGATTTGATTTTCCTTGATCAATCGATCTTACATTGACAAGTTAGCTATCCAACATACAGAAATCGCGCTTGAACTTTTCTTACCTCCCCCTTCTCGAGAATCTCTATTTTTATTATTGTTATCGGTTGGAATAAGATTTATTGTTCATTAGAATCACATAATGAAAGCTCAGATTGCTCCTTCGGTAGAACAGACAGAGGAAATACATGGACGATCGAACTCGTTAAACCAATATCCTACAAGTGCTTCAGCTTGAATCTCGCGAAAAGAATTTTATTCCTATAGCGAAGATCTTCGTTAGAATGTCAGATGCAAGCATTCCGTTGAGTCGAGAACATCTCTCTCGAGCTGAGGGATAGAGAATCTTACTTGCCAAGACAATGGGCTACCTGAGGGTTCAATACAAATTCTGTTTTGTTGGAAAGCACGATGAACCGGCCCAAGATTGATATGCAAAGCTCAAGTAACGAAACCTCCAGTGGCGGGAAAGAGACGAGGTTATGTATTATTATAGACTCAAAGATGCCAATTATCATGAGAGTGCCAATACCTCCCGAATCTATGACATTGGGACAATTCAAAGCAATAGCCTCATTACAAACCAAGCCATACAAGTTTTATTTCAAGTCATATGACTGTGAGTTTGGTGTCGTCAAAGAGGAGGTTGCTGATGACGATTCCTACCTACCTGTTGACGGTGATAGAATTGTTGCGTGGGTGATCACTTGCGGTGCAGCTCAATCATCCCTGTTTAATACTAGGAATTCTTGTGATAAACTTGCGAGAAGCGACGATACAAGTCCTACCCATCTCATAAACAAACACACCCCCAATTCAGTGTATGGTTATACCAACTCACGAGATGATTCTATAATATTCAGAGTGCAACTAGAATTAGAAGAACACAATTTTCTTGGTCTTACTCTCGTTGGGCCGAGTGATGAAACTAGCTCAGTCGATAAGGGCATCTACGTTGGCGAAATTGCTCAAAATTCGGCCGTAGATCAGAACGGTTTGGTTGAAGTTGGGGATAGAATAATTGAAATTAATGGTTTAGATGTCAGAAACATGAGAAATGATGATGCAGTCGTCGCTTTCCGGAAGGTCGTCGACAGAAGAGGAGCGATCAACCTGGTATTACAAAGGGACATCAACAACGAGCCTCTATCTAAGGGACGTTTTACATTACCTCGCGAGTACATACCAAAGTTGAAGTATACTCCACCCAATACAACTGAAACCAGTTTTCAGTCATGTCAAGAACTGCCGATACCTGATCAATTCAACTTGAGACGAAGCGAAAAACTACCTCCGCTGCCTCATGACGTCAGGCTCCAGCGAGGGACACATAGTTTACCCAGATCCATCACACCGCGATCTCTGTATACCACAAACGCTTGTGAAGGTCAATACACAGATCGCTGCCTGAATTCAAGAATTGACTCGAGGTCGTTCCATGAACCTTCTACACCCACCTCTAACCGTCAGTTTGATATCGGGCTCAACTGCGCAAAAGATAGCATCTACACTATATATGCTGCATTGAAAGGCAACGCGAACGACCTAGAAATCAAGGATAGGGAATGGCTGAAAGTTGTAGTGAAGAACGCCTTCTTGGGCTCAATGTTGGTTAAGTGGTTGAGTCGAAATGTTTTTGGCTTTAACCATCGGAGAGACGTGAAGCGTTACGCAAATCAAATGCTTAATCTAGGTCTGATCAGAAGCCCTATGGCGAGCGGCACTTTCTCAGAGAAGTGCTTTTACACATTGAGCTAGATGAATGCCGTTTTATTGGCTTATGAGCTCCATATGCATAGTAGCAATGGTGTTTGAAATTTCTCTGGTCGTCATTTCTAAAGTATACACGGAGTCGTACCGAACTTTTCGTCATAAAATTGCCAAAACTTGCGAATCCGCTCGAACATTGACTCGTCCCTGGAATAACCTATCTGCTCCAGTCCCCAGATCTGAATGTTTTCGAATGCAGGCTTCCCATATCTTTCAGCTGCCTCAGCTTCAGCAAGTGATTCTAGCTTGGCTCTGAGGTTCACACCCGTAGGAAACTTGAGTGTCTGGTCAACTAAGAGGTTGGCGTATTCATCTGGTTTTGATTGTATGTGCAGATGAACTTTGTAAGTCTTCCCCAGCTGATTGCCTCTTCGCATCATACTATTTAATAACTCCTCAACATCTTCGGTAAAACCAGTCTTAATATCGATGATCCAGAACAAATCCATCAACTCTTTGAGAGCTGCTGTCGTCTTTGTGTCAATTGAGCCCAGCTTTTCGTAACAAATGAAGTGTAAGGACCGTAGCTGTGACAGTTTCCTCAAACTTCTCGCTCCATCTGCCATTGACAAGACAGGAAGATCATCTTGTGCTTCAACGGCTGCTATGACTGAACTGGGCATGAGGTTGATCTTGAGGTACTCAACTTGTAGTCCGTGCTTAGCCATCTCTCGGCAGACTATCTCGAACTCCCAAGCACCGTATACAGCCAAGTATTTCAGATGAGCTAGTTTTGCCACTTCTTGCCAGAATCTCAGTCGGTAGTTTTCGTATAATCTGTCGACCTTGATACAAGTATCGCTATCTTCACTCTTTTCAGATATATCGAAAGTTCGCACTTCCAGGGCTTCAACATTCTTAGCGGCGGACAAGTATTTAATTCGCTCCAAATATCGAAAGGCCTTCTTTAAGTTACCAGCTTCGCACCGCCAGTCCTCATTCAAATTCAAGGATAAATATTTAAGATTGGGTAATAATTCGGACGCTAGTAAATCACAAGTTGTCGCTGCGTTTGACATGAAAGTGGAAATATTCTCGTTTCTCTTGACAAGGGTCGATAGAGTTGGACGATGTTCTCTGAGAGGCCAAAGCCAGACTATCTTGACAAGGTCACTATAAAATCTCTTGAAATTGAAGAGAGTGTCATGATCAGGTAACGAAATCAGACCATAAAACTCAAGAGTCTTTAATTTTGGACTCCTTGAGACCAAGTCAAGCAAAGCACAAGCTGATATGTGGAATGTTGAGTTAATTTGGATGAACTCCAAGTTTGTGAGGTCTTGCTTCTCTATAGTGTCGAATTGTTCGCCACATGAGCTTTTCTTTTTGGGACAATGGCAAGCGTCCCACCGACCTCGTCCTCTCAGCACCAATCTTTTGGCCTTGAGCTCGGCGCTGAACAACTTGTCGTATACAGAGTTCGGTATGCTAATCCCTTTCGACCAACCATAAACGACTATATCGTGAACAAAGTTACGATC
>Ga0268249_1000122_pt1 | contig 49824 bp, 35 predicted proteins | sample AgamicAtPe_FD_200257 | JGI IMG/M metagenome (GOLD analysis project Ga0268249, IMG submission 200257) | Agave microbial communities from Guanajuato, Mexico - At.P.e (v2) (version 3) | ecosystem: Host-associated > Plants > Phyllosphere > Phylloplane/Leaf | place: Guanajuato, Mexico | collected... | reverse complement strand
GGTAGCTAGTTTGGTGTTGTTGCGGCTCTTGCTGGTGGCCTTGTTGAGCTTGCAGTTGATGCGGCGTTGATGGCGCCGCGGCCGACAGTTGGCCTTGGAGTTGGACCGGCGCCGGTTGCGCAACTGGTGGCGCCGGCGTGGGAGGCACAGGTGAGGGAAGAGTTGGTTGGTACTGTTGTTGTTGTTGCTGTTGCTGTTGCTGCTGCTGCTGATGGTGGAGGTGGTGATGGTTGAAGCTGCTTGCTGGCGTTGCCAGGGGGCTGAGGTGATTGTGGTGATTCAGTTGCTGCTGCTGCTGCTGGGCCACCGAGAGGTGGGTTTGCAATGGTTGCAGTTGGGCCGCTTGTTGCACCTGTTGCTGCTGGCCAAGCTGATGGTACTGGCTTGCGGCGGCGGCGGCGGCGGCGGCCAGCGTATTTCCGGCGCCATTGAGCTCGATTTTAATGCAGCTACTTAGGCTTAGGTTGCTGCTGCTAGTGCTGCTACTGGTGCTGCTGCTGCTCTTCGTATTGTTGCTCCTGATACTCGATGAGGTGTTGCTGTGGCTTGAATGGTGTTGGTGGCCGCGCACTGCCGAGCAAGACTTCTTAGCGTGGCGCGTCAGGTGATCCTTGCGACCAAACCTTGTATGGCAAGACGGACAAACGTGCTCCCTCAATCCAAGGTGAGTGTTCTCGTGCCTTCTGAGATCTTTGGGTGTAAAAAACTTCTTATCGCACTTTGGGCAGCCGAACTTGCGGTCCTGGGGCGGCCTGGCCGACCTCATGTTGGCCTTGCCGGCTAAGGCCATGCAGCCGCCGCACTGGGCTGGGGCTGTTTGTCTGGCCGATGGAGCCACAGTTGCGGTTGCGGCGGCTGCGGCGGCGCCGGTGGAGCCAGGCGGCGGCCACCCGATTGCCTGGCCGGCCTCACGCTGCTCGCTAACCCGCTCGCTCTGGCCGCCCGCCCGCTCGCTGGCCCACTGCAAACTCGCCCCACTCGCTTGCCAACTCCCGCAGCCAAGGCCAGACTTCTCGATGAATACCCGTAAGAGAGAAGGTCCAGTCTGGGCGGCAGGTTGGCCGGCCAATGCAGCGCTGCTCGTCTAGTTAGCTTGCTGGTGGCCAGACAAGTAGGGCGCATCCGAGGCTGGGAGGCATGAACGCAGAGGGAGAGCGACAACAATATTTACCCGTATTTGTTTCCACTCTGCACCGTAGGCTCGCTCACAGGCTCACAAGCTCTCTCCTCTCGCTCGCTCGCACTCTCTCTCTCTCGCTCTTTTCACTCTTTGAGCTACAAAACTAAACTAAAACAAAAGTTGGCCAAACTGAACCAGCGACAAGCTTGCCTGCACTCGCTAGCTCCTTTGCGCTGCCGCTAGTGATCATTAACTAGGAAGCCAGTAAGTTTCCATCTATGGCCTCGTCGCTCGCTTCCACTCTCGCACTCGCGCGCACTGGCTGTTTAACGCGCTCTGCCTCCTCTTTCCTTGAGAGAGCCGGGCGAGGGCTGCGCCCGTAACACACACACACGGGCGCGTTCGTTCGCCCGCTCGCTCGCTCGCTCGCTCGTTGCGCCGCTTGCGAGCGCGCTTGTTGCTGCGCGTCGTCGCCGTTTACGATTGCGCCAACTCCGTTGCCGATCTTGTGCAAGCTGAAGCCGGCGGCGGCGGCGGCGCACACTCTTGGGCCGGCCGACATTAGCGCGTTTGATTAATCCGAGCCGGCTGTGCGCCCGGCCGGCCCAACGAGCGGGCGAGCCAGCCAGCCGCTAGCTCGGCGCGCCGGCAACAGGCGCAGACTCTCGCGCACAGGCGCCCTACGTCACGTGGTGTCGCGCTTGCCCTCTTTCTGGCGAGCTCGGCGCCGCTCTCCTCTCGCTCGCGGCCGCCCTGTGCTGAGCGCCGCAACAGCAACAGCCGCAGCCGCAGCCACAAGCGCGCAGCCAGCGAGACCGTTAGCTTGGCGAGCAAGTGGCGCCGGCTCCATTGTTCGCTGCTCGCGCGCTGCCGACTCTGTGAGTCACTCGCGGGCCACCTTTGTGGGCGGCGCCCGCCCGCCGCAACTAACGGCAGCCCGCTTATCGCGCCCAGGCCAGCCAGCCAGGCCGAAAACGACACCGCTGACGACGACGCCGACAGCAGCGGCGGCAGCAGCGCCAACCGGCTGCTTCCGCCCTGCCAGCCGCAAGCCGACTGGCTGCCGATCTGGCGGAAGATAAGCGGGCGCAAACAAGCAGGCAGCCGGCGACAGTGGGCCAAGACCGGCGCCTTGCGCGGCCGCTCGCAGGTGCGAGCTCGGTTGCGGTTTGGGTTGCGGCTGGGGCTGCGGCTGCTGCTGCTGCTTCTGCGTAGGGCACGACGGCAGCGGCGGCCAGCGAACCTGGCGCCCGTTAAGCCGAGGGGCGGGCAGGGCTCTGGGCTGAGCGGCGGGCGCCACTTGTTGGCGAGGGCGCTGAGACGTCACAGGCGAGCTGGCGCCAGGTCGACGCTCGAGCGAGGGGCCGGCCGAGAGCAGAGGGTTGCGGCGCGCTGCAACGCTCCCTGCTCGCCCCTCGGCGCGCGCAGGCGACTTGTCGGCGGCCAGAGGCCTGCGCCTCGTGCTCGCGGCCGCCATTTTGCCGCTGAGGAGCGGCCAGCGGGCAGCTCGCTCGCCGGCCGCGCGGGCCAGCAGTTGCGCCGCTTGCGCAACCCGTCGCCCGCTAAATGGACTGGCGCCGCTCGGCTCCCTTTGAGCGGCTGAAGCAAAGGCTGAGGCTGAGGCGGCGGCGGACGAGTTGCGCCTGTGCGCGCGGATTGCAAATTGGCCAAGGTCGGCGCGCTCGGCGGGCGTGTTATTGTGCGCCTGTAGGAAGCCAGCGGGCGCGTTTGCTCGAGCCGACGACATTAGGGCGGGCGGGCCAACAACAACAGGATCCGGCTTGTGCGCTCGAGCCGCGAGCTGCACTGCGAGCCTGCCTTTGGGCTCAAAGTGGAAGTGGAAGTGGAAGTGGATTTGCCTGCCGCGCTGGGCGAGTCTCGGCGGCCGGGTGGTAGGAAATGAAGTGCATCAGCGCGATTGCCTGGCTCGCAGATGCATCGCGGCGGCGGCAGCGGCGGCGGCAACAGCGCGCCCGCTCGCACTAACAAACGGCGCAATCCATTTCGATGCAGCCTGCACATGTAATGCCAGCGAGGGGCCCCCCAAAACAGGGTTGCGCCGCCCGAAACTGAGGTCGCTCGCATATCTCGCCCGTCAATGCGCGCAGAGGCGGCGAGCAAGCGATTTGCTCGGTTTGTTTTGTTTTGTTTTGTTTTGCTGCGCTGTGTTCTGCCTTGCCTTGCTCTGCTCTGCTCCCTGGTCGCCGGTTGCGCAACTGGCCGGCAAGGCTCCTTGGCGCTGCAATCGGCCGCAAGTGGCCGGCGCCGCACGAGGCCAGACTTGGAAGCCAGATTTACGAGCCACTTGGTCGCTCGTTGGCTTGCGGCGGCGGCGGCTGCGGCGGCTGCGGCGGCTCCACTGCGAGCCAGCTGCCGGCCGCTCGGACACTTGTTGCCGGCTCAGCGCGAACACGTGAGGGCCAGCCGGCCGGTTTGGCGGCCGCCAGTGTCGCCGGCCGAGACCACAGGGCTCGTTAGCGCGCCGGCCGCAATGGAGGAAGCGCATGTCAATCAGTGGCCCGCTCAAGGACACCGCCGGCCCAAGAGCGCGCGCGTTAATTATGATTATGGCCCTTTGTCTGGCCACTCGCAACGGCCGCTTCCTCTCTCTCTATCTCCGTTTTTAGCTCCAGCTCGAGCTGGCCCCTCGCTGGCTCTTGCACAACATCCACACGATTGATGGCCGCCGCTGCGCCGGTCTGGCCGGCCGAGTGGCACTTTGCGCGCTGCTGACACATGTTGGCCGAGCCGGACTGCTCCTTGTGAGAGTCAACAAATCAGAGCTGCCATTGAGCGAGCAGCGAGCGCGGCAACAAGTGAGCGCCCGCTCAAAACACAACCAGCACTAACACCAGCAACAACAACAACAACAGCTAAAACCAAAACCAAAACCGAAGCCAAGAGCAAAACCAGAGCCGCAATGGATTCCAGCGCTCAGATGGTCAGAGCGCCATTTGAATAACACATGGCCATGGAACACGATATAGAATCTGGCTCTCTACTTTTAGACGTTTTATTGCTTCTGATTTACAAATCTCATGCAATCCTCTTGTCTCTTGTCTCTTTCTCACTCCACTCGAGCGAGCCTTCTCTACGCCCAATTTGCTCGTAACTCTTGTAAATGTGATCCAAGCCCCATTTCAAACCCAAGCGAAGGCTCCTTCTTTAGGCCCAACAAAGCCTGAAAGGTCTCCGTTTGCACTGCTGGTTGGTCGGTCGGCCGGCTGGCTGGCTCGCTCGCTAGTTGGCCATCTCGGACGATCCCATGCGACGGAGGAAAGAATCCACGCAACATCTCTTCGTAAATCACATAACCAGGCTGCTTCCTCCTCTAATTCTTGTATCAAGCTGCTGCTGCTGCTGTCGCGGCCCAAAAGGCACGTCCAGCTCCTCGGCCGAGGGGCTTAAGTGTTGGCCAAGCCATAGTTTTAAATCACTCGCACTGCTGTTATGATCAAGCTCGCTTAGACTCCAAAACAACAACCAACAAACAGGCTGGCCGGCCAACCAGCAGACCTGGGAGATGATTATAATAAATCACACTTGACGCTCAGCGGCTATTCCAAACCCTCCCCCTATAATAATAATAATAATCATCCTCCTCCTCCTGCTTCTTGCCCAAAGGCAACTCTATCTGGCCCACCAGCCGGTCCCCTAGCGGGCGGCCAGCAAACGCGAGCGCGCCGCCATCCTTGTCGCCAGATTGCAGTCGCCGCCGCCACTGCGCCGCCCCCTTTTAATGGCCCTGCAAGCTGCATTCCGTGCAAGCAAACGGTTAGGCTAAGCGAACCAGGAGGCTCGGCAAGGTGACGAGCGAGTCAGATGGGCCAAGTTGGTGCCTAACCCGCCGGTTCCATGCCGGCCCCCGCTCGCCAGCTCAACCAGCGGCACCAGCTGGCCAAAATATCGGGCCAACAGAAGGAAGAGAACGGCATGGAATATTAAATGGAACAACCATGACAACAACAAAACGGACAAACAATTGCACAAATTAGCAGAGGAGTTGATAGAACTCATCTTGCGCAATCATTTATTCAACAAACCCACACGTAACAATTCCTCCCCTTGGCGTCTCTAAAACTGTCATCTGACTAGACTAACGACCAGTTGCAGCTAGCGTTGAATCTGTCTTAGGATTTGCGGTTATTGATTGGATGTCTGATATTATTTCATTTACTCGTAGCTGCTCTTGCTTTAGGTCATTCAAGTATAGTAATTTGAGCACTTTTGCCGCTTGCTTAAATGTCTCCACAAGCTCATCTTTCTCGCCATCCTTGCTTGTCAACTTGTCTAAATTTGTCTCGATTGGTAACGATATGTCCTCTAGATCAAGTTTTGAGCGCTGGATTCTAGTTTCGCCACTAACATTCCTCTTGGAATTGTTATTTTGGGTTGACAAGTTTTCAACCAACGCTCTTGCCGCGGAGATGACTGTTGATGGGTTTGGGTGGGGAGCTATATTTAGTCGGTCGGCTAGCTGGTAAACAAGACCAACAAACTCCTTGGATTCGTCACCGTCCTCCGGTTGCATCCTATTCTCTCCCCTCCAGGGAACTTTTGAATAGGGAGCTGTCCTAGTCGTCGTAAACAATCACTCTCGCTCCACAAGGGTTCTACTGGGTGATAACTGACCAATTTAGTGATGGACAAGTTCACCATTGGAACACATTGGCCTGACTCGTGGTCACAAATGAACTCAGATAGAGCGAAACATCGCATGCCAATGCACAGGCCGCCGCTCAAACTTGAATGAATTTGTGTCTTGCAGCTCAAGTTTAACGTTTGCTTTTCGAACACTATTGGCTCATTTCCAGAGAATCGTTTCAGATTAACCACCCCGATAAATACTCACCGTAATGGGTATAGGGGATTACATATGGCCCTTTGAGAGGAAGTTTCATCAGATACCTTGCGCCCGCGAAGCCGCCATCGCTGGCATGTTTGGGGGGGCCGGCCTTGGAGCTCTTACGGTGATTATTAGGAGAGACACTATCCTTGGCGCCAAGGTTATAGTCTACGGGGGAGTTGGAGTATTTTGGGCCACTTTTTTGGCATTACGATATAGGAATAATCGGCAAAAAATTCAGTCAGAAAAATACATCGAGGCCCTCAATACAGGCAAACTAGATTAAAGAATATCAATCTCAAGAGTGATTTTGTTGTTGGGTTCAACAGCCGTGTTATTGAATTAGAATTATATATTTTAATGTAAGAGATTTGAATAAAATCCCATAGCTTAAACATTGTATTCGACAATTACAAGAGGTTTTAATCTTACAGCGATAATATCGATCAGGGGCAGGAATTTTATCTAGCTCCCTCACCAAGCCTGTTAAAGACTGTAGATTTCAATCTCCCTGATTGATGCCTGATGTCAGTTCTCTGGTTTCCTCTCTCTCCTTGGTCCATTTGCCGCATGCCGGGCCTTCTATTTGAGGCTGGCGAGTTAATTGATGAGGATCGTCCGCTGTGTTGATTATTTGACTCTCTGATACTAGTGTGATTCGAAGATTCCAGATTAATTCGGCTCGCGTCCTTTGGACTCACGCCTAATCTAGATTTGACTGATGACACCGCATTGTTTTGTTGCTGCTTTAGGTTTACGTCCAGCCCAAGTCTCTTTTGTGCAGCAGCAATCGCCGAGCTAGGAGGATAGTAGACTGTGAGCGTCTTCTCAGAGAGAGCTCGACTTCTATGGTCGATATTGGGACCAGGTGTTGGGCGAAGACGTTTGGCCAGAGATGTAGAGACTGTCGTAGATGGTCTTTTGTTTGCGTCAACTGTCTCTGAGGTTGAGTTATTGGTTGAAGCGGCCAAGGCTCCGCTAGCAAGACTGACACGACTCTGCACTTTGTTTCCAACTAATGGTGATATGATTGAACTCTGCCTAGCAGGGATAGCTTGTGTTCGAGTCGGTTGATCAGGCTTGATCTGTCTCTGGTTTAATAGTGGGTTGGTAACGCTGTCAGCTAATACTTCAGTCCCTCCATTAAGTTCATTCTGCGTATATAAATTCTTTGCATGCCTAAGGATAGCAATTATGTCGCCCATAGCCTTTATTCCCATGTCCAGAAGTATCTCTTTTGTTATTTCCTTGAGCATATCGATTCGTATTCGATGCTGAGAGAAAGTGACAGCATATTCGTGGGCCACAGAGCTGGGTATGCCGGCGAGGATAAAGAAATTGCTCCATACCGAGTAAGTAGACGAATTTGACGCTATGTTATTGTAGTCATGTTGATTAATCTGCCGATTTATGGCAATCGGGTCCATATTGGCTAGATTGTCTGGGCTAAATATCGATCATTCGGTGTAGTGGTCATCGAATACAAGGATTGCTTGAGACTCAGGCTAACATTATTCGCGAAGATAAGACGCCGCAATGACGCCCGAGCAAGGTTTATTTTGATTTTATCCGCGCACAATGAGGAATCTGTTATTTAAATGTAATTGTACATTTCCATCGAATGGTTCACAGTCCATTGGCGATACACTATAGTGATCAATAATTATATAAAAGTATGTCTCAGCATTGCTCAAATTATGGATATGGCCAGATTATATGGAAGTGAGATGTATCTGTTACAAAAAAAAAGTTCTGGTTTCAGAGATGCTCTAAGCTGGTAAACAAAGCCTGTCAAAGTTGTGCTTGACCGGTCTGTTCCACCAAGATGTCGTAAATTGAAACGGCAATGGCTATTCAGTATAGCAGTCTTATGGCAGAGTCCAATACGGATCAATTGATTTATTCAACCTATTTGCTAGGTTTTTGGACGATTCTGTCACATTCCAATAGTTATAATCTCTCTCCGACCTCCACAACTGATTCGAAAAACAACCTCTCAATGGAAGATTTACAAGCAAATTCTAGTATTCGCTTCTTGACTCGTCGGCCATTATTTCAAATATCCTATCGTTGCTGAACACTTTTGTCGGCAGGACCACTTTCACTAGGTCCTCATTAGATATCTTATCCAGTTTTATATTGACCTCCTTATTCAAACGATTCAATAGATTTCGGAATTCAACTTCCGCTTCGTCAAGATTCGCGGGTTGGATTTTCTCCTGCTCATTTCTATCCTGATCCAGCGATTGCTGCCTATTCAATTGAACCTGGCGAAGTCTCTGTTGTTGCTTAATAGAAACCTGTTGCCTAGCCCATTCGGTCATGGCTTGAAACTTCTTCAGCTCACTGATTTGTAAAGTTTTTCTGGATAACAAAGTTGTAAAAACGGACTCGTATAAATCATAATAATCTTGTTTTGAAAAGAACTCATTTCCGTGAGGATCAATGTACTCGTAGATGGCCTCCAATAGTTGCATTGCTGTTACATAGAAGCAAGAGTTTTGGTATAGAGCATTCATCATCTTGGGGGCGGCGCTCAGTTTCATGTGAGTGTTTGCATGATGGAAACAAGCATGAAGAAGGTCGGGTAGATCGTAGTGCTATTAAAAGTTGCGAGAATGATAGGATGAGAATTCGCATTTTCCAAGCTACCAAAAGATCCCGATTGGAACTTACCTCGGCAGCGCATATGAGACCGGGGATTGTCTCGTACGATAGTTTGCACTGTCCATTGTGTATGTACTCGATTGTTTGTTGGAAAGTCTCGTAATCAAACTCTTTAATTTCGAACTGTTTTGGACACAAGTGCCTTGATTAGTCCAAAATCTTAAAATTAATCCGACATAAGAAGAGAAGATAATTACCTCTCGCTGGGTGAGTTTATCCGCGTCGATTTTCGCAATCTCCTTACAGATGGCCAAACTGTTCAGGTCCACCTTGGTCTTATTCTGGTCAACTTTAATATGCATTGATTCTCCTTTGTAACCTTTAATATTTCCGCTCCATCCAGACCTGTTTGTTCGATTCATCACATATTTAGTATCTTAGTGCTCGATGCCGACTGAATGTGTTCATCGTCCTGAAGCCTACTTACCAGTTTCCGGACACTAAACGATTGAAAGCGTTCTTTATCATTCCGCCTGTTCCACCTCCGCCACTGCCGCCTGCAACACCCCCGCCCGCGGTGCTGGGAACAGTTAAATAGTTTGGCTTTTGGGTGATTGATTTGGACAAATTTGGAAGCATTGACTGTCGTCGTTCTTTTTCACCTGCGTAGTTAGTTTTGGTTGCAAAATGTTCAGGTAAGTTTGCTGAACTGTAAGTCGAAAATTTCCGTTCTAAAATCACATTAGAGTTACCTATTTTCTTCGATGAATCCGTGCCAACGCTACCTCTTTTGGCTAGCAGACTCTTTGCATGATCCAGCTCTCGACCACCCTCGACCCCAACCGCCGACTCTCCCGATAGCGCCTTCATCTCTATAGCTCTCAGGCTTGTCTGGTTGTGTAAACTCGAAGGGCCAGTGCCTGGGGGCACGAAACCGTAGAGCATCTCCAAGAAGGTTCGGCTTCTGATGGCCATGATCGCTCTGACACCATGGACCAACTTGTAGGTGCCGTCCTTATCCTTAACTTTGAATACCACATCGCAAAGCATCGACCTACTTGGGCCACAGAAAGCGTTGCAAAAGTCTTTCGCGAGCTGGTCATAATCCTCGAAATAATCTTTCATTGAGTCCTCTAAAGGACTCGAGGCCCTCGTGTGGCCTAGGGGTCGCCAGGAACCTCTCCTGTACGGTTTTGGTATTTGTCCTGTCTCAAGATGGTTTACAAGGTTTGTGATGATATCCTCCAAGAGTTGACTTCGCGTTCTATCTTGCATTCTAGCGAACTTTGGCGCCGAATAGCTGGCCCTCTCACCGTTCACTATCTTGACAAGGAGCCATTCTCTGAAGTAATCTGATTTGAAGAACTCGTCTTGTTCAACTAAATAAGGCTTGAAAGCGTATTGAACTTCGTTACGGCATACGCAACTCACGTGATACTTTCTCTTTTCGCCCTCCTTCAGGGGCTTTGGACTTGTTCTAATGGTTATGAAAGTGTGCAAGAAATAGGATTTTATACAACCTGGCCAGAACAGAGTGTCATCGCTTTCAATGAAAGCAACGCAAACAATATCATTGCCTATGTGTCGCTTCTTCTGAAGCTTTTGGGGGTCATTCTCTTCGTGAGGAAGCATAGTTGAAACATGGAACATAATTTCGATATTTCGCCACATTGTATAAACAGATTCGGTGCCAGTTAAATTGTGCACCGTATCTAGGCCTCCCTTGTAACGATCAAACCCCTTCAAGGTTATCCTATCACCCAATAAATCAAGGAACTCTGAAAAGAGCGGCGACTCTTCCTTGTTGCCCAAGATGGCCTCCTCGCTTTCAGCTTGACCCGCTTTTATGTAAATAACACCTACCTTTAGCTCTGTCTTGATGAAAATATGGTCCAATTTCAGTAGCTCATCCGGTGTCGATGGAAGTTGGCCCAACATGAGGGGTGGTTTCAGCTTCGCAATCTCGCTGAGCTCTTTCACTATGGCCTCACGATCGTATCGGTCTGCGCAAATTGTGCTCGCAGGTATGGTGCCATGCAAAGTGTAAGAGACAGTCCGGAGGAGAACATGAAAATGATCACGCTGATTGTTGACCTCTTGCTTCAAGCTCAACATCACTGGACCTAGCAACTCGTCATTGGTAAAATAGTTCCAATGTTCGCGGCCATAATAATGTTTTTCATAATTCTCCTCCTCAAAGGAGATCAACTCGAGGCTGCCATCGCGAAATTGATCCGTATCAGGTAACTGCTGATAACTTTGTTGGCAAGGTTTCTTCTTGAAAGTCGTGGTCGACAAGCCGCAATAAAACTCCTTTTGTTCCCTACTGCCCTCACCATCTGCATCACTATCCTCGCGGATCACTGAAGGCCTATGCTGTTGCCGGTAGGGTTTGAAATCGAGCTGCTTACTATTGAGCTCAGACAGCGATGAGCTCTCGTCGCCTTCTAAACTTTCCTGTCGCTCTATAAGCAATCCCTCGGTTGCATCTTTTGTTGAATCGTCGATAGAATACTGAGCCTCATTAGATATAAAGTGTTGAATCTGGAATTTGATCGCCGTCGGTTCATTGGCCGCGCCTGGAATAGGTGAATCTGTATCGTTCATTGATGGGATCTTTGATTCGCTCGTGTGCTCTACCTGTTTTCCTGTTATTCGCTGGTGGCTTGAAGTTGGTTGGTAGGTAAAAGTTGGCTGATTAAAGGATGGCTCGGTAATAGTTATGTTTGGGGTGCTCCTTCTAGGCTTGTGTAAGTCTATATCATCTCTTGTCATTGTGCGCTTGTTCAACCTCTTGCGTAGTTCGCTAGCATTTCTAGATAAACTCTCTGACTCGCCCCTCGAGCTGTCCGGCTGCTTGCCACCCGATTGGCCCTCCCGGTTCGATGTGACCTCAGGCGATGAGCCCGACTTGGCGGATGTCCTCCCTCCAGCGCCCGAACCGCAAGAAGGTGCGTTTCTTGCTTGCTGTTGGTCGCTCGAAAACTCAAATAGGTCGGCTGATTGGCGACGTTTAGTCAAATCATGTCGCATTACATCGTCCAGGTCGCCCTGATTGAATGCGCCATCTTTAACTTGGCGCGCTGAAAACGACAAATCAATGGCCTTCTGGAAAGTGACACCTGAACTGCTCTGGACGCTCGGACCGTCTAGTATAAGTTTTATCTCGTCTAATTTTGTCGACGATCTTCGAAATTGCAAATCCCTGCTTAGTTTAGCCTTTGACCCACAACCAGCAGTCGCCTGCTCTTCGGATGGCGATTTAACTTCATTAGCGGCTTGAGTCTTTGCCAGCGCACCAGACCCATGACATTCGATCCAATAACCAGGCGTTGGTTTGACATTGTGCGGGTAGCGTGAACATTTCGGTGGCCCAAGACAGGCTTGTTGCGGGTTTGGGAAGATGAGAGTGGATGAACTCTTGCGTCTAGCCTCCAGGCAACCCAGAGATTGGGGCTTGAACTCGCGGAGTTTCGTGAGAAAGACCTCGCTGTCGTAAATAAGATTCGAGTAGCGCTGGTTTGTCGGCTCATTCCTTTGTTGCTGGCCACCTTTGCGGTGGATTTCGACGCCAAGAGCCTGGGCGCCGCCACCACCGCTATTGCTACTCATACTTTAATTTTGGTGGAGCGCTGTACTAACTGAGTACTCTGTTCCAATCAAGTGGAACAACCACCTAGTTTGAGTCACACAAGATCTGGTTGCACCTAACATCCGTTGTTTAGGGTCGGTTCGCACCCAGGTGGCATAAATTAGGCTTAATCTCACGCCCAGCTTAGCTCCTCACCTTTTAGCTCTAGAAACTAGATCTCGGGCACAACGTTTTCTCATCTCGGAATTCTGCACTCTCTTCTCGGGCTTTATATTCAACTTTGGGTGTCTCTCTTTGAGCTATAAGCGACATATTCCACCGGGTTGAGGTTCTTGGACAGGACAGGCCTGACCCGAGCCGATACTGCACCAACTGGGGCCTCTCGTATTTGGGTAACTTTTGTTAGGATTGTTCTTGTTGCTGGATGTGCAGCCTGTTCCACTTGATCTCAATCCAAGCCCATGGCCCCTCTCTGATTGCATGACAAAAAGGTCGCAGCCAGTAAACAAAGGCGGAGCGTTCAACCGGACGAGCGGGAGACCAAACGGGGGCCTGGATTTGGAGGATGAGGAATGGCTTGTTCGGGATGAGGGGGATGGGGAGTTTGTGTGCATTCATTAGCGAGTGTATGTATCAACGTACTTGTATGTATCTCTGTCCATGGGGATGGCCAGTTGGCTGGCTGGTTCCCGTCGGGCTTTCGGGTTCAATCGCGTAGCCTCCTCTTAGTCCTCTGCGAGAATGCGTGTACACGAGTGTGTGTATATGCGCGACCGCGCGCGCGGCTATCGTGCAACCTGCGAGAGTTGCTCGTAGGCTGTAATGCCGCTTTCGAGCTGGAAAGCTCGCTCGGCCTCTTGATTTTTGCGCAGTACGAAGACGCTTCCATGAATGGCCATCGGGACTCTCGTGCTGAACGCTAGCTAGCGAGCGCGCGCATCGTCGCGTTCGCTTCTCGCGCTCTCGCTCGCTCGTTCACTGGGCCGCCAGCGGACCTAGGCGCTACGCGCGCCATTTTCAAATTTCAGTCTAGAAATATCCGCCACTATAGCCACAAATGAGCGAGCAAGCGCGAGCCTCTTCACGTAGCCCACTGCACATAGCGGCCGCCTGTTTGGAGGCGAAGTGATCTTGGCCCCGAGCTCGCCCGTGGCGCAACCCACATACAAGCCTTTGTTGTTGGTGCCGCTGTTGCTGCGCTGCCACCACGGCTGGAGTCTAAAATTGAAGGCCCACGAGAGCGAGAGAATTCAATATATACTGCGCGTGTTAGACCACTTGGAGGCCGCCACCGCCACCGCCACCGCCACCAGCAGCAGGACTGCACCTTCGACAAGTTTGCTCCAGGAGGCCGCATCTGCCTCCCTGCATCGCAAGAGCTCACCAGCGGATGGGGCAGTTTGGCCTCCCTTGGACCCGCCTCGTGATCTGTGCCTGTCATCGGCGAGTAAACCGGTTGGCCAGTCTGCTTGCTAGTTAGCTCGAGCTGTCGAGGCCAGCACCTCTCTCCTCTGCAAACCAGTCGCTGGCCAAAACTAGAGCCAGGCCAGCCAGCCAACCGTCCAGACGAATCTATCCAAGCTTAACACGAGTGGCGCTCGCCCGCAAGCGTTCCAAGCCTTCAGCTCCGTGACGACCTCATTTCGGGAAGTGAACTAAACTAGAGCAAGTGGCACGCATACCATTACAACAGCGCGCCGTCTATCTCTCGCCTCCAATGCCCCTTGGCTACAAGCGCCAGCGCCAGTTCCACCACAACTAGCCCCCTAGGCCCACCAACAGCACACGAGCGCCCGATTCCATTCATCTAAATCCGTTCATTCATCCTTTTTCGTTCATTCATGAAACTGGGCCATTCAAGTTGTTGGCTTCGCCTTGCGCGTTCGCGTTCGAGACTGCGCGCGCAAATTGGGCGCCGCTGGCTCTCCACTGGCTGCAATTGGATAGCTGCGAACGGCTTCGCTTGGCAAGACCAAATTTAGGCCAACGCCAGTCCAAGCCAAACTAGAATACGTAAGAAGTGGGCCCCAGAGCTGGGTTCGAATTTGGCCAACTTCAAACAAAGGCCTGTCCAAGCTTACAAACTTGTAAGTCGATCGGTCCACAAGCTCGGCCAACCTTTTGCTCCCTTGACACTTAATATTCGAAACTAGATTGTATATGCTTGCGTAATTTACATTCGCTTCTCTAGCTAGAACCAGCCACCAACTGGTGGCGAGTTTTCATCCGCAATCGGATCTGTTTACGCAAATTTGTAAAACTCCTCCATCGCAGCCACCGCCAGCTCTTTGGTGAATTCCGGAAGGGGCGTCATTAAATGGCCACCTCCTTTGGGCCAAAACCTCTTTGTTGCAGCCACATTGACTGGTTGCCAAATGGAAATCCGTCGAGTCAGAAGTTCTAACTCGAAACTGCTGGCCGTTTCGGTCATCCTGGGGCCCTCAACTCAAGTTAGAATGGCAACGATGCAAATTGAACTCTCAAGCGCCACCTCTATCTGGCGCTGTCAACATCTGAACCAACCAAAGAGCTTCCTCCTTTACCAGGCCGACCGTTTTCTCTGAACCTTTAAACTCCAGGCCAACGTGTCCTCCCAAATCCTCGCTCCCTTTTTCCCTCGTTCTGTCTCGGACCAGGACGAGTCGAGGGGCAAACAAAACCCCCAGGGCTTAGCATTCCAACTCGACTCTCTCTCTCTCTCCCTGGTCAAGCAGGGCGCATTTGAAGGAAAGAGGGCAAAACAAGACTGAACTGTTACTGCAGCTCAGCCACCAGAATGGAGAAAGCAAATGGAAGTCGAAAATTAGGGTTCGGCCTTGAAAAGAGCTGCTAGTGTTGCTTGCTGTCACCGCTTATAAGATTGGCCTGTGCCATTTTACTCACAATCGCAAATATCTAAACCCCCGCTCTTCGCTAATAAAACAAGGTTCACCTCTCTCCATAAACGAGAGGAAAGGTGGGGCATCCGCTCTCTTGAGCCACCTTGCGCGCTTCCCCCAGACTTCCAGGCCTAAGTTTACCCGTAAATTCTGGTCCGTCCTATCCAGGCTCTCTGCTTCGTTCGTCGCGCGGATTGTGGTAATTGTTGCCGGTGCGCTTGGTTCGTTCAACTGGTAGACTTGGCGACGCCAGCATACACGGTAGGGGATTTTGCTTGGCTGCCTTGTTGGAGATGCGGCGGTGGCTTTGGCGGCGGCGGCGGCGGCACCGGCAGAGGAAATTACTTTACAGGGCTCGCTGGTTTAGGTTTGCAGATGAAAGTTCTGAGCGCAGTGCGAGCATCGGCCGAGTGCATACACATCGTTGCGAGCGCAAGTCAACAAACGGGTATCGACAAACAAGCGAGCGGGGCGGCCGGCTGAGCAACAGCGCCCGAGACGACAAGAGTGAAGACCGAAAAACTCTTCACGGGATCAGCCCTGTCTACTTGCAACAAGTTCGAACTAAACCCTCCTTCTCCTCAACTAACGTAAGCGACAGCTTCACGAACATTTGTCATCCTCGAATAAGTGTAAATGTTTCTATTCGGGCAAAGGAGCTGCGCTCACGACATTAGCACTGAAGCGCAGAAAACAGTAACAGGTCTTCACTAAGCCAGTCTTGTCGCCCTTAGTGAGCAGTTATGGTGCAACACATATTGATATCACCACAACACCAACAAGCTAGAATCCCAATATTGCTGGCCCAGTTTGTGTATCGATGAAAGAAGAACGTATTTAAATCAGAGATTTCCCAATATCGTCGACCCCTCAGCTGACCACGCGGGAGCCCCAGTTACAGGGATGCGCTGATGCGGATCTCTCGCTGCGATAGGATTGGAAGCCATCTTTAAACTATTTGAACGTCGGCCGTGATAACAAAAGTATTGTTGTATCCTCAAATTTGCGCTAGCAAGCGGATCTGAGCCATGTCAAACGAAATGCCCACTCTCAGACGCATTCGTCCGCCCTATCGGGCTCGACTCTTTTTGTCCCTCGTTCTTGCTTGTTATTGTTTCGCGCCCACACTTTTTCTCATGCTTACAAGTAATCTTTGCCTCCAGCGAGTCTCAGCACAAGTCTCAGCACCAACATCCATGACCACTAGTGAGCAATTTCCTGTTAATAGCAGTATAACAAAACTTATTACAACGACCACAACAAGTAAACCAACGACCCAAAGCAACAGTTCCTCTTATTCAGCGCAGCAACCCAAATCATTCAAGTTCACGCTCATCTCTGGAAAGTTTTGGAAGTTCAATGTTAAAGCGAGCAGTCTGACTGATCAAAAAGAAGGGGAACTTCGTTTGCACAAGAACTTATCTCACAGTTACCTCATTGATGATGACAGCTGGTTTCAATACAATCCCAAGGAGCAGCAACTTTTTGCTTGGCCAAATTTGCTCGTTAAACCCGGTACATACCATTATGTTCTGCTCCCGTCAAGTGTCGATATTGAGGCAGATAGTGAGAACAACATCCATCCCGATATTGTCGCAAGTATCGTGGTCGAGCTCATCAGACCACTCTACCCAGACTCCAAAAGCGATTATAGCACTTTCATTGATCACAAGTTTTCTCTGGACTATTTACATAGACATCCAGCCTATCCGTTACTGTTGCAACAAATCATATCTATTTTTGACACACTAACTCGTTCCAATCCCTCCCAGCACCAACAAAATATGGGTCTGGCATCCAATCAAACGGCGGTGGTTCCATCTGTGCTACTGACGCAACAGAAAAGTTCAAAGTTATCAAACAAGCTAGGCGAATATCTGTTGATAAACTCTTCTTATTCCCCGGATGGTGAACTCTTCTCCATCTCATGGTCAACTGTGCCATCGCTGGTCAATAACACGGTTACCCAAATCAGCGAGTGTAGGATAACAACAATTAATGATACCGTTTCGCGCTTGTCTAGTTCATCATCAGGGTATCTTAAGGAGGGCGACAAGTATATTGTTCATTATCCTTTCGAGACGCCATCTGCGAGCTCACAGGCTCTTGCTCAGACTGGAAATTATTCGTTAACGCTAACTTTGTACGGCCCTTGCCAGAGGTCGAAATTGATCATGGAGCTGGGAATAACGTCGATGGGCAAAAACCTTGATCCCATCCCTGATATAGACGATAAAGAGAACAACATGGTCGAATCGCAAGCCGCATCGCTTTTAAAACAAAACGTTGTGACAGATCTACCGGGATTACCAACGCCTGAGGCGATAGATTCAAGCACTGGCATGCAAACATCAACAGCACCACAATTCTCGAGCATTGTAACGCATCCACCCATATCAGTAACAACAACCGCACCGATTGTTAGCTCTTCACCCCCACAAGATCTTCAATCTACAACCCAACCCTCAGAGACGAGGGCAACCTCCTTCGGCGCATATGACCCAGGCTCCAACCAGACAGCAAATGGTACACAAATGACTAGCTCCGAATACACTACAACAATGCAACCGCAGCTCAAGATGCAATCACAAGCCAAATCTTTCGTCAGCTTTCTCGACCTAGATGAAAGCAAACCGCGTGATCCGGTACCGTCGAGTGTGACAGAACCTAGGAGTCCCAGCAACATCACTAAAGATATAGATCTTGCTGCGACCAATTCGTCAGTAAGTATTGTGCCGACTAAGAGCACTGGATCCTTATCAGAGTCGAGTTTAAACGAGGACTTTATTGGAATACTAAATGATGTCATGGAATATCTAGTATCTGTAGCCATTCCTGTTTCCATTATCATAGGCTCGATACTTCTTATAAGTATTCTTATTGCTCTATGTAGTCTTTGCGTCAAGAGAAGAAAGTCTAAACAGTTTCAGGTTAGGAATCGATTCAACTTTAGGTATGGAAGTGAGCGTAGGGCATTTCTAAAGAATAGTTCAAAACCTGTGATATTGGACGCGGACCAGAAATCGTTGTCTATGGGCGGGACGCCACAGCACAGGAATAAAATGACCAGCGGTCAACAAAATAAACCCAAAGACGACGACATTAGCTACCTTCCGATGCAGCAACTCTCAACACCAATAACCGACCAGGGAAACATCATCATGGACTCCACATATATACCGAACGCTTCCTTACCACCACCCTCAGGTGAAAACGCCAACCAGGATGCCGATCCTGAAGCTAAATCAACCAAAAAGGTTGGCTGGTTCAGAAAATATTTCACAGGTTGTTGTAAAGGGTCTGGTTCGGGTAGTTCTTCGAGCGGTGGAGGATTCTATCCATTCTATATCGGAGGAGGAGGAGGCTGTGATGGAGGAGGAGGAGGCTATGGCGGAGGGGGAGGCTGTGATGGAGGAGGAGGAGGAGGAGGAGGGGGCTGTGATGGAGGAGGAGGAGGAGGAGGAGGCGGTTTCTGACCAGAGATTGTGGGTCAGAGCGAAAACAAAACTGTAATTAAATAGCGCATATCAAGACTGCATACTCGTAAACCAGTTTGCCACAAACTCTTCCGACCCTATGGATGAGACATACAGACGAAATTCGCCACAAAACCAGCTTGGAAACATGCCGCTTCAATTCATAATTGTATCATTATTTTAATGATATCATCTCAACAATAATAAACTATATTCACATCTATAATGATAGTTGCCGCTTTGTACGTTCCTAGATTTTTCTTTTGTCCATCTTTTTAACTCTTTGGATGAGGTGTAACTGCCTAGAGAATCCGAGTTTGATGGGTCTTGTGGGTGATATCAGGACGATATTCGTGTTATTTTGACTGTCGGTTTATCGTGGCGAAGTCATCGAACGAATGCTGCTTATAACATGGGTGATATGATAAAGAAAACTCCCACCCAATTAATATCAGACAGAGTCATCGTGGTACCACCATTTTGTTTTCTTCGGGCTCTTAGAACATGTTCTAACATAGAATGCATTATCTGGAGGTCTTCGTTTATCGGTGCACGAGCTCAACATTGATACAATCGACAGACAAACGGATTGCACACTGAGAGCCGGTGACCAGTCTTCTGTCAGAATTGATAGGCAGATATGCCCGTTACTGTAGACGTGAGGATTTATGGGTATATTTGGTCCGATGAATGTGACTTCGGGTGATTCAAACGGGTATTGGGGGCTAAATCTAAACTGTAGTTGGAAGCGCTCACCGTCGTACAGTGACTTTTCCGCTCCCTCTATATCAACAATCCATCTATGGTGTGACCGGTAAATTTTAGGTTAGAGATTCATGTTTCTTACAGGTAACTTTTAGATAAGTTGAAAAGGACATCGTATCAACTTACTGTGTCATATCGTTGTAAATTGTGATATTGTTGAAATCAACTTTAACTCCAGGGGGTGAATCTTTTTGGATAGCCATCAGCTCTTTCTGGAGTCGCTTCTACAAGAGCCATTCAAGAGAGATTGGATTTGTTTGATTGAACAGAGTCGGCATGTTAGTTAGCGTTGCAACGATAGTCTAGAAAGGCAACCAACCAAAATTTGGAGCGCTATATTACCTGCATAGCCATAGTGAAAGATGTGAAGAGATTGGCGAGCAATCCTATTGGTGATATGATTGGTTATTGGTTTTCCGATAACCGGTGCACTCTGGTGGATGTGTCGTGCCTAGAAGTTCTAGAGAAGATACTAATACAGAATAAGATTACATCAAGCTTGTTTGCTCTATGCGATTGTACCTAATTATACAAATAACTATAAAATCATCATAAATATACAATGAGGACCTAATGATCGTGTTTCAGATGTCAACAATAAATTCCTTATCCGACACTGTAAGGGAACAGAAGTAGCGTATGTGTAGATAGTGGATCGTAAGCTTTCTGAATTTTGTATGCGTGTGAGTCTGTGTGTCTGTGAATGCGAGAAAGCATCTACATGTGTGCGTGAACGCGTGAGCTTGCAAGAACGAATTTGATTGCAAATTCGCCTCGTACGATCTCCATACGTTTCGAGCCATCAAGGTAGCTCATCACTCGTTCAGTGTCTATTGAGACAAGAAATATCGTCATAGCCCTTCATCATAGAGACAGTTTAGCCATGTTCTTATCTTGTTGTTAAGAGTTAGAAAAGAGGGCGATCTCATAGGAGAGACATGGTTCAAGTTGAGTTCGTCGATTGACCGTTCAACTCCATGCGGAAGCCGGCTAGAATATGAACGCATTCTTACAAAATATCGGCATTGCATCAGCTCATCGGTTTCTCGTCTGTTGTAAGCAGGCAAGCGACGCTCGCCCAACAACTACATTTGCTTCGATGGCGAACACGGCATCTTGATCTGAACGCGCAGTCTGAGTACTCCAAACTCGCATCATCTTGTCCAATGCGAAGCTGTGGAACACGCTAGCAAGCCTCAGCTTCCAGATAAAGGGATCGAAAAACCGTACGCAACACGCGTGCCGGCCAATAAAACGGGAGGGGCTATGCTGACGTTAGTCTGGCTTCACTGGCCGACAATTTCAGTGGGCAATGGCCTAGACTTGGTTGAGGGATCAAGAAACCTTTTAGTTCCTAATAGAATCTCACCTTCGCCGCCCGCTGATACCCAATGGGCTCAACCTTGTGCAGGTGAACTTATTATGGGACGACTAGGTTGCCAGTTTCCTTTGCTTCAACGAGGGCGGACAGTTATATTTGCAAGCCCTGACACAAGCTCGCTTAAGAGCTTTGACGGCAGTGGGCTCAACTATGGCGCGACGGCGGCGATGGCGACGACGACGACGACGAATTAATCTAGGCTGACAAAATGGGCCCGTCCTGCTGGGAGTGCCGCAAATCGAGCCGCCACTCTCATGGGTAATATGTCGGTCGACAGGTAAGCGGACGGCGACTTTTTCCTCGCGTGCTCGCGGCCCCAAATTGCCGCAGTCCCAAACTGTGGGCTCGCTAGTGGTGCCACGAGGAGGCCTTGAATGCCTTTTGATCTAGCTGGTGGAGCCGCCGCCCCACGGCCACTTTGGCGGCCAATCCAGCGGCGGCTGGCAAAAGCGCGAGTTGGGCGAAAGGGTTTACGTTTTTAGGAGGAGGGGGAATGAATTTGCACTGTGTGGTTGTGCTCCGCTGCTCGATGGCTCCTTGTGCGCAGGGCCCCGGTGCGCACTCGCGCGCCAATCCCCGCGGCCGGCGCAGCTTCCCCTTTCGATGATTCCAATGTCAGGTTAGCCTATTTTCGTGAGCGGGCGCGCGTTTTGGGTGCTTATGTGCGCTGTATAATGAGCGCGAGAGTGGAGCGCGCAACTTTTGCTCTCCTCGACACTGTGTGTTCATTGCCAATGCCGCCGCTTCAGATAGGACTCTCCGGCGATTTGGAAACCCGGCTAGTCTCCATGGATGCGGCACACGAGGCCCTTTTCGCCCCCTCCCTCGGCTCGTCCACTGCGGCCCCCAGTTTTTTCCCCGCGCACTCATCTTATCGGGAGCTAGACTCGCAATCGAATGGGACCTCCATTCGGCCGCTAACTCCACTGCCGCTGGGGAAAGAACTATTCTCTTTCGTTGGAGCCCCAAATTCGGTGGAAATTCGCTATTTTCAATGGCACCGTTCAGTAGCGTATTGGCGTGAGCTCGAACATCAGCGGTTCAAAACCAGTTTTGCACGAGTTGGTTAGAGACGGAGGGCAAGCGAGGGATAGGACGAGATTATTGAACAGTTGGCGACAACATAGGGCAAACGGACTAGGTGGAATCGAGATAAACGTAGGCTCTGTTTGGGAGCGATAAGATTGGATTAGAATTCAAAGTGGTGACCGAGGAGGAGGAGGAGAGGATAGCTGAGAGTTGGCAGCAAGAGGGGCGAGTTGGTTCAGTTTGTCAAACATCCGCACTGATTGGCGGCAGGTGAAGCCGAAAGCGCTCAGGCTGTCCACTCTGCGTCAGTGTGCTGTTCGCGCGTCCAGCTGGTGTGGCGCCTGTTGTTAAAGTGTTACAGAAGCAGCGGGAGAATCGGCGAGGGGTGGCGAACACTGTTAAAGGGCATATAAGAAGTTGGAGGGCAGAGAAGAATTGCGCGCCCTCAGAGTTGCTGTTGCCGTTGTTGTTGCTGTTGTTGTGGTGGCGGCGGACGAAAAGGAGTGCGATTGCCTGAGGTGGCCGACGAGAGTGAAGCTTGGCGAAAATATTCTATCCTTTGGTCTAGAGCGCCGGCCGCTGGGCAAACGAAACAAGCGAATCGGCCAGAGGCCAAGGGAGCCAAACGAGCGAAACCACAGCGAGAGCATACAGCTTGTCTAGCTTGCTAGCAAGCTCGCAAGCGGCTAGCCGGCTCGCACAGGCAGAACGCACTTGTTCGTTCGTTCGCTCACTCAAACACCGCACACATACACATTCAGTCGATTGAACTTGCGGGTTGACTTGCTAACCAGCTCTTCGGGTCCAACTTGTTCAGGGCTGAGAAAGGAGCCAAATCAAGGCAGCCGAGGTAAGTATTGGAGGGGAGGTAAGGGAAGGGAAGATGGAGAAGAAAGGAGCGCAAGGGGAGGAGCGAGTGCTTGAAAGAGCGAGGGCGATCCAATGGCGAAGTTGGTCGCCACTCTGAAGTGAAGTCTGAGACGAGATGACGACGAAGTTGAAGCGGCGCAAACGAGACGCGAGCGAAACGAAGCGTGTCGGAGGCTGAGAGGAAAGCGCTTTTCAAACCATTGCTATCCGCTGCAGTGAGCGGCCGGCATCGGCGCACAACAGAGCCGTTGTCGTCGTCATAGTCCGACTCCAGCTCAGACAGGAGAACAAAACTGGACTTGATCGAAGAGCAGAGGTAGAAAGGCCGAGCTTGGCTGTCTCAGCTAGAGGCAACAGGCTGCGCACAACTCTCTTGGCCGCTCGCTGTGTTTGAAGGTAAAGCTGCCGGCTCTAGCGAGAAGAGCGGTCAGTGTCCAGCTAGCTAGCTGGCGAGCCAGCCTTCCCGCTAGTCGGCCAGCGAGCGAACGAAAACTCAAGAGAGCGGGCGGGAGGCTTGCAAGCATCGAGAGAGGGAGAGAGAAAGGGAGGGAGATTAACAGAGAGAAGGAGAGGCGAAGACAGCAACCACTGGACGGTAACTCTGTGTTAGCTGGCTCCCAAAGTGAATTGAAAGCGAAAGTAGGTCGCCGGAGCTGCAAGCTAACTAGAGTCCGCTTTGGGCCAATGGATATGAACCAAGAGCAATAGCAGGAACGAGACTTTTGTGACGGAATAGATTCAATATTCCCAATCCGGATTGCATTTCTCTCATCCTAACTTAACCAAGACTCCCCCTTCTCTTATCTCCTCATTCCTTACCTATTATATTCTAGTCGAGGCGACAATAAACAACGAAACGGATAGATGCCAAACGAAAGAGTCAAGTTTCGAATTGAAGAAAGTGGCAGGAAACAAATCTCGCTAGGATTCAACCTTAAGGGAAACATTTAGTTATTCTAATTGTAAATTGTCGCAGTTGTTAACGGTCAAAACGAATGACATTATTGGTAAAATAACTCATAAGAGCTACAAACTCTAACAAGTGATCAGCTTTTATCTGTGACCGAAGGAGCAGCTTCATCTGAGCCGTGATCGAACACACCATTTGAACCAGGCTGAAACATACAATCAATCGAGATGGGTAGAAAGAAGATCCAAATTTCGCGCATAACCGACGAGAGGAATCGCCAAGTTACCTTTACAAAGCGCAAATTTGGTCTCATGAAAAAAGCGTACGAGCTGAGCGTGTTATGTGATTGCGAGATAGCGCTAATAATATTCAACAGCACTAGCAAACTGTTTCAATATGCTAGCACTGATATGGATAAGGTGCTCTTGAAGTATACGGAGTACAATGAGCCCCACGAGAGTCGTACAAACAAGGATATAGTTGAGGCTCTTAGTAAGAAAGAGCACAAGAGCGGCTCGAACGGTTGCGATAGCCCAGAGGCCGATGATGAATACTCTCTTATGCCACCGTCGGCCAACACAATTAATGCGCCCGCCACTATGGATGTACTGAGAAACCATCGGATGATCCTCCAACAGCAGCAACAACAACAACATCAACAGCAGCAGATGCAGCAACAGTTGCAGCAACAATCTCAACAGTTGCAACTTCAACAATCACCTCTCCCACCACAACTCAACCATCACCATCAGCAACAACCACAGCAGCAACAGCAGCAACCGCAGATCCACCATCATCAGCAGCAACAACCGCCGCAACCCCCTCAGGCTAGCCAAGCTTCAGGTCCCCAGCAGCAGTCCCAACAACCAGCGCCACAACCAATCTCACTCCAACAGCCCCAACAAATCCAAGCTGCTGGCACCACCTCATCAGCTAACCAGACAAGCGCCCAACTAAATGCTAATAACAATAACAATGATGCTAGCTTGGTAGGTATGAACTCAAGCGACCGGCCAACGTGCCCCGAAACTCTGTCGCGCGCGCAGCCATACTTGTTGCACAAGTCTCTTGTTGCCGACGCTTCACCTCCAGGAAATCGACCGAGCGGTATGGTTCTATTTCTACAGTCCAGTTGATTCGAAAGCTGCTACGGAGCCATATTGGTTGCACATTTCGATCAACAATCGTCGGTCTAAATTTAGATCGCATATCATGATGACAAGCTAATCCATGACAAACAGTATGTCATTGCATTCCATGTTGAAAATCTAAATGACGATCGATATACAGGCACCCTGTGGGCGAAGTCGTAACTGTGGCTCCATGATTCGCGATTGATTGAATCCCCGAGCTGAAGCCCTGTGTTATGTAGTATACGCCACAGGGGCCATACTGTGATCCACCTGGAAGTTTGAGAGTTTAAGTTTTAAACTTGACGACCTACTTTTCGGCTCGGCCGGCGTTTTGCAACGATGGGCGCGCGTAAACTTAGTTCCTCCACCGGTTGCCGCGCCATGTAACTAAAAATCCAGAATTCGCTGTTGTAGCAGCTGAATCAACTTATAGCGGCCAGCTGATGGGCAAATCTTGAGGGCGGTTCATTTTGGATAAAATTTTGCATATGTCCTCCCTCTATTTGCCTCAGCCTTACACAATCTGAGACCGACAAGCGATGGCGCCCGCGACTTCCGATCCAATTCGAACGGCCCACTAATCTTGAATATCCTCTTTCCCTCCCTTACTCTCTCCTACGCACGTCGACTGGTTGGTCCATAAACTCGCCAACAAACAAACTTGCGCGCGTTCCCGACCACGGATATCGTCAACGCTTACACAACCGCTGCGCTTGTAACACCTGGCGCCCCAATTACGCTGCACGCTAAACGCGCGACTACCCAACACCGGCATTATTTTCCCACACAATGCGACAAAATACAACTGGTGCACTCAAATGGTTCCGATCGGCACACAAACGAACCGATGCATTTTCTCTGCATTGTACTCCACCGATTCATCGCAACTTCCTCTCGCGCCAACACACATAAAATTACCTTCTTCTTGATATGTTGCGCCTGCATTTCCGACCAACCTGAATCGCTACAATTGACGCGGACTTCCGCCTCCTCATTATAACAAAAACGTAGCCAACTTTTACGACAATCCACGATTGCTGTAGGCGAGTGGGCCAATGATGGACCAACCTTGCAGAGGGGCATCATGATTCCTCTTTGGACGAGCGCAAAGATCTATTTAAACCTCCCATGGTTCACCTGAATGACCCAATAGCAGACCGGAAGTTCGGCTCGCGATCAAAAGGAGCAATCTTATCGATTGGTCATCCGGGCCATTGTTGGCTATCACTCACATCGCGCTGATAATCTCTGGGCATTGGTCGACTGTTAGCTGAAATCTCGATTAATGTTGACGATATTTAAACTGTAGAGGGCTCACGTGCCGGCCCATCTATACCATACGCGAACCTGTAACGTGGGGATCTTCGATCCCGTTTGGCTGAAGCTAAGCTCGGCAAAAGTGGGCGCTGCTGGGTATTTGCAGCACGTCGTACACAGTGTATAGGGCACAAGACCTCTGAGCGTTACGTCTAATCTTTCAACAATCAATTATGAGTAAAACCCTGAAAACATTACTGTAACACCTCAACTCGACGATTATCTATCGTCACGTATGTGAGCATTTGTGAGGCTCTCATCATGCTCGTGAGGCCTCATATTCGTGTAAAGTTACCAAGATAATGATTATTATTATTACATATACATATATATATATATCCAAATCTATATTATATAGTACTTGTTATTCAGCAGCGTCCGTTAAAGGTGAATAGAATTGTCAGATTGTTGAACAAGCCGAAGTTCGAGATGGGACTCTCTATCCTGAAAAGGACAGTACGACCAGCAGAGGAAGATTGAAAGATATTAGTTCAACTCTCTTAGGAAATCATTTCCCCCATAGAGCTTTAGTGCGAAATTCCAAATTACTACTGTTACCGCAGTCGACATCCATTGACACTCCAAATCTTGAGACTGTTGGGTCTTTGTTGTTGTTGGGCTGACAGTTGCTGTTGCTCTTGTGATTCTGTTAATTGATTAATTATTTTATCAATCGAATGAACCAGATCTTTTCAATCAGCGAGGTTTGTAGCCTCAGATAAAACTTTAACGAGGCTAACGAATGCACCCCATTGTCTGAAGCTATCTCTCATAGACATAACTAATAAACTATCATGCCACAGAGTTCGAATTTTTGATCAACAGGAGTGTAGATTGGGTATTTTATTTTGGCTCGTTAGAATTAGATTTTCGGCGCACTAAATCCGTCGTGTTCAAGCAAAGAGTTCTTTCTAGGTCAAGTCCCATGATAAACCCAAATCAGCTGGGCTGATGAAATGCCCGAGCTCCGGGGTCTGGACTCAGTTGACTTGGGCCGGCTGTCATATCCTTGAGTAGTCGAATTCGCACAAGTGAAGTGGCGTGCTAGTCACTGTCCCTGACGTCGACTCATTTTCTTGAGTTCTTCACTCAAATGGAAGCCCCGTAATCCGTCCTCCAACCTCAAAATGGCGAGATTAGAGGGACTCAAGAACTCCAAGATAAAGAAACCAACCAGGAAGCAATCGGAAGAGAACGAAAATGAATCTTCGACCGTGCACAACAAAATTTTTTTTATTGTCTTGGCTCTAAGTGCTTTGATGGTCGGAATATACATCCAGGTTGCGAAGAATATCAGTGAAAACTTCAACAAGTCGGCGCAAATCAATGGCAACCAAGCCGATACTTTGATCATTGCAGACAATGTCAATGCCGGCTATCTCGACCATATTATTGGCTCTCTGCTCGACTTCGGCCACAAACTGTCTTTCAGTGGGTCTTTGACTCCGACTAAATTAGCTGACTTAGAGGGATATAACCTAATCTGGACTCATGATTATCCATTTTTATCTATCACCAAGCTAGAACCTCTCCAGAGGATCAATCATTTTCCTGGAACTGGTTTTATAACAAACAAAATGACACTATCAACTACACCAAACGTGCCTCACATTCTGAGAGCCTTCAGAATGCCTGCCGAAAAAGAGAAATTCTTAACCTATGCCAAACAAAATCCTAAACAACTCTGGATACAGAAGAGCAGCAGTCACAGAGGCATCAGTATTGAAACCAAAGAAACTGTTAATCTCGATATGAACGACACCTTGATTCAAGAGTATATGTCAAACCCATTGTTGATTGATGGTAAGAAATTCGACATCGGCATCTATGCCGTTCTCACTTCTGTTGAACCGCTCAGAGTTTATATCTATGACACTGAGGTCTTGTTGAGATTTTGCGCGCATCCGTATCTTGATAGACAAACGAACAAGTTTAATTCCTCCAACTTGGATTCTTACGTTGTTGGTGACGACTATACTCCGATATGGTTGATGCCGTCATTGTTGCGCTATTACGTAGGCACAGGATTGGGGATGAAACAGACATTGAACTCTTATCTCAGAAATTTCAATATGAGTGGAGACGTCATCTGGAGCCAGATTGAGGAGACAATCAAACACGTGTACAAACTGAAGGAGCACCACCTTGCCAGAATGTCCCGCATGTTTCAGGAGGCAAATAATTATAACGATACTTCTATCGAAGGTTCTCTGAACCAATTTTTCGAGATGGTTCGATTCGATTTCATAGTCGACGAAAATCTCAACGTCTTCTTGATGGAGGCAAACATGTCGCCAAATTTATCCTCGCTCCATTACCCACCAAATCGCCTCCTGTATGAACAGGTCTTGAATAGTTACTTTTCACTTGTTGGGCTAACACAATTTGCGCGCCAACACTTCACCGATTTGCCTGTGCATCATCTGGATGGCAAGCCCAGTGTGCCGAGCGTTGGGACTAAATTGTCGAAAAATGAAAGGTACGGACTCGATGCAATCATTAGTGAAAAAGATCTTTCAGTTTATGGTGATCTGTGTGTCTCAGATGCCTGCCACATGAACTGCCACGAGATCGAGTGCAAGATTTGTTATTTTTGCCTAGACTATAAGGACAAACTTCATATCAAGCGAGCAATTTTCGAGCAGCATTCGAAATGGAACTTTAAAAGGCTCTTGCCATCCACAAGAGATGAGGACCTCGAATTACAGCTAGTTCATCCGGAAAGCAAACTGCAAGCCTTCGACGCCAATTACATACATGTGAATTGGTTTCGCGGAAAGTGCCATACCGACCCCAGGTTTTGCTCGTCCTGAAAGCTGGCTACAACAATGCTTGGCAACAAGAACTCAAACAAACGCAATTCTAGAGTTATCAATACCCATTAGCGACCAAGCCAACAGACGCTGATATTGCACGCGATAAGAGTGAATAAAACGGTGCCCTATTATTGAAGACGCCGATTAAAAGTTCCAGTAGTTTCTTTGTTAGCATTAGCTTTGCAGATCTATTTCCAAGATGAGTGCAATGGCTCGCGTTACGTAATAGTGTTTATCCTTGGCCTTTTAAATTCCGGGTACGATCGGAATCGCCTCTTAGTTTTCATTTCTGTAACGGTGGCAATGTGAGCACGACACCACTGAACCCCTCCCTCAAACTTTCAGATGTCTGTTGTGATGTGTACGGAGAACACAGTCACGGGACAATTAGTGCAGACTAGAGTGCACCCGACTGGGTCGTCTTGGGATAAGTTTTCAATCTACCATATACTTCCCTGCAGGGCGTGCATCTCAAGAGTCGGGCCGACGAGGACGATCATTCTTTGGTCCTAAGAGGATTCTCCTCATGACTAAAAATAAAAACACAAATTGGACCTCATCTAATGTGGCGTCCAGACCTGTGAGGGGCAAGTGTTTATTTCTGTGACGAATAAATATATTTTAAGACAGATCCTGTGCTAATATCGTTTTCTCGGATGCTGTTGCCAAGGAAATTCTCAATACTATACACACGAACTTTTGGCACCGGGAGTACATGTATCTGTTCTTGGCTTCTCCCTACAAGAGGCTCGTATCATCCGATGCGCATCGAGCAAACTACTGCATACCAGACATGAGACATTATCTCGCCATCTCCGCACCTTAATTATGATCAACTTTGATCTAATATGTTTACATACTCATTGTTGATTTACAACGACGACTATTCGAAGTGGAACAATAGAAGCCCGTATCAGATCGTCATATTGGCCTGTTTGTAAGAAAAGTCCAATTTGTTGGTGCTGGAAATTGGCTGTGATAATACAGTTTATGGTGTAGTTTAGTGAATCAACGTTCAACTGGCTGCCCACTCTCAACCCTTCGAGAGAGTCAGAAAGACTGCAACGAAAGCGCACAATTGTTATATAACACGTAGAGGCACAATTAGAGAGGCCCATTTCCACATTCAGACGGCCGAGTTTTAAATTGAGCAAGTGTGGCAACCATGTCTGCCGCAAAACAATCAGCCCCCCACAAGAATGGACGGTCCAAGAATGGAACAGGTAAAGAGGATGAGCAAGACGACTTTGAAGAGCTCATTCCTGGCCCAATGGACCCTCTCCACACGGGCTACAACCTATTGGATCCGCTAGCGGGGGGCAAGAAGTATTACAGATCGTCGCACCATCGAATCTTTGTAAACAGGAGCTTGAGTTTGGAAAAGATCAAGTTCTTTGGCTTTGATATGGATTACACGCTAGCTGAATACAAGTCGCCCGAATTTGAGGCCTTAGCATACCGTCTAGCAACCAAGAGATTGGTCAGTATGGGTTATCCGAGAGAATTAGACGAAACTAGTTATGATCCTTCCTTTCCCTTGCGCGGGCTCTGGTTTGATACCTTGTATGGTAACTTTCTCAAAGTAGACGCCTACGGCAACATCTTAGTTTGCGTACATGGATTTAAATTCTTGAAAACATCAGAAATATTTAGCATCTATCCGAACAAATTCGTTCAGATGAACGACTCCAGGATATATGTACTCAACACGCTTTTCAATCAACCAGAGACCTGTGTCCTAGCTCAAGTTATTGATTACTTCAGCACAAATGAAGAGTTTGATAGGAGCTCACCTTACGGAGTTAAGGACAACAAGGCAAACTTGTTCATGCCTTTCAAGAGTATGTTCCAAGACGTTCGTAACGCTTTTGATACCATTCATGCTGATGGCTCCCTGAAAAAGGAGACGGTTGACCATCTAGATGAATATGTAATAAGAGATGAAAAGATTCCGCAATTATTCGATAGAATGAGAGAGAATGGAAAGAAGATGTTTTTACTCACAAATAGTGGCTATAAGTATACTGATCAAATAATGTCTTACTTGTTCAGTTTGCCTAGTTGCCAGTCTAGAAGTTGGACATCCTACTTTGACTTCATCATTGTTGACGCTAGGAAGCCTTTGTTCTTTGGTGAGGGGACAATCTTACGACAAGTGGATAGTAAATCGGGAGCTCTAAGGATTGGCACCCACATTGAGGACTTTTGTGGTCCCTTACTGCCTGATCAAATATTTTCCGGTGGCAACTGTGACACTCTGACAAAGTTGATGGGTGCAAGAGGCAGAGACGTGCTATACGTTGGCGACCATATCTACGGTGACATATTGAGATCGAAAAAAATCCGAGGCTGGCGCACATTCTTGGTTGTACCTGAGCTTCAGCGAGAGCTTGATGTTTGGTCTGAAAAGCGTCATCTGTTTCAGCGTTTATCAGAGCTTGACGTTAGATTGGGAGATGTTTACAAGAATTTAGATAGCTCGTGTAGGGAAAATCCTGACATCAGCCATGTCAAAAGTCAAATACGAAGCACCATACACGAGCTGGACATGTCTTACGGTTCATTGGGGAGCATATTTCGATGTGGCTCCCGACAGACTCACTTCGCCAGCCAGATAGCACGTTATGCAGACTTGTATGCCTGCACCTTCTTGAACTTATTCTATTATCCGTTCTCCTACTTCTTCAGATCGCCAAGCGCTCTGTTACCGCACGAGTCAACAGTCCTACCCACCAACATGGGTGCTACGGCACAACCTGGTCGAAACAAGATGGAATCATCGACTGAAGACAACCACAACTTCGTATTAAGCTCACCTGATCAAGTTGCGGCTATAGTGAAGCCCCCCAGTGGAGCAACAACTATCAAAACTATAGGCGCATTGACTGCAAACTCTCGTTCGCACGTTCATAAAGAAGGCGAAGAGTCAAACGAAAAGTTTCAGGCTCCGAACTTCAAGCGTCGCAAAGACTCTATAGTGCCGCAAGGAGTCACTCACCACCATGATACCGATGACGATAGCGACGGAGAGGCTGAAGACTCGTCGCGCGACCGGACCGAGCCTAAACAGGGTCGGAATTCCCCACCAACCGATGCTCATGAGGAGACACCACCGGGTATATCAAACGCACCAACAGGAGAGTCACCTGTGTCCCACCAAGCTCAACCATTTATGACTAAAGAAACTAGCACAGACTGATAAAGAGATTTCTGAATGGAAGTGTCGGGTCTATGCTCTGAGTATAAAACTCAAGTGATGCTTCGGCTGAGCCTTATCAAGACACCTCAATCTAGCACACCCTGTTTCTATTGATTAACCTAGAAAATTAAAGAACAAACCCTCTCTAAGGGGAGTAAGACTGAAGCGATTCTTAGTTAGTGAGTATTTATTGTTTAACAATGATATCTATGTCTATATTCTGGCAAGAAACATATTCATGAAATCAAATCGCAACATCAAAGCGCGATGAGGGTCATCTTAATAATGAATTCAACAAAGGATGTGCGCATTTACACGTCATGTTAGCTTGCTTGCTTGCTCGCTCGTATCTTAGTTGGCCATTGGCAAGCTTGTTGAGGAGAGGCAACCAGCTAATGTATGATAATAACAATATTTTAGTATATACAGGTAGCCAATCTACCAAATTTGAGTGGGCACTTTGGAGGAAGATGTTGGTGTAGCCGGAGTTTGTGAGACTTTCAGCTACCATCACTGATCAAAGACCATCCTATGCAATCAGGCCATGTCTCCAAGCGCAGCTGCAACAGAGGCGGCCTGATTATCGCTATTCGCTGGAATCGCTGAGATAATTACACTGTTACTTGTCTCTGAGCCACCGATAACCGGTGACACTGGCACTTGGGATCCCTTACGGACATGGGTTGATGCCGCACCTTCATTTAGAGATGTAGGCGTTGGCTTGTGGTTTGCTGGCAATGCCATACGACTTGCATAAGTTGCATCAGGTTCCGAGGCCAATTGTTGAAGCCGTTCACTTGTTGCGATAGAGCCACTGTCAGTGGGTTGGGCAGAGGCTGTTGATCGGCCAATTGGATCACACCATTCATTGTCTCTAACTGTTAGGTACCAATCTGAAGAATGTGATGAAGTATAGAAGGGGCCGAATTGAGATTAGTTGTTTTTGGCTAGATTAGATAGCGGTTGCTGTTGCTCTTGATTGCAAATTAGTAAGATGGATAATTTCCATCGATTCAGGCCGATTATCAATGTTGATGGACAACCCGTTGTGCTGCCAATTATTATTTGGGTGCAGCTAGTGCTTAAACGGGCAACTATTCGCTCGCTGCCAATCTATGCTGATTGGCAAACCATCCATCTAGCTTTCGCTAATCCTGCATCACTCATTCAGGTGCCGTGTCTTAATTCAACAAGTTTGCCATCGATCGTCGCCACAATCGCTAGATTTGAGTGAGATTGCTAGAGAGCTGAAAGGGCCTTTTCTTTCCATCAACTGGGCTCTAATTTGTGAACTTACCTAATATGTGAATAACTCCGTTCTTTGCAACGATATCTGGCCTCCTCATGGGACTGGTGTTGGCCTCAACCAATCGACCTGCGGTGAGGGACAGTTCAAAATGTAAATTTGGAGTAGTAAAGAGATAGTTGGACAGAAACTGTGGTTAGTTTTGTCTCTTAAGTATAGCAACTGATTTCATCTGAATCGAAACCTAAGGCTAAAGCTCTATGAGCGATTGCAAATCTAAGGTTTTTCATTTCAGGAAAACTGCAAGCGAGATTTGCGTTCGGTAAGCAGAACGACTCGAACAAGAGTGGTTGGTTGCGACTGCTATTACATCAACCTTCAACCCATTGATTCATATCAAGCTTTGCCCTTCGGTAGTCTCGAACTACGAGACTGATCATTGTTTTCGTCAATGGAACAAGCTCTCCCCCCTTTTCGAACGGACTCTGCCGGTTCGATTGTAGTCAAGTTGAGCGATCGCTCAGTGTTTGTCTTCATCCTAATTCCCCACGGCTGATGATGGGTTTGGTTTGCAAATCAACAAATCGAAAACAAGTGAACAAGGCCTCAATGAAAGTGAGACCTGTTGATTGACCAAACTGATATCATGATTTTGAATCAAAACAAGCCAATCAACTGCGCTGGGCTAGTTTTCCATCGAGCTCCAATTCGTAAGAGGGGAAAGTATCCATCATGGGTTTTGGTCGCATCAATCGGCTTGAAGTAACCCGATGAAACTAAACAAAGGTAAAGCTTGATGGTAGTGTTTGTTTGGGCGGGAAGGAGTTGCACTGCTCTCTGGATCCTAGTTTGTTACTTACGCGAGCATCCATCCACTCTGACGCCAACTTGAATGGGTTTCATGTCCAGAATTGAAGCAAGTTGCTGGCCGTCGCGTAAATCCTGGCTAAAATAACTTCCATTAACCACATGGTACATGAGAAATTCTGTTTCATTTGAAAAGGCCCAATGACATTGGAGGTGGATTGGAAGGGAGGCGTTCACGTCGGTTAGTCAGTTAGTTAGTTAGCAAGGAAGGCAGCTTATCTGTTTGCAGGCTGTAAAGTAAAAACTCATTGCATAGATTATGAGCGAGCCAGTTCTTGGGTTTGAGGGCGAATGCAGGCGTTCGTGGCCACTGGGGCTGTTATATAAATCATAGTGACCGGCAAAAATTAGCTGCTTAAGGGCCAACTTGTGAAACGAGATCTGTATGGATGGTTGTTGCTCGCAATCCAGCGTGTTTCTACCCCAAACCTCCGAGGCTCTAAATCAATCGCCTGCTTTAGCTTCCTGCCAGAAGGTGCCAACCAATGTCAGGTGAGCGGAAGATCGAGACAAATTCCAGGTGATAACGAGGATTGTGAGTTTGTAACATTTTTGTCTGCGCTCAAATGGCGTTCAGTCCCCGTTTATGGCCGTCAAATGTCAACGGATGCTGAAAGGCAGGCAGTCGGGGAGGCTCGCTGACGGCGGGTTGATCGCGTGAACAAACCAATAAACAAATGAGGTTGCCGGCTAACCAGGTTTAATCAACCAAGGAGGAGACACTTTCTCTCCAGCTAACGGGCCATTCAAACCTGGTCTTCGCCTTTATGACCGCAAGCCCAACTTTTAGCGACAGATGCTCTTGTTACATTTCGAAGGCTGTTCCCAACGCCCTCCGTCTCGTCGCAGTCCGAGCTTACGGGTGCAAAATGGCGAGCTGCCGAGCTAGAGCGGAAGTGGAAGTGGAAGGCTGTCGGTGGGGCGGCATGAAGTTGGAATTAAAGCCGACAGGAAGGAGGCATCTCTGGCTTCAAGCCCAACGGAGGCTTGTTAGCGCTTCTACCTGTCTGCTCGCTGCCAAGCCGAGAGTGGCCGTTTGTTTGTCGAGTTTCTCGTTCCCTTGGCCCTCGAGTGTCGCTTCCCGAGCGTCCGATTGTCAGGTATAATCGTCATCGTGCTCGAATACTCAACGCCGCTCGCACTGTTGATCCTCTGAGCACAACCGAAAGGGCCGCGTGGTTTACTTGCCAGCGAAAGTCGCGAATGCGCACCTGCAACAGTTGATTGTTTGTCCAACTAGACGAACAAAGGGGCAGCTGTAATGATCAGCGCACTAATGAACAGTGGTTTTCCATTATCTTGTCAGGCGGCCGGCCAGCAAGCTTGGTCGCCGCCAACGCAAGTTGTCGCGGATCAAGGCGGCCGCGTTGGAGCGGACATTTGGGCAGAGGATGGAACGGGAGGAGGAGACGGCGGGAGGAGGGCAGCACCTGTCAGGGCTTCATGAGGAAGTTTCGCAGGCTCGCAGGTAGATCAAATATAACCACAATATCCTGGCCAAACAAACAATCGGAAGCAGCGAGCGTGTAGCTGCGGTAGCCAATAAGAGGCGTGCGAGTTAACTGGCGCAGTGGTCGCTGATCCTCTAATGAATCTTCGCATCGAGCTTGAGTTGGTGCTGACAAACGACGGCCACGCTGCTAATGGATTCGCCGCAACAATCTCATGGCGTGAAAGCGACAAGAGGAGCCATCGAGAGCATGAGCAGCAAGAGGAGGCTAGCTGTGCGCGTCTGGCGCGATAACATCAGGCCAATGGGTGACATTCGCCCACCAGCTTGGCCGCCAGTTGCAGTTGGTCGCCGCCAGTGAAATTGCCTCCTCTTGGCGGCTCCCTTGGATGCGAGCGAGCAAAATTTCATGGCGACACACATTCAAACACCTGAGAGCGGCTTACCTTTGAGCGCAGTTGAGTTGTTCTTGATCACTTCAAGCTCCTCGTCCGGTATCTTCCTGAGAGCCTCGTTGCTTGGCACAAACACAGTCATTGGACCGTCTGAGTCGCGTTTCGTTGGTTGGCGGAAACGGAAGAGGCATGGTTAGTGAGTGTCTGTGGGTTGCGTCTGGCGGACAGGTCGGTTTAGTTGGCGTTTTGCTGGCAGCTTGGCCGGTAGCTACTTTTGCCTCCCTTCTCTTTGTTTCCCAACAAGCCTGGCCGCGTCAGCTTGCTTGCGAGCGAAATGCGCTCGAGCTGCTCGCTCTCTAAGCCTTGGAGAGCAAACAAGGAGCTCCTTTTTGCCAGAAACAAAGCCCAAAAATATGGATCAATCGGGCGAGCGGCGTCAAGCGGCCAATTGTGATGATGCGTCCATCAATCGACGTGTTGTGCATGATAAAATTAAATGCCGTCCAGTTCAATGAACCTGCCAGACGGGCGGCTCGCCGTCGGAGACGAAGTGGAGCATTTAAGGCGGAGAGGTAGGCTGTCTGGTCGGCTCACTGGTCGTCGGATACGTCGATGATCCGCGGTGATCGGCGTATCAGTATCGGCGCCAGCGGTGGGGACGACTGCGCGCAGCTTGGGCCGGCCGAAGCCAGCAGGACGCCGCTTGTGTTGGATCTCCCGCGAGCCTCGTTGTTTTGCAGCCAGAGGGAAACTCAGCTCTTCCTCTCTCTCTTACTTTTGCGCTCTCTCTCTCTCTCTCTGGCTACCAGCGGAGGCGAACTATTGACGAGAGACTGGCCAGCTAGATTCGCGTGTCGCCGTCATCGTGGTTGCTTGGCCGCGCCAATTGGCCAAGCTGGAGCGCGTCTGGCCAAACCTGCGAGCTTTCATGTCCTTCCCCTTTCGCTCCTTCCGCCTTTGGGGGCAAAAGAATCAATATTGCCTGTCGGTGGCGCAACCTCCCAGATAATCATACGTTTGTCTCGCTCGCACTCGAGGCTCGCAAGTCGGAAGTTGTGCGGCCAGCAAACCGTTTGAATGCTAAACAAATGAGCGCTAATAGATTGTTGCTTGCTCGGCGAGCCCATCAAGCCAAGCTAATGTGTCTAGCCTCCCAGCAAACCGAGCGAGCGCTCGCGACTTGGCGCCAAATGGCGCCTTTGAGCGCGCGAGCAAGGCTAAAAGCGCCCGCAGATGGGCGAAAGTGTAATGAATTCTAATGCATCCGAGTCGGCGGCCACCATCCTCGGCCAGTCCTCTGCTTCTGAGGAAAAGTTGAAAAGGTAGAGGGAGGGCAAATAAGCTGCTAGAGCTCTCGTTTGCCGCCAAATTGGCAAAATTAAACTGCAATAAAAGCATCTAGGCGACCACGAAGGCAATGAAAGCGCTTCACTAAGCAAGCTTGATTCATCTTGGCTCAACTTGGCGCCACCGCCGAAGACACTGGAGTCTCTCTGTTTAGAAACACGAAAGCGATTTTGGGGAAACAAAATGGAAGCTTCCATCTCCATCTCCTCCTCCTCCTCGCCGGCTTTTGCTTGCCCATCAATCGAATGGATGTGAGCCAACGGCGGCTCCCTTGTTGGGGCCTGCTTTTGTGTTGGCGCTTACTTAAAACTAGACCCACTCACCGGCCTGCCGAGCGAGGGATCATCCGGTTCAAGCTGCCGGGCTCTCTCGATTTGGCAAACCTGGAAGCGCGGATTCCACTTGCAAGCAGAATGTAAAACATATATAAAAATATAAAATCAGCGCAAGCAGCGGCAGCAAGTGCGTATTAGCCGGCTCATTGGCTTCTTCGTGTCCTCATCTGAAGGCGCCGCAACGAGGTAATTGCACCCGAGCGTTTGCGATCAGAGCAAAGTTGCGCACCAAACCTCGCGGGGCTCTTAGCCTTAAACGGCCCTCTCAGTGCCAAGACAATGGATCCCGCGGCCGATTGTTGGTGGGCGGAAACTTTTATTATTGTGCTCGGAGCGCTTTGCTTGCCTGTTGCCGTTTGCCCAGCCCAATGGTGTTGGCACGCGAATAGGGAGTTGCGAATATGCAAATCAATGCGCCAGCCTGAGATGCTTTTTGATGAAAGTCCGAGAGAAAAGAAGCAAATGGATTCATTTTTAACAAGTTTAGCTCGAACTTGAGAGGGTGGAAAATGCGCCAAGGGTTTGTATCTAGGCTGGTAGAGCGAATGGGCTGAGCGGTCAGGTTAATTGCGGCCGCCTCCTATCTCGTCTCGTCTCGTCTCGTCCCGATTTCGCGCGCCCAACTATTTATCATTAGCGGCATTGTAATTGGCAGCCCCCACTCGAGCAAACCTCAAAGCGAAGGCTTCATTTCGAATTCCGCCGCCAAAAGCCCCCCTCTCTACTTCTTCTCCTCCTTCTCTTTGGCCAGGTGAGCGAGCCAAAGGAGTGAGAGCGCACCTCAGCGAGTCTCATATTGCACGCGAGCCTCGGCCAAAACGGATTCAACTCACGACGAGCGCCAACAAGCTGACCACTCCGCCCTCCACTCCACTCTATCCAACTGGCCACTGAATTCAGCACCCAGAGCCCAGCCATTGGCCCATGATTGAGCGATGATGAGCCCTTTTTGTGATCACCTGTTGCGCTGGCCGTCGACATTATGTAATGGGCGCAGATGGTGCAGCCGCAGCCGCTGGGGGCTCGCATTTGCGGAATGAAAATTAATCAACTTCAGCGGCCAGATATCCCTCGGCGAGTGCTCATCACAGCCGGCGCTGATGAACGAAAACGAGGACAGGAAGGAGTCCACGGACGCAACGAGCCACTCAAAATAAAGACGTCGGCGCCCAACTCGGCCAACCTGACTCTTCCCATACTTTGCCCCCTCTGTCCTTTCTCACAAAACAATGGCAGCCCATTTGGTTCAGCGGCGGCCCGAGCAAACCAATCGGTGTTGCATGAGAGAAGAGGTCAGGCAGAGAGGGGCGATATTTGGCCACCAATCTGTTTGGCTCATGAATTGTGGCCGCCCCGCTCAGCTCAACCTTTGGCCACTTTATCGTGACTTTGGTTCGTTATTTGGATGCGATGGCGCCTTGAGAGAAGCAGATGCGCTCAATTAAGGAGCATGATTGGCAGCCACTTGAAATGAGTTTGCTTTGCGAGTTCAGTCTGGCCGAGAAACCCTTTTACCTTTGCCTTTTCCCGCTGCACGCACCATACTCGGCCCGATGCAACCGAGAGTGGCCAAAACCTCCCGCGCCTAAATCTCAGCCTGGGAGCCCCGCAACTGAAGCACCTGTTTTCTGTCCTTCTCAGCTCTCAGCTCTCAGGTAAAGCGAGGAGCGAGGAGCTTCCTCTGCCTGGCGAGTGGCCGAAGAGGAGCGCGCATTCTAATCATACAGTACTAAACCGTGCGACTGCTGGCGCAGTAAAGCCGAGCCAGACAATGGAGGCGCCGCCGGTGGCGCATTGGCCACCTATGCAAACCGGCGATTAGCGGCAAAGGGACGCATTGCTGGCCAGGAAATGAAAAGGCCCGGCCGGTGTGGCTCTGCGAGCTCTAGCTGGCTGTTTGTTTGCGGAGAGACGGCGAGGAGCGGGCGAGATATGGCGCCCGCGAGCGAGCGAGCGCACGACCAGAGGGACGCGCGCGCTTTGGGCCCATTGTGTTTGAGAGGGTCGCAGGTAGACGAGACGGCTGGTGGTCGGCTCGGCCAGCGCAGGTGCAAATGGAAGTGGAAGTGGAAGTGGAAAGGGAAGAGCAAGTTCCGCTTAATCAGCTGCCCGCTGTTTGGCGGCCGCTTGCAGTGCCACTCAGTCTGTCGCGCGCACTCGGGACGATATTCAATGCCAGCAACAATTAGAGACGAAGATCGGGGATGCGATTATGGCGGCGCCAGTAATGGTTGGCCCACAAGTGGCCATTAGCTAATGAATCCCCTCTTCGCTTCGAGGAGCCGGCAAGCGTTTCCGGCAAGGCGCTCGCGGGCCAGGTGAGGAGCTGTTGGCATTGGAGTTGGCCAAAACTGAAGGTAGTGACATGATATGTAAATGTAACTCGAGAGTTGCTTTCAGTGAGCGCATTGTATTCGCTCGCTGGGGTTTGTTTGGCTGGCGCCGCCGAGCGTGAGGCTCGGTGGCGATTTCGCGAAAGCTCGAAGGGTATGCAAGAGCAAGATGAGAGCCGGCAGCGTTTGCCGGTCAAACAATGAGCCTGGACAATGGGCGAATGCGAGAGGCGGCCAGCTCAAACAAAGGGAAACTTGCGGTTTTCGCTCGGCCAGCTCGTTTAAGTGAAGGCAAACAAATTGTATCGAGCGAACGAGCACTAATTAGTTGGCCCGCGAAAGGTACTTCCTGTTTCAAGTCTGACACTGACTCTCTCTCTCTCTCTCTCTCGCCGGGCAAGCTGTTGGTAGAGAGAGAGAGATAGTCTGCGAGGCTGACAAGGTTGCTCGCTTGTGATGAAGCTCTTGCTCTAACCTTGTTCGCGCGCTTCCGCTCCTCTGGGCCGACCCTTCCGCCCTCTCCAATGGAGCCAGTAAGCCGGCCTGGCCGAGTCGGCGCCGATTGTCTGGCGCGCAAACGTCAAGTTCATCGGCCCGGCGGATCCGTTTGATCGCTTGCAATTTAATTTGCTCGCTAGCCCACAGATTGCGCGCTCAGATCCGCGCCGAAAGCAACATTTGCAGCTCAGGAAGGGCCGCCGATAACAAGCTTGGAGCCCAAATCTCAATCTCATGAAGCCAATACAAAGGTTTCATCGCTTCCAATGGCCAAGAGAGCAGCAACAGCAACAACAATAAAATCCTCGATTATTAGATTAAAAGGCCAACCGGCCGCGCGGTCTCACTTACCTTGCTTTAGGATCTGCGTTAAGCCAGTTCCCTCGGCTAGTGTTACAAAACCATCAAATTTATCGCATTGTTTGAGTATGTCCATAATGTCCAGCGGCTTTGCAGGCAAATCCAAGATGCCGTCGATTACGTGGATCCTTCCGCCGGCTGCTCATCGGGTTTTGGTTGGTCGGTTGGATTGAGTGTTGGTTGGATGAAAGGTTGGTTCGTTTGTTAGCTCGGCGCTTGCCAAAGGGGGGGGGGAGGAGAGGCGAGGAGCCCGATATGCTTGGCTTGTTTGGTTTTGCGCCTCGGCGGGCCAAGGTGATTTATTGAGCTGTATTGTTTTGCCTTCCCCAAATCCTTTCTCTGGTGATGAAAGGAAAACAAAAGAGCGGATCAATTAACCAGGAAGTTGCAAGCTGAGCGAAGTTGTTGGCTCGCCCGCTCAAAGGAAACCCCTCGGTCCAGGTAACATGGACGACGTTTCCCTTCGCCTGCTTGATTCGCGGACGCACCAACCAAGCCGATGCTTGCGATGCGCCAATCTTGCGTCGATCCACTTTGGCAGGCGCCTGTCAAAACGGCAGCCAAGGAGGCTCAAACTGGTTGGCCAAAGGCAAAATGAGCCAGCAGATGGCTCCTGTATTCGCGAGTAAGGAGCTCGCTTCGGCAGTTGCAAACAGAATCATGGGTAGCAAATTGAATCGAGCGAGATTGCCACCCTCGCGAACGAGACCGCCGGACGCAGAGTTTTCGGCAGACACCTGCGAGCAAGCTTACGCAAAACCGATCCCATTGTTATGCACCACTTCCGATTCTCAATAGGAAGCTGCGAGTAGCTCGCGCGCTAACTTTGAGCCCCCAAAAGGTAAGAGCAGAGGCGGCAACAATCGGTTTTGGTGGAGGAGCTAAGAGGATTGCTGAATCCGTCAAAAGTCGCACAATCCGCAAAGTTGGTGGCCAACAATTAGGTTGGCGAGCGCTCGCCTGACAGCGAGCAGGAAATCGGCGTGGCCAGGTAGCTGGCGGACTTGTTAGCTCGACAGGCTCGGCCAATTATCGGCGGTAATTGTTTCCCGCAAGCCGGGTCCTCTGCGAGCAACGGCGCCAGCGTTGCCGCCACCGCCGCCGCTAGTGCGAAAGCTGGAGCGACAGGATGGACAGGCAGAGATTTGCAAAAATTCATCTGCCCAATGGAGGCGCAAGTGTGCGAAAAACACAATGGCAAACGCCGATTGTAGAGACAAATATTACCGGCGCGCTGATTAACCTGACAAACTATAACTAGCCCGCTTGTCAACTCTGGCCACAACAGCCGACCAGCGGCGGCGCTCCTGCTGCCTCGCAAAAGCCGCTCGGCTCCAGATTGACCCTTTGCAGAGTGAGGGTGCATTTGAATGTTATATTTAGGCTCCTTTGGCCCATGCGAGCGCGATCAACGGCGATGGGAAGCGCCACTGGACGGCTGTAGCTCGATGGGAAGCCCGCGCGCTGGAAGCAGCAGGTTCACTTGGACTCGGACTTCACGAGATGCGCTCGCTAGATAACCATATCGATCCAGTTTGGTTTGCTCGAGCGAACACTCAATCGGCGACCAAGAGGCCTCAGCCGAGATCTCTCGCCATCTCTTGGAAGAGCCCTCGCGATTGTTATCTCCACTCCGCATTCATAGCCCTCCGCCAGCCGGAATGGCGGAGGCCGCGGGTCAAATGTCAGCCGGACATCTGGCCAAAACGGCTCTCCTGCACTTGCTCGCCAAACAAGCCTACAATCGCGAGAGCTCCAACTTCTCTAACTCCAATTCTTTCCACTAAACTAGAAGCTTGCCAACGAATCGACGAGTGTAGGAGCTTGGAGCAGTTGGTTGGCTCCTATTCCATTTGTATATCGGCGCAAAGCTAAACGCTCCCATGATTTGCCGCAACCTTTCCAGCAAACTTAATTGAATCCATCAGCTTGCAGATGGCAGGTCATTTAGATTGAATCGTGATCTCGCCCACTTTTGTCGCCACTCAATCCGCTCCACCTGTGGCGGCTGCCTCTGCGATGGGGGGGGGGCGCACTTGGCTAGCTGGCTGCCAGGCAGGCAGCTTGGGCCAAGGAGGCAACGGGCGCCGGGCTTGCCAGTTAGGCGGCCGCAAATCAGTTTAACCATCGATTTGCCGATGAGCGGGCTCATGGGGCAGATGAACTTGCGGCCAGGTAGGGGCGAGCTCGGTCGGGATTGGCCAAGCGGCGCACCAGGCCGCCTGCTCCCGTCGATCTTGCGCTCGGCCGAGGGAGTAAAAGTGATACGCGCTCTCAGCGGCCGCCTTGGAGCTCAATTGAATGGCTCAGACCGGAGCAAACATAATGGCCGCTCACTATGGTCCCATGCCCAAGGATTACCTCGGGCTGACCATGGCGCTGGCCGCGGCCACCGCCTCCACCTTTCGGCGTAAAGATCCCAATGAGTTCGCGATAATGTGAACCCGATTTCCGCCACGCACATCAACCTCAAAAGCTCTGAAACAAACCCAGGCTCTCAAGCGGCCAACCAATCTTCTCTCCGTCAGCAAGCCGGACAATCCGTCTGTCTGTCTGCTGGAAGAGGAGAAGGAGGAGTATCGCTAGCATGGTAATAATGCAAACAAAATGGTAGGAAATTAGACCAACTTGAATTTCACGCGCGTCGCTCCAAATTCTCGCTCGCCCTCTACTTTGCTTCTCTCGCCTCCACTCTCAGGTAAGGCCACTTTGAAGCTCACGCTGTCCCAAACATAGAGTTAGGTAGACACAGGGAGAGAGAGCTGTTGCTCGGAGGCAGCAGCTCGGTTTGCTGCCGGATCAGTTGCAGCGCCAACAAATGAGTCCCGAGTGCATTACAAATCACCGTGATGAGAGAGAGGCGGACGAACCAGAAAACACTTCGCCTCCTCGAAAGGCAGAGCTCCTCTCCTTTCCTCGCTCAGCTCATCATGGAGTCGTAAAATTAACCTCGTAAAGGAGCTCGCTTGGGCGCCCGCTCGTCCGGTGGCGCCAGGACTCAAGCAGATGGAAGCTGATGTGTTGTTGGATCCCCAAGCAAACCAACTCTCTCATGGCGCAAACAATCTAGTTGTCTGCGCATGGGGTTGCCATAAAATGAAATGGATTCAATCAACCTCCTTCTCTTGGCCGCAAGAGGAAGGCGCCTACGTTGCTTTCTCCAGGTGAGCTCGCCGAGGGACTTCACTGGGCGAGGTTTGCACTAAATTTAACACCAGCACGAGCCTGGATGCTGGCCAAACATCAAGAGAGCTCCTCACTCTCGCCACCTCATTACTCGCCTAGAATCAACCACTCGCTTGCGCCTCGAATGGCCGCACTCTGACTCTTGCGGTGAAACTAATCAGCATACTGATTAGCCACCTCATTTACCTGCCCAAACTTGCACGACCAAATCCATTAACAAATGGGCGATTTTATAGCTCTAGTAGGTTGAATTTTTAAGGAGAAATGAGTGACTTCAATTTCAAGAGAAGCTCCACCCTCTCTCTCTCTCTCCCTGAAATCAATCAAACTACTTACATGGGCCAACTTGATTGGCATAGACAAGCCGCTTTCCGTTGATCGTAACCATCTTGTCGCGATGCTGATTTATCTGCAAGGATTTGCTCCGAATGAGCCGGCTCTGGCTGCGCCCATTCGCTGAAAATTCAATGGATTCCGCCGAGTCGAGCAGGTGATTCTCAATTATTTGCGACATCAAGTCTTGATTTGCGAGCCAAGACTCGATGGTCGCCAATGGGAGCCGATCAATGGCTTCATTTGAGGGCAAGATGAGCGTGTAGCCGGATTGGGTGTCGTGGTCAACAATATTCTCTATGGTATCCTTCCATTGGGGAAACAGTTTCAGCGCCCTGTCCGCCTGTAGGGCTTGAATCAAACCCATGATGCTGGTAGACATGAGGCCAACCGGCATTGACCAGGCGGCCGCGCTGTTGTTTTTGGAGCCCGGCGAGTCGCCTTGGACCAAATTGGAGCCTTGCGAGGAGTCCTGGCCACTTGTGAGCAGCGGAATCAGAGCCTGCTTTGTGGTGCAGATTTCCAACAGGTGGGCGCAATTCGAGGAGGTCAAACAACGAGATAGGAGGAGGGAGGCGAGAGTTTGGGCCGTTGATTGAGCCTGTGATGCGGTCATGCTAACGATTTGCGGTTGCTGCTGCTGCAACCTGTCGCTCTGCTGCACCATCCTGGTGGCTTTGCCTGGCGCACTGGACTTGCCAACCTTCTGGCTAAGCGGCCGCTTCTTGCTTGCGCCGGCGCCGCCAATCAACTGTTGCCTGTTGCTGCTGCCATTGCGCGTTGTTGCCTTGAGGCTTGAAGCTTCGGCAGTTCCGCCAACCTGCTTGCCAGTTCTGTTTCCGGATGCCACAGAGGCTGCTTTCTTGGTCGCTTGTTTGCTCGCGACTTGTTGCTTGCGGCCTGGAGACGAGGATTGGGTCTGTTTCGGCTGGACAAGCCGCTCGCTGCTGCGCGTCCTCTTGCTGCTGCTGCTGCTGCTTGACGTGCTTGTTGTGGTAGAACTGGTGTTGGTGCTTGCAGCAGTGCTGGTGCTGGTGCCCGTCGAGGGTCGTTGCCGCTGCAAGCTTTGCGCCATCTGCGATTGAGGGGCTCCAACGCCGTTCATCTTCCCGATCTCAGAGCCAGTTCGCACTGCGGCCGTCAAGAGGGCCTCATCGCTCATGGTCTCTTGGGCCTTCGAAACAGAGCCCTTGCTCGTGCTCTCCCTCGGACCCTCGATTTCGCCCTTCGTCTCGCCGCTCGAACTCTGGGCTTCGCCAACCGCGGTTGCAGCCGGCACTGTGCCGACCGAGCTAGCATCACTTGTTGGTGTCGTTTCTTCACGAGTACTAGCAACTGTCGAGCTTGGTTGGGCTGTGGATGCCTGCGTTGAGCTCGCTGTGCCTGAGCCAGTGACCGACGATGGTTGCCCGAGCCCCTGTGTCACAACCTCTGTGTCGCCATTATCTTGCTGCCCATTGTTGGCCTGCTCGGCTGGGGCCAGAGTGCTCGTCGTGCTGCTTACGTCCACCTGCTGCTGGTCGCTGGCCGTGCTGCTTGGCGCGGCCGTCGTGGATTGCGCCGCTGCTGGCTCGGTGGTGTCCGCATCGATCACCTCAGAGTCGGGCTCAGACGTATCGCTCTCGATCGTCGTCGTCATGATTGTAGATGCGCTCGTTGTGGATGGAGTTGGGGGAGCGCTGGTTGTGGCGTTGGATCCCTCGGGATTGGTGGTGGCGAGAGTGGTGCTGCTCGTGCTTGATGTAGTTGTTGTAGAGGTAGAGGGCGGATCGCTGATTGTTGAAACAGTGCTCGTTGAGGTTCCGTTTTGGATTCGCCTCCTATTTACGGACAAATTCATGCTCGAATCGGATGGACCACTTCCCTTGACAGATTGCGCTCCACCCTTGACGGCACCGGAATCGGCAACGCTCGATTTTGTTCCCCTACCTGTCTTGCTTGGTTCCTGTTGGTTGTGTTGGCGCATCTTAGCCGCGCTAACCATAGCCGGCGACATCTTGCCACCGCTGCCCGTTTCGCTCTGCTCGCCATTAGAGACGCCCAGATAATTGTTTAATGCTGGATGACGATTCATTGATCCACTACCAGCAACTGCATCCTTACTAGGCGAGTTGAAACCGTCGTCAAAGCCGTCATTCAGGCTCTGATAGTCCGTTTGAAAGGCTCCACCCGTTGGCCTACTACCAACTATGGTTTGCTCGCTCTTATCGCTCGTCACCGGCTTCCAAGACGAGTAGTATTCGGACGACTTTTGGGGTCTCGCGGGGGAGGTTTGGCCAACGACCGACATAGGGCCAACAAACTGGGGCTGCTGAGGAACAATGAGCTGCATCGAGTTCATGTCGAGCTGTTCTTGGTGCGGATAGTTGTTGATCGTGTACATGGGCTGATTCTTGAACACGTTCGACTGTATGCCTGCAAACTGGAACTGTTGCTGCATAAAACCAGCCTTGGGAGTTCGTGGCGGCTGGTTGAAGGGAACCTGATGAAATCTGTGCCCTTGTTGCATCATCTTCGGCTCGCGGAAGTTTTGCGCACCAAGCTGGCCGAACTGATGTTGATACATCGCATTATTGTTCATTAGGTGCTGTGGCCTAGCGATTTGTTGTTGCTGACTGTGCGTTGCGCTCTGTTGCCACTGGTTGGACTTCAAGGGAGTTGGACTTTCTGGCAATGCACTGGCTACCTTGCTTAGCGGGGCTTTGCTGTTGGCACTTGGTGAGGGTGTTGAGGTTGGTCCAGGTTTAATCGTTTGTGCTGAGCCCAGTGAGACAAACGGATCGTTCTTGAGGGATTCGATCAGCACTTGGTGCAAGTCCGACTGCTTTATATAACCAATCTGAAACTTTTTTGGCCAAGGCCCGCTCCATGAGCTGGTTTTAGAATCCGCCTGATCGCCAGCCGACTCCGAGTCTGTTGACAAAGCTCCATCCTGCATCCCAGCATCGCTTGGGTCTGCAATGGGAATTTGCACGTACATAGACGACAGATCGGTCGATTGGGATTGTTGTTGCTCCGTGTTAGTTGCGCGCGCTACATTTGTATTCGTTTTGCCAGCCGTCGCAGACTTCAAGTCACCACCAGACTTTGTGGGTACCGTTCCAGCATTTGAGGCTTGATTTGGTGCCGTATGATTGTTGCTAGTTGGGGTGTTTAGTGATGAATTGGCGGCTGAGATTGAATTGAGTAATGTTGGCGCTAAAGCTACACAAAAGATGATTATTGCTAGCCGGATGCGAAGTTTCCTCGCTGCCCTTGGCAGCGATTTCATAGTTGACGGCATCTCCACTGGTCTGAACAAGCCAAGCTAAATCACCATGAATCCACCTGAAATACTTCTCTGGAACAGAATCAGCGATTGATCTCTCTCCCTCTCTCGATTTTTGAGGACCAGACAATCTAACACGGACAGTAATCTGTACCCTAACTAAGAGCTATTGTAACAGTGTACTCGCTGTACTGATTTTCAACTCGGACACTGTTTTCATTTGAAAACTTCCGCTTGATGTGGACCAAGCTGATGGCAAACTAAGACTGACCACACTGAACAAACACAAGTAGGAGAGAAAGTTTGATTACTGACCCTTTTCACTTTTGCTAGAACAGACTGGGCGCATGATTGGTCAGTCTAACACTTGCTGACCATCAAGAGAGCTGGCCAGTTAACTGCATCACTACGAGCAGGAAAAAGGGGCGGAGTAATTCTGGGAGGAAGTTCTGCTTCAGCAGGTGCATGATGGTGAAGAGAGTTGGGCTCGCCGGTAACGCCATCTGAACTCCGAGATAGCCATCTCGAGGAAACAATTTTTAGAGAATTATCTTTATAACTATCACGAGAGTATTTACAAAAAGCAAGGGTATCCTCATAACGGTCTGGACTGAGTGTATTAGATCCATGGTGCGAGCTTTGAAGCCCTCCTCTGATCGATCAACCTGATTCCTAGCCCATCCATATTTGCGTAATAGCCTATCCTCGTTCAATATCGCGATGGCGTTTACAACCAACAATGCTGATTGTAGCAAAGTATAAATAGAAAGACCCATCCTTAGCTTGTCAATCTAATGTTGACTGTAAAATAAATATCCTAAAGTGTGTTTGTCTTCTTAATTCGGATTGGAATGTTGTCCATCCGTAAACTCAAGTTTGAGCTCGACTCACACGCCGCGTAGGAGCGCAAAATCCATGATATTTTTCAGTGCGACATGAGTTTGCCTGTGTACGATCGCTGCAGCAGTATCATGGGCTTTTCATCATTAGGTATTCCCCTTGCATCATCTGCTCACGAGAGAAATCAAATTCAAGAAGACCATATCAATTCTTCCTCTGAAACGAAGTTAAAAAATAGGCGTCAACCATGAGTATTATGACATATAATGGTGGGTGTATAATAGCTATGAAAGGCAAGGACTGCGTTGCAATCGCGGCAGATAAAAGATTCGGTAATCAAGGCCACACTCTGTCCACCAAATTCCAGCGAGTGTTCCAATTCGGACCCAGGTTGTTTGTCGGGTTACCTGGTCTAGGCACAGACGTCAAAACTGTCTATCAGCGGTTGAGATTTAGAGTCAATATGTATGAACTTAGGGAAAATAGGCGAATAACACCCAAGACCCTATCCTCACTGATAAGCAATTTCATGTATGAAAAGAGATTCGGTCCTTATTATATTGAACCAATCGTGGCCGGAATTGATGACAAGACCGGAGAGACGTTCATCTCATGCATGGATGTGCTTGGAAGCATGGGACAGCCTGAAGATTTTGTTGTTGGTGGTACATGCGAGGAACAGTTAGTCGGTATGTGTGAGACACTATGGGAACCGAATCTAGGACCAGACGAGTTATTCGAAGTGACTGCCCAAGCTCTCATAAACGCATGCGATCGTGATGCCATCTCAGGTTGGGGCGCCACCGTGTACGTGATCGAAAAAAATGCTGTCACCATCAGAGAAGTCAAAACACGAATGGACTGAGATGGTCCGAAAATAAACAGTGCTAGCCCCATCATGGAGCCTTATGCAGCCTGCATCTGACCATTCATTGTGCCGGCGCCAAATAAATCTTCCGGATTCACATTTCACCCAGTTACTTTGTGATGTTCAGGCACCTAATTGGCGGGTCAGTAAATATGTTCAAAGTTGGATCTACAAATGGTCTTAGATTTGTACAGCTGACTCGGTTTGTGATGTCCACTTCCAGATTCATATGGAAGTTGATTAGATTTTAACAGTGTAGACATAGGAGAGGCTTTTGATCTTGTTCACCGGTCCGAATATTCACTTGTCAGCGAACACTGTGCATCACAACGTACACTACTCATGGTGAACTTGAGCCATTGGTCACACTGGCTTTTGCAAACAAACTTTATCTCTAAGATGACCACAAGTTATATTCACCTGTATGACACCATATCGTTAGTGACTCTATTTCCTATTGGGCCACAGTTAGTCAACCGATTTTTTGAACCAGGTCATGACGAATTTGTAACTCCAAACTCGATCCAGAGATGACATGAACTTTGAACCATGAGGTCT
>Ga0268249_1000119_pt1 | contig 51024 bp, 34 predicted proteins | sample AgamicAtPe_FD_200257 | JGI IMG/M metagenome (GOLD analysis project Ga0268249, IMG submission 200257) | Agave microbial communities from Guanajuato, Mexico - At.P.e (v2) (version 3) | ecosystem: Host-associated > Plants > Phyllosphere > Phylloplane/Leaf | place: Guanajuato, Mexico | collected... | reverse complement strand
GCCCGAACGGCACGAAGAGCACGAATGAGCAGAATTTGGCCCGAATGCCCGAAAATCGCACGAAGGGGTAAAACGGGGGCCGCATGCATTCGGGCCGCTTTCGGGCCGCTTTCGTGCGACCACTCTAAAATAAACATTGGCTTAGTGTCATGCTGCAGTAATCTACCGCCAATTTCAAAAATTGGTCTTACGTCAGATGGTTCTAAGATAATTCGCGCTCGGGTGGCCTGGAGTTGAATCATGAATTAATTAATTAATCATGGACGTGGCAACATCACCAGATATAGACAAAATTCGATCGGATGTAGTAGAGTTGATAGTGAAACAGAGGCTATTGCGGCTAATTGAAGGCGGCCGTTTCCTCAAGCACACCCCAAAAGGTCAACGGATCAAAGATAAATTCTGGGTCTGTAAATTATCACCAAACCATAGAACACTCCATTATGGAGACTTCGATGAAAATCGGGAGCCACACTTGGATGAACTACCAAATTCGATAAACATCTCAGATGTTAAACGTGTCTTGACCGGCAAAGATTGTCCTCATACTAGAGAGGGCTATATGAAAAAAGCAGCAGTGGATCTCGCCTTCTCTATAGTTTATGAATCAGATCATGAGGATTATTTAAACTTTGTTGCTATTGACTCAAAAACGTTCAATTACTGGACTGATGGTCTCAACGCACTACTCAAGACAAATATGAACAGTGAGGAGTTTCACAAAGACTTGCAAATATTATCTAAGATAGAACTTAAATTACGTAGCATGAAATGAGGACGGACGCTTTATTTGACACTAGAATTCAAACTTTCTCAAAATTCGGAACTCTCTAATATTTTGTGAATGTGTTTACACCTGTCCGCTATGTGAGGTGCGCTGGTGAGATAATTTTCCACATTTTTGATCCAACTGATCAAATTCTTGGGATCAGCCGTGAATTCTTCTTCACTGTAGGTGGCGAATGACGAGGTGAGAGCGTCGATATGAATCTTCAATCGTTTGTTAAGAATCGAGGCATCCCGCATGGCCCAGTCGAGGGGAGTGCCACCGTTTCGGTTGACTCTTTCAACGAGACTTGACCTCGCTTGTCCATCGATATTGCTAGAATCGTTTTTGTTGACCGATGCATTGCCGCCACTCTTAGATTCACCGAGGCTCACTCCTAAGCTTTCATTAATCTTATCCTCGTCCAGGCGAGCTATAATCTCATCATCGATATTGCGAGAATCTTCGTTGACGGTAGTGCTCTTTAGGTTGTTATAATTATTCGTAGTGCTATGATCTAGCTTGCTTGACGCTTCTGAAACGATTTTGTCCTTTTTGAGTTTGGCATTGGCAGCTCTGTCATCTGATTGTTCTTCAAGATCCATAGTGGTACCAGAGGCAAGCTCCTGTCCGTCCGAACTGTCATCACTGATATATAACTCGTCCTCGAGGTTTGCTGGAAGTTCCGCCGTAGCCTCTTTGGCAGGGCAGACAGGGGCAGGATCTTGCACAGTGGTTGATGATGGGATGTTGTTCACTGTGGTCTCGGCCAGAGGTGGACGTGTGGGGGATTCCTCTCTGGTTGGTTCACTACTGATTTGAGCGGGACTCTCTTTAATTTCCACTGGCTTGGCAAAAAGCTTTGAGGATGAGAAAATGCAGAAGTTCGGCGCATCAACACGAGGTTTAGTACGACGTACTTCCGTCGTTGAACTTATGGGCTTGATTTTTACAGGTGTCCTCTCCTTTACAACCGACACTGGCCTAGAGACCACGATATCGGGTGGTCTTAGAAACTCGGCTGCCTTTTGTCTTAGGCTGGCTAGCTGTGTATAGTCGCATATGAAACAATGCCAGGCCTTTGAGTTTGTGATTGAGCTCAAAGACTTGTTACCGAAATTTCTCTCGATACATGAGAAACAGAAGCCATTTTTACAACATTCATCGTTGCAGAGGAGGAGCTGACCCCCATCTAGACACCAACGACAATAATTGTCTTGTCCGTTTAGATCAACTCCTCCCCGATATTTTGAGAGATCGCCGACGAGAACGTAAGTCTCATGACAAGTAATACACATAAGTGTGCCCAATGCTGGATGTTTGCGAGCATCTTTGAGAGAGACTATCAATTTTCCACAACTGGTGCAAGGATACCTAGGTTTCTTTTTCTGGCTCCTGTCTACAGTGTCGCTGACATCCATGGCGTGTAATATTTAATGTTGCCTCATGGGACCTCATGGATATCAATATAATATGGCTTCGTCGGGACAAAAGCTAGTATTTATTTCGGTGACTTCACTTGGGGAGATGGTTTTTTCGAACACGGTGGATGAATGCGTGTTTTTGCACAACTGTAACTTTCGGGGATGTTTTCTTCCTTTTTCTCGAGGTTAAATTACCCCAATATTATTTGAGCCCCTGGTTGGCGATCACTCTTCTTCATTTCTCAAGAGAAACTAATATCACGAAAAAAAGAGTAAATATTCTTCTACATTGTTTGCCCACAGTGGTAAGTGAAATGGGATTTAAGCGACATGCTGGAGAATTTGGAGAATTTTCTCATTTGACTACACTTATTGATAACGTAAACGCGCACTCAGGCGACCCACGCGTGTAAGGTATTGGTATACAATCAATCCAATACTTCGACCTGAGTAAAACTCTCCCTAATTATTATAGTCTGGATCTTTCAATTTTTGGTTGCAACATTATATGGACCACGTCGTCTCACCATAGGAACAACTACATTTTCCGTCTCCTATATAGACATGTTGAGTTAATTTTGAAATATGATTGCTGCGCCCGAACTACTAGGAGTTTGCCTCTTCTTGTTCTTAACTCGGCATCAGCTATCGCTGAATAGGTTCTATTAGTCAATAGAGATGAAACCAAGTTACCAGTCGTCTAAATTATACCAAGCTGATCTTTACGATCAGATAAAAGGTGATGGAAACCACATTGTTTGCCTTGGCCAAGAGCAGACAAAAACCTTCATCCTTCTGGCAGCTATCAGAAACCGTGCTCATCAGCTGCACGATCATTATGGGTCATTTACGACGGTCGTCGTTGAGCCAGATAAAGAACACGCCGATGATAGGCAAGGTATGATAGCCGACCATACTGAACTAAGCGTCCTCAACTTGTTCAAAAAACAGCCAAACAAACATAGGGGATCAGCTCAAATAGTCATTGCATCGATGCAAGAGGCTCTGGCAAATTCGTTTTGTGCAGAACGAGTCAATCTAGTCATCTTGGACTACGCACATCTACTCCTTCTGCAAGATGTCAAGTTGGTCCAGAGCGTGGTTAAACGCTTTGATGGGACTCAATTAATCGCATTCATGTGCAGTCTCATTCAAAACGATCACGAGCTTACTCCCGTTAGGACTGTGCAACTCATTCACCATTTAGAGACCATATTCTCTGCCAAATGTGAAACATCCGGCGATCTCAGATCATTAAGCAGACAATCACCTGTAACAAGCATTGATGTGATACAAATCCAGCCATCAGAGATGGTAACCTGTGATTCAGTTCTTCTTGCAGATTCTTTGCTCAGGCAATTCTGTGATCTCATGCTCGATAACAAACTCGACGACTATGAGCCGATGATAAAGCCCGAAATCGATTTAAGCCCATCGGTCAAAGCGCCGGCTCTCAATACAAAGAAACAGGTTGTATTAATTAGATCCTGCTTGTCGGACATTCTCTATGCTGTACATTGTCTTGGCTTTTGGTGCGCCAAAAAAACAATTCAGCTCTATCTGACTGAATTCTCTAGGCTTATTCAAAACGACCCTCCTGCTGGCGACCTCATATCAGCCGCGTCAAGTAACTTGAATTGTTTCTATGGCCGACTGGATGAGCTAATAGCACACCATAGTTCCAATAGCAAAGAAGACATTGTTCTTGATGGCTCGTCTCGACAATTGATATCTTTACTTGAGTCTATCAAAGAATACAAATCAGTAGGAAGTATTCCGTGGCCAATCTGCATCGTCCATGTGCGCCGACGCGTCATCGCGAAAGTCATGGCTCTTTGGCTCGATAAAATATCTAAGAGTTACGAAGAGTATTCATTCATCAAAGCAAACTACATTGTGGGAAGCACTAGAAAGCATAGAAATCGATTGGCTGTAGACAATTTCGACTTACATCACGAGGCGACGGTGAGAGACTTTAGATTCGGTAACTGCAATGTGCTGGTCACCTCGGCCATGAGCGATCGCTGTGCGGATATGCCTAGATGCAATTTAGTAGTATCATTTGATCTCCCAACTCGGTTTCCTGATTTCGTCCAGGCTAAGGGCAACTGTCGATACGATTCCAGCAAGTATGTTATAATGCTTAACAAATTGATGGGAGTCAACTCATGCGACAAGTTACTCAATTTCATAAACATGGAGCGCTTACTCAACAATGTGAGCAGAAAAGTTCTTCTCGAATCGGACGAAGCTGACTTGTTGTCATCTTTGGAACCAAACTATCAACCGTATCCCAAGAATTCAAAAAATCCCGCAACCATCTGGCGGAGTATCGGTATAATCAACAAGTATTGCACGAAACTCCCGAGCGACTCATTCACTAAACTGTCGCCTGAGTGGCTCATTCGAGACGTTGAAAATTCGTCGTTCTGTTGCGAGATCCGTTTGCCCATCAACTCGCCTGTGAGACAAACCATAGTTGGACCTCTGGCTCCCACAAAAAATATAGCCATGCGGCTGGCAGCCTTCACTGCTTGCAAGGTTCTGCACAAGAATGGAGAACTAGACGATTGCATGATGCCAATCACGAAAGAATCCATGAAAACTATCAATCCCATATCCGGCTCTAAGGAGCCCGGACGGAATCGAACCAGGAATTCCATTCCGAGGGGACAGCCCCTTGGCTCAACAAAGCATCGGCAGTACTATAAGAAGCGTATAGCTGAAGTTTTCTCTGGGCCTTTAGTGGTAGAGTCAGTTCCTTGCTTTTTGTACAAATTCAAGATGGTTCTCACCTGTCCCATACCTGACGAACAAAATAGGCGCGGACGCAGAATCATCGACCCAAGTGAGACAGGAAGGAACTATGCGATTGTTTGTACGAGCAAGCTGCCGAAGATATGTTCATTTCCGGTATTCACAAGGTCAGGTGAAGTCCTGATTTCTGTTGAATTAGTTGCTCAAGACTTTACCCTCGAACAGAGTCAAGTTGATGACCTAAGGAAGTTTCATGAGTACACTTTTTCGAAGGTTCTAAGACTCGAAAAGTATCCCACGATATTCAACCCAGACTGCAGTCCTTTCACAGTCCTCCTGGCTCCCGTGATCGATGTTGAGTTTGGATCGTATATTGATTGGGCTTTCGTAGAAAAGATAGCTTCAAGTGATCAGGACTCTCGTTTGCCCGATATCGAGGAGCGGAAGGCTTTCAAATTCAATCAACACGATTATGTGGATGCCGTGGTGATTCCATGGTATCGTTTGACGGACCGCCAACAATTTGCCTATTATGTTGCCGAAATCTGCACTGACCTCAATCCTACAAGCCCATTCCCTGACGAGAGTAGTGGATTCGACACGTTTATTGACTACTATCATTCTAAGTACGACATCACGATCTTCAATACCGACCAACCTGTACTTGATGTCGATCACACATCGGCTCGCTTGAACCTTCTCACTCCAAGATATGTCAATAGAAAGGGGAGGACTCTACCTTCCAGCACAGCTAAAACGAGACAAGAATCTAGGGAGAGCCTGGTGCAAAAACAATTGTTGATACCCGAATTGTGCTCAATCCACCCATTCCCTGCCTCTTTCTGGAGGAAGGCCGTTTGCCTACCTTGCATATTTTATCGCTTAAACTCTTTATTTCTGGCTGAGGAATTGCGTCGGAAAGTTGCTCAAGAAACGCGTATTGGTTTTGTTGAGCCGCCAGAGGACTTCGAGTGGCCTCCATTGGATTTTGGGTGGTCTCTGAAAGATGTTATTAGCAATCAAGCTGTCGAAGATGAGAGCTCAAATCTACAACCAACGGTTGGAAGTTCGAAGAAGATATCCGAAAAGTATGGGCCAAGAAAACGGGTTAAAAAACGCGATGTCGCTGAGAAACCTTTGGAAGCTAAAACGTCGCCGTCAAATGAGCATGATTTTGTGATTGACCATTTCGACCCGAGCAAATACGATATTCCGGATATCCCCTTGGATGCGCCACCAAAAGATTGGATGAGCATAAAATTAATTTCGAGTAGTGCGGTCAATAATGGAGCACCTAGTGGTTGGGACCAACCTCTCGAACAGCAAGATCTTTTTTTGGAGCATACAAGCGAAATCGGTTGGAGCGATTGCGAGATGGAGTTCGATGGAGAAATTACTGAAGCTCCCGGTCAAGTTAGGTGCGGTTCTCCGAGCGTATTTGAACCCGATGCAAGGAGCGTCTTGACTTCTTTCAAAAATTCTGGCCAAATCACCCTAAGTGCGAACAGGGTGGTGAAGTTTGAAGTTCCCCCAGATCATTCGACCGAAAGTAAACGCGAAGTGCAGGCTTCTGGAAATTCACTCGACAGCTCAGACGATTCATGGTCGATTTCCGACGATGAAAACATTGAAACCGGCAATTCAGATGATGAGACGCGCTGCTATGGAGAGTGGAAGGATAGTAAATCAAGGAATCGACCTTTGCTCCGCGAATTGTTTTTACCGAACAGCAGAATCATCAGGGGGTCTAAAAATGATAACATCGAGGCTTTGTATGAAATCATGTCGAGATTTGCCGACGCTTCCGCCTCCGATTGCAAAGAGTTGATTTCTAGCACTGTCAGTTCTCTTGAAATGAGATGTGTATCAGACGGAGCGACTCAGAAAATAGTGGCTATACTGAACAACATCTTTGAGGAAAAGGTCAAATTATGCGAGGATGACATAAATGAAGCCCTTGAAAGCTGGTACCAGCTAATGAGCGAGTTAAGTCTTCGTGTGGATGACACTTTATCTAGAGACCCAGACATGTTCAAGGAAAACGGTATAGAGCTAGTCACCGTCGACGACTCATTCGTTGACTGTAACTTGGACATCCAACCAACCTTTGGAGAGCTACTGCCTAATCGTGACTCTGATTGCAATTGGACAAGTGAGGAGTGGAAAAGTATAAAATTCGATCCGACTCGAAAGGAGATCAAGTCAAATGGTCCGGGACCTAGTGTCATTCTACAGGCTTTGACCATGTCCAATGCTAGTGATGGCATTAACTTGGAAAGGCTCGAGACTGTTGGTGACTCCTTCTTAAAGTACTCCATAACAGCGTACCTTTACTGCATGTATCCGTCAATGCACGAGGGTAAACTATCTTACTTGAGGAGCACAGAAATCAGCAATGCAAACTTATATCAACTCGGACGATCTAAAAATCTAGGGGAGATTATGTCTGCAACTAAATTTGAGCCGAACGATAATTGGCTCGCTCCTGGCTATTCGGTAGCCGAGAGCGAACCCAGTAGAGATATTGATAGCAACAAGAAACGCGAAATCGACAAAGCACTGGCCGAGGTACCTTACGATCTTCTCTTGCAACATTCTATACCTGACAAGAGCATAGCAGACTGTGTGGAGGCCTTGATTGGAGCTTACCTGACAGCATCAGGCTCCAGAGCGGCTCTCTTATTTATGCAATGGCTAGGGCTTAGAGTGGTTCCTCCGACATTTGACCTGATGGCGGATCTGAGTCAAAATGACGACGATGATTCAATCTGGCGATGGCTCAGTACTCCGCCATCACCACTGATTTGTATCGCTCCATCGTTTGATGAGAAAGACTCGGATATAGCTCACGCGAGTTCATTAGACGCAGACAAGCTAAAGGAAAGAGCGACTGAAGACTTGTATCGGCTTTACTATGCAAACAACCTAGACAGATTCGAGTCTGATATTGAATACTCTTTCAAAGATAAGGCTTACCTAATTCAGGCCTTCACCCATAATTCTTTCTACGAGAACCATGTCACTGACTGCCACCAAAGATTGGAGTTTTTGGGTGATGCGCTTTTAGACTATTTGATCACGAGATACCTATTTGAGGATCCAAGATGTCACTCGCCAGGAACCCTGACAGATTTACGATCTGCCCTCGTGAACAATACATTTTTCGCGTCTCTCGCAGTGAAGTATAAGTTCCACAAGTATCTGAAATACATTTCGGACGAGCTCTTTCATGTTATTGACGGATTTGTGAAAAAATTCCGTTTCGATAGCAAGGATACGATCACGAAGGGTTACACACTTCTGATTAGCGAGGGTGAGAGCGAGTATGCTGAAGACATCGAGGTCCCAAAAGCCCTTGGTGATGTGTTTGAATCCGTTGCTGGTGCCATTTATCTAGATAGTGGCATGTCGCTGGATCAAGTTTGGCAGGTCTACTTCAAGATGATGAAACCCGAGATTGAATATTTTAGCAGTAATGTACCAAAATCACCAATTAGAGAGTTACTAGAGAGCATGCCACAGAACGTCCGCTTCAGTCCATCAGAATTGGCTCCCGATAGAAAACATCGTGTTATTGCAGAGGTGTTCGGACTTGGCCGATTTACTGGTGTCGGGCGCAACAAGCATAGCGCAAAGTCAACGGCTGCGAAACGAGCTCTCAGAATGTTGGCTTTGAAAAAGAAGGAACTCGAAGAGAGGAGCGAGGATGGGTAATGGTGAACTAAATCCCTTTAATCGCGAAAGCAACTTGCTGCTCGAGTAAATCACAGATTTTCTACTACATCACATTTGATCAGATATTCGTCTTGTGTCTCTTGGACTATCGCAGCTTTACATTCTGTCACGTTTGATGTTTGAGAGTTGCAAGCTTGTTCATTACCTGTGCCCAAGTCTGTTTTCCCGAACAATTGAGCTGAATCGTTGGCATCCTCTTTAGAACTTGGGGCGCAGTGAAGGGATCCGGAGATGCACAGAGAGTGCTCCTCATTATTCATAGACTTGTCTCTATTCATCATGGACGACTGAGATGAAGTCGATGTTGCTCCATCCGATTGGTGATATTCATGATGGTGGTGGTAGCGCTGTCCTCGAGCTTGATGCGCATGGTGGACGCAGCGAGCCGTTGGCTGCTGCCGTCCAACAACAATAGAGCTGGACTGAGAGGACTGACTGTTGGATGAATAGTGTCCTTGATTTGATAAACTGTCAGAGGTGGTGATTGTATGCGATGAATCCGTCTGGCTTGATCCAGTTGCTTCACCAAAGAGATCTGATTCGGATGCATCCAACGGTGAAGCTAATGAGCAACAAGTTGAGCACGATAAGCGACTACTCGTTGGCATGAGGTCAGTCGAATTTAGCGGATCGCTGGAAGAAAACGGAATGTCGCTCTCTGACTTAAACTGGCACTTGGAAACCCGGACGCTGGCCCGGCCTTGGGGGCAGCACTTGCAACAATTGGATCGCTCTGCACTTACCACATTGCAGTGCATCACCTTGTCATGTCGCCTAGCAATCAGATCAATCTCATTCAGGCCCAAATACTCAATCATGGATAGAGTTCTCGGTAGTCGATTCGTGGTTAGGTTGCCCTTTGACTGCGCTCGAAATTCAAGTGGCCCAGTCATTCGAGCGCGAGCGATTTGGGATCGGCGCACTGGTCTCGTCTGTATGCATATATCTCCCTCACTTATTAAGCGCGAGTCGTTCACATGTGAAGTTATATTTGGACATGATGCAAGTGCAGAGTGGACCAGCCTAGACCTGTTGTCGCCCAGTGTGACTTCTCTCATAGCCCGACCAGGCGCTCTCGAGGTAGAAAAATCTTCGATGGCTCCTAGATGTCTTGTTGCGCTTTTCGGGCCGTCTTTCTTTACCATGAGAGTACAGAAGGGGCCATCCAGCCAGCGATTAAATCTACACTCTGGTGATTGTCCCCTCTCCAATCCCCTTTTCCTCTTCCAGTTTGCCTCATTTCTAGCTTTGTATGAGAAGATGGTAAACAAACCAAGATCTTCCTGAGACCTTCGCGATCCACTCAACTCGTATTCTGCGCCCATCGAACAATACGATGAGTCGGTAGTATACTTTGGCGATGGCTTATCCGAGTTGCCAGCATTCGAATCTGATCTCCTCGGATCGTCCATGAATAACACTGACAGTTTTTCACTTTTGGCTGCGTTCTTAAAATTTTTAGAACAATCAACGGCTTTGAGATTTCCGGCAACACGATCCTCCAGAGCGGGTTGTTTACCGGAAGTTGTTTTAACATCGCTCAAGGAGCACTCATAGGTAACCAATGCACGTTTTCCGCTCTCGTTAGCAAGTGAATTGTAACCATCAGATGTGCTTGTAACACTAGACAGTACTTTCGAAATGGAGCAATCTGTTGTTGTCTCAGTGTGATTATTTGTGCTACTTGTTGTATTTGTTGTAGTTATTTGTGTAGTGCTCGACATCAAGGGTGACTTTCTTAAGTCAGATTTGCACTCCAACACCTGCCCGACAAGAGGCTCCTCGAATTCGGGAATAATTTGATTTTCGTCTCTCCTGATAGAAAACTTTACGCTCTCGTGGGCTGGAGGACGACTTGTCAATGTCTTACAAGAGTTTGGACTGTTGCACGGACCCGGTCCGCAAGGCAACTGGGCCACACCTAGAGAACCACAAGTAATGGTATTGACAGCCTTCGTATATTGGCCCGTTTGAACCATATTCTGGATCTTGCGGTACTTGTAGGTAAGAGCTTCTAATTCGTAGGTCTTCTCTTTTAAAACTAAACGCTGTTTTATGTTCTCGCCTAGGAGTATCTTGATCCTTTCGTTGAGATCGACTCCAAAACCTCTATGAATTATGTTTCCATGTATATCACGACATTCTGCAGGTGAACCGATGTTTCCCTCATGATAGTTTTTCTTAAAAGTTTTTAAAGTTGCTCTAACACGATGATCACCGGCTCTCGGATTCTGTTTCAGCTCGATCAGCTTTTGGCAGTGGACGGGTGATGTTAGATCGTTATTGTAGAGAGATTCTCCAGCTCAGAGTTGCTATATCCATCGAAGACGCACCATTCTCACCTTAGGCACGAAAACAAGACACAATGTTGTCGTTGAGCAGAAAATGATAAAAATCGATATGATCATGAACGAAGCGTCCTGTTGATCCCTAAGAACAAATGATAAACTGGCACCAATAACACACATAATAACAACGTTATAGACCTAAATTCGGTATACAATCAAGTTTAATCCTCAATTAGTATGGTTGTAAGTAAAATTTCGTCATTTTAACGATCAAACTTACCGATAGCCCGATGTATTTAGAATCGTTCAATGCCGGTATGCTAACATGGCGAGTTTCCCAAGCTAGGAAACAGCCGAATGCCATCAAAAGTCCTTTATAGACGTAAATGACGCTCAAGAATATCGTCATCCTCTTACTCTGACAGTGCTCCATCTCGGGTACTATAATGATGTCCTCGTTGTCTGCGTCCTGAATACTAGTGCCGTTATTAGTTTCCCTATAGAAGGGGTCGAAATATTGCCATATAACTAGAATGCAAACGTCGAATGTTAATAAAATAAATACAACCATAAAGAGCTTGTAATCCTTAATAACTTTCTTGTGTAATTTTATATTCGTGAATATGGAATGAACTCGGAAGGTTTTACTGAACATTGATCCAAAAGCGAGAGTAAAACCTGCCATAAGTACCCAAGCTCTAGCGTTACAAATGTAAGGAAAATTGTACTCGCTAGTCAAGCCAGAGTCTAAACCTAGTATTATCACACTCAAGTAAGTTAGAATGCAGCCAATGATAATTAGATTATTCAAATATGGGCTAGACATCTTGATGTATCTATTAATGAGATTGCAACTTGATTAGAACCTGATTTTGGGGTGAATTTAGAGGGACTTTGCTCCTACACTAGCTGTCAAGCCTACCTTTGATTCCTAAATTTGATGTTGATTGTTAGAAAGATGCAAGCCAACGCGATCCCGAACACTGAAAGAATTGAAATTATCACAAATATTGTTCGATTGATTCTGAAAGGCGTCACTCGTTGGATGGTGTAGTCGATTGGTGGCGAATGCCCGCGCCAAAATATTGGGAAGCCAACTTTTAAGTCGAGGTGATCGATTAGAGCATCATAGCAGCCGATAATCACTTCGTTCATGTCTCTAAAAGCTTGAAATTGCGAAAACGATATCAATCCTGGCCTCTCGTTCTTGTGAAAGCTCACAGTACCCTAGTACGATTTTGGTTAAGTTGATGATTTAGTTGTTTAGCCCTGAGTTAGCCCCGAGAGATTGTATTGTCACAAGATTCGAGAATGCACTTACAGTTACACCATTGAATCGAGTTCTATTGAGGGCATTTCGAATCAACTTGACCCAAATGGGCTTATGATAGTCAAAGTCTAGAAGCGAATGGAGATCCTCGATCTCTGGGTTAAGCTTGCCTTGACCAGATTCAGCAAGTCGATGGTAGTATTTGAGTTGATAGTCAACACGATGGAGGGCCAATGCAATGGCCCAGATGCCGTCGTAAACATAGCCATAAAATTTGTTCTCTTCAATGACTATATTCATCTCTTGAGCGCGGCGCCTGTACTCGCTCGAGTACTCGTGAGCCATCTAGAGATTTTTGAGTTCCGTAGGGGGTGTGTGTCAATCAACCTGGCTGCCCTCAGCACGATCAAGTGTTCTTTGATTGTCAAGAACTCACCATTCCCGAGATGGTCCGATGTTGTGATCTGGAAACGGGTGTTATGTCCGTTATTATGTAGCCGTCCATTGCAATTAGCAGCTCTTGCTCACTGCAAGAGGAGCCTTTGCTCTTGTAGTACTTCCACAGTTTGTCTTCACTAACACCTGTCAGAATCCATTGATATTTCCGACCAATCATTCTCTCTCTAAAAGCCTCACAGAAGAGGAGGAGAGCCCACTCCTCGTCGAAATTGCCCAATATTATGCGCACGTCCTTGTCCTGTTCAGGCCGGTCGGTCGATCATTTTCGTGGTTAGACCAACAATGAGGGACCATATGGTCAAACAAATGGACGTTAGACTGATAATTCTAATGAAATTTGTCCTGTTGTTTCTCTCGGCGACGGCAGAGGGCTCATATAGAGGCGGATGGGACAATGAAAGCAGAATAATAGATGACGCCTCTCCTTCTCTCTCTTGCTCTCTCAACCCTCCAGGTCTTCCATTTCTATAGCCACACTGGACCTGAGTGCTCACTCGATTAAAAAACAAACTTACCTTGAGTTTGCGGAGCTCGTCGCCAAGATCTCGGTTTTGAAGTCCATCTACGGATCCGGGTAGACTCACAGACTGTTTGATGACAACATTGTACCGCTCAAGGTCTGTCAACAGTTTACTATGCGGCTGCCGGTATAATGAAAATTTGGATTAGTTTTCGGCTATGGGCTGCTCACTGTCATCTAGAGCTAGGATGTAGATATGAGAGAGGGAGCGGGGAGCCAAATGTGATCCGTCCTCTGCGGGCGGTTGATAAAATCTTGAAACACGAACAGAATGGCTTAGTGTTCGAGATGCAAGGCAATAAAGTTTGATTGATTAGCCTTGGGAGGATGCGAGTTTAGGGCCAAATTTAAGATTCACCCAAGATAAGCACGTAGCTGCCGTGAATTTGTTGGCTTAGTCGTCTCTCTGGTAGCCTCTTGAGTTCATGGAAGGGGCGAGTTATGGTTGTACAGCAGTTCTAGTGTACCTATCTCGTTCAAGATCAGCGTTGAATTGCCCTCTCGCGGACCAGCGAACACTTGTTTCGGGTGCCGAGGCGAGCAGCGGCGGAAATGCGCTCGCTTTGCATTCTTGGTTTAGCTGGATTCAATTTGGAAAGATAGGCGCGCAAATTGCGCCAAAACTAATGCATACCAAACTGTTGGCTTTGGGTGGATGGAAGCAAAATCAGTTGCCCCCTCTACTGCAAATTTATTCTTCGTTTCAAGCATGAGAGCGCTAGAGGGCCCCTGGCTCAAGCTTAGGCGCTAATCAATCCAGCGGGCGCCTAAGCTTGGGCTGCCGGCCAACCTTGCTCCTTTCGTGAGAGCGCGAACTCGATCACAAGCCACCTGAGAACACAGTCAAGAATCTGGATCAGAGATTCCTTGTTTGAGGCGTGCGGCTTGGAGGGAGGCTGCTTTAGCCTGCTATTTCAGGGTGGGCTTGATGCCGCTTGCCTCCTAGACCAGCATCACCGCGACGAAACAATAGCCTTGATATGAGATCCCAAGAGGGTTGGGCAGCCGAAGCATGCGAGCGTTACCGACTGATATATGTATCAATTCCGGAAACTTGGCCTCTTCGGGTCACGCTGGGAACGCGATCTCTGCTTAGAAAAGGAGGGGGAGGCTAGAGGACGACGAGTGACCCCAACTTGGGCGTAAGCTTTCGCAAACAACCATTAGTTGTCGCAAGCAAGAGGGTTGGGCGAAAATGAAGAGAAACAGCTGCATTGTCTCTTCGGTATGATTGCTGTGGGCCTAAGTGTGTCTAATGGTGCCTCCTCCGCTTCAAAGGAGCGACAACATGTTAACCCGGCTGCTGTGACTCTCGAGGGCCAAGTTGAAGTGGCCAAGCCAAGAGGGTAGTCGCCCCTGCGGCCTTCCAATCGAGAACTCCAGCCGCAAAAGTCCTATTATTGGATTTAAACCAGCATACTCTAGCGCACTCGCCCCTCTAGTTCCGCGACGATGATGGCGCTCAAACTTACCAGACTGTAACGCGGTAAATTCTGGTAAATTGTTCCCACTCGAGTCCAATTGAAGTGGCGAATGAAGGGAATCCTGGCCAGACTAAGGGCATTCTCGGACGGAACGACTCGAAAGAAGTTTGGATAGTTTTCAATGGTATAGATGGGGTCCGTGTCCGCGTAAGAGATCTGTAGTGCAGGTTTTGGTTAGTTGTTGACATCGAACTCGGAGCGTCATTGCTAGTCTCCTCGCTTACCTGGATGAGGTCGAAGAAATAGGAGGCCTTTGCAATTGGATCCGTGCTGACCCTGCAAGCATCACCATAGAGCAGCATCTTTTTCGGCTCCTCGTAAACCATGTCGAAGAATTGCTTCAAGCTTATGGTGGCATTGCACTGAGTGGTGGGCGGTCGGTCGGTCGGTCGGGAGCGCGCGAAATGTGGATGTGGATGGAGATGGAACGGGGAACAGTTTGAGTGTCAATGTTTGCGCTTTCCACCTGCCCAAGTAACACGCTGGCTTCTTGTCACTCTTCTGTAACGCCAGCTTTGCCGATCAATCATAGGTTTAAATGGAATGTTTGACGGAGCAAATCTCTATGGAAGTAAAGAGAAATTCCCGCTCCAATTCAATTATCATGATTATGATGAATTGGCTTCCACGGTTCGCTTTAAACAAACTGCCGCTTCACCGGAACAACCAGCTTTCATGGTTGAGTAATGTCGCGCGTTGAATGCTTGCGCCATGAGGTCGCTTCAGTTGGCTTGCTGAGAGTCCAACCTGAAGAGGCTTTCAGAGGATTGGCGCCAAGACAAAATCTTGCGCTCGGGGTGCATTCAGGTGCAAGCTCGCGCTGACCGCGTGCTAAAAGGGAAGAGACAAAGCAAAACAAAACAGCTAGCAGAACCTCGGTCGGTTGCCCAAAACCTCGAGCACTTGATGAGGCTTGGATGGGTGGGTGTGGTTGGGGTCGGCGGAGAGCAAAGCACTGCAGTGTGCATAGGCGGCATGACTATTCATGGGCAATCCAGGACAAAGAGGCTGCACCAAGGGAGCTTGGCGGCCATAACTGGCCGGATGGGCGGCGAGCTCGTTGCAAGCGGCCTGCTCAAACCAAGAGAAGTGGTTGTGCCGTCGGTTTGGGGTGGTTTTGGCGGGAAAACTGGCTGTTGCGGTCGAACTCTGGCGCCTAAGCGAGACTGTGGCAAATGAATTGGGGCCGGAGCTTGGCGAGTGTGCGTTGGCCGGTGAGAGGGCCGCCCAGTTGGGTCGTTAGGCCGGCAGCAACACTGACAAGCGCGACAAAGACGATTATCTGGGGTAAGAAAATGGAATTATGCGCAAAGCAGGCCAAGTTGGCCCCTCCGCCAGCTCCACTGCGGGCGAGACCCTCGAACGCCGGGCGGCCTTTGTTTGGAAGTTGCGCATTAGCGAGCTTGGCGCGACCCCAAGCAGCGGCGGCGGCGGCGGCATAAGTTTGGCGGCCAAAGCGGGCGGAGCTGATTTAATGTGTTGATTGCGAGCACAGCCCGTCCAGTGGCGAGCCGGCCATCGAGCTGGGGCCACCATTTCCGGGCCTCGAGCAAGGTCGCTAGCCTGGCCGCGGGAATGCCGCTAGGCCGCAATGGTTGGCTGCTCGCTTTCAACAATTAACCACCTCTTTGGTGGCGGATCTAGCGCGCGTTTGGCTTCCTCTCTCTCCGGGGGCCTCTCGCCAGCATCGAGCCCAAATCTCGTCGGCCTTTCTCGCGGCGAGCAGCGTAGGCGGCGCCACTGACAGGGGGCGGCAACTCGGCCTGAGCGCTCCAATTAATCAATCTGCCTTCTCCCTGAAACTCCTCCGCCGCCGCCAACTGGTTTTACTGAGCGCCGATGGGCCGGTGTTGTCATGGCGCCACCCGCGGGGGCGTGACAGGCTTCGGGCGGCAGAGGCGAGAGCGAGCTGTCTCGCAAATTGGGACTAACTAAAGCGGGCCGCCGCCGCCGCCGCTGCCGCCACCTGCGCCGCCGGGTACAGCGCCAGGCGCGTTTGCGAGCATCAATCATGATGGAGTTTATAATAAACTTGGGCCCACTTTCCAAAATAGAAATGAAAAATTGCCGCACTTCCAAGCTTGGATTGCGAGCGCCGCTGAAGTTGGGCCTCATGGGAGCGACTACAACTCGGTCTGGTTTGGTTCCGTTCAATTCAGTTCAGTTCTGTTTGGCTTGGACTAGATCAAGTGGAGTTGGCCAGACTGAAACTGACAATCTGAGATTCGTAGCCGAGCGCTCGAATTGCCTCGAGGCCGCCGGATGTTGGCCAATCCGCTATCTTGACTTGTTTGCCGAGTTGCCTTTCGAAGTGGGCGCGTCTGGAGGCGCGACTTTGGAGGGCGCACTCAGGTACACTGCTGCGCCTGGTGGTAGAGGTTGGCCGCATCCGGCTTGGCTGGCTGCTTGGTGGGCCGGATTAATTGTAGGCGCGAGAGTTCGGGGCGAGCGAGTGGAGAGGAGAGGAGAGGAGGGCTGCTAGCTGGACGGGCTTGGCTTGGCTCGCTTGTTGGCGGCAATAATTTGTCAACCCTCTGGCCGGGCAGGTGAGCGCGCGTTTGGCTCGAGCTCGCGCACCAGTGAGGGCGGCTCGCGGGCGCCGCTCAGATGGGCGGCCGGCGGGATTGAATTTGGCTCTGGCACAAGGAGCAACACCAATGCTGCACTCTAGCCAATGCAAACGAGGCCCATCCGACCGGCCGGCCGCGCTGGCTGGTGACACGGGCAGCTGGCGCCAATTTGGCCGCCCTCGAGTGGTCGCTCTCGCTAATTGTTTCGGCCCAAAGGGGCGGCCGCTGATTGGGGCGCCGGCTGATGCGGCCTGACGCGTTTGTCCGGCGAGCTGGCGGCCAAAACGGGCGGAGGGTTCTCCGATCGGCGGGCGCCTCTAATGGTTTCGGGGGCGCCCACTTGCAGCGCGCCGTCCTTCGAGTTTTAAGGTGCAAGCCGGGCCAACCAAAGTAAGGCGCCGCGCTGCCTCTCGCTCCGGCCGCCAGGTAGAGGCGCAAAGTCGGCATTTTTGTCCAATGGCAAACGGAGTAATGCGCCTGGATGGTGTTGCATTCGTCCGCGAGCTAATGGGCGCGGAATCGATTTTGTTTTGCGGCGCTCCACTGATCCCGTTGGTCGGCCGGCGGGCGGGCGGGCGGGCGAGCGAGCGACTAAATTGCGACCCCACTGGAATGGGGCCGCCTAGACTAGCGTCTAGCCGGCTGCTCCCGCAGTGGCGGCGGAACAATGAATTGGCGCCACCGACAAGAATTGCGCCCCGCAAGCCTCTGGCCCTCTGGCCAACAACACTGGCTGGCGAGCGCGAATCAATTCAACTCTATCAAGCCTCCGCAAGAGTTAGTGCTGGCAGTTGGGCTCCGAGTTTGAGGCTCTGCGTGGCCCGCAGCCTGAGCCAGCCAGCCAGCTCCAGTCGGCGGGCGGGCGAAGGAATTGAATTGATCTAAATTGAAAATTTCATCCACGTAGCCTGGGCTTGGCTCGTTTGCTTTCGCTCGGCCTTGCGCAGCCCGCGAATGGAAATTCAAGGAGCTTGGATGTCACGAGCGCGCGCTCACCTGTCCTGGCCATTGTTTCCAAGCGGCCAGCTTCAACCTGGCAGGCGAGCGAGCGGGCAGCCAGCCAATGATTGCAATTCAGTGGAAGCGACCAGGCGACAGATCAACATCAGAGAGTGCCATTTGCTGGCTTGTAAGTATCTCGCTCGCTCGCTCCTCCGGCTGCCGGAGTTGATCCGATCTGATCTGGTGCGATGCTATCGCTGCTTGGAGTGACGTTCAAAGGGGCTGATCCAGGAGCAGAGAGAGAGAGAGAGAGAGCGAGAAACTCTAGCGCTTGGCGCCGCTCGCCCGCCGCCAGCCGGATATTAGCCGAGCCGGCCGCACCTGGCGCCTTGGCCGGCAAATTATCGGGCCGCCACCTGACAGGTGGGGCCTGATTTATGATTTGCGCCGGGGCCGCCTAATGAGCCGGCCCGGCGGAGCTGCTCCAGGGGGCCGCCTCGTCCTCGAGCCGACTGGCTGGCTTCATTCGAGGCGACTGGAGGGCCAACTAAAAGTGGCGCCGGAACCAACTTGCTTGGGAGCGCTGTGGGCAGCGCTGTGGTCGCGCCAACACGCGACGATTGGGGGCGCCCAGAGGAGCCCGCAAAGCGCGCGACTTCCGCTAATTGGAAGCCAACCAACTTGGAAGGCTGCGGCTTTTGCGCGCGAGCATGTTTTATAATTTGCGCTCGGCGAGAGGCGGCTCATTAGCATACCGCTACTCGGCTTAGCGCCTTAAATAGAAGCCAGCCAGCTGCAGCGGGCTCGAATTACCAGCCAAGCGGAGGGCTCCCAATGGAGTCCCTTGGAGTCGCTCGTTTTCGGCTCCATTTGGGGCCAAAAAACGGCAGAGTTGTGCTAGTTTTGCGCCGATTTGCTTGGCCAAACTCCCTCTCCTTGGGCGGCCAAATCGCGGAGTTGGCGCACCGAGCGAGCCAAGGTGCCGGCGGCGGGCGGCTCACTGCGCAAGGGAGGCCGTCCAGCGCAGAGAGTTGGGCCGAGCGCTTCCGCTGGGCCCTCCTCTGGACACTTGTCGGCGCCGAGCTCGATATGGCCAATGGACTTGCAGCTGCGACAGCGACAGTGGCCAGCCGCATGGGAGTTCGGCTCCCGTCGGAGGAGCGCGAGCAAAACCGCAACTGAGCCGGCCGACGAGGAGCGGCGCCACAATAACTAATGGATTTGCTAGCGCTCGCCTTGTTCCAACGACTTCCGGCTCCAAAAGCTCGAATTTGGTTCCCCCGAGATTCAAGCGGACGGGCGGCTGGCCCGTGGGCCGCATCTCGCAAAGTTTCGGCCCATTCGCTCGTGGCGTCAGATATTTAATTGGTTAACGCGCATCATGATCTCTGCTCTCAGGCGGCGGCGGCGGCGGCGGCGGCGGCGGCGGCGACGACAGCATCAGGGCCACCGCTCGCCACTCCTCATCGGGCGCCAACAATGCCGCCCATCATTAGGGCAACCAGCGAGCCCTTCCTGTTGGAATAGAATCTCGGACTGGAGCTGCGGCGGCTCCAATTTGTTGGCACCCCCAGCGCCGACAACAATGCCGCCGCCTCAAGGCTCAAGCTGGTCGCCACTTAAATACAACTCGCCCCATTTGTTGTCGCGCCCCATCTCGAGCTCCAAATCGCCAACACTCCTTTCCAGGTCGATTGGTAGCCGGCGCTCGAGCCGCATTGGTCGCCGGCCAAACTTGTCGGCCAGCACTTGGGCCAGGGTGGCGCCCTTTTGCGCGTTGAACTCGCTCAGCTCGTATGGACTCGTCCGCGATCCTCCTCCTCCCTCTTCCGGCCTCCACTTGATTCGTAACCAGACTCGCTCGTATGGATGCGCAAGGCTCAGGCCAACCAGGCTGGCCGCCGCAACGAGCGCCCCAATTTGAACCAGCGAGATGCCTCCTCGCGCCCTCCTTGCGCCCAAATCAATCATCATTTGTGATGCCGGCGATGCTCGAAGCTACCGGGCTGCGTGCGTGTGTCTACACAGTGAGCGTGTGCTTTTGCTCTAGAATGAAACTAGCCCCTCGCTGTGTGTTTGTGCGTTTATGAGGCAAACGGCGGCGGCTCAATGCGCGCCATTGCGCCACCCAGTTGGCCAGATTGACACGGAGCCGCCTCCATGGGCAGCCGGCGAGCTGCAGCCGATTGCTATCTAGCAGCAGCAGCAGCAGCAACCTTATCTACGAGCCATTGTCTGGGCTCCACTGGCTCTGGAACAGCAAACACGGCCGACCCCTCGCAGGGAGCCGGCCGCTGGTTGGCTGGCTGCCGCCCAGCCCTCTGCTCGAGTTTTGCCGCGAATCGATAAGCAAGCGAGGCGGCCGCTCGTTTCTTTGTGCAGCGGGGGGCCCGCCGCTGGCTCAGGTGCGCGCCGCAAGCTCGCCTCTCGCCTCTCGACGCCTCAAGCCAGCTGGGCCCCCTCTTTTGCCCCCTTCAATGCGTGCGACTGGAGGTGACAAGCGTGCACCTGCAGCGCCAGCCACTCTCGCTCCTCGGCCGCCGCGCGAGCCTTCGAGTGGCCTTAGAATTGGCCTAAAAAGACAATTAGAGGCGCCAATCGCGGCTTGAGGATTCCCCTTTGGGCCCGCAACCCCTGGCGGACTCGACCCGAACCTGCGGCGACCGGCTAGCGCTCGCAGTTGCTCGGCCGGCGCCACTGTGCGCCAACACTCGGCCGCGTATTGGTGCGCCACGACGCTAGGGCCGATGAATTAGAATACACCGGCCCTCGAGCGGCGCCACCTCTTGCCCCTCGGAGGCCCCAAATCCCGGCTACGTGCCTCACGGACACCATTTGACGCACAAAACTGGCGGCACGTAGAGCGCTTGGCCGCGCGCTGGCTGTTGCTCGTCGGCGGCCGGTTGTTGCTGGCGCTGTTTTTGGCTGCTGGCGCTGCGTTGTTGTCGCCGGCCAGCTCGCAGTTGCGGCCGCAAACTCGGGGCCAAGCCGGGGCGCACTCAAGCATGAGTGGCCTCTCATCTATCTTGAGGGGGCTCAAGCGCGCTGGCCAAGTGTGATACGAATGGGCGATATGGGGCCCATGCAAACTGGCCCAGTATTGGCGCTTTTGCGAAACCCCTGCAGCTTCGAGCGGTAACGAGCCGGGCGCGTTTGTATTCGTCTGCTTGTCTCGCCGCATGGCCGCTCGCCGAGTCCAAGCCGAGCGGCGCGCAAACCCTCAAAACAGAGCCCAGGCCGCCCGAAGAGCAAGCCGATGGGCCTCAATCTGCCGGAGTGCCAATATGGTTGCAGTCTCTCAGTCGCCGTCCATGTCCATGATTTTGAACTCTGGCGCGCTTCCGGCCGCTTGAATGGCCGCCGAGTGCATGAAGGCCCATTTCCGGCCAAATCCGCTTAGTCAATGTTTGCGGGCCAATAATTTAATGCTTTTTGTTAAATTAAAACTGATTCCGGCCGAATTGGGCAGAACTGGCCGGCGGATTGCGAGCAGATGGGCCCACTTGGCCGGCCGGCAGCTCGAGCTTGCGGCCGATCTTGGCCATTAGCGGGCGCTTTAGGCCGAGACGTTGAAGGGGCCAGTTTAAAACAGGCGGCCGCAACTCCATGTTGCCGGTCAGCCGGCCAGTCCGCGCGTTTGGGGCGGAAAGGGGCTTTTTGGGCAATTTTATCGCCCAAGTTGGACACTGCTCGTGGGCCGCCGAGCTGGAGGGCGGTCGAGTTGCTGGCGAGCGGCGGGGGGACAAGTCGGCCGCCATTGAGCTGGCCACTTCCGCGGCCTCAAACTGGCGAACAGGCGGCGACGAGCTCGCCGCTGCAACCATCCGGTTCGGCCGCGACCGGCGAACAAGCCAATCGATCACCTGGATGCGCCGATACACCACTCGGCCCGCTGGACTCGGTTTGGTTGGCCGGCGCGCGCAAATTGTAGTTTTGTCTGCCAGCGCCGCCGCTCGAGCGAGCTCAGGCTGCCCGTCAGCAAGGAGATCATCTGTCTGGTGGATGGGCGCGCTCGGCTAGGCCGTCATTATGGGAACTCGCGCTTCAAGGAGCTCGGGACACAATTAAATTTCGAGCTCCCTCCGAGCTGCGAGCGCGAGGAGAGAGATTTTTGTCTCTCGCGGCCCAAAGAAGTGAATGGGGGGCGGCGCAAGTTGGCCGGCCGATCTTGGCTGCGCGTCCCTGCTGTCAGTGTTGGCATTGGGATTTGCTCGAACGAGAGACGCGCTGACATTCGACTCCAAACTCGTGGCGAATCTCAATTCCGGCCAACATAATCTGGAGCCAGGTTAGCCTTGTTATTATGTGCTCGCCAAAGCCCCAGGGGACGGACTCGCTCTCTTGCCGGACAGATAGGCGGCTCAGGAGTGTTTTTGTGGCCGCGATACACTTCACATCCGCGGGGCCGCCACTATCTTGGCCGGCCGGCCGAGATCCAAATCGGCCATTCGGCTCCCTTATCGCCGGCGCCAAATGGGCTCGGCCGCGCCCGCCATTCGGCCAAGCGAGGTCACTTGGCCCCGAGCTAATCGATGGGAAAGTATCCGCGCCAAAGCGTCCGCCAGCCCTGATCCTCGGCCACTCTGGCCACTTGGCCTCCCTTTCGAGTGGGCGGGCCCCTGGAGGCGAGGCAGAGGCGCGCTTAGGCTGGCCCGGCGGCAAACAAGTGACTCGACGGTCGAGCCTGTCTGCGGGAGGAAGTTTGAGTTTGAGTTTGAGTTTGAGTTTGAGTGGAAGTGGGAGCGAAACGTTTGAGCAAGAGGACGTGACAAGTTGTAAATTTGGACGCTCCGATTCTGTAAACAAGCCGCCAGTCGGCGTGGCTCCAGTTGGCCGGCCGGCCGGCCGGCCAGCAAGCAAGCTCCAATCAACTCACTTGGAGGCAACACAAGCAACCGCCTGGCCGGAACCGGAAGCCGGCGCCAAGCTCGCCCAACGAATCGACGGGCCCCCTTTGTTGATCATCATTACTTAGCGCTGTATAAACAAGCCCTCGGCCGAGTTGCAATAATCGCCATGAACTAACTGGCCAGAGAGAGAGAGAGAGAGAGAGTGGAGCAACAAAGCCTCCTCTCCCTCTGGCTTGGCTCCCTCTCGCTCCAGTGTTGGCGGCGCTGGAGCAGTAATGGGGCTAATAATGATAACTCCGCTCGCCCATGATCTCGCTGGCGTGGCGCCCCTTTCACAGCGAGCCAAGCGCAATCAGGCGCCCCCACCTGCGCCCGCCGCCGCCTTGATTGGTTGCGAGGGACAGCTCCTGGCTGATATACTGGCCCCACAATATAGTGGCCTGCGGGTTGCTTCGCTCAAAGCCCAAAACCGCGAGGTGTCGCCCACCAGCGGCCCTCAAACTCGCGCGCCGGCCCAAAACCGCACAGGCCCCATTTTCTGGCCAGCAGCGCGCTTATAAACAAAGGCCTGTCTAGTGAGCGGCGATGGTGTTTGTGAGCGCGGCTAAGGCACAGGCGCGCCAGAGCAAACAGAGTCGCCCGAGGCAGGAACAATGGGCCTGCCGATTGCTCGCGACGCCCAAAAGCAGATCACTCTGTATAATGCGAACGAGGCTAGAGAAGGAGGAGAAGAGGAAAGGCTGGTTCCGATCGCGTTGAGCCCGTGCGATTATGCAGGAAATCTAATATGCTTTTGTAGTGGCAGCAGCATTGTAGAGCCGGCAACTTGGCTGCCAATCTGGCCGAGCAAAGTTGGCTGCCAACTTGCTAACGAGCTGACCGCATGCTCGCTTGCTGGCTGCTGCCTGGCCGGCTGCTCGGCGCCAATTATCAGCCGGCCCCACGATGCGAGTGCGCAACGCAGTGGCCGGCCAACCGAGCGTTTGATCTGGACGAGAGGGAGCCGAATAGACAAGCAAATGTAACTAACCATCGAGCCATCCTTGCACAAACACGCCGCCCATTCTACTCCAATAAATTCGAACCAAAACTAAATATCCGGCCAGCCCATGACGACTGTTAACACTCGAACGCTGCCACTGGCTCAATGGCAGCGAGCTCCAATAGCGACAGTGATAGCGAGAACACCGCCGACGGAACCCTCGAGCGGCCTCGCCGTCCGGAAGGCCGCTCAATCCGGCCGGCTTAAGCGGCAGGCTCTCTCTCTCTCTGCATGTTTGGAACGAAGGAGGAGGCTTGATTTGCATAAAACGCAACTCGATAGGGATTTAATTTGCCGCCGCAAGCTCAGTGCCCTCGAGCAAAGCAGAGTCTCCCTTTCCCAGCACCAGGCAAAACTCTCAACTCCTTCCCTCCCACTCAAGCCGAACTCTGCGCAATCCTAAGCAGCCTCTCTGTCTAAGCTTATCTGTTCGTTTGTATCGGCAGGCCGGTCTCGTGCTTGCCACTGAATTGATTTTGGCCTCCCCAAAGCCCTCGACCAAATGGAGCCCCCCGTCCGCCGCTAGGTGCGCCGATTGCCGCACGCCGCCAGACTAAGGCGGCTCTCGTCTCCCAGGGAGGAGTCTCGGCGACGTCGCTCGTCTGGGTTCCGCTTGAGATTTGCCCAAACTAGACTAACGCTGGCACTCTATTCGGACGCAAGGCCTAGCGTGTGGCCGATCTCTGCTCCCTCCTAGACGCTCAATCTCGCCCCACTCCAGCTCAACTCCAAACTTTGGCTAGCATTTTACCCGCTAAATAAAACCAATCAGCCCGCCAACTTACCTTGGTGTCTCGGGGCACAATTTCCAGCTTGTAGGAGCCCAAGACGGAAGTGTTCGAGTTAATGTGGTCCAAGGCGAGGCGGACGGCCGGCAGGATGAATCTGCCCAATTGGTGGCGACTCTCTGGCGAGTGAGCGGCGCCAGCAGCTAGACCTTGTGAGCTGGGCGCGCTCTCGCCCTGATGCCCCTTACTTTGGTCCTCCCGCTCTCGGTCGCTTGCCTTTGCCCCGTTCGGGCTGCTTGAAGCCGAGTTTGGCTGGCTACTTGTGGCGAGTTTGGCGTCCTCGTCGGTGAGCCAGGGAAAGAAGCCGCCAAAGTAAATTGTCTCCAGCGACTCCTCGCTCAGGCTCAACTTGGAACCCGAACGTCTGGCACGATCTTGACCAATCCGGCTCTCTAGTCGCGCAAACTCTTGCTCTGGCTCACTCACGAGGCTACCTTTAACTAGAAACAGTTGCTCATCTTCCTCCCCGAATTGGCCGAAACTCTCGGAAGCAACCTGATCTTGCTGGCCAGCCACTCGCTGTGCCTCAAGCTCTTGACCTGCCCTCTCATCTGGTGGCCCCGTTTGGATGCCTCCAATTTGCGCTCCCCGGTCAACCCTCTCCTCTTGCTTACTCTCAACGTTCGCGTTGTTAGCCAAGTCGCTTTTAGCGCTTCCAGCATCGCTCAAGGCGCCACTCATTTGGTCACCGCCAAGCGAGTCCACTCCAACTGGCCCAAACTCAGTCCGCCAGTTGCTCGTTGCCAACAAGGGGCCGCCTCCAGCCGCTCCGGCCCATGTAGACGTAGCGCGGTTTTGACGCCACCTCGGTGTCGCGAGACTGGCGGCGCCAAATTGACGCCTAACAAGCGGGGACGAGCCGCGTCCAACTGCCGCTCCGAGCGCCCAAGCCGGCTCCACAGGGTCAATGGGCCTCAGTGGGCCCCATTTCTCCGCCTGATCGGCGCAAAACCGATGGAGGTGCCTTGACTTGCTTGCGTTGCACTTGCTCGAATGGGGCATCCGCTTTGGGCGAGCGCTTGCGGCCATTCTGTCGCCAACCAGACTGTCTGTGGCCAGCCCTCGAGCTTGGGAGGAATTTGATCGATAGGTCGATTGATTAACATCATCATGATAAGAATCGGTGTCGAGTGAGTTTGGTCCATCGTGACTCTTGTCTTCGTTGGACCCTCTTGGCAAAACTCCGCCGCTTTCGCTCCCAAAATCGTGCAAAGGCTCTAACTTTGGCCCTAAGATGGAGGTGGAGCGAGAGGAATTCGAGCGAGATTCGCCAGCTCGAGCCATGGAAGAGTATTTGTTGCTATTGTTGCCACTGTTGCTGCTGATCACTCGATTGAGCGAGCTTAGTTTCGTTGTTGTCTCAGATGGCGCAAGCTTGGCTAGCGAGAATAAAACCGGCTGAGCGGACAATATCACGATGACGGAAACTAACAGCCTAACGTGAGCTTGAGGCCAAGATAATAGAATGTTTCGCCCCTTGTTTGCTCTTATCCCTTCGACGGTGTTGGTGGCAAACAATTCATTTGGCCCAAATCGCGCGCTAGCCTCGCCTTGCGGGCCCGTTTTTGGGGCCCCGCCAGGGAGCGCCACAGAACGGGTAGTGGCAGCTGAATTGTACTCCGACCATCTCTCAACTCTTGCATAAGTGTCAGTTGCAAGAGGCAACCTAATTGATCGATTCCCGGCGCTTACGCAACTACCTAAAGCGGGCCACCATCTCTTTTCCTCACCCGCTAAGGCTGCCGCCGCCGCCGCCAATCCAGAGATGCGAGAATCTGTGGGCCGAGCATCCATGAGGTGACTCTATCTCGACCAGCCGCGCTTACTCGAATATAGCCCGCTCGAAGTTTGCTCACCAAATGGCCATCATTCGGCACCTAAATTCTCATCAGCACTGCTAACAATAAACATACACACAAATACCTCATCTTGCCACTTCAGATGCAAGATTGTTTGAAAACTTGCTAAATTTTTAGTTGAAAGGAGCGGCACATTGGTTCAGTGAAACTGGAGGTTTGTGTGGGTTACTTTAGGCAATCTAAATAAATGGACCCCATCATCCAGCTCGAGGGTGGATTCGCTGAAAAAGTTTCCAGGTTAGAGCTTGATGCTCGCAACAAAAGAGAGCAAAACCGTGATAGAGGCAACACTTAATGTCCACAACTAGAGCACGCGAGCTTGGGTGATTGTTTTTGCTCCACCAAGCAACTTCCTGCCGCCGCTGCCACCACTAATTGAGATTAGCTTTGAGGTCTCGGATGGCAACCTAATGGAGTCGTTTGCGTAGCGTTCATCCATCTTGCGTGTCCAGGTTAGCCGTCATTTGGTTCAAACATGAACTTCTGGTCTCGCTCGCTTGCGCGCTCTCTTTACCTAACCAAACTCGCACCAGCTTCCTCCCTCTCCCCATGAAGCCCACAGACTGTCTAGCCATCTTTCTAGACATCCAGAGTCACACTCCAAGCCAACGATATCTAGGAATGAGCAGCTGAGGGGTTCAGTCGGGTCGCACGCCTGCGCAGTGGTCACTACTTGGGCCTCTTTTTGAACAAGCAACCACCTCGGCGCGCATGCGGCTACTCATGCAGACCTCCTCTAAATGATGGCTCCCCTTTCATTCATCAAAATGATCATCGAATTCAGAGTATTAACAAAGGAAGGAGAAATCAGAGTCTAGAGGGAGAGCTCAAATGTTGAACAAGATTTAGGAACACTCGAGATTTATTTGTTTCAGTCGGATTTTTGCTTCCATTGGATATGCTTGATGTAGAAGTCAATCACTTTGTCTGGGAAGATTTTGTTCGCTAATGAGGCTCTTATGAACGTCTTCTCACCACAATCTTTCAACTTAATGAGGAAAAACTTCTCCTCCTCGATCTTGGTTATACCAATAATGTCCTCCACCTTGTACTCGTTCTGATCTTTGGTTCGTTTTAACTCCTCCTCGAGACTCTCATCGCTGAGAGCCACCTTCTTTGTGATTTTCTGAGCAAGTTTTTGAGCTCGCGCCAACTCATAAGCTTTCATAGCTTTATCACACTCAACAAGATTTTCGAGAGGTTCCCACGTATTGCTGCTCATTGGGTAGCCTTCCCATTTAACCAAATATCTTGCCCGTCCGTCGCTATCAACCTTCTGGTCGATAATCTTCTCCACTACATATTCCTCATCGCAATCCTTGTCTTCTTCTACAGTAATTTCCTCTATATCGTCGCCTTCAATACCATTCACAGCTGGGCAATCCTTTTGGTCGCTTTCTTTACTGGTTGCGACAGGATCTATGCTATTGGAGTTCACTTGCTCCGAAAAGGTCTCCTCCTGCATTGATTGGTCTGGCTCGAGTTGTGCTGCCTCAGATCGCTCAATGTCGGTTGTTGCATCGATTGTCGTTGTTATCGAGTCCAATAATGATGCCACGGTTGGCGAGCCAGCTGAAGAGGCTTCAGAATCCTTGGGTTCAATGCTGAGATCAGTGGACTCCTGGTGCGTTGTTTGTGGGACTGTGACCTCTGGAGCTTGATCAACCGGGTTGTCACAATCTTGGGTCTCATTAGCAGTAGCGGTTGAAATTTGGGGTTGAAATTTGGTGGTGGGATCCTGACAGTCTGCGGTTTTAGAAGCAGTTTCTGGTGAAGCAGTTGGTGATGGGATGTTCGTGGGTACAGATTGTGGCACTGGACTAGTAGGAGCATTTATAAGCGCAGACTCGGACTGCAATTGTGTTGCTCGTGGTTCAGGTAGGGAGATAATGATTGGCGGATCGCCAGGTTTATCCTTCTCTCCAGCCTTGATCAGCTCCGACGACATTGTTTGGCCAGACTGCTTGAAGATGTTTAAAATGTTATGGAATGAGTAAACTGAAGAGGCTTGTTTGAAACCAGGCTTAAAATATAACAATAAAGGAGAGTTAATGTAATCCTCTTTAATTGTCTACTTGGAGTATTCGTAGTTCGCGCCGGCGGCATATTGGACAGCGCGTGCTATGCGATTCCGAATTTCGCAACATCGTCCACAAGCACGCTTGTCCAACCAATGCTTAGCCCTTTAGCACAGAATCGGCATTCGCCTCCTTCGTTCTTCGACATGGCCTTATGATACGAACATTGAAGCTCGGAATTGTAAGCGTCCGAGGACGACTGCAGTCCTTGCAGCAAGGACCTTGCTCACGACAAAATAAACAAGACCCCCATGAATTTTGAAATTCAGTGCCATCATATAGAAAAGCTTTCACGACGCCTGTTTCGAATGGCACTAATTGTTATGCGTGAAGGCGAAGAGCAGACTAAGATAAATTCGACTCAAGCGAGTTTGGCACGATGATTTCACTCGTTTTGCTCGATTAAACTTACCGTGACATTCGATGCATTGCGCAGGCCGAATTTGTACGACCACTCTAGTCCGAGAACATACATTGTCCGATATCTAACTTGTTGTGTTCCACTTCTATTTATTTAATTCGTGAACAACAGGAGAAAGTTTCCCACGGAATACGAGAGAGAAATCAGTCACCGACCTTGCAAGTACAACCCCTACCGCTATGAAAAGTTGCTTTCGGAAGTGACAACATGGAAAATCGATTGGCAGCCCGTAATGAGATGGTTAACTGGCAGGTCGCCCCTAAGCAATACGAAATCTCCAACTATGATGAACCAAAGCTGAGATATCGCAAACACGTCGAACAATTCATCAATCCCCTTTCCCTGAAAAGTCTTCGCAAAAAGACCTTTTTTACTATTTCAACCAATGTGCTTTGCGCGGATATCAGCTCCTCAAAGGACACCATCGACCCCATTGATAGAGACATTTATCTTCCCCTTGAAATAGCCATCGTTAAATGGTCATTAGCAGAAGCCAAAGAGCCGCCGGAGAGTAGGGAGTTGGACGCCAAAGCTTGGATGATCAATCCAGGTCCACCTACGAAAGGGAGCAATTGCTACGCTCTAGAGCACAAAAGATCACACAAAATTGACTTTGACCCCAATGATCAGACGCAGAATACTTACATTGAGAGCGATCTGAGTGAGGTAATGAAACAGATTAACAGCTTCCTAAGTGCGGATAGGTTAGTGTTTTCGTTGACACTCAAACACGTGCGACAAGATTTAGGTTCCTTAAAGTGGCTAAATAGGGAGACAGGCTACAGGTCCAAACCTATAAAAGTTTACAGTTTACAGGATTTATATGTAGTCATGATAAGACACTTTCAGCCTGATCTCAAGAGCGTCATCGGCTATGGGATGGCCGAGTTTAGGATGGAACAGTCGTCGGACGCTTACAATTCCGAGCTTCAATGTTCGTATCATAAGGCCATGTCGAAGAACGAAGGAGGCGAATGCCGATTCTGTGCTAAAGGGCTAAGCATTGGTTGGACAAGCGTGCTTGTGGACGATGTTGCGAAATTCGGAATCGCATAGCACGCGCTGTCCAATATGCCGCCGGCGCGAAATACAAACCTTGAACTGACTTAGTCAGCAAGCAGGCTGACCGTACATAACACGCGAACCGCTTTAAGCTCTCCAATAAAAATACATGAATTCCCTAAAACGCAGACCCTAAAATACTATTAACTCTTCTTCATCAGCGATTTCTCATCCTCAAATCGACTCTTCATACTAACATTTGCAGTATCATTTAAATGCGTGGTTGGACAAGCCCCAAATGCTCGATTAGAAGCCTCGTGAATCCACGATCTTGGTCATAACTAACTCGGCGGACCCGATCAAATTTGCCAGATTCTACAGGAATGTCCAGTGAAAGCATGTCTGTTGATCAAGTCGAAACTTGCATGAAGGATGAAATAGTTAGAACACAAGCCACCGAGGACAAGGTGCCGACTCGGACTGCGAGAAGACGTAAACCAACATATCAAACGGAAAATCTTATTCGCGAGATATCGCCTCAGCCAGAGACATGCTCAGCCGATGAAAAGGGGTCCAAAGTTGAGGTCTTGAATGGTAAAAGAACCGTTCAATGTAATATATGCAAGCGTCAGATGGCCGAGTCTAAGCTGGCCAATCATATTCGACTTTTGCATGTTGAAACCTCTGATTTAGTCTCAAGCGATAAGCGAAAGGATTTTAAGTGCGAGTATTGCGGTAGGTTCTATGCTATCAAGTATACTTTTGAACAGCACATAAAGACACATACCGAGGGTAGGCCCAAATGTCCTGAGTGTGGTTCAACTTTTGCATCTGCCTTCAGTTTATTCAGACATCGGGCTAAAAATCACAACCTCGAACACAACTATACCACTCACGGTTGTGATCAATGTGATAAAACTTTCTTCAGTATTAGTGAACTCAAACTACATCAACAACGACACTCATCCGAAAAAGAGTTCAAGTGCACCGAATGCAAAAAGGCCTTTTCGGTGAAAGGTAATCTGAGGATCCATATGAGAACTCATGCCAAAGAGAAGCTGTACAAGTGTGATATATGCGATAATTCTTTTTCACATCCTTACTCTCTTGTTAGCCATAGAAGGATACATACCAATGACTTCCCGTTCAAATGCTCGAATTGTGATAAAGGTAAGGCACAAGCCGACGTTGATTGAGCTTCAAGTGCAATTATAAAAGATACTAATCGATTTCCAACAGTCTATCGATCAAAACACCAGCTTACCTCTCATATGAATGTTCACAGCGATGATCGTCCATTCAAATGTAGCGACTGCTCCAAAACTTTTAGATCTCGAACTGCCTTCAAAATGCACCAGGACGAGCACAAGGGTATCAAGCGATTCACCTGCAAGCATTGTGAGAGAAGATTCCAGTGTCATGCAAACAAGCTCAAACACGAGAGAAGACACGTGAAGGCAAACAAGATACATAAATGTCAAACATGTGATAAGGGTAGGTCCATCGCGTTAGCTTACCAGATTCCCACAATTGTTCACCCTCTAACTAAATTCTCTTTTTCCTGCTCAAACATCTAGCTTTCTTCGAAAAGGCAGAGCTAAGGAATCATATAAAGGTTCATGAACGACACGGTCAAACCGAGAAAAAGGATCTCGACGAGCCCAAACTAGAGAGTAATGAACAAACTAGTGAACCAGAAACACTCAAGGATCAAATCTGCTCCAATATAACTGACTAGTTTAGAAAACTGTCGCCTTTATAGACAGTCTCGTCGAATCCCTTGGTTGTCTCTCTAGAATCGTCTCTCGAACCCGGTAAACTACCATGCAACAGAAACTTTGTTTATTACTGGATGCCGCTGTCTAATTCAGCAGTTGGCTGATTCTGGATTGTAAAATTGTAAAGTTCTCTTGAAGTTTCTTGACCGCGTTGTCGTTTGTCGCCATCGTCTGTAAGTCGATGAGATAGTCACAGATGACATCCAAGCAGGCGGTTGCAAAGGTCCTATCGGTGCGATCTAAGGATTCCTCCATGAAGTTAGCGATCACTCGCAGAACATGTATTGATTTGCCGGACCAGAAAGTGGAGTGCTCTCGACTTTTGTAAAGCTTGTGGTATGGGTCTAGCAGATTGATCGGTTTGAAGCCGATCTTCGTCAGACAATGGGGTACCCAACGTGAGTTATTGTAAGAATGAGTCTTGAATTCTAAATAAGCAATGATGAAATAGACCGGAAAGAATCTCTCTGACGGCATAAGCATTTTTCCTAGACTCTCAATTCGATTGCTCAAAATGTAAAGTTGGGTGTCAGAAGACTCCTGAGAGTTATTCAGCAGGACTTCGTCTATGATGTTCTTCCACAATTTTTCTATCAGTATTGGATCATAGTGATTGCCGCATTCAAGAATGGCTAGTTGGCAATCATAGAGGTTGAATTTTTGAGCATAGTTCTGATAAAGTTGCGTTAGATCTGACAGGGTGTAGTTTAGCTGTGAAATGGCTTCTTGTACTGTAGGTGTCTCTGGAAGTTCCTTCAGTTTCTTAAAAATTTGTATCTGTATCCTAACAACCTCCATCTTCTCTTCAAGATCGTGTAGGTATTCACCAGGCGCTGCTAAAGCTTCTATGCATCCTTTTGCTCTTGATAGATATTCGAGCCTCTCGTCCAACCCGTAATCTGTGCAAGGCCTGCTAGCCAATTTGTCTAGAACTTGAGCCGCTCCGAAAAAGTTGCCTCGACGTTCGTAGAATTTCCAAATGAGATCGAGGTAGTTGGTCGAGAAGGTATCTGATTCAGCCTTCTTTTTGAGAAACGACTCCACATAAGGCGATTGTACCTCAAGAAGTCTTGTCGAAAGATTCTTCTCGCATAACCACTCGTACAATTTGGTGTGAAATAGTTCGTCGGTGGATTTGATGCAAGATTCGAAAACTTCCTCGAAATCTTCCTTATTTAAAAGTCTGTCAAGTGTATCGATGATTTTTGTGTAGCAGTCCATCCTATAAGTAACGGCAGTTGCCCTGTTCCGCTCCTCACCGTCATCCATTGTGCTGTTCAATATTCTAGATTGATGAAAACCGGCCAAATTCAAAGGATCCCTCTTTTCGGCGATAAATAAACATATGTCAACAATGTATCTATAAGCTCTTGCGGAATGTAACAGATCACAGACAGCTTGTAGATCTAATCTGATTCCGATTTTCTTAAGTAATGACACAGCTTCGTTCATCATGCGCTCCTTATCAAGCTTGTCCATGATTGCTCTTGACTGTAATATCATTTCATGAGCCTTTGCTTGGAGAGCGTTTTCTTGTCGAAATATCGACGGGCACAACTCATGCAATTTCCGACTGATAGCGTCAGTTGTTATGTTATCATCCAGGTAACGACGAACCAATGCGCTCGCAATATTAGTTGTCATATCGTTGCCCAGAACGATGAGGTCTCTGAAAGTCATAACGCTTAATTTCAATTGGGGATCTGCAGCTAAATTGGCACACACAGTGCTAAACTGATGCTCATATAACAACTTGTAGAGATTCAAGACCTCTATGCAACGGGTCAGTAGTCGCATCAAAGAGTTGAGAGATTCTCGTTCTAGTGTTACAGGGTCAACAGTCTCAACTCTCATGTTCATTTTGTTCGGTTTGCTATGATCACTTATGGTGTGGACGTTAGAGTCCAAAAACTTTCTCAGCTCCGTAAGTCGCTTCAGATAGAGAGAAATCTCTTCAATACCGGCAGTGTTTGTTAAATACTTGTGGTTATTCTCAATCGTTTCGGTGGCCGCCACTTTCAACAACCAAATTGGACGCAATATGCGTGCAAGATATAGATAGACAGCATCGTGACGGGCACTATATTGGATATCCACTTGATCGGTAACCAAAGCTGGCGTGTTGTTATAATGTGCAGCTGCGATCGGTGAAACATTGATACCTGAAGTAGAGTGTATTGGTGAGCTGATAGGTGTCGACATGGATGGTATGAACGTTCCATTGTGGTTACTTGTTACTATCAATCGTGGTTCGCCCCCATACCGGAAGAAAGCCAATGTTGCCCACTCGACCAACTGCAGTTCTTGGGGTAGATTTGACGAACTGGCTAGGATCAGGCTAGTCAGAGATGCCTCAGTTAGCTTTGTCGATTGAAAGAATGATCGAATCGCCGGTGCTTCAGGCCCCTGGTTTTCAAGGAGTAGTAGATGTAGCTGATCGATTGGACGTTGCTTGTGGAATATGTAAACTCCTTCTGACGTCAATAGAACAAACTTTCTCCTCTCTTCAAAATGCTGTTTGACGACTAGAGGTGGATTCTGCACTTCGTAACTGGCTCTACTAATACTCGGTCTCGTTTCTTCAGCGATACACCAAACGCGGCCACCCAAAGAATTGATGTTGAATGCCTCCATCATCTGATCTTCGTAGACGTAAAAATCGTTGCTCAGGACCCAAAGGAAGTCCTTGCTATCGGTTTGAGAACTTGTCATAATGAATGTGCTATCCTTATAGTAGACGTTGCTGACTGAGTTTGGCCTTTGCATGGCTGAGGACGGGGTAAAACCGGGTGGCAAACGAACATGGACCAAGTCCAGACTTGTCGGTCGAACACCTCCACAGGCCGAAAAGTAGAGACGGACGCCGGCTTGAGTAACCGCGACCAAATGCACGATATCAGATTCACTTCTGGTCAAGGCTTTGATCCCTACAATAGGCTTGAAATTGCAAGTGTCAATAGTTCTCGCAATACAAGAGGCCTGATTGACAACAGCAGACAGTGATTTGGAGCTAACATGGCGCATAGAGCTTCCGTCATTTCCGAGATCATACAGCTGTAGGGTACTTTTTTCAGTCCTAGCATATAACAGATGTCGAGAGCTATCAATCTCGATCTGGACAATTGGTTCTTGCTCGCTGAAATTCAAGAAGGATGGTGTTACATAAGAGATGATGCTGTAGGAATGATTGATCTTGCGGCATTTCCTCGAGAACCAACCATCTTCAGCTTGATAAACAACTTCGTAGAGACAACCATCGTTGCCGCCCAAGAATATACGTCCGTCTTCGGTACTGGCGAGTACAGATAGCGTTATGTTATCGGTGGACAGCTTGAAGACAGGATCTGGAATGAGGAGTACTGTGGAAAGGGCGTTGGATTCTTCATCATTACAAGTCACTCCCAAGAGTGTGATCTCGAGAGCCGTTACAAGGCATAGGAGATATTTAATATGAGATTTGAATACGTTGGGTTTAGGTTTGAAAAGGTTGACAGCTAAGATTGTTTGGTCTAATCCATCATAATATGCGACATCGCTGGCGTTGTCATAAGCCCAGAAGAAAATGCTACTGTCGACAGAGAGCCAGGCTCTAGATATCTCAGGGAATATTCCTAGTGCACAGTTTTGTTGCATGTTAACGAACTGTTCAACAATCTCAGTCGGTAGAGGCACTGTTCTTATGTTAGATATGAGTGGGACCTTATGTGAAAGATTCAACATGTTTGGGTAATCGATATCTTGTAGGCCACTTAGGGATGGCTGGAGTGGGTTAGCCCTCAGAAGATCGCCAAGTGTCCTGAATTTGGAGTCTGCTTGAAGATTCTGCTCTACACGCTCGGCAGCGACACTTATTTGACTCCAATTTTGAAGTGACGCCATGATGAATTAATCTCGTATCAAATGTGGTTTTACTGATGAGTAGCTGTTGATCCGACAGACAAGTAAAAGCGAGGATTTGTTTGTGTTCTTGGTTTCTCGGTCCAGGATACGTCCTCAAGTATTAGTTCTCCACCCTATGAATTGTGTCCGTGCTCGCAGTTGAAGCACGCTCACCCAGTTGAAAAAATAGAAACGAGTGATCGTGCGCGCCATGTGTTGAGCAGATCATGGCGCAAAAGCTCTTGGAAATGCTCGGGATTCGTACCCCAAGCTTCGAGCTTGTTCTTGAGCCGATGAATTCATCGCGTATGTACCAAAACGACTAAAATAAATCGGGTTCAAGACTTCGAGAAGCCAAGAACAGGTACCTATAGGTTCCGGCTTTCAAGTTTGATTTTATTTATTTTCAAGGCTGTACAGTCACCGACCGATCTCATTCTACATCACAGAGTGAACATAAAGCAATCGATTAGCAAAGATGACTCATGATTGGATTCTCAAACTGTTATTTATTCAATGCTTGCGCCAAACTTTTAATGAGAAACTTATACCAGTTTGAAGAGAGATATAAAATTTGTTCAAAAATAGATTATTCTTTTGTCTCGAGCGCCTCTGTACTAATTGTATCGCCGGCACGTTTCTCCGATTCTTGGATCGATTGCTCGGATTTTGTGGGCTCGGGTGAAAATGCTCGAGTTGTAAACGCCACCTCATGAGATTCAAGAAACTCCGTCAAGTCAGTGCCCTCGCTCAAGACTTTCGACCAATCGAGCTGTGCCATGTCCCAGATGTCTCTAGCAGCACGATCACTCTTCTGACTAGCCACGACCTTCATGACGTTTGCAAGCAGAGCAGCTCTATTCTGTTGACCGTAGAAGTCCAAGCAGTTGTTGAGAAATTTCTTGATCAAGTATCTGTGCTCAACGCTCATAGGAACAACACAGTCAGCCAATACTTGGCCCAGTATATCCAAGTAACGGGGTGCGTCGATAGCAATATCATCCTCACGTTTCGATATGTCGCTTAGGGCCTCATAGAAACCTTGTTGAAAGTCTACCTCACTCTTGTTATCCTCGAGAATTAACAACTGGTACAGGTTGTTGGCAATCTCGCTAAGCTTGGTAGGACTAGTAACATCACATATTGCATGATCGAGTATAGAAATAGCGAATTCGTAAGCGACCTTCGGCCCCTTAGAGTTAATTGTGCTCTTGATCGATTTTGAAGGGCGCTCTAAATTGAGGAATTCACGTTTCAGAGTCTGAACTACCTCGCTCAATTCAGACTCAGATAGATCGGGGTAGGTCTTTTTGGTTCCTTTGTTCCTCTTATCGGGGAAGTCATCGAGACCGTTGGCCTCGCCTTGTGGCGATGTATCGTTTGAATTCCTCTCAGATGAGTCGGCTCGGCGACGACGATTACCATACGGGCCCCGCTTACCCCAATGTTGTTTCTTCCTTCTATAAACGCGGACACGTTCCTTGCCTGCGCCATCGCGCCCATCATCACCCTCGGCTCTATCCTCACTCGATGGTTCTGCAGCTTGAGTAGTTGAGTCATCATTCATATTATTGCGACCAACTTTGGGCAAGGGCTTAGCCTTTTCCCTAAAGTTGGGTCGTGACCTATTACGTTTGTCAGTATTGCGTTCCCTGTTTGTGCGTCTATTGTATTTGTTGGAACTGTTTTGTTGTAGCTGATCAACGTCAACTTCGGCATTTGGATTGCTGGCTTGCTCTTGAGTTTTATCGGTCAAGTTTGTAGCAACCTGTTCTGGAGTGAGTATCTTTTGCTGTCGATCCTGCTGAGGTGCAGATTCTGAGATTGCGGCACGTTTCTCGGCCAGTTTCATCGCTTTCTTTTCGCGCGATTTTAGGGTCTTGGATTTTCTACGCTCATCCTCTTGGTCGAGGTCGTTGGATGGGCCAACCGATTTAGCTACCTGGGGCCTTGTCGCTGTTGACTCTAACTCCTTGACGCGCTTTTTCACCTGGTCAAGCTCGATGCTCATTTTAGCGAGCAGATTCTTGAGTTGATCAAATTCAGTCTTTTGACGTCGAAAGGATCTCTCTAGAGAATAAAAGTCGTCAGCTTGAGTGTTCTGGTTCCAGACAGCGGCAGAATTTGAGTAGGTTCCATCTCGCGACTGGTGTTGGTCGGGGTGATCGTAATACTCATTATCGCTAACATCGTGGTTCCTACTCTGCTGGTTCCTCGATGAGCGCTGGTAGTGATCGTGACTCTGGCGTGGATCTATCTGTCGTTGATCGTTCTGTCGTGGGTCGTTTTGGCGCTGATCGTTCTGGCGCAGCCAACGAGGTTGCGGCCTTGGCGTCCTCTGGGCGCCTCCTCTAGAAAACAGGCGACCACGGTAGTTCATCCTGCACGGAGACTTAGTTGCTAGCTAAATAAACTTCAACAGTTAAGCAATAGGCACCACCTAGGTGAGAGTTTTGTGGAGGGTGACAAATTGTGAATTTGGTTCATTAACAAGGGGTGAGAGAGGATACAATGAGTGCTCGTATCGCATGAGGATCTTATATTGTCAGTTGAGTCGCCAGATTTCGCGCTTGTCTCCGGCGGGCGGGCAGAAGCTTGGTTTCATGCCCATACCCGCTCACCAGTGCGCACAAGGGAGTGCAAGCGGTGGATTTCTATCATCAAATAACGCCGAATGAAACGGAGGTTCGCATGCACTAGCACGGATAGCGTTCGCCGAGAAGCCGCGCGCAGCCGTGAGAGTTTGCCGCCAAATTCAAAAGAGAGCTGTTCACTGTAATCCTAACATCTGGACCTGCATAAATTAAGCGCTAATGGTACTATACATCGACTTAAAACCAGAAGTATATATTTATACTGCACAAAAGCACTATAATTGTTTGCGATTCAAACTCTCGTGACGATATCCTCATGTTGGAGTCCACCTTGAAGAGCAACTCCATGTCAACTTGAAGGCTTTCGTGCAAGTGCTCGAGATCGAGTGATATTTACTGAGTGCAGACAGCCAGCAAGATCAAGACGATCTTACCAGCTGTCAAGACAGATTTATTAGCCAGCATTCGAGCATTCGAGCATTCGTGGGTGGGTTCGGTTATCTTAGGGTTGAATTTCGGTCTCCATGGTTTTGATATAACGGGCATTCAGCTGTCTGTTTGTTTCGTTCAAAGCTCGGCCATGCCGGGATGTTTCGTGCAACTATAGTGGAACCGAGCAATTTGAATGCGACCAATCAATTTCTCCGTCCTCTTCAAGCCTCCAATCGGTACCAGGGTGCCTGTCTAGTTGCAGGCTAGAGGGAGAGAGGGAGAGAGAGAGAGAGCGAGAGAGTTCACTGCTTTTCCGGAAGTCTGTGGACGTGAGCTTCCGTTGTACTCTGGTTGCAGGTAGATGGCGCGGGTGTATCTAATTCTCAGCTCAACTATACGAATCGAAGTTGGACTTGATGCTAGAATCAAATCTAGATAGACGAGAGTAGATGAACTATCATTGTATGATTTCGTCTACCTATTGCGCAAAGTAATGTTGCGCTTGGTCGAGCGCGATTGTATTCCCAGTTGACATAGATAGGTGGCCCATTCCAACCATTTTAGCTTTGGCTGCCCGCTGTGTTAAATTTCAGCCGTCCAACCTGAGTCATTATAATGTTTGTTGTTGGCTAACTAATTCTACAAATAAGACACAGGATCTGGGATTTGGAATATAATTCATATGCATGAGCTTGCTTCATCGGTTGTAAGGCAAAGCCAATAAAACGAATGATCGGTGACCAACCGAATCAATCATAATTCTCCTCTTACCATCTCTTACCTAACACTACGATAGGGAGCCCAAAAATCATATTATATTATGACGACGGATCGATCCATCTTAGTGTCTATTTATTTACAATATTAGGTTAGTTTTCGTCTTTTTATCTCTGCCCAAATCTCTATGGGCTTGTTTCTATATCTCTGAATCTTCCTTGCTCGTTCACTACCATCCGATGCCTTTCAACATCGAATAAAAATGATTTTGAACTTAAACGAACGAATCTCCAACTGCTCAACTTACTAATCGATTCAAATTGGAGCCACGATGACGTCCATTTGCAACAAACCAACGACAGTGCCTTTCTATTCTGATGGCCCTGAAATTGGACGGCCAACAGGGACACCGGCGGCCACGCGGAGAGCCGAGCGGGCCACCTGTTTCGCCCATCGTGATCAACACAACGTTCAGCGGCAATTGACCGCTCGCTGAGTGCAATATGATTTCCACAACCAAATCCGTATCCTAAATTTACTTCCAGCCAACCAGGGATCCTTCCCTCTAATTCAGTTGAGGGTCGTGTCATTTGCATGAGCTCACTTGACTGCAACAGTCGGAGCCATCTCTCTGTTTCTCTTTCGCGCGCGGGTGGCCGGCCGGCCAGTCTCCTACCTGGCTGATGATTGACCAGTAGGCGGCAAACCCGCCCTCAGCTCCATCTTCGCCGCCGCTGCAACCTGTGTCGTGACTCCTCCAGAGCCTCTGTCTCTCCCTGGAGAGAAGATTGGGCGCGCGTGCCATGCTGGGCTGCCAATCTACCCCGGACGACAAGCGTCAGGCCCACAAAGTCTTGGGCAAGAGAGAGAGGGAGGGAGAAGAGACGAGAAGCCATAGTGCGAGCTAGCAGGTAGATTGCGGTTCCAAATCTGCTAGCACCAACGACAAACTACGGATGATTATGACGAGCTGCATAAAAACGGAAACAATATGTAATTTTCGCTCACAGGCTGGCTCTCCCCTACTGCTGGCATGGCCAAACGTCCTGTATGTGTTCCTCAGGTGCCGCCGCCGCCGCCGCCGCCGCCGCCGCCGCTGCCGCCACATACAAGGCTAGCAAACCATCAACCCTCCTCTCTCGCTCCTCCGTCCTCCAGTCCTCTCTACTAACGTCACACTACCATCATCACACCAAAGCCTCCACCTTTTCATATCTGGGAAGCGACACGAGTAGAGGGCAAGATTCTGCGCCACCGGCACTCACCTGGCTGCCCGCCAATGAGTTGCTCATCCCTCTCCATTCATTCATGGCGCCGCCGACAAGTCCCAATTTGGGCCAGGACTAGTGTGCTGTTAATATGGCGCCAAAGATCATCAAAAGTCGGAGAGCGACAACAAAATAAACCAACCCAGCCGACATCGTTTCGGGACAACAACAAAATCTCGCCCGCAACGTAATTGTAATTGACACGCCCTCTCTAATGATAGAGCCCATGTAAGCCGGCCCCTGTCAGACTTGCGGCCACAAGCAGAGGTCCTGTTTGTTTGTTCCTCCGGCTGGTTGCTCATTCGCTGGCGGCGCCGGCGGCGGCGGCGGCAGCAGCAGCAGCAGCTTCACCTATCCTCTGCTGGCCGCCGTATGCAAATCACAACGGTATCACCTACCATCAACCAGAAGTTTGTCCTCCCTCCTCACTCTCCCTCGCTCTATCCAGAGGTCAGCTGTTTGTATGCCGCCAGCGCTAGTTGTTAGTGTCAGTGGGCTGGCGCCAACCAAGTTGATGGTGACAACGCACATTGTGTCGGCGCTTCAAGCATGTTGCAAAGGGAACTGCCGATGGAGAGACAGAGAGCGTACAGGTTCGCGAGGAACAAGTAACCCTCGGAGGGTTGCCTCCATTGGCCGAGTAAAATCTTCCCAAAACTTCCGCGTTCCACTTCCGTAAGTCCGCTGGACGCCTGAGGGCTGGCCCTCCATTTGCACTCTGTTGGTTTCCGGCGAATCGAGCCAAGCACATCACTGAAAGGCCGACCCAGAGCCAATTGTAATATCGAGCCTTTGGCTAGGGTTGTGAGGGGGGCACAAACTCAACATTTTGAATTGGTTCAGTCAACATAAGAGGCCAGTTTATGAGCACTTGGTTGGCGACAACTGGAAGCGAGTTTTTTTAAAGTAAATAATCGGATCTAAGCAAAGCAGAACCGTATTGCAAATCTGAAGCCTCTCTCGGTCCTCTTTTTGAGCCAAAATTACACGCTTGACCAAACCAATCCAGGGTCAGGCCTTTCGAGCTTGGGCTCGATTTGTTCTGGGGAACGAACGCAAACTGGTGCCGTTAGTTTCGGTGGCTAAGCAAATTTGGCTCCCTTCTGCAACATTCATCCTTTCGTGCATCCAATTCATTAGAATGTGATCCATAAACTTGGACTAGGCTAATTTATTGCGCATTTATTCGCACAAACACAACCAGTCAACTCAAATCAGGCAAGATTTGCGGCTCAGAGGAGGATTTAGACGCGTAAGAATCACATATCATCTGGCCCAAGTTGGCCCCACTAAGCACCCTTGAATGGCTCCATTGCAGTCTATATATGTAGATATTGGGGCAAGTTTCTTATTTGTTGCCATCATCATCTCAGTCGTGGTTGGTGTTGCGAAAGAATAATAATGATAATTTGTCACTTTCACTAACAGTTAACGGAGACATCGGTTGAAAGGGTCTCGCGTTGTGGGTTCTAGAACTTGAAGGGAGAGGAGCTTAAACAAAGGCAATTTGGAACATCCGCTCCACTTGATCGCTAAAAAATTCACCCACCGAACTCGAAATTGGCCTGCCAGTTTCCGGACGCCAAGTTAGCGAGCCAAGTCTCACTTGAACTGCTTTCAAGATAGCTAACTAGGCATGAAAGGGAGACTTCCTGGGCCTCAGCTGGCAAAGCAAAGTGAATCGAGAGAGAGAGAGAGAGAGAAAGGATTATCAGAGGACGAGATCTAACGATCCTCTCGAGTTCCTTGCCTATTCTAGTCAACTCTATGCAAATGAAGGGATTCTGGAGTTCAGCTTTGCGCACAGGCTATTGATTTCATATTATGGATCTGACTTGGGGCTCCTTTTTTACGCGTTTGCCAAAACTTATTGTCCCAAAAGAGAACAGCTGCAACTGTAATGTGACTCATGGTGGAAAGAAAGAAGGTTGCAAGGTTCCATTCTAGTTTGGTAGATTAACTAACGGGCGAAAGAGTGCACGAGATAAGCTCAATAGGGGGCGCCACTAGCCAACAAATGGCTCCAATGAATTGTACGCACGTGCAAATGCGCCCTTCTGCGGCATTAGCCTGGAGGGGGCCATTTGTGTGCAGCTAAAGTAGTCTAATTCTACTGCTGACCACAACTGCACGAGGCGGCTAATTATCAGGTAAAAGTGGGCGGAAATGTGAGATGAGTGCGATTGAGGCTGTGCAAACAGTTGAGCAGGTTTGGTTGTCCGAATGAATGGCGGCGACGGTGTGATGTGGCCAATAGAACAATTGCCTGCCCCCTAGGCGGCTCCATCCTCGGACATCACACACTTACACTTCCACTTACACACACACATACACACGCACAACGTTTTGGCATATAGGCGCTCATGCTTGCGACCCTCGCCCTCTGTTCCTATTTTTCGTGTCCTCTTCGGCCATCTCATGAGGTTAAAATAATCTAGAACCCACAATGTTGGCGCCACGGCTGCAGCCGAAACGCCTGTTATCTCGAAGTAAATTGTTGGTTTTTGTTGAATGGACGGACTTTGGTCAGAGAAAATCGGCTGGACGGTTGTCAGTATCGTAGTGGTTGTTGTTTGCAAGAGTGATAGTGTGATCGTTGTTTGCACCATCCAGGGTGTAGGTAATCGAACTCAAGTGTGAATGGTTGGTGTGGTAATTGCGTGTTTGCTTCAATGGTTTCCATTCCCTTTTAGGGCAAATAGATAGGCGGATAGAGCAAGAAAAATCTAGCCATCAGCTGGCTGGAATCGTTTCGTTTTAGAGCCTCAGATTTGGTTACATTTGCATTCTGCTATATTGGCCTCAGCGGCTAGTTTGTTGGTGCTGCATTCAATTGCAGGCTCTTATCTGGTTGCTGTGACTGAATGTCCCACGAACAGTTGTTTCGTCCCACAGAAGCCACAAACAGCCGTTTTATAGAGTCCGGCACAAACAAAGAGCAATTTTCGAACTTGGCGCCAGTTGGACATCGTAGGAGATGACAAATTCTGGGGAATTGCATGCTAGAAAGATAAATAATGTACGAGTTACACACTCAATTAGGTCACTTAATTGCGCCTCCATTCATCTCGACCTCATTGAGCCGTCCGGCAAGGATAAGAGGGCAAGCAAGTGGGACCATTGTTTCAAGCAATCTGATTGTTTGCCGGAGTCCTGAGAGTGTTGCGTTCAGTGCAACTACTGCTTGGGCGACAGTTTGTGGTCAATCCATGAGCCCGAGAACTTGATCCCAGCTAGAGCTCTCAAGTTCATGAATTTGAATGGTTTGCGGAGTAGCCAGTTGCACGCAATGGTCGGTATTGCACATTCTCCCGTTGGTTGGTGTGTGGATGTGTGACTTGTGTGTGTGTGTGTGTGTGTGACTTGTGTGTGTGTGCATGTCTGTGAGTCTTGGTCGTCGGGATAAAACTAGGATAGGAAGCTAATCAATCATCTTGATGCCTGATCTATCCACTAACACTTGAGACTTGCCTTCCTCAAACCCGAAGACCTCGCAGCGGCCTCCCTCTCTGTAGCAGCAATTTGAAGCCCACTGTTTGGATTGTCTTGGTAGCAACGCCATGGCCAAATTACCGTAATGGCCAAGATCGGAGGTGTAAAGGCTCGCTGCCGAGGCCAGTGGCATTATCACACGCTAAACGCAAATTGAGCCCAACTTTCCTAAGAGCTAATACTCCATCATGCGCGCCAGTGTTTGTGTCTCGCGCTGTCATCCATTCATTGAATCTCTGGCAGTCTCAAAATTCACCCTAATAGTGCGGCCAAACTCTCCCCAAACTGATGCAACTAGATCCATAGCGAACGAGACACTTGGATTGTATCAATATTTGATAACAAGTCACGTTGAAACGATGGACAGTCAATCCAAAATTGATGCCAAGATTGATGTTTGGCCAGAGCTGCCTGGACCAGAGGCTTAGCTCAGCTCTCAATTGGAGTCCAGAGTTTTTGGCGACTGGACCCACCAGATTGCGTTGACAGATTCACTGAGGAGTGAAAAATCAAGATGATGGGCTAGCAAAAGCGGTTGGCGGCTAGTTTTGCCGGGACACACCCAGCAATGGTGCCGCCAGACCCAAGACCGTTTCTCCCTCTTTCTCTTTCTTTCTTTTGGTTCTTATGGAAAAAATTTGAACAATTCCATCCCAAAATTGTCATTGTCAATCATTCAGATAAAACCTTGGGGCTGAGTTTTTTCCTAGGCTTGCATGCGAACAGTTCCAAGCCTGGCGCCCGTTTGAACTGGACACTTTTATGTAGAGTTTGCAACAATAGGGCCAGCAAACTCTTTCAACTTATTGACTTTTGTGCTCATGTTTAGCGGCAACACCAAGCGGCCACAGTTGATCCTGGAATAAAATGTAAAATCCGCCATGAAATACGAATGTCACCCGAATCTAGAGGTAGCGCATTGTTCCGCCATGTTGCCACTTTTACATCGGCGCAAATTGGCCACCAGCCGACATGCAGCTCCACTGCTCATTACAAAGGCCCTGGAGGGTTCCAGTCTCGCAAATGAAGAGCTCTTCCGATTATTTGCCCAATTTGCCCGGAGTGACTTGTTGATTTTCTTTCAGTCTCTCTTTTCAGTGGAGAACTCACTCGTGATTGCTATCACAAGATAGCCATGGAACTGGCTAAAACTCGCCTCCAGCGGTATAAAAGCGCATCGTGTTCACTTGCTTCCGTTCCCCCAACTCTCCTCCACCGGCCACAGTTTTCCCCTTCGAGCCTGATTGACTTTCAAATTTTAAGTTAGGTACAAAGGATAAACAGAATGATGGATGGGCTTCTGTGATGAACATATCACTTCCAGGTTTGTGGGGCCCGTTTGCAATGCTTAAATTTCACGCTTTTTTACCCCAGACAAATCAAATTGTGTTTATCTTAGCCTGATTCTTAAACCCCCTAAAACATATCACAATATTTGCTCATGGCGCTTTTCACGGGACTTGGCTGGATGGTGGATTGGGGAGGGGGGAATAAAAAGGGAGCGGACAGGGCTGCGGGCCGGAGGGTATTAGTATTTGCATGTGGGCTAACTGAGTCTGGCGCTCGAAAACATCCGTTCGGCTGGCTCCTCCAATCTCAAGCCAAGTTATTTGTCTTTCGCTTTATTGTCAACGAATACCTAGGAGTGGCTCACGAGCGCACTATAGGGACGACACAGTGGACGTTTGAGCTTTACTAACTTGAGTTAGTTTAGCTCGAACCGGGAGGAGGCAATAAAACTTGAAGGGCTTAAAAATGTCGTCAATAGGCTGCTCACGGTCCTTCAATGTGGCCATTGATATTATCCTGCCTCCTCTCGCCTGTAATTAGGTTCCCCCTCTCTCTTGCTCGGAGTCTCATTCACTCGCTTCCCTCATCCCTCGCGTCAGCTGGGGCCGCTTTCTCGCTGCTAATACTGCGTTAAGTTGGTTCGTCTTAAGTAAGTTGACATATTTATTTGCTAAATCTATACCCAATCGGCCAGTTGGTGAGAGTGCGGCAAATTGGCAGGCTACGCTAGGTGGTGGATACGTATTTCCCTATCCGTGAAAATAACAATTTAGACAAAGAGGAGAGATTTATTATTTTATTGGTCCTCTTGGATTGGCCCTCATCAGGGCCCAAATCCCCAAGAAGGGAATTATCTTTTCTCCTGTTATGACACCAATCGCAAATAGCCTGCGCCTTTCGTGACTTTTGACATAGGGCGCGCAAATTGGACCCAACTCTCTGACCGTTTGTTCGCTCGCTCTGCTAACGAACTTTCGTAAAACTCATTGTTTACATTGTAGATTTAACCTGAATTCAATTTAGAGCAAATTTTGTACATCACCAACGAATACACCTTCTTGTCACTAGTTTCCTCGGCGCCAACAAGTTATCGCTAGACTTGATCAAAAAAGTCAATCTCGTTTACAATCTATCCTCCCAAGGAAGAGCGATATCTCCCAACATGGACTTGGCTTCAACGAAGGCAAAACGGGCGTTGACTCCACTAGGAGCCTGTAGACGAGCCAAGATTAATTAAAACAACTATACCTGGTCAAAATCTTGTTCCTGAATGCGGCTGCAATTTATGCTGCCGCATCCAATTGGCAAAGCGACCAGACGATCTTTTTCACAAACGGACACTAAATCTCGAGCAATCTCGTAATCTGATGAAGCTGGAGCTTCTCCAGCGGCGATGATGACGATGATAACTACAACAGCAGCATCTTTAGTGTCAAAAAGGAAAGAAGTGATGAACAGCTGACGAAGGTATAGATAGTTAGTTGGTTGTTCAAATAAGAGAAGTCGAGAGAATTTGCAACTTTTAGCGTCCATGGTTATCGTCAAGCGTTCGGCTTATTTGGTATCAACAGTTGGGGTCGTTTAGATGCAAATTGCCGATAAGGTTCTAGGCAGCGAGAGTCATAAGTTGACTTTTGCTCAAGCTAGCGTGAGTTAAACTTGGTACCCCGTGCGAGAAAGCTCCCTGAAATTGCGCTTACCGAGAGGCATTCGCTGTTGACAAGCTAATGTTTCCAAAACGATGTTTTGAGATTTTCCTCAACTTTTTGAGCTTCAATTGAAAGGAAGAATAAGCTCAGCAGGGCAATTAAATTGAATGGCACAATTAGTGAATTAGCTGAAAAGTATCCTGGCTTGAACTGTGCCCGTCATCATGGAAGCCAAAATGTGGACAAATTCAATTCTGGCCTCACTGCGCTCAAGCCTCCAAAGAGGCTCTAGCTGGCAGCGGATATACCAATCAAATTGAAGCCGCACTTTTGGGACTGTTGAACTGGGGAGTGTGTTCATTGACGGATAAGTGGTAATCGGATTTAGAAGGAGGTGGAGTCTCAGGCGGCTAGTTTAAGCCTGGAGGAGGGAGGAAACTTTTAAGCCCTAATGCTGCAGGATGGCCGCCAGTGGGCAGACTCTGACACTAGCCAGCGAGTTGGACGAGGAAATGAAGAAGTGGATCATATCCTTCTTCTCTACTTAACATTATTGAGATATATTAATCCAATGGAGCTCAAAGGCGCTAACGCACGCCTTACTGGCGGGGCAATCGATCGCAAGACTCAATGGTGCCACTAAGTCTGACAACTAGCGCCGTTGAGTCTCTAGGGTTGAGAAGATTGGGCTGCCGCGCGAGGCTAAGAATCAAGGCTAGCTAAGCTGCTTTGAAGTCGTTATTATTGGCATTGGCCCATGGATGGCGTAAAGGCTTTGGCAGATAAACTGCTAGGGCAAAGGGAGGGAAGGGAATGGAGGAGAGGAGGGGGCAGAGCGCCGGGGGAGCAGTTAAATGAGCAACTAATGTTGGGTTTTGGAGGTGAACATTATGGTAGGAGTTGTGCGATTGTAGCTGGCGATATTTTGACATTTGTCGTCGGTTCGTCGCCCTTTTGTTGGCCTGTTGTGCTTGTTGTTGATGTTGTTGTGTTGGCTCTGGTGGTTGAACTGGATGGAACACAATTGAGAGCTCAACAATTGGCTCGGGCAGCATTGAGCGGCGAGAATTCTGTTAGGCCGGCAAAGAATGCTCCACTTTGAGGGGAAGCAATGGCCATGACCGTGGCCATTGGATCTGGTGGTCGTTAATTTATGGTAGCGCACACGAGGACAGACGCACAAGCTTTTGGTGGTGTAAATTTCCTTAGAAAATTGAGCCATTAATGAAAATTTTCTCGAATGAATGATAGAGTGTGTGGAGCAAATAGCTGGGACGCGATCAGGAATCGGATCAGGAATTGGATTTAATTCAATTGGATTGGATTGGATTGGATTGAACAGTAGCAGTTTTGGAGAATGGGGCTTGGAGTTGGGGGCGCCCGTTTTGAGGATGAGCGGGGCGAGTGAAGTATTGCCACCACCGGCGGGTTTGTTTGTTTGTCCGGCTGCCACGGATGGAGCCAGGCTGGCAGACTGGTTGGCGCTGGCGGCGGACGAGTCAGCCAATCCGCGGGCTGGCGGCGGCCGTTTGCTTGATCGGTCTATATTTGTAGTGGCAGGCGGACAAACAAACCAAAAAAATTAGATGAGAACACATTCGGCCCCCTCTCGTGGCCGAGAGCAGCTGGCCGGCCGGCCTGCCGCTTGTTCAGTGGGTAAGAGGGGGGGGGGAAGAGGAATCAAATGGTTGGCTAAGCGAATGAATGAAGGGACGGATGGCAGGATGGCTGCCGATTTGGCGGGCAGGCGGGCGACATTAGAGCCTCTAATGCGCCCTAATGAATACCCTGCTCCTCCTTCCGCCTCACGAACTCTCACTTCACTCGGCCACTTATTTCCATTCGCTTGAGTTTCGAGCCCTGCCTGAGTGCGCGCGCAAGCGAGCGAGCGAGCCAACCAAAGCAACAGTAGCAGCAACAGCGACACCAGCAGCAACAGCAACAGCAGCAACAGCAACACCAACACCAACACCAGACGAGCCAACCGATGAGACGAAACTAACCAAACAAAAGCAAATAGGATACAAACATATTGATATTGTTTGTCGTTGCCCGTGTTGTTGTTCCATATTGTCAACGCGCGTCCAGTGATGGATACGCGAGCTTGCATGGAGCTAAGAGTGTCGCTTTGCGTTAGTTTTGGCCAGTTTGCAAGCGCTGCTCACTTAACACTTGGCATCCGGCCGGCCTATAAGGCGCTGATCGCCCCTCTGGAGGGCATATGGCGCCGGGCAAACAATTGTTGATTCAAACTAGCTCGCGAGTGGAGGGGCCGACACAACAATTGGGCCCAATGATCAGATTTCTCGCATTTTAAGCGCTTTCAGGGCCGCGATCGTGGCTGCCAGGCGGGCGGATTTAAATTGGGGCCAATTGCATGTGATCCGCGGATGGATTGAGGGGAAAGCTCGTGCGCGTTTGCTCAAGCTGGAGCTCGAGCTTGAACTGAAACTGGAACTGGAACTAGAACTTGAACTGGAACTAGAATGAGCATCGGCGGGCAGCAACTGGCGAGCGGGCGCAAAAGAGAGCGAGAAACTGTCAAAATATTTGCCACTTAAACGACAGTTTAACGTCATCATCAGCGGCAGCGGCGGCGGCGGCGGCGGCGGCGGCAGCAGCGAGGCGAACGAGAAGCGTCTGGCTCCAGCCGCCAGCAGCAACAGCAGCCGCCGGCCCCAATGGACCAACTTGAGCGGAAGTAAAGAGCCAGAGGTGTTGGCGGCCGGGTTTGCGCGACCGCGCGCATGCAAATTGAGTTACCGCAGCAACAGCGAGCGGCCGAGCTGGTGATTAATTATCATTATTAGGGGGGAAGGATTTGCCCACTTGGTTTGCGCTGGTAGCGCTGGCTGGGCGTTGGAGCGCAAAGGGCGACCTGGCCGAGCGCCTGTGGGTGCGAATGCGAGCCCAAAACTCCATCCATTTGAGTTGACTTTACTGGACTGGACTGGACTGGACTGGACTGGACTGAACTGAACTGAACTGGGCTGGGCGAAACAAGGTTGACGTGTTAATCAGGCCAATGGAGCTAAAACTGCAACAAGTTTTACACATGAGTTGCCAGAGTTTGCTCATAACTTTGTTGGCCGCAAACTCATGTTGGCCCGCTCTCATATTTGAGTGCTCGCCTGCGCTTGCTCAGCCAGAGCTCTAGCTCGAGCTCGAGAGTAAGGTGATGCCGTTTGATTGTATGTAAAAGATAATGTTGTTGGCTCTCGCTTACAAGCTCCAACAAACACTTTGCTCAAACATCAAATTCCAGTTGCTCCCAGGAATTGAATTCCTGGCCAAATGGAATTCAATTCAACTACATAAACATCAATCTGGCTAAAATGGGAGGACAGAGGCCAGGAGGAGGAGCAGAGCTAAACTCGACTTTACGCTGCTACCACAAGGCTAACCTGAGTTTGCGCCAGGCGAGAAATATTCTCGGCCAGAGGAGTTAGGATGGCCGTTCCAAGCAAATTTGGAGCTTCGCCTTCTGGTTCTGTGCGCGCCTGTCGGTGGCCGTCAATGGGCAAGGCTGGCGACATATTTCACGTTGCGCCCGCAAAGTCAAGCCCGCGCGGGCGGCCAGAGTGCGCGGCTCCTGTCACTTTTGGCCGCTCGTCGGGCGCCGCGCGCGCCGGCTGGGCGTGGCCGGCAGGTGTGGCCGCGAGCAGCCAGC
>Ga0268249_1000111_pt1 | contig 54399 bp, 39 predicted proteins | sample AgamicAtPe_FD_200257 | JGI IMG/M metagenome (GOLD analysis project Ga0268249, IMG submission 200257) | Agave microbial communities from Guanajuato, Mexico - At.P.e (v2) (version 3) | ecosystem: Host-associated > Plants > Phyllosphere > Phylloplane/Leaf | place: Guanajuato, Mexico | collected... | reverse complement strand
GCGGCGGCGGCGGCGGCGGCGGCGGCGAAGAGCAAATGGGCTCGCACCTCGCAGAGCTGGCCGCGCGGCCAAACGAGCGCCCGCCAGACGATTAATTGATCCGGCCAAATTGGCCGCGCAAAGTCCCCTCTCGCTGGCGGCGCTGAGTTGTCGGCGGCCGGCGAGCACGTTTCGCGCTCAGCCCTCGGCCAGATTGGGGCCCAGTTGGCAGAGGTGCACTTAGTTGCCGGCTGGCTGCCTCCAACCGAGAGCGGCGCCCCCACTGGCCGGCCAGTGCCGGTTGCGGCGCCAAGCAAGCTCGTTTTGGCCTCGACTCTCTCCCCTCTGTCGCTGCCGCGCGCCAACTCGCGAGGGAGAGGCGAGTCGCGAACGCCACTAGGCGCCAATTTTGTCCAAAATCAATCATGGCCGCGAGCCATTGGGGCCGAATGGGCGGATTTAAAGCCAAATTAAACTGGAACCGAGCAGCCGAGCAACAACAAGGCCGAGCTCGTTGGTTGCGAGCACTTTGGGTCCGCTTGGATTAGTTGTCTGGTTCAGAGGGGGGGGGGCTCTGGGTGGCGCTGGCGCCATCTGTGGGCGGGGCGACACCTGCGCCCCGATTGGCCGGCGCGGCGGCGGCGGCGGCGCGCGATCGGCGAGAGATGATCGCGCGCCCTAATCGTCGTTCATTAAGGTGGGCGGCCGGGGAGGGACGAGGCGGCGGCGGCGGCGGCTTGATTTCGCCTCGCTCGCCTATCTGGGCCGGAATGCGCGGCGCTGCGAGCGGCCGGAAGCCCCGGGCTCGCTCCTGATAATTAAGTTCATGGGGAAAAATTTTGTAGCCTCGCAAACTTGACAGATGGAACAGGCGAGCAAATGGGCCAAATGAATGAATGTAATCATTGTCTCTTTGTTTTGGGCCCCGAGCGCTCGCGCTTGAGGCTGGAGCGAGCCGAAGAGTAACAATGAGCCCCCAAGGCCGGCCGCCCGTACAGGACAATGTTAAATGGATGTAGCTGCGCGCGTATAAATCAAAGGGCGCCCATTGCAACACCGCTGCGGTCTCAGCATTAGCGGCTCCAATTTGGTGCGCCCGTCACTTCCAACACTGGCACTCCAAATTAACACAATAGAAGTCGGCGCTCTTAATTTATCTTGGCATCCCCGCCGCCCGCAGCTCTCGTGTTTGCGTTCATTTGAAAGAAAACATATTCATCCTCTTTGCCGGCCAGCTCGCGGTCAGCGCGCCCAGCTCGCGCACAAAATAACCGCCCGCCCATCATTAGGGGCGCCCCACTTCCGGCCGACTCAAGAGGCGCGCGCCGCCGGAAGTTGCGGGCGGGCCCAGCGAAATCATTAGTCGCGCTCACTTGATTTCCGGGCGCCTTGCTCGGGTTGGCCGGCCGGCCGGCTGGCTGGCTGGCTGGCTGGACGGGCGGACAGTGGGCCGCTCGGCCATAAATTAGCCGCCCATTAAGCGCCAACAGTTGGCTCGCGTTTGCACTTGCACTTGCACTTGCAGCTGAACTCGGGCTGGGACTTGGACTCGCACTCGCGCTCGCACTTGGACCACCGCGGGCCGGCCAGCTCCTCCCCAGAGCCAAGCCACTCGACGATGATCCATCTGGGGCCAAGCGAGCGCAGCTGAACTAGATCAGACATTAAATTGCGACACAATTCCTGCGACTCAAGGTGATTTATTGCCCGCTTTTGCCAAAAAACAACACCCGACTTGCGCAAATCGCAACCGATTCTTGCCTCCATTCGCGGGCAGCCGATAGATTGATTGGCCGGCCGGCCGGCCAGCCGAGTATTAATTGCCGCTCGCCGGCCCAACGGCGACAAGGCCGCCGCCGCCGCCCGGCTCCCCCGAGACCGGGCCGGCCGCGCCCCTCGCTCTGGCCAGCCCGCTCTGCCCTCCTGATCGATGCTCGCTCGTCGGATCTCAGCGCGCCATCAACGAGCGGAGGCTCGTTGGCGACTCGCTCGCGCCCATAGACTCGCAGGTCGCCACTGAGGGCCAACAAAGCGGCCCACCGCCGGCCAACCCAGCCAGCAACCCGAAGCTTGCGAGTCGAGTCTCGTGCTGGATTAGCATGCGCGCAAACTTGGAGGCTCCATTTTGGGGCCCCCGAGGGAGGCAACTTGTTTCCGGCCCTTGACGGATCGAGCCTCTCGATGGTTATTGATGAAGAAATGGGCCGGCGAGAGAAATCAAAACTAGCTCGGCCCCCATGATTGATGGCCACTCCGCTAATTGCGGCCCCCTTGCCCTCGGGGGCCGAGTCTCGCCGGCCGAGCTCCTTTTTGCCGCCCGCCCGCCGGCCGAGTGCGTGGGCGCGCGAGCAGGCGCCTCCCTGTCGGCCGCCACCCAGATTAGCCGAAACGAGCGCAAACAGTCCACTGGCGCGCCTTGATTAGAGAGCTCGTGCTTCCGGTGGCCACCAGTGTAACAGGATGTTGCCTTATCCTCGACCTTGCGCGCGCGGCCAGCAGATGGGCGCGCGCTCTGGGCACCAGCTGGCCGCGTCAAGCGAGCTCCGGCCTGGCCCCATCCAGCCGACCTCTCGGCCAAACAACTGGGCCCGACCAACCAAACCGAGTAGCGCTCAACCGTCGAGGCGCCGCCAACTCGGCCGGCCGGTTCCGTCCCGGACTGGGCCGGCCAACGCGCAACACGGCCGGCTCATCCTGGCTGCCTTTTGTCCTCTGCTCTTACAGTTATTGGCCATCAAAGCGCGGCCATTGTGGCCCCAGGCTCCCTGAGTTGCGGTTTCAGGCTTGATAAGATGGCCTCGATGCCTTTGTAACCATTCCGGCTGGTTGTTGGCCAATTTTGCTGCCGCCCTCGCGCGCACTGACAAGCTGATCACTTGAATGGGAGCCATTTGCAGCCAGCCTCGTTCGCGTCCTCTCGCATCAAGAGCTGGCAGGTCAAGCGATAGCATATGGACCCTTTGTCTTGTGTCCCCCAAATTCATTGTCATGGAGGCCAAAGGAGCCGGGAAAGAGTTGACTAAACAAACAGACACAATTTTCATAGCCTCCATTCTATTAGCGGCTGTCTCGCGCTAGTTGCCCTCACTGTGTCCACATTGGAACGCAGTGAGCAACGGCGCCGGGGGCGCCACCTACACTTGGCCAGTCTCTCTAAGCAAACCTCGCCAACAACCCCACTAACACTCACACCCTCTCCCCCCCCCAAACGCCGCCTATTCTAGTTGCATCCCAAGTCTGCCCAGTCAACTCAGTCTTGTTGATACCTGACGCGATCTACTGTACAGGTATTGGACTAATCTCGAGTTTCGCTTCGCCATGAGCGCGCGAGTTGTTTACGTCATCAGTAACAAGATGGCGGCCAGCGCAGCAACGCCTACTCGAGGCTTGCAATCGCATGATAACTTGCTGGGTTTGAGCCAATCAAGTGGTGATATTAGTTGTCGCTGTAACGGACGCGCGGGCAAATTGGGTCGAATTGTTGGCCACCTGATTGTGCTCTCAATCCTATTCAATGGTCTTGCAAGCCCGCTTGGCACTGAGTTTGCGAGCGCGCAGACACTAGCTGGCCCAATACCCATTGTGTCCCAGAATTCGGTTTCGCACCAAACTCAGGCAGGCGAAGGTGAAACCTCGACAGAAGAGCAATCTGAAACTGGAACAAGCGCTCAAACTGATAGATTGCTCGGCCCTTTCGACAGCGACTGGACTGACGAATCGAGAGTGCGCCGAGTTTTAGTTGACCGACTGACCAATCTGATCATGAATCGCGAACCGGAAACCATAGCGCACAAAATGGAAGGTACTCATGTTACCGGTCAGATGACCAGCGAGAGCTTGGCATTAGGTCGCGCGACATCAGAGGGCGAAGGTAGCGACCCTACGCTTGGCGACGAGGTTTCCCGGAGCGGGCCATTGGTCGGCAAGCCAGTGGTTGCATCATTTGTGATGGACGAAATTAATGAGAATCCTCCAGTTGCCATTCAAGAAACACAAACTCAACACACTGCATCTAGCGCCAATCTCATGGAGGAGCAGAGTGTTACCTGTTCGCCTGATTATGAGGAGCAACCGTTCGTTGAATCTGGCGGTAATCTAACCTCTGAGCAGCAAATGCAATTGCTTGCCGGCGCAGACTCGGCTGGACTTTTGGATCCCGGTGGAAATTTCACCGGCGATTACACTTCTTCAAGGTCCCAGAGCCAGTGCGTTCAACCTGGAAGCAGAATGATCGAAGTCATAACCAAAGTCATAACTCCAATCCTGTTCAGTATAATAATCGTCGTTGGATTACTGGGCAACATCATTGTAATGATAGTGATACTAGAGGATCGCAAAACAGAGCGAGAGCTGACGCCGACAAATCTGCTAATATTAGATCTGTCGCTGGCAGATTTATCCTTTATAATATTCTGCATACCATTTACTGCTTGGGACTACTCCGTTGGACACTGGGTGTTTGGCTCATTGTGGTGCAAATTTAACCAATACCTGATAGTCGTTTGCGCACTAAGCTCAATCTATACGCTGGTTCTAATGTCCATTGATCGCTTTCTGGCGATTGTCTACCCTATCGAGTGCATGTCGTACCGAACCAGCAAGAACATGCTCTACGCCATCTGCATCAAATGGATCCTAATCCTCATCATGGCGTCCCCAACAATAGCCATGCATGGTCTAGTCGATTCGCCGCTAGGTCCAGATCAGTACAACTGTCGCTTCCTGGCCGATCATTACAATCCGCTTCACTTCCAGATCACCTTCTTCATAACCTCGTACCTATTTCCTCTCATACTCATTTTTTGCCTTTATCTAAGTCTACTCAACAAACTTTGGTTCGGCTCCAAACCTCATGGTCACAAGGAATCTCTCAAAATGCTCGAATCCAAAAAGAGGGTCACCTGGTTAGTGGCTGGAATTGTGGTTGTGTTTGCCCTATGTTGGTGTCCAATTCAAGTGATGCTCATTCTGATGCGCTTAAAGTCGCATAAGATCACAGCAACCTATGTTGCAGTCCAAGTTTTCTCACACACCTTGGGCTACATGAATAGCTGTGTAAATCCTATCGTTTACGCCTTTGCCTCGGAAACCTTCCATAACTCATTCAAGAGATCGGCACTTGGTCGTTTTATATGCATGTGCTTATGTCTTAACCACAACCGAGATCATGATGGATCAACGCAACACTTCCGCACCAATACCACAACGCTCAACCACACCATTATTCATCATCATCATCACCAGCAACCTTTGATCAATGTTCCGAGAAACAGTGGCGATACAAATAATCTCGCCACTGGCAATCATGGTAATGCCAGCGCCACAACACTGCTCATGACTCCAATCCTTGGAAACAGTGTAGCCACAAAAAAGACAGTAACTCTGCCACTAGAACCCCGGGATCGAGTTGTTATCACACCCCCAAGCGCGGATATCCGAACCCAAGTGGCGAAAAGTGAAACAGTACCGGTAAAGAGTATGGCCTCAGAGACTACGAGTACTACAAGTGCACCAACTGTAAGCGCGCCAGCAAAACAACAGCTGGTTGCTCGGGTCGGCCAATCTAGTAATCAGATATCGCACAGGTGTGAACCTTGCTACCAATGAAGGCTGATTTAGCCTATCCGCAGACAGTAAATATTGAATGATGCAATCCTATATGATATCATGCTGAGAAGCTCGTGTTTTCGATGTTACTGTCTGTACATAATGTCTGATGATCTGAGTGAATAAAGGCTAGATTTGCGATCATTGAATTTACAAGTTTCGGGTTTCATTCGACAAAAGATTGAAGTATTAATAAATTGTGTCCTGTAGGCTCGACACCCTTGTTACAATTTGCTCAGTAACAATACGTGCGATACTTGAGAAATCCTCTTGGTCAACATGTGAAGGAGGCGATTCAACGCTACAACCTTCAACTTCCATCATTGAATCGTCTTCTGACTCCAAAGGAGATAGCTCAGTCGAGTCCTTTCTATCCGTGGCAAGATTTTCTTTGTTTCCATCGGGTAGAGAATTTGCATCGGTGTGTTTTGGTTGCGTCTGAATAGATATGCGGCTCGCCTCCGTCAAAGTTGTGCTAATGCTAACTCTACGCAGTTCGTTGTACTGAAGGGCCTCGTTTTCCATCGACGAGGTAATGCTGGTGCTATTGGTCGAATTATCCTCGCAATGACTCGAGGATCTGATTCTTTTAGCTGGTGGTGAGTTCATCTGAATCTCAGTGCGAGATTGTTGATTGGTAGCGGTATTTTCTTGGGTGTTTTCGGGGGCTTCTTGTGAAAAACGGTCGAGGCCTTTGGTGGTGGATAAATTTGGCTCGCCACCAACAGAGATGGACACTTTTGAATCGGTTAGTTCCATGTCGAATGGATGAATAAGTGGTTCCTGCTGGAGATTTTGCTCCTCGGCCTTCAGTGGCATCCATTTGAATATTTGCATCGACGTATCGCCAACTCGAACCCACTTCTTTTCCCTAAGGTGAGAGGAGATGGAGGTTAAACATTTGCTCTCGTGGTAGTGTCTCTACAACGCCATCGAGTATTCTATGAACTCACCATTTCCTAACTTTAACAACAGAATGCATGGCACGCTTGATGTCATCCTTATGCCTGCTCCTTGTTTCCACTCTGACCCGCGACATGCTTAGTTCAATAAATTGGCAGACCCCAAACAATATGAATTTTTGCTTCAGGATATATCTTGAATACAATTCAACAGTCTGGTGGGAAGATATTTCATCACGTTGCATTCATATTTGAAAATACGATTTTGCATCATGATTGCCAATGCACAGTTCCAAAGAGCGCGCGAGTTTTCCATAGCAGCGAGTTGTTTTCTTTGACGGCCAGGCTCGGTGCTGTACAACCGACAACGGCCAACGTAGCACGCGCTACTATGGTCAACGTCTACTATGGACTGCCATCCGTTGGCCGCCATCTTTACTCCACCTATGGAGGCCAACTTATAGAACAATGATGTATGACAACTCCCTCGAGTATAACCTTAATCGGGCGGTGGAGAATATAAAATTAGCGCAACAATTGAATAAGAGAGAGCTCGAGAAAAAAGATGAAACTATACAGGCACTCCAGAAGAGGGTTGAGGTTCTTCAGTTCGAGAATCGCGAGTTTAGCGAGTATCGAAGGCTCAATGAGAAGGAACATAGGGAGCTCCTCTCGAATAGCCAATTTCTGAGGCATGAACTGTCGGTGGAGCAGGCAGAGAACGAGAGACTTAAGGAGGAGATATGTCGTCTCAAACAGGAGATGTCATCACATGAGGACAAAATTGTTTACCTTGAAAGTGAACAAGAGAAAGCGAATCACATTATAAAAACATTGTTGAGGAAAATTCACGGAAAAACGAGCACCCAGTCGAAAGCCGTTTAGTAATTCTGTGTCTAATAAGCGTTTAACATTAAATAAACTGGGTCTAATTGCTGGCATGAAGATACCTCCGTTTGCTGTCTAGGATAGGATCCAGCACAATAGGACCGCGAGGCTCAACTTTCCTGGGTTTTGGTTTGAAGGTCGATTCTTCATCCACGTAGTAATTTTTGATGGACATGTTGCCTGGGATTTTGTCCATGTAGAGGACCTTGTTTTCGTTCACGGGGAGATAATATTTTCTCTTTTTGACATACAATCGAGTACAACTCCACCAATCGGTCTCCATCGATTTAGGATCTAAACCTGCATCGTCCTCCAGGTGAGCTAGAGCTGCGAATCTCTTAAAGTGCTTGTATTCCATTCTTTCCAACATTGGCTTGCTGAGCACCTTGGTCGGTTTAGCCTTCTTCTGTCGAATCAATTCATTCAATCCTTTTCCCTCTTCAGCGAGCGCGAGATAATATTCCTTGGTCCCCTTCTCTAGCTCCCAACTCTTCGGTTTTGGTCCGAGTCGTAAATTCCAGAGCCAGTCAGGATAAGCATCATCTGGCTTCAGCTCGATTGGAGGCTCATCGATGTGATAGTTGAGGCCGCAGCAATAGTTGACCAGCATGTGTGGGTCAGTTTCGACGGCTAACCGAAAGCGCCTCTTGCCTGTGGCGGTCGGAGGCACGTTGACCGGCATGTTCCTCCTCTGAACATAATTGATGATCGCTTTTGCGGATCGTCTCGAAAAGTTCAGGACTATATGATTGGCCATGGCTCCTCTTTGAACGAGGTGAGGCTCAGATGTATTGCATTCTCAGATATTCTATACACTATAATTGTTGATATATCTTGGTCAATCTTTGGTTGGAAAACGCGAATTTGTTGCAGGGAAAAACGCTAGAGAAACAGCCTCAACATTGTTTTGACTCTCTTGCGCATGGTCGACGAGTGATGGCACTTGGAGAACGCGAACCGTACCACTAGATGGCGCCTGGGACACGAGGCGTAAGATCTCGACCGCAGCATTCATTCGAAGCGAAACCAAGTAAGTTATATCATTCGCTTCCATGGTTTGTTTACGTAGATTTACATCAGTTAGCGCATGTGCACTGAAATGGTCCACTCGTTTACTCTGTCGGCTTTTGGCTCTTTTAAACTGAGCCCAAGAGTTGGATTCAGTCGGCAGCCATTTGAAAGTTTAGCAGGTGAAGGTTTTTACTGTTGGCCAGTGTGAGACATCCGGTTTAGAGAGGGGAACTCGAGCGAGAGGAGAGTGCAGAAAGAGAGAGGAGCTTGCGGAGATCTGTGAGAGGATGAGAGTTTGAATGGGCGAGAGAGTTGATTTGTTGGAGTTAAATTTGTGCTCCTCGAATGGGCGAATCGAGTGTTCCGCTTTTGCTCAATGTGATGGGCGGCGAGTTTGGATGGTGGAGTTGTGGGCAGCGGAAGCGAGGAGGCAGCTTGCCCGGCGGAAACAAAATGTCCCCCAACTGGCCGAGGGCGGCCATTGTTCGTTGTTGCGCCGCTCTCATGCTGACGATCATGGTCCTGCTACTCAATTTTCCAAGCAACACTCTTAGCATCCAGAACCAAGAAACAAACACACCTCCGAGGGCCAAGCCGTTTGTGGGTTAGTATTTCCGCTTTGAGGGTTAAAACTTGAAGAGTCAGCGTTCTAGCGGCTAGCTAACGAAGCGGGCCGGCCGAGCGGGCGGCCGGACTCTGATTGGTGGCGGAGGGGCCCTCGCGAGCTCCTCTGGTCCACCGAGCGGCAAATCGGCGGCCACTGACGCATAACTTTGCCGCCAGCAAACTCGCTCGCCCGGCTTCCTGGCGAGCTGGCTGAAAATGGAGGTAATCCAATTTAATGACTCGCCATTTTCGCTCGCGGCCGCCAAACTCGAGTTTTTGGGGCGAAATTTTGAATATTTTGAACCTGAGCCATTATCTGGAGGCGCCGGCAACAATGGGCGTCTGATGTGAGTTACTCGCCCGTCCCAAGTCGCTCAGCTTGGCGCGCGAGAGTCTTGGGCGGGCGCATTTGGCTAGCGGGGCTCCGGCTTTGGAAGGAGCGGATCTCGTTGCCGATTGGAGTCTTGCCGCTCGAGGCTGCGCCTTGGCCGCGAGCGGCAGCAGAGGTGGCGGCCAAGCTGGAGTTTTTTCGGGCTGGAGCCGAGCCGTTGCACCTGTCCGCATTATCGGCCAGGAGCACGCAGTTCATCACTGCGAGATTGGAGGCGCGCGCGCGGCCGGCCAAGTGGACCAGCTCGAAAACTCTTATCGCGCGCCACTAATGCGCCACTTGCACGAACCTGGCCACGTAGATTAATTATGCTGACAAGCCGGCTGCGGGCGCCGCCAACACTGAACGGGCCGCCCTCGGTCAAGCTTAATTGGATCCGCGGGCCGGCTTCTCGTTGGCGCGGAGTGGCGCCTCTGGGGCTGGCGGCAACTCGCGCTGGAGCCTCTCTCTGGGCGGCTGGCGCGCGCGCGCTCGGCCTGGCCGCGATGAGGGAGCTGTGAAATTAGCCAGCTCTCGGGGCGCCAAAGGAGCGGAGGAGGAGCATGAGTTGCGTATCAATAATCAGCTAATGGATTCGCCAACTCCCGGGACAAAAAGCCAGCGACGGAAGTGGCGAGGGCGGCCTAATTAATCTTGCGAGCGGCTCGCCACTTGTGGGCGAAGGGGCGGCGCGCAAACTCCGCGCTGGCCGAGCCTGTCAATCATGGGCCGCTCGTCCCGGCGCAACCACTCACTTCGCCCCACTCGAGCGCCAAGACGGGCGCCAGCCGGCCGCCGGAAGTGCGCCCTCAGTCCGCAATCTGGGCGGAGAATCTGCGCGCCGGGCGCAAACTGGCGGCGCCTCGAGCGTCCGCCGCCAAGTGCCACCTTGACCTACGCACCTGCGCGCCGCTCGGCCGATAAGATCGGCGCCTCCGCTCAGCTTGGAGGCGAGCGGAGGCGCGAACGGTGATTGATGCCGGCGAGCTGGCCCCAATTCGAGCTTGCGCGCGAACGCCACTCCGCCGGAAGTGGCGGGCCGACCGCGCGGAGGGGCGGCCGGCGCTTAATGCCGGAGCCGCTCGGAGTTGAGGGCGCCAATTTGCTAACTGGAATTGGAGCGGCCTGAGTGCTAATGTTGTTCCTTATCTCGCTGCGCTGGCTCGCCTCTAGTCGGCGAGGCAAACAAGCCGCGCAAGCTCGAGGCTGGACAAATTGAATTGGAAGCTGGAGGCTGGAGGCTGAGAGCTGGAGGCTGGAAGCGGCGCCAATTGAAAGGTGAAAATAATCTTCGCCTGTCTGGCCGAGGCGGCAAAGGTGCCAGCCAGCTCGGCGAAGGGATAACTCTTGGCCAGTTTGTTGGGTGTCCAATTTCTCGCCTACTTGGCCGTTGGGCAGCTAGCGAGCGGCTCCATGTTGCTGCGGCCGGCGCAGGTTCAGTGGCAGAGGCGGCGCTGGCCGCAGCCGCAGCGGCCAGCAAGAGTGCGACTGCGCCCGATTCTGAGTCTGTGTTTCCAAGTTAACAAGCCAATCAATAATTGGATTTGGCCGCCGCCGCCGCCGCCGCCAGCCCGACTTGGCCCATTGAGCGCGCGGCCCGCGAACTCCTCTTTGGCGGCGCCAAGTATGAGCCCGAGGTCAGCGCGCCAGCCCGTCTTGGCCCAAATGAGCCATAACTCACGCGGCTACACTCCTGCCCGCCGAGCCGTCCGCTGGGCGCGCTGCAGTCGCAAACGAGCAGCCCAAATTGGATAAGCGGCGGCGGCGGCGGCGGCGGCGGCGGCGGCGGCGGCAACTGCGACTTGTCGCCACTCTGGCGCCGCAAGTCCGAATTAATCATTGGGCGCCAGCCAGGTGGCCATGCTGATTCAATTTGGCTAGCGCGCCTATAGGCGCCTGGGCAAAGTTCATGATAATTATTGCAAACAAATGGCCGCTTGATCATCGTTTGTATGCGCGGCGGGCCAAGTTTAGCCGTCAGCGCGGACAACAATGGCGAGCCCAGCGAGCGGTCCTCGCAGCGGCCGGCGAGCGACAACTGGCGGCCCCAAGACAACCGACGACAGCGCCCCCTCCGCCCGGCGCGCGATTAATTAAACCAAACCAAACCAAACCAAACTGAACAGAGGCGAGCTGGATGGGCCAGCCGCTTTGTCTCGGCGGAGGGCCGACGCGGCCCCGGAGCTTCGGGCGCCAGGCTCGCGAGTCAACAATAACCGCGATGCCAGAGTGCTGATCACAATGGACGGATAGCAGCAGCAATGGTGACAGCGAGCGGGCGGCCGCTGAGGCAGAGGCGGGGCGAGAGGCGCCCAGCTCCTCGGGCGCCAGATATGAGCCGAGCAGCGAGTGATTTTAAACAATGAGACTGGAGCAGTGGAGAAGTTTGCTCGGCTAGTCTAATTACCATTATCGATTGCCTGGCCGGAGTTTGTTTGTTTAGATCCTTTTTGTTTGTGCTCCCTGTGTTTGCGCTAGCTCGCGGCCTCCAAATCAAAATTCAGCCCACTTTGCGCCGGAAATGGGAAGGCCCGCGGGCTGAGAGCGGCGAGCGCAAACTGGAGTGGAGGCCGCCGCCGCCGCCGCCTCCGCTCCATCGATCAGCGGCCACTTGATTGAGCTGCCGGGCCAGCGCGGCGAGGCGGCCGCGCGAGGACAAGTTTAATCAGACTGCCTATTGTGGGCCAGTTGCAATTAGCGCCGGCCGCGGATGATGATTCATTCCGATTTGGCACGTTCAGCCCGCAAAGTGGCGGCGCCGTCAGAGCCCCGAGCGGCGACCTGGCCGACAACAATGCGCGCATTCTGGGCTGGAACTGGAATGCAAGTCCAGCAGCGAGCTCAATCCAGTCCACTGACTCCGCTTCCCTCCCCCCCCTTCCAAGCTCGAGCAGCGAGCATCAGCGGGCCGAGGAGGGCGCGCTCGCCGCCGCCGCCGCCGCCACTGGCGCCCCCCCTGGCGGCCAGCAACGAGCTCAGGCTGAGCGGCAGCAAGAGCGAGCCGCCCTCGCGGCCCAGCGTCGACTGGTCGCGCAAGAGGCCCCACTTCGGACAGGACATGGCCAGGAACGTGAGCGTTGAGCTCGGCAAGACCGCCTACCTGACGTGCAAAGTGTACGAGCTCGGCGACAAGACGGTAAGTTTGGAACGCAAATGGCTCCTCGCTCGGCGGGCGTGTTTGCAACTCGGCGGCTAAGAGGATTTGGGCGCCGGGTGGAGTTCGTTGAACTGGTTGGTTGAGATTTGAATAATCGCTGAGAGGTAGACATGGCGGCTGATTGGGCGCAGCGAGCAGACTTATGGCCAGCGGGCCGCCTCGCTGGCGCATAATTGTTGCTCGGCCGCAAGACGCAACAGGGCCGACTGGGCGCCCGATTGCGAGCGCAGTTGGGCCCACTTCAGGCCCGGCTCCAGCCTCGAGGCGCGCTGCTCGCCAGGATGCGGCTTGGCTCGGCTCGGCTCTGAGGGGCAATCAATTAGAGGCGCCGGCGGGCGGAGGATGGGAGGAGCGAGGACGGGCGGCGAGCACTTAGACGGGCCGGCTCTTAATTGCGAGTATCGATCCAGCGAGAGGCCAGGCCAGCTGCCCTTTACGAGCCCCTTTTACTGGCCTCGCTCGGCTGGCCCACGCTGAACTTGAACGCGTCGCGGTTCCAATAAAATATGATTAATTGCGCGGACAGTGCGGCGCCCACATGAGCGCGCCAACCGCCGACGCTCGGCCGTAAAAAGGCGGCCCACTCCGCCAAGACCTCCACTGGCCGAGCAAAGGTGCGAGCGCATCCAGAGGGGGGAGGCTGAGGCTGGCCGGCGCCCATTGTTGCGCCCATGGAGAGGCACTTAGCCTGTGTGCGCACGTGGAGAGTGGAGGTGTCGGCGGCGGCGGCGGCGGCGGCGGTGTCGCGGCAGGCGCACAGACAGACGGCCGGTTGAGTCGCCTCCAAATCTAATGGATGCTTGAAAATGGTCCCCTCGGAGGAACTGGCTCCTGTGCGCACTCGGCCGCCCTCGAGAGGCGAGCCAGCCGAGTCTCTGGCGGCGGGAGGCGTCTCGGCCAGGCGGCGCAGTCCGCTGCTCCAGTTGCGGTCGGCGCTCATTAGATACAATTTAACTGGCTCTCAGCTGGCGCCTCTGCCGCTCTCGGCCGGCCAAGTCGGCGCCGCCTCCAGCTTAACACAATGATCGCGCATTGAAACAACACGGCGCCCGTCCAATCAGACTCTCGCACGCAATTTACCTGACAAAGTCGGCCGACTTTTGAGCCGCGGGCGACCGACTGGCCAGCGGCCGACAAAATGGCTCCGAGCGTCGCTCTCGTTCTCGTTCCTGTCCGTCTCTCCCTCTCCCCTCACCTGGACAGCCGCCCTGGGGCTGCTCCGCGCGACCTGCGAGCCGGCGACACTGGACGCATCGCCGCTCGCTCGCTCGCTCGCCATCAGATTGATAATTTGTAAGCCGGCCCGAGTGCGTCCGGCTGATTGGAGGCGGCGGCGGCGGGCGCAGTGAGCTCGCCAGCTGCACTCCAGTCGAGCTGGACATGTGCGCGGATGTGGAAGTGTCACGGCATGCAAATGCTCTTGGCCACTACGCCGCGCGTGAGATATGGCCAGCGGCCGCCTGAGCCCAGATCTCATGTCCGCGCGAGGTGCTAAGAGGCTGGCGAGAGCAGAGCGACTTGCCCACTGAATGCGACGATATTTTATCACTCCAGATCATCATTAAAATTTATCGCCAAAACTCGCAGAGGGCCGGATGAAGAGCTCCTCCTTCGCCTTCGAGGCGGCTGGAGCTCAATCGTGCGCGTCTTGTAAGTGGCTCGTCATCTTTTTGGCCCACTGTCTCGCTCTCTCCCTCTCTCGTTGCGCCATCCAACTTCTCTCGGCCTAAATCGCCACTAAAAAGGTCGGCCAGATTGTTGGGAGCCAACAGAGGGCCATTTAAATGCGCCACCAGCTTCAGCTTGCGGGAAGGCCGCGGCGAGAGAAGTATGTTTTGTTTAGCTTTCAACAACTATAATAAATTTTTGATTCCAAAGTCTCACCATAAATCTCGAGTCTGGTTGTGTCGCTTGCAGAGCCCTGACTCGGCTCTCGCAAGCAGCGCACCGCCGCCCAGCTCCGGCCGCAATTCCGTCCCGGCCACTCGGCGCGCCCCATTCTCAGCGCGCGCCCGCCCCTCGGCCGCCGCATGGGCTCGCTCGGCGGCCAGACAAGACGCCCAGGGTTGTTGGCGAGAAAATGGAAACGAGAATGGGATTGTCACCAGCTGAGCCCGCGAGCGCCGCCAACTGGCCACGGAGGCCTAATAGGCGTAAATATTGCGCAAAAACCTTATAAGTGGCCCCAGATTAACCGCCGCTCGCCCTCCCAGGTGTCCTGGCTAAGGCCGCGCACAAACGAAATCCTCACCGCCGGCAGGTATACCTACATCGGCGACCCCAGATTTGCCTCCATAAACGATAACGAAAGTCACGACTGGATACTCGAAATCAAGGATGTTGGACTGAACGACAGCACCAGCTACGAGTGCCAAGTTAGCACTGATCCCAAGATGAGCGCGATCGTTAACTTGCACGTGAAAGGTAGGTCAACGCGGATGGACGCGCTTTGAGCTAAACCCTGGCCGCCGCCGCCGCCGCCACCGTCGCCGCGAGTGGCACCAAGGGTCCGCTTAAGGGTCCGCTCGAATTACTTGGCGCCCCACTATCTCAACCGAGAGCCCCAAACTCATCGCTTTCCTTTCCACTCGAAATGAAACGCCAACCAGCCGCCAAGGCGAGAATCAAGCAAGGCGAGCAGTTCTATACTGCACTCTATTCATCCATTGAATTCACTTGCGAGATTGGCCAAAGATCTAGCCAGCAAGCTAGCTTGCCACCTGCTGGCGTTCAGCAAGCCTACTGGTATTTTAATGGCAACTTACTCAACTATGCCAAAGCCCAGCTAACGGGCAAAAACTTTTCCATTGAATGGGATCCTATCGCTCAGATTAGTAGATTCAAACTATTCAATGTACAATTAACAGACGCGGGCAACTACACCTGCAAGCCAACCTCCGCTGAGCCGGCCACAATCCGACTGCATGTTAAAAGTTGGTATCGCTACTGAACGCTTTCTAACAACTCGCTAAGCTAGCCTCCTACCTGTCAAACTCTCAAACTAACCCCATCTTCTTGCTCAGGGCCCACAAAAACTGGAACCAAAGACAGAATACTCAACAATAGCGGATATTATTCAACGAATGCCAGGGAAGCTCAAAAGAATAAACAACACTATGGTTTGGACTCCAGCGGAAACAGTCTCGAGCTCATGGACTCAAGCGGATCCAGGCCAGATTTATTGCTCTCTCTCCTCCTTAGCTGCCTGCTAATATCGTTCACCTTTATGCCGTTTCAACACAACTATCGGACATAAATCAGAATGTCAAATCTGGTGCCGGTTTAAGTCAACCTAGACTCACATAAGTCGCATGTATTGGCTTCGATGCTCTGCTGGCCACAGAAGATAATATGTAAATTGCAAACGTAAGCGAAGAGTTGCCTTAAATCAAATCTAGAATAAGAATAAATCTTACAAAACTGCAAGAAGATCGTGCTGAATTGGGGTGAGCTAGTCAAGGACAATCTCGGAATACTTTATTCTCGCATCAGAACCTAGAAATCCGGAATCGATAGTAGTGTATATAACCAAAAAGTCTTCTAGTATGACTGTATGTACAAGTGACAGACTGAGCATCAAGTGTTGCAGATATTTCGAGGTCTTGTCAACATTAGTTAGTTTGTGCTCCACGTTACCTGGACCAAATCAGTCCTTTAATGTGGGAGTTGCCATAAGATCAAATGACTCTTGTCGCTGATAGACTTGGTTTGCTCGTCCATGTCCAATCTGAAGTCTAGATATCCTTGACCTCCGCTCATCACAAGGTTGTGGGCGCTTATGAAGAACTTGACAGCATCCTTGTGCCCATGGAAGGATATCTGAAGGCGAGAGATTGGATTAGTACAAAGTCGCGAGAAGGAGAGTGTTTCAATGATATCAAATGTCTTACCCTTGCGTTGTTTATGTCACATTTAGGCACAAATCTAGCGATAGACAAGCTGCTCGAACGCTGATCTACGTTGTCTAATTCGCTGCTTGTGGGTGCCTCTGATATCTGAGGAACGAGTTTGCACGGGATTGTTAGGATGATGCCGTGAGCGTTGCCCAGCCAAAGGGTATTATCGATGACCTTCATTGCAGTTATGTGCGAGATTACAAACGTCTTGGGCGAAATGAGACGAGTAACCACAGGCTCGACGTCTATGTTTTGAATGTGCTGATACGGCTTCAAAGATGAATACAGCCTTAGGATCAAGTCGGATCTTAAGCAACAAAAAACTCCATCCTTCATTGATACAAGCTGTCGGATTTGATTGTCTACCTGCGGAACGACATAGAACGTGTGCTTAAGTTTTAGTGACGTCGGGTCTATGATAAGAACTCGATTGCGATACCCGATCCACAAGTTCTTGTTGGCAATTTCAAGACAACGGATACCGGCAGTTTTGTTTCTTTGTTTTGAATTGAAGTGTGAACTTGGTCTAGCTGTGTCCGCGCCTCTTGTCCCGGCTACTTGTGCTCCTCCAAAGCTGATAGGTAAATCTGAGACCAATTCGTTCGAGGAGGAGCAGGTGTTGATCTCAGGCAAGTCAGTAAAGTCCACGGTTGCGTCAGCCATCAAATTAATATCGATACTTAGATATTGCGAGAATTCCCATTGGTTCGTGTCAGCGTTCCTGAAGAAGATACACAGAGATCCGTCGGCAAGAGCAACGAAGACTCTGCCGCGGAAGTGACAAATCTGCAAGATTGAGTCACGCAACTTCACACAAGCTACGCAATCTTTCCATTGTCCTATGGCGGAATGTATATATAAGATGGAATCTTTCCCTCCCATCCAGACTGTTGACAAGCTCGTTGAGATAGGCTGGTAGTATATCACATCTTTGTAGTTGTAAGCTTGACTGTCATCGAATATCTGAGGAGAATGGGGGGATTGGCCCTTCAGGTGCTGTGGTTGTGAATGCGCCACGAAGTCGTTTAGCTTTTGCAAGGTAACAATACCGTCGCTAATGTTATTGTCTAGTATACGAGATATTTCTGCATCATCATCGACTGCTTGAGCTTTTGTTCTGCCATCATCATCTCGTAGTTTCTGATCCGATTCGTTGAGTGACGTCAACTCTCGCTTAGGATTGTGATCAGAGTCCAAGTCAACTCTTATCAATTTGTAGAAATCCCTTTTCTGAGTCAATATCAAATCGCCAATTAATTGCAATGCTGCACATTTCTTATCAGGTTCGTTTGCGCTATTGATGCCGGGGAGGTCAATCGATTTGAAGCCAGGTATAGATTTGATACAGTACAAGAAAGTAGGAACATAGAAAGAATCGAGGAGCTCGTTCGGTTTGGTCTTAATATCAATTATGGTAATCTTGCTTCTAGAATGCTGAGCGCTACAGATCCAAACGCAGGTCGACAACTCCTCAGAGGAATCAGCTATTGGCAATGCGCCCAAGACTATCTCAGTTGTGGCCTTCAATAAGGGTTTTTGTGTTGACCCGGGATTTGACAAACTTGCAACTGGCTTGTCGTCGAGTTTATCAATCAGTGCTCTATCAATTTCATGTTCTAGCCTCTCCACGGCCTGGTTTCGAGCCGGAGAATCGAGGGTAGATGAGGCACTTATGTTAACAATGGACCCTGAGGATTCGGGATCTTGAGCCTGTGATTCCAGTCTCTCAGTCGGCTGTGACAGTTGTCTGGCTGTAGTCATATCCCCGCCACTCATGTCTATAGTGGTAGCACACCAGATCTTCATTCCAAGCAAATCGCCACTCAGAGGTCTACAATGTTGAGGGATTGGCACCCGTAATCCTGAGAGCTTGTTAACGCAAGCATCATTTTGGGACTGAGCCTCAGTAGATGGGTACGATGATGTGCTTCCAAGGATTGCTGGAACTTTTTGCATGCTCAGATCAGAAGCCTCATCTTCTGAATCAAATCTAACAGATGACGTAGGTAAGCTCCATCCGTACGCGTTTATATAACCAGGCATTTCCGAACTTAAACGCCAAGTTCCTTCTTTCAAAGCGCGGCTACGATCAACGTTTAAATCAGAATCCATGAGAACAATTAAATCTGAATTGCTGGACAAGCGCTGATTGGTTGATCTTAGCGAAGCGCCAAGAACTGCGCCCGATTGTAGAGCATCTGAGGCTATGAACTGATTACTGCCAGAACCCGCCTGTTGATCAGACATTGTCGAAGATGTTGCTGGACAGCCATGGTAGGAAACAACTGGGCTAGAATTGCGCGATGTAGCAAGAATAGGATGGCTAGTAGATCCGATAGCTGCAATCTCTCTTGGTTGAGCGCCAAATAGATTGCTGAAGCTTTTGTGAGATGTTATAGAGGGGGGTTGTCAGGGTTTTCAATGATTGACCAGATGTGTGCACATTTTTCGCGTTTCGTGTGATCAGAATGGTGTATATAGTAATAGGAAAAGTGGTGATATGCATAAAATAAGTTAATAAATTGGTCATTTAATTGGCGCATCTAACGGTTAATGGGACTAATCGAGAACGTAAACTAACAATTTCCAGAGGCCAGATCGTTTTTCCGTCTCGACCTTATTTGCACGAACTAGCTCCGTGTATCTGACTGCATCTTGTAATTCCATATATCGCTCCTTGTAATTGTTACGCTCCATGAGAACCTTTGCCATCTCAGCACGATTGAATCGTTTCCTCTGAGAAAATGGTTCACCTTCCTCATTGCTCTGTGGTTTGATTAGTATCGAGTTTAGAGTTGTGATACAATTTTTTCCAAGTAGTCCTACGACTGTTCGAGCTAGACATATAACGTTACTTACCTCCCGAATTTTTTGTTTAGCTTTCTCGAGCTCTTCCTTAGTCTTTCTCAACTCAGCGTCAAGGGTAGAAACTTTTTGCTTCATCTGGTCTTTGGTGGAGTTCAACTGCTCAACGGCTTGTTCGTACATTGACACCTCATTAGTTAAGCGGTCTACTTCTGCAATTAGATCATCTTTAACAACATTTAGGGCGTTTTTCGTGTTTAGGAGATCTTTGTTTTCTTGTATGAGCTTTCTGAATTCTTTCTCCATTGAAGTGTACGCAATGGAGTCATTTTCACTCTCTTTCTCATGTTCACCGTCAGGTTCACTCGTCGTCCGATCAGATTCATTATGGCCTGGAGCCTCGGCAGCCTTGTTTGGCTCGAGCATCTCCTCAATAACCACTAATGAGGCGTCCTCGAGTGTGAGCTCTGTCTCAGCATTCCACGACTTGAGCGTATCACGAGCCCTCATGGCTGTGCCTTTGTCACTATCTAGATCAGGTTTCAGCCTGATTTTGGTCGTTTGGTGCGATTGTACATCGCCTATGGTTAGCTCCGGGCTTGATGCCACCATTTGTTGAGCAACATTCATACTACCTAAGGTAGCAACCTCGGCGTTACCAATCAGGTGTCGGACACGCTCGACGACATCACAGTGTGATTTCAACAGTTCTGTATATCTATCATGTAATTTGTTATACTCCTTTTTTCTCTCGGCTTCTTTCTCTTCAAATCTAGCCGCTGTGTGTCAAAATGAGGATAAGATTAGTGATTCTTAGCTTATGTTAGCGAGCAGACTATTCTGATTTCACACTCACCCTGATCAGAGGCGTTTTTGGCCTTGAGTTCGAACATTTTAACAATGTTATCAAGAGATTCGATTTTCTGCTGGTATTGCTGTCGCTCCTCTTCGTAAGAGTACTCGCTTTCTATCAATCTTTTGTCAATCGACCGCTTCGCTGCCTTTTCTTTCTCGAGCATTATAACAAGCTGTTCATTATCATCCTTGCAAAGTTCAAGCTCTACCTGGAGTTGCTGATTTTCAATCAATGCCAAATCTAAGGATTCTAGGACACGAACAATCAACGGCATTAAGCCAGAGAGCACGTCTTCATCATAGTTGCAACGTGATATTATTCGCTTCAGTTCTTGATAAATTTGCGTTGCTAAATTTTTTACCCGCTCAGATATAACATTCGAATCGAAATTTGGATTTTGTTGCTGACTAGAAGATGATGCTTGGTGCCCGAGACTCTTTTGAGACGAGACACTCATGGACTGGTTGCCGGATTGACTAACATTTCCACGACTACTGTTGGTTGTACTGCTCAAACTGGTATTGCTAGCATTACCTACACTGCCTACAAGGTTGGAAGCGCCAACCCTGTCCGATTTAGGGCCACCATGTATCGATTGGTCGCTGATTGCTGTTGTTTCGTCATTGTTGCCGCTGCCAACATGCGAGTGATGGCTTACTGATGAGGGATTATTTCTCGGATTTGGCGAGTGCCTTGATTGATGGGTATCACTAATAGAGCCGAAGCTCGTGTTAAACTTCTGATTAATACTCGTAGATGACGTTTTGTTAGGCCTCAAGTTTGTGCCAGCGATACTTGTAGGCTGATTGATTTTGTTTGATTGAGAGTGTTGCTTTTTCGAGGCCTTATTAGGCGACGACTGACCAGTGATGTCGTCCTCCTCGTCGGGTGACGAACCAAACTCATAGACGGTCTCCGCTGCTTGCATCTCGATCTTTGCAGCGCCTGCAGAGGCAGTAGAGCTTATCTGATGAGACCCATAAGGTTGAAAACGCTGGTCAGATCACAATATACTCGGTTCTAAAAATTACAATTTTCCCTTGATAGAAGCTCTCCGAAAGCTTATTAATATTGCGAGTGGTAGAACTCTTGAGAACAACAATACCAGTTGGCGGATGCTTGTGCTGAAGGAATGAAATTGAACGTCAATATCATCCAAGCGACCACCGTGTTGAGTTGCAAAGGCTGGTAAGATCGTTTGTTCATAGATTAGCCTGAGGGTTGTTGGTGCCAGTCAATAAAATTTGATAGGATTGATGGGCTCTATAGGGAATTGAGAGAGGAAAATCTTTTGGTCTAAATGACATTAACGATGGGACAGAATCCACATCGGGGTTGACTTATTGTGTCTAGTGTATCACTTCATGTATTGAAGAGATCCATTCTGCAATGTGTGGCGCAGCTGGCCCGAAGAACCGCACTTGATTAGCAGCTAGCATTCGAGTGTGCGTCATAGTAGGCGTGGCAGCGTGCGGGACAGCCGAAGGCGACGAGTTCGGTTGCGGGCTGTGACCGGACTCGCTGTGGTTCCCAAGTTAAATGTCTTTCCCGAACGCGTTCTCGCTCACGGCTGTGTGCGTTGTAGATCCGCTCGAACGGCTTGTTATTTTGCTACCAGAGGCTCTTACATTGACGCGCGGAAGCGCGCACAACACAATGGAACAAAGCAGTCATCAACGCTCTTATTCACCGGACGACTCCTCTTAAATTTAAACTATTTTAATTAATGATAATTCTAATTGACAAGGATGGACTCTTATTTTCCCAAGACAAGGCGGCCCGTTGCCGGCTTGTCTAGCTCCCTCAAACGGCCCCCACCCTCTATAACACCGCCCAGGGCCGCTAAGATACCCGCAACGCCGACGACACCAAAAGATGCGAGAATAACTAGGCCCAAGCATCCACCACCGGTGAGAAGAAAACTATCAGCCTCTGCAAGAGGAGAGGAAAGGCGCCGACCTATATCCGTCAGGGAGCTATTTAAGACAGTCCATCTGCTTGAGGAGTCGCCGAGAAATGAGACAGAGGTTCCATTAGAAAGGCTTCCTGTCCGGCCATTATCAATTCCCACCACCCCAACCAAGACAACCTCTAAAAGCACAGCACCTGAAACAACCGAGAATGAAAAAGATTTACTCGACCCTGCCAATCACAGAATATCAACAGCTCAAGCACATTCCCCTCCGATCACCAAACCAATCGCATCGTCCGCATCACCGAGCAAAATAGTTGATGGACCGCTCAGAGGAGTATCAACAAGTTTACTAGATCTCATCAGAGCCAAGGAGGCGGCTGCAAAGATAACGTCTCCTGAGCAAGAAAGACGGCGTGAACTGCTGGGAATAGCCCCTGAAATCGTTAGAATCGTTCCCACTGTATTCACTGCCAATAGGAAAGAAATCATGCTCTACGAGAACGTTGTTGATAAATGTTTCAAAGGTCTCAAATCGAATTACACCACGACAACAATCATTGAGTGTATAGAACTGGTCAATAAGATTGTGCCAGATTGGATAACGATTGTTACTATTTCTCGGGGGAAGTTTATGCGTATCAACAGGGATAGATATACAATACCCCAGCTCTTGGAGGCTATCAGAATTTATAAACGGAACTGTTGATTTTAAAATTACACATGTACAAAATGAATTTTTATTGTTCAGTATCTTAAGATAGACTGCCCAGAAGAAAATGACGTGCACAGGACACAGTCATCTTTTTTCCTCACCAAATCAGTTCGTAAGACTGAGATTTTAAAACTTTCACGATCCATGTTTGGACAAATAAAGATAAACACATCATGACCATAAAGCCTGTTTGATGCAGAGAGATGTCTTTCGAATTTTGCCGCTTGAGCACGCGTGTTGTTTTTCTCGAGCGCGCGTGCGGGAATTCGGTTCCTCGTCGAATCGATAACTTGATGCTATAGGCCTATCCAATGACATATCGCCTTCAAAACACGGGTGTCCGTTAAATCCGTAATACGATGAACTCACAATTCATCACGCTGGCCCTGTTCAGCATAGTGGCTGTTGTCATCTCAATCAATGCTGATCCATACGACACCAATGATGTGCCCATTCAACTAGTTAGGCCGGCAAGCAATCATCGGGATCTGGAGTTGGTTGAATCCAATCTGGTGCTCTTAAGGAAACTTCGAGGGCCGGTTGCAATAGTCGCAGTTGTTGGAAAGTTTCACTCGGGAAAGTCCTTTCTCATGAACCAACTGATGGGCAAATCCGCCGGTTTCGGGATAGGGCCATCAGTCCAACCGAAAACTATGGGAATATGGATGTGGGGCCAGCCACTTGTACACCAATCCGGTAAAACAGGAAGCAAGATCAACCTGGTCTTCTTAGACACCGAAGGCTTCGCCGCAAACAATGTCACTGAGAATTACGACGCAAAAGTGTTCGCAGTATCAACTCTCTTGAGTTCGCACCTATTGTACAATTCTGTCAAGATTATTGATCAGTCCGATATTGACTATCTCGAATTACTGGCCCGAAGAACCCAGTTGTTTGCACTGCGATCTCAACTAAGCAAAAGTAAATGGACAACAGACTTCAACCATGACATGCTCGTGTTCCCACCCCTCACCTGGGTAGTGCAAGATTTTGTTCAAGAGACTCACAATTTCGAAACCCCGACTGAATGGCTACATAGGCTGATGGGAGGGCATTCTAGGGAGAGTGACAATTATACAATTAGTCTTCTTGATATATTTGAGAAAGTTGACTGCCATACGTTATTCATTCCTGCCTTCGATCGTAACCTACTGACAGACCTATCACAGGCGAACGACGAAGATCTAAGCTCAGATTATAGAAGAGAGCGAGATCAACTCATAAAGAAGCTTAAAGATACAGTAACCCCAAAAAACAAAGATAATAGTTACGTGACCGGTCAAGACTTGGCCCAACTCCTGCGAGTTCTAGTTACCGCAGCGAATGACGGATCTCTTGCTGATGTGCCAAGTCGATGGGATACGTTTGTAGATCGCCTACAATCCACTGCATCGGATGATTGTACAACATTCTACAACAAGGAGCTTGACTCTTTCTTAATTGAAAGAAACAAGAACGAACCTGTTAGTATGAGATCTCTCGCAGTGCAGCACGAGCAAATCAAGGCTAAAGCCTTTGAATTGTTAGAGCAACTTTTACATGGTCTCGATGAGGCTCTATCAACAGCAAGACGCGATCTCAGCACCGGAATTGAGGCTACCTATCTGACCAGGCGAGACCTGAACGATAAAAAAATCAAAGTGAAATGCAATCAGATCAAATCTAAGCTTGAATTGGTTGCCGAAGAGCAATTGAAAAAGATACTTATCCCAATTCAAACAAGTTCGCTCAAGAAGCATGCAGAATCTATCTGCTCCCAGTTGACTAGGGCCTTCCAAGATGAGCTTGTTAACCTTGTAGATGCAGAAACTTTGCAATCTTTGTCCATGTCTTTCGAAAAGTCACTAAGCTTAATGGTTACATCAATTGAATCTAGCAATAGGATGCTCATGGAATCAGCCTTGACCAAAGTTCGAGACTCTGTGCTAAGAAACTTCGATGAGGGTGTTCGTCCAACCCAAAATAAGCTCGCGAGGAAGCCTTCAACCTTGAACAAGATTCTAGATCAAATGTTCAAGAACAGTGAGGAAGACTACAAAGTAAAAACAGTTCAATTTGTTGACGAGAGTATCTACGAATCGTCGTTGGCACTATTTAGACAAGAGTTGATGAAACATAAGGACGAAAGTATCAAGAAGAACCAAGAGTTAGCCTCAGAGAATATACAATCAAGTATCAAGAGATATTCAGATCGATTTGCCGAGCGAATCAGTAGTAAAAACTTACAACTACCTGTAGATGAATCAGTGTTGAATTCTCGACTGTCACATGAGGGCTCGTCGTTAGTTGAAGAATTTGAAGCACAGTTCGCTGAGTTCAACAACTGCTGTGGTTATGAGTCCTCACTAGAGCAGCTCAAACAAACGATACTTAAGATAGGTGGTGTCAAGCAACACGAGAACATAAGGGCGTACAAGGACGTTGTAGAAGACATTCTTAAGAAGGCAAAAAACTTTATCAAGGTATCAGAGGAGAAATACTGGACTCAGTACAGTTTTAAGAAGTTTGTGACAGAGGTTGCGTTGAACTCCCTATCCGAGGGTAAATCTGCAAAATGGGACGACAAGCTTAGATCAAAAGTGATTGACGAATTCATGAACGAAGATCCTGATATGAAAGCTATGATGGATTCTAGGAGTGGCATTCTTGTAACTATTGTAGGAATTTTCGAATATCTACTGTCATTCATCGGTCTCTAGGCCGGAATATCTAGTATCTAAAACTAGGGGGATGTCAAAACACCAACTAAGTTTGATACCTGAGATGTCACCTGTACATATACTCACGCCGAAGCAATTCGATTTTACACACTTCTTCCGGATCTCCAGGCTCAATTTTCACAAATAAAACAACAGAAATTTGGCGCTTTCGATTTGCCTTCACTTTGCTAGTTGATCTATTCGAAATTTGTGGAAATCGGCTGGTCGATTTCTTCCGGCATTCACGAGACCCGTTCGAAGATAGTGGGAATATTTTGCTCTACTCAATCGTTCTTGATGGGCGTCACAAGGAGAGACGCAGTTGAAAGAACCGCAATAAAGGGTTGCTTCCGGTCCCGGGCTAACGACGAATTTTAATGTTTGTTTAGGCAGATGAAATATTAGTGATAGAATAATCACGCAACAGTTCTTCTCACTGACTCACTATGTACACTGTAAACATGGTTTTCAAATAGCATATACAAATTGAATGTTGCCGAACAAACGGTGCATTTGTACGATAGATGAGCTGGCTTTAGGTTTGATCTATGAACATCCCTCATATGGGATACTATTTTGCTGGCATAGGCACGTCCACAAATGGTGCAACGTCCAGAGTCAGAACCTTGGTCGACTAGTTCTTGCATGTTCGATGTGACCAATCCATGAGCACCAAGTAAATGTCTCTCTAGACCTTGGTCCGTGAAAAATCGCCACTGACATTTCTGACAGCTGAGAGGCGGCCGTGACTCTAGCATTTTCTGGTGGATTTTCACCTGGTGATAAAATATGTTAACATGTTTAAAATCCAATCAGAGATCAGAGGGTAGAAATTCAAAGAACTTACCTTATGCGTCCATTGCATGTGAGACTTGAGTTGGCCAAGATCCTTGATATAACCATCACAGATTTCGCAAATAACGAAAGTGGAACTTTTTGGATTTTGCGTGGCACCATAGTTTGACGCACCTGAGGATCTCATATGAGATCTATCCACCATTCTGTCACTATTATTCTTCATGAGATCTTTATCTGAATTGGATGCGACAACAGGTTGAGTAGTAACGTCGCTGAGAGCTTGCAGGCTCTGATTGGGCCCCATTATCAAGTTTGACGCTGTCTTGATCACTGATTTTCCGTTCATGAACGATGATTGTGTTAGTGGATGCTGCAAAGAGTTGGTCTTACTCGGACCTACATTTGCATCCTGAGATGATAAAAGATGAAGTAATTGCGCGCCTGAATCACGACCCATTACGAGAAAATGATGGAGAGGAGCGTGGTCAGTTGGCGTTACGATAGGAAGATTTGGATTATCATGTGGTCACTTACAATGAGTTGGGTTGGTCAAAACCTGCGCTTTGTTTCCCACCGGGCCGAGAGATGATACGAGTGGATTTGAGCCAACGGGAACGGTAACAATACCATGATTGACAGGAGTTGGTTCTGGGTTCGATGAGCTTGCGTTGTGTCTCTGGACGACAATAATCGGTTGCTGTGTGAAACCTCGTACTTGGTTTGGTACCTTAAGCTGATGGGGGTTGTAGGCTGCTAATCTCAATGTTTTTAAGGCCTGCTCATAGGATTTGACATCCTCCCTTGTGATGGTCTTGGAGGTTATTGCAGGATAGTCGCATTCTTCGAAGTCCTCGGGACATAGTAGTAAGCTATGCGGAAAAACCTGTTCGCATTTGGTAATGTGCGCAACGATTTTCCTCTTGGATCTGCATTCGAATGAACAGAAACGACAATTATGGAGGGCTGGAGGTCTTTCCAACCGACAACGCTTCCTATGTTCAGTCAAATTATGGTATATCATTTGGTCAAAATCTCTCACTTTGTACTTGCACCAGTTACAGAGATACTCCTTCCTGCTATTGGTATGAGGTACTTCTAGGTGGCCATCCATTACTATGGAGAGATCACTTTTGAAGGGGCAATGAGGGCATTTTAGCAATTGGCTGGATCGATAGGGTTTGTTCGAAGCTTTAGTCCGAGAAAGTCTTGACCTCGTTGATTCCAACTCTCCAATCAAGTGACCATACTTTTCGCCACATTTTCTCATTTTTGACGCAAGACGCCTAGCGTTCTCTTCCAGATATATCTCGCTTACTCTGCTCAAACCTATTCCAAGTAAAAGCTCACCAACTGATGATTTGTAGTAGTCGTCAATAGCAAGTATAGCATTGTTGTCCTTATTCTTTGTGTTTGTTAGACTAGCGACTGCAGTTGCATTGATGTAATCGTCGACATTCCTACTGTTTGAATCTAACTTCGAGGGCGCAGTCTTGTTGACCACCTTGACTACTTGAATATCGTCTGAAGGGTCTGATATAGTATCGGCGTTAGTGGCGGCGCTGTTGGCTGTTTTTGAGCCAGTATCTCGAGGCTTTATTACTCTAGGAGGCCATTTAGTTTTCTTCTTGAGCAACAAAGGTGTCACGAGTGATGGAGCTTCAATTATGCCATCGTCAGGGAGAACCTCGCAGAACAATCGTTTCTTCAGAGCGCCTTGGCTAGTCCTTGAGGGGCAGTTGACGATTCCCGCTGGGTCTATGAATACGCCCGTGTCCTTCCTTAGAATCGGTACATAGGGGCCGAAGCAAAACCACGGCTCCCTGTGATCTGAATCCTCAACTGGACCTCCATTGCTGCTGTATGCGGGTGTTGGTTCCGAAGTCTTTTGACTCGTATTTATGCCGTCCGATTGCTTGGAGTTGGCGGTCGGCTCGGGAGATGCTTCGAGGATAACAATATCGCTAGAGTCAGAGTTACTAGATGCGGCCATTTCAGTGGTGTGAAATCCGATAATAATAAGCCACTATTGCTTATCTGTTGTGTGCAGCGCCTGGATAACTTGTTGGAATCCCGAGTCTGTTCGTCTAATGTTGTACTTGTAGCGCTCGTGACCGAAGGTGAGCACTGCCAGGCGTTTGATTCCACCTAGTTTTGATTCGAAGCTAGTCTTCCTCTCAACGATGGTCCAAAACTTATTCTCTGGATGGGGCTTATAGATACAAGTTTCGCGAACGGACATCAAGTTTGTCATGCCAAGATTGCGAGTTATTGTGGTGAGAGTTTGTCGTAAAGGATCCACAACAGACTCCTCCAGAATGTGGACGTTCTTGCTCCTCATGAGACGCTCAATCCATTTTGGGCAGCTGTTTGTCTTGACAAACAATCTTTTGGTTACCAGCTGACCAGTATTATCTATCTTTCTATCGATGATGTCTTCGCTGAGTACGTGTCTGCTGTATTTGTTTGGGTATCTTTTCCAGAATGCGGTAGCAATTTGCTGCCAAGTGTGAGGGAAGGTGTGGGAGCCCTCGTATGTTTTCATGGTTTCCTTGACAGAACAAGCGAAAGTACCAAATTCGTAACACAGCGAGGTGAGCAAGGGCTGTTTGTATCGCGGCTTCAAAGTGAAGTTACACAGAAACAGTACAGTTGGGGGAGTCCGCGTCAGTCGAGCGAACCGACCCAGCAACCAAGGGAGCGACGCAGGCTCCTTTGCGCCACTATTCCCAGCGGCAAAGGCAACACGCCGAAATTTGGAGCCCAAGTTCGTCCCAGCGCGTTGGCGCCACCGCGACCACCATAACTCGCATACGATACCCTATTGGGCGGCCCAAAGCTACCGAATCGGGGCGGCGCGAACACGCCCCTCTGTGGATTCCATCTTCTTGGCACCATCGAGCCCGCGCGCAATTTAAACCAGAAACCACTTGGGCATGAGGGAAACCTCGAGCAATTTCATCCGGCATAAGTATTGGTAAGACGAGTAGCTCGATAGGTCCCAAGCGTCACCATGGAATCCCTTGAGTGGCGAGTAAAGAAGCTGGAGAACACTATATTGGGCGCACAGGCCGGCGGTCCCCACTTCGATCGTCTCACTAGGACGTCGGATGACCAACCACCCATTTTGGATCAGCTCAATGTGATAGCAAAGCATTACAGAAGCCATCTTGATGGCTCTGGCAAGGATTACGCAAGGTTCGTCGAGCTCTACGACAAATACAGAGGCCTCACCGGCGAACTCGTCGACAACAGTCCGGAAAGTAGAGCCGCCAAAGTGGAGCTTATTCTAGCTTACGAGGATGAACTATTGAAGTATATGGGCGATCTGAAGGATATGGCTGAGAAGGCTGACCGCGTGTTGGCCGTCGAGAAATGGCCTGATTTGGGCGGCCTCGAGGGGCGCCTGGGGAAGCTCAGTACCATAAACAGAGATCAACACGTCCAATCGGTCGCCCTCAACCAGAGAACAGAGGAGCTTATAGAAATATACAACGAAATAATAGGATCTTTCAAGAGTAATATTTCAACTTGGAATCAGGTGTTAGAGAGTCACGAAAATGAAGAGAAGAGGCAAGACGAAGATTAGCTTTCAGCATGCAGCCTAAACTCGAGTGATGGAGGAACCTATTTGAAGCCTTAGTCTCGAGACGTTTTGAGTTGGGCCACTCAGGACAATTAAGGTCTTACAGCAATGATCCACGATACAAAATAAAGATCTAGTGTTTAGCAATCATGCCCCCGGCGTCTAGTGAGAACCATGTGATGCCGCCTCGCTCGTGTGCCTGACCACCCCTGCGTTGGAGCGTCACATTTTACCAATTGACTAGATATCGTTCTCTACTAACAAGTACAATCATTTGTTAAGATTTTCATATAACATTGGCTGTTTCGAACTTCAGATCTCTCGACTTGCGATGGCCAATATCCCCCCAAGCGAAAACTTCAGCTCCAGCGCCTGCCAAGACATAATCGGATTTCAAGAGTATTTAAAACGCCTGAGAACGGTCGACGATACCATTGTGCTCAATCTTAATTCGACAGTCGCAACTTCTTCGCTCCAGAGGAACGACGAGCAAAATATTGCAAGCTGTAAAGACTTTCATAATCAACTCAAGAGAGCTTATGACAGTCGTGACAAATTGATCAATGTTTGTTTAGCTGAAGCTGATGCTCGTGTCTCAGCGCTAAAGGAGGCTAAAAATCAAAACGAATCCGATATGAATGTGCAAAAAGAGCTCAGAAGACATCAAAACAGGCTACGTATGATACAGAAAGAGGTTACTGTCGAGCAGATCATACAAGAGAGGTCCCTCAAGGCTCTGCAGGAGAGGTGTCGAAGATATCTCAGCTTCTGAACACTTTCTCACCCTCGTCGCTTAGCGTTCACCTAGATTATCTATATTTACACCAAATTGTACGTCCTACCTACTATAATTAAATAGCGTTTGTTGGATATTGACTAATTTTGGATTCAGTCAAAGAGTAACGAATGATGATCCTATCCTTCAATGTTAGAAGTCTAGAGTTTCTAGATCGAGTGAACAGCCCAAAAAGCTCTATTGTGTCAAGGAGAGCCAGTGTTCTAACATAATGCCGCACTACTTTCCCAAGTTGGCATCTATCCTTGTTTCTAACGAATCAGTTGGTGGCTCCTTTCAGGTACAACGATCTTTTACAGTGTAGTAGCTACTTGAGCCTGCACTCTATTGTCGAACTCTCTGGCTTTGACAATTTTAGGGCTCACGTAATCAGTGTGAATTCGAGAAACTTGTTCCCAGCTTGTTACAATGATCTAGCTAAAAGAGCGAGTATCTGAGCTAATATATAAGGAGGAGGGAGATGATCTCATAGTAGGACATTTGTAATAAACTCACTTGTTCACTCAACCATCTCCGCACCAACAACAGTTGATCTTAACTTAATCGACAAGATGAATCAAAGCATCGTTCAATCTCCAACTGCGCGCCTCATCTGCAGGTATATGCTCATAGCCCTACTATTGAGCGTCGCCTTCCAAGATTTGGCCTCAGCGGCTAGCAAAAAATTCATCAAGGGATTCATCCTTGGTGCTCTCCTAGCGAAGAACCATGCCATTCCCGTGGTCGTCCACGAAACTCATAGCAAACACAAGTTCTGACCATGAATCGCTAACCAAAAACGAATTTTCAAACCGAACGGACATTTATTTATTCGATAGGAGACCAACAAAAAGTGACCAAGATGTGACTTGTTGCGTTATGAAGCGCCAATGTTGCCATGGCAACAAAGTTCTCACTCGGTAGAATGCACTCGACGAACAGCTATATCGCCTTGTGGTTCTGGTGCCCCAGGTATCAACCGAGCATACTGGCACAGGAACTCGCTACGAAGACCTGCATTTCCGACCTGCTCGCAAGTCGTCATGAAGCTTCTGTTTGAGTTACGAGCTCTCGAGAAGTCGGATTTCACTTGGCTGAACAACGAAAGGAATCTATTATTCATCATAGAAGACGGAGCCAAGTTGAGAATATTGAGTCCCGATGACAAACCAGGAAACGAGTATCGTACAACAACGTTAGCAGGACAGAGGGGATGCTCAATATTTTGTTGGAACAAGGACGGAAGTAGACTCGCCTTAGTTGTAGAAAGACATCGTGTATATTTCTGGGACATCGAGTTTAACGAATTCATCCGCTTCAAATCAAATGATCGAAACACAGGCAACTCAATTGGCGCAAAATTAAACACCAAAGATGTAACATCATTGATATGGTCAAAGGTGTCAAATAAACTTGCATTATGCTATTCGAACGGACAAATACTACTATGCAACTTCGATCTGGATTATTCAGAGAGGCTTGTGGGTAATAGCGATGGCGTTCTGGGGAAAATCTACCATACCGAGAGCAGTCGCGACGTGGATTTGTTCGTCTGCCTCTCAGATATGTCCGAGTTACTCGTGTTGAGTTTCGATGGTGACATCAAATTCTATGCACGAATGGAGAACATGGAAATAGCTGATCCCAAGTTCTCGTCGCCCTGGCTAGACACAGAGATGGCAATCAATGAGAGAGGCTCCTCTACAAGACTATCTACGAATATATGGTTAGCTTACAGAATAGAACACGAGGGTTTGTATATCAAACTAATCGAACTGGCCAGCGATTTCAAAAGACCCACAGAATCTCAGGCGGATGTTGTCTATGTCAACAAAGTCAGCGGCGTGCTCATCGATGTCGTTGACTTTCACTGGATCCATTCATCGCTGTTGATTTGTTGCTCCTCTGGGCAGCTAATACATGTTAACCTCAAGCCATCCGTGCGTAGCTGCGGTCAAGCTTCGAAGTTCGAGGCTGTCGTAACCGAGGTTTTAACTATGATGCCAGATGTGGGTGGGCCCCCAATTGGATGTTTGACACAATTTGACCTGGTTGCACATGATTCAATAGTTGGCCAAGGAACTGATGGCTCAGTCGGCATTAATCGGTGCTTCTCTTTGGCTAGCCGAACCGATCACAAAGTGTATTACCACGAGTTGTTCTGGTTGGACAGTCCGCCGTGCTGCAAGCTCGAAAAAGTGGATGAGTTGGACCTAACTGGTTCTCTTGAAAGGATGCATCTGGCTGTAAAAAAGTTAAAATGGTCTCCTGACTGTTCCATGTTGGCGGTACAGTTAACTAATGGTCAAATGCTCGTGTATCGCACAAAGCTACAGAAACACCTAGTCACCTCACACGGATCGATGAGCGCATACCTATCAGAGCCGCACAAGGTCACAATTCTAGAGTTCGGAAGTCAGCCGAGCTCAGTTGATAACCATGCATCAGCTGTTTCTGAACCGGAAAGCGGTCCTCTAAGCATAGATGTTGGCTTCAAGCCTTCTGTGATAGCTATCGGACCACGCCATCTAGCAGTAGCTCTGAATAATCTGGTTCGCATATACTCGCTAGATTTGCAGGATGTAGTCGAACCTGAGACAGACAGGGCAATGGTTGCTGACGAGCAGGAGTATGTGTCAATTGTTGAAGGAATGTTCCTTTGCTCGAGTTTCGCCGCGATTCATTTCAACGACGGTCGATTGAAATTGCATTCAATTCCAGCCGATGCGCCAGACCTCCTCAGCAAATTTACATCGGCGCTACCCTCTGATGATGTTGCTCTTGGAGATGTCTCAGACGAGAGATTCTTTCCTGACCCAGCGAAAGACGAGAAAATTTGTGCTTTCACTCTGACAGAACAGTTGTTTGTCTACTGTACCTACGAGCTCTATTTGCATCTGTTTAGTTTGCGGAATTGGACAATAGTTCAAACTTGCCACTTAGGTGGGACCGTCGATCGACCCGTAATGAAGCTAGTTGCAAATCAAGCAGGGAATAAACTAGTCTGCATAACTCGCGACATCGAGCTCAGTGCTGAGAGTAATGTGCACCTCTATGATGTAAGAACGAATGAGATCGTTGGCTTTCAGGAGGAGACTTTGTATCGCCAGATGGTAGAAAGCATGAAGCTGTCCCTCGGTCTTGGTGAGGCTGGATTCGCACCGGACACCATGGGTACACAGGCCAGAATGACGAGAGTCATAGATTCGCTTTGGGACCAAGACGGGCGCTCTGTTCTACTGATTGAGCGCACTTGCATCCACAGCTCGATTGTATTGGACAATACTCTCGAGCGGAATGGACCATTGATTGAGCCTGTCGCAACGGCGGAGAAGGCTTTGAGCCACAGAGTTTTATACTCCTCGAACGGGGTTGTCTCATTCCAAACGAGTCTAGGACGAGTTGTCAACTCTATATTGCAGTCCCATGAAGATGAGGTCAAGTTACTCGAGCTCGAACATCGAATAAGATCGATCGAAAGCGAACACGAAGATCCAGTTGGCGCTCAAAACGCAGCGATGAGGCTGAAAATGGACTATTTGCATTCTGTAACTCTCATCCATCCGCTGGGCAGGTGTTGGGACATATGCGACCACCTGGCAAACGATAGCCAGTTCAACCCATCGCCCAGCCGGCCGTCAGGGGAGCTTCGATCGATTTTGTGGGATCAATTGGCCATCCGAGCTTTGTACACGATGAATCTCAGATTCGCCCTGATGGTTTACAGAAAACAGAGGATGCTTGTTCGTGCGGGCGCTTTAAGCGAGATAATTGAGAGTCTGGATAGCGGAGATATCGAAAGTAAGAGTTCGATTAAGGCTAAAATCTTGCTCCTCATCGGTTGTCTAAATACAACTTAGAACTGTCAGGGGGGTGGATGATGAAAAAAATTTGAACGCTTCGCAGATTTTGCGTGTCATCCTTGCACAGGGGCCATGCTAATCTTCTCTGTATCGTTCCAATTTTAGTATATGCCCTCCCGAAGGAGGACACCATTGAGGAACTTGCCGGCTTTATATACCGACGCCGCTCATGAGAGTCGATGTGAAACAGTATGTTTTTGACTCTATCTAGAACTTTAAATGATAAAGCTGGAACTTTACACAACTTTTTTGTATATTTCTAATCTATGATGTATTGAACTCACAACAATATTCATGATAAAAATTCAATCAATGAATCTAACATCATATGTCCGAGTTTTTGAAACTGCTGCCTATAGGTTGCATGTTGCTGTATTCGTCGACGTAGACGCGGCTCTCTCTCACTGTTATTTGTGTATGCACAAAAGCCGACTGGCAACGACGATGCGTCTCGCTCATTCGCTTGCTAACTCACAATCCAGTGGAGATCCTCCTTTTTCCATTCGCATTCCCCGAGTGCCCACCGATGGGCGAGCGAGCGCATTGAGTTCAGGCAGAACTAAACAGAGGCACCGTCGTCGGCCAAATTCATCATCCGCCGTCTTCGAGCTCCTCTGTAAGTATGTATGTATGTAATATTATATTATATAAAGCCATCACCTATATCTATTATTGTATTCAAATTCAACTGCTGGTATAATGGCGGCGCACGCAAACGATGAGTCTGGAATCGAGTACGGGCAGTTGGGCGCCTCACCAACACAAAATCCCTATTTCCAGCAGGAGCCTTTCCAGGGTGCACCTGTTCACACTCACTTGATGGGTCCGGGAGGTCCGCCACCACCTCAGCCGGTGCTCCCGCCATACTATCACGGCTTACCCTGGAGCATGTACAATCCCGGAATGATGCAAGCTGGCGGTCAAGGTCCCACAAACGGCCCGTCAGGACACCACCCCTCATCGGCTGCAGCTGCTGTCCATGCTCAGCACCTTGCCGCCGCCGCCCAACATCACCAGCAGCAGCAACAACAACAACAGCAACACCATCACCAACAGCAGCAACAACAACAGCAACAGCGCCAGCAGGAACCGCCGTCAGAGCAAGACCAACCGACACAACAATCACAACAGCAACAAGAGCACCAGCAACAACAACAACAGACCCAACATCAGCACGATCAACAGCACCAGCAGCAGGCGCTCCTTCAGCAGCAAACCCACTCACACCAACAGACCCATAACCAACACCACACTCCACACCAATTACTTGGCGGTGGGGGTATACCTTCACCGAGGTCTCTCAATCCCCAGTCGGCTGAGGCAGCAGCGGCCGCGGCAGCAGCGGCCGCTGTTGCTGCAGCCAGTGTCTCGGCTCTCCAATCTGGTCAATACGGGCCTCCGCCACCTCAATTGCTACATCCTAGCTACTTTGACGCAGCTGCTGCCGCCGCGGCCGCTGCTGCCGCTGCCCATCGTAACGGTTCTATGATGACCCAGAGGGGCGTTAATCCGGCTGCGCTAAGACTAATGCCAGCGATGATGGTCAATTCACCGCACCACGATGCCTTATCAGCCGCGGTGGCCCAGCAGCAGCAGCAACAACAACAACAACAGCAGCAACAGCAGCAACAACAACAGCAACAACAACATCATCAACAACATCAATCTCCGCATCTGAATAGTGGTCTTGGCTCAAATATGCAACATGTCATCGATCAGACGGATACCGCGACAGCTCCTGGTAATCACCATCAAGTATCTGGGCCTAGTCACCATTCTATCCCTCCACCACCACCACATAATGGGCCTTCATTTAGATCGGACTCTGGGAGTGTGAGCAATGCCCCTGATGGAGGATCATTGTATTCTCCTACCCATAGCAGTTCAGCTGCCGTTCCCCTGAGCACAAACTTTGGACACTTCTCATCGGCATCCTCGGCAGTAACTTCACCCGGAGGTACATTGAGCAACAGTCACCATCACCATCAACAACAAATGCAACACCATCAGCAGCAAATACACATCGACATGATAGCTAACTCGAACGGTTCCGACAACCATTTGGGTCCCTTTGCCCATCAGATAGGATCGCTTGGTCCGGGTGGTCACCTCGGCGGTAACGACCTTGGTCCAATAGGAACCTCCCTGACATCTAGCATAACTGGTTCATCAAGCACGTCAAATCCAGGCTCAAGCTCGCCTAGGAGGGACTCCTTGACCGATGGAAGAAATCATCTGCGAGGAAGCATGAACCAAGTGAGGACTAGTGTAGCCGGAGGGGTTGGAGCATTTTTCTCGAGTAATCTCGACTCAAACAACCATTTCTTCAGACTAAACTCTACGCATAATGTCATGAAGAACAGCAACGGAGGTCAATTTTTTACCCCTCTCGCCTCATCTGGTATCCCTTCTTCGCCCAGTGGACCCTTGGGTCTTATAAGTGCCCCAAATGGTAGCCTGACTCCGCCATCATCCTTGAACGGGTCACTGGCAAACTTGAGCATAAGCGGTAATGGACCCAGCGGCCACAGGTTGTCTGCTGCTCCAGGAGCTGAGGCGAAATACCTGGGTCGAAATGGTGGAAACGTGTTCGTGAACTCAAATCATTCTCTGTTCCCGAATAGAGTTTTGCAACGTAATTCAACACTCAATAATGGCGGAATAGGAGCGAATCATCTTGTGTCAAACAATATTGGTATCATGAATCAAGCACAACTTGATGGCAATAACTTCAATAACAATAGCAATAGTCCTAGAGCTGCTGTGGGAGCCGTTGCAGCTCCGGGCAGTCTAGGTAGGAGTAGACTCCTTGAGGAATTTAGGAACAGTAGGGCTCCTGGCTTGCAACTAAAGGAACTTATGGGTCATATAGTTGAGTTCAGCCAGGATCAATACGGTTCAAGATTCATTCAACAAAAGTTGGAAAAAGCAACCTCTGCAGAGAAACAAATGGTTTTCAATGAAATTATCGATTCTGCATATAGCCTCATGACTGACGTTTTCGGCAATTATGTAATACAGAAATTTTTCGAGCATGGAACGCCCGAGCAGAAGCAAGAGCTCGCAAGAAAAATTAATGGCCACGTTCTTAAGCTAGCTCTACAGATGTACGGGTGTCGCGTTATCCAGAAAGCCTTAGAATCCATATCTCCTGAGCAACAGCGCGAGCTAGTCCAAGAGCTTGATGGTAACGTGCTAAATTGTGTTAAAGACCAGAATGGTAACCACGTAGTACAAAAATGTATCGAATGCGTTGAACCATTGGCACTGCAATTCATAATTAACGCATTTCAAAACCAAGTACTATCTCTTTCAATGCATCCCTATGGATGCAGAGTTATACAGAGGATTCTTGAACATTGTCGGCCTGAGCAAACTCTGCCTATCCTGGAAGAGTTGCACAAATACACCGAGCAACTGGTCCAAGATCAGTATGGAAACTATGTCATACAACATGTCTTGGAGCATGGGAGGCCCGAGGACAAAAGCAAGATCATAAGCGTGGTCAGCGGTAAGGTTTTAAAGTTATCCCAACACAAGTTTGCTAGGTTAGTATGAGATAAAATTTTAAGAATCCACATATAATTGTTGGACAAATGAACTGACCCTCCGTCACAACTCCCCGATCCATACAACAGTAATGTAGTTGAACGTTGTGTCACACATGCATCAAGGAGTGAGAGATGCGCATTGATAGAGGAAGTTTGCACCCGTGATCCAGTGCAAACTTCATACGGCGAGGGATCCGCCACTTTATATGCTATGATGAAAGATCAATATGCAAATTATGTAGTACAAAAGATGATAGAGATAGCCGAACAGCCTCAGAGGAAGCTGTTACTTCAAAGAATTCGTCCATACATGATTCAACTGAGGAAGTATACCTATGGAAAACATATTCTATCAAAGTTAGAAAAATTTATGATGAAAAGCTCTGCGCCTGTCGGGCCTCAAATTGATATCGGGGTGGAAAAGTAATATTATCTTGTGTACAAATATACATACATATATATATTATATCTAATCAATTATAATATATATGTAATCGAAGTTTATCACGAATTAATCATAAAGATGGCTGGAGTTTGAGGCACGTCAATGCCTCTCTAACGTAATCAGATGTAAGATGTTTTCACCCGTCAGAATCGAATCTCTTGTCGCATTGTCCAAGTGCTTGCGATAACGGCTAGACCGCATTGTCAACTAGTCGCAAACAGACTCTCTTCTTTCGCGCTAAACCTTCCTATCTTTTCGCAACTGATTCCACCCGAGTTATGGTCGGTCGACCAATCCGAGCAAGCTGTTGCCCAATTCCTCACCTGCGGGCTCTTGTTGGTCCTTTGGGGGGGAATCCAGAAGTATGTACAAATTTCTGAATGTTCTCATCTAAACTCAGGCGAGAGTTTGCACCAAGCGAAGGCATCGGCCGGCTGCATTCAAGGAAGGCGCGCCGTCTCATTGAGAGGTAAATTTAGCCATCATGCAGCGAGCTACGAGTTCAAGGTTGCCAAGGAGTGGTTAACAAATTACAGGCTATTATAGTTCACACTACCATATCTCACTTAAACAAAAGGGACAACTCAATTGGTTTTGCAATTGTGCGGCTCGTTGACGAGCGAGAACAATTGGCACAGGAAGTTGAGTCCACTCTTCCATGGCGATTAATGATGGAGTGGCGCTGTCGCATCGGAGCTGCAATCCGCACCTGGCACATGCGAAGGGACAGTTCTCGAGCTATCCCTCCACTTGAGCTGGACTCTCCGATTATTTTATGACTTCCTGATCGCGCCGGCGAGCACTGGGCCCGCGAGTCAGAGTTGCTGGTGAGGAACAGCTGCTGGCGGATCGATTATTGTTACCCAAATTTACTCCGAGACAAAGCTAGGCCTTTTTACGATTTGGGCGAGGCCATGAACAGGCCTCTGTTGCGCCATTTGCCTCGCATTGCGCAAACATCCGAGTTGAGCTGGTATCAACCATCACTTGGGCTCATTATAGTAGTATTTTATTGCCGACTTGCTTTACTATCTTGCGCTTCACTCTTTCAGTTGTTGGCAGATTTTGCTTGCAAGTAGTAAAATGATTCTCTCCATCCTCACCTGGCCATTTTCAAGCTCAGAGTAACCGCCAAGTTCAGGCACCGGTTACTTAACTTCCAGATGCTACGATAATGGCTCTTGGGCAGAGGCATCTCGCTCGCCCTTGCCAACGCGCCAATGATATCTCCCTCCTGGCGGCTACCTGGCCGAGCCTCGACGACTGGACGCGTGGAGTTGAAAACAAATATTGGCTAGCGAGTGCGAGCCAATTCTAGCCTGGCAATGAGCTCCAACTTGGACGGGCTGGCCGGTTCCAGTTGCTCCGGTTTCAACGCGCTTGATTAAAATCGGTCAAGTTTAGTAGTGAAACACTAGACGCTGCCTGTCCAAGCTCAGCTCTGGCCAGTGGAACGCTAAAGTCTGGCCAGGCCAACAGGATACCACTTCACTCTCGGCCGCAACAAAAGGCCCGAGGGCTGAGATGATTGATTTGTTATCAAGAGCGACGGGGATGGGATGCTCTGCGACGCCACCTTAAGGTTGAAGTTGGACTCTAATGAGATTGGCCGGCTCAAGGGAAAAGGATGAGTCGAAACGGTAGTGGGGAGCTTAGCCGAGTTTGCCAGCGCCAGCAGGGAGCGAGCGAGCTCATTGTATGCATGGAATGGACTACTAACCTGGGCTGGCCGAACGCCATCAGGAGCGCACGCAGGTAGACTGGCTCACCTACACACACTAGAGGCAATCCCTTTGACTGATGTGGTAGTTTGCTAAACAAGAGCTGCTAATTGTTGCACTAACTAGCCTCCGCCGGCCGCCAGCTCGCTCGGCAATCCCGGCCAATCCATCTCCAAATCGATCAACCCCTTGGCCCTCGTACTCCAGATCCAAGCTCGAACGGAGTCCGTCGTGTTTGGCTTGTAGGCGAAAGTTTGCCAACTAATGACCATTGACAATGTTGGAACGAGAATTGGCTATTCGGCCGCTCGATGGGCTGGCCGATCGGCGGCCGGCTTGCCAGAGTTCCGTGTGGAGTCTCTCGAAGGAGAGTGCGCTTGGAACCGGCCAGGTGGAGCCTTTTGTGCGATAGACATCTCGCCCTTGCTCGTTCAAGCCACAAGGGCCAAGCCGAGCGGCCAGTCCATTCGCTGGTTCCGGCACAATGGAGATTTTCAAGTGGGTGTTTCTATTCCTGACTAATAGATGCCGATTACTCGTCACCAGTTGATTTATTGGCCCTCCACTTGGCTCCAAGTGAAACAGTCGCAGTGCTCGAGCGGACGTTTCGTTTCAATCTAGCCGCTTGCAGCCGAATGGACAAGCGGCAAGGAATTGGCTAAGCAGTGACTCGAATCAGCGACTCATTGGCCGGCTAGACGAGCGGAGGGAAAGTAAACGGGCAGCTTCGCTAGATTGGAGGCGCCGTTGAAATTCATTAACCTGCTTCTCAGGTCCGCTTCTAGGTCTGCGATCCCGTTGGCCGGCCAAAGCGGCGCCTTAATTGAGCATATCGACACTCGAATGCAACAGATCGAGAGGACATTGAACGGCATGGGGACTTTGCTGGCGAGATTAACTCCTCAGCAAGCCACTTTGGTCTGGCGCTCTGCTTGGCCGGCCGGTCGGATTTGGAGACTGGCAGGACTGGCGAGACTTGAGGAAAAGTGAATCCGATTTTTCATGTTAAAATTGGCCCACCTTTCCTCGCATCCCCGCGCGCACACTTACAAGCCAAAACCCCTTAAAGACTCTCCACTCTCCCGTCGGCTCGATCCTCTAATCTGCTCTAAGCGATCTGGGCAAGTTCCAATCGGAAGCCTTCTGGGCCGAGCGCCATGGCTGCAGCTCCAAGTTTGGCCAGCGAGCGGCCAACTCGCTGCCCACTTGGCTCCATTGGACGCCAAAGTGTGATTCAAATCTAAGGCACAAATCTAGCAAGTTGAGAGCGTTCAACAGGTTGACCATTGATAACGGCGATAATCCAACTAACTCTATTATACACTGTAAATGGTGTTCGCGCTGATTTGCGGGCCGAGTTTGAGGGGCGCCAGCTGAGAGCAACGGGTCGCATTCGGAGCCGCTTTTAGACGGAGGGGCTGCTTTGAGCGGGAGTGGGCTGGCCGGCCCGCAGGCGCCGGCGCCACCTCCAGCTGGGCGAGCTCGAGTGGACCGGTCGCTGTTTGTGGCTTGCATATATCACTCGAGTCTCGGGATGAGCTCGCCCCTCGCGAGCGGACGCGCCAGTCAGCCGCCATGAGGCGGCCCTTGCGGCGGCGGCGGCGGCGGCGGCCGAGATTGGATGGCGACTGTGCGCTCGGCCGCCTCGAGTGTCCGCCAGTCATTGTTTGGAACTGTCGGCGGATGTGCCAGTTGCCGGGCGGCGGGAGCAGCAGGAAGAGCGGGCCAGATGGACCACTTTCGAGCTGCCAATCAGGGACAGTTGGCTTTTGATTGAAAATTTTGATTTGAGCTCGGAAAGTGGCGCTCGTCGCTCGGCTTCTCAGTTTGTTCAACTCCTTCGCCGTCCAACTCCAGGCCGGCCGCTCGGTCTTGAGCCGCCGTCGCTCGGATTGAAAACACTCGAGCCGCCGGCTGGAGTAGCGGCCGAGAGGGGGCGATAATGGCGAGAGTTCAGGTGTCTCGAGCGAGCAATGGGCTTGACCGCGCGGCCTCCGCTCTTCTGGCGAAAGTAGGCGACGAGCGTGATTCGAGCCTCATGATGAGCGCAACAATTGGCCGGTGCGATACGCTAGCGGCAAGCTCGCTTGTTTACCTTTCGCATCCACTCCGCCGGCTGGAACAATGCCCATGGCTCCAGTCTCACTTTCTCGCCGGAAAAGCGAGCTGGCCAAGTTTATGGGAAACTCGCCTCCTCCTCCTCCCCCTGCAGCCAGCCGAGCGGCCGGCCCAGATGTGTTATGATGAATCGCGCTCAGAGCGAGAGGCTGGAGGGAATGGGCAATTATGGTTAGTGTTATTATTATCATAGTTAGCTTTGCGCTTGAGCCTGCGAGCTGCGAGTTGCGGGCTGTGAGTTTTGAGCTGTGAGCCTCACACGGCTCACTTGTTAGCCAGTCACGACGCGCCGCCCGTAATCGAGCTGTGTGATTCACGAGCGAGCTCGATGCGCAACTCGGTGAACTTTGTCCTGGCGCAAGCAAAACGAGACTCTCAGGGCGCCTGGCTGGCCGACAGAGCCAGCAGATAATGGCAACACTTTTCATTGCTGGCCACTAAGTTCACTTCAAAGGATGTCTTGCGCCGGCCGCCGCCTGGAATGCGAGCCTCTGCGCCAAGCTGCACCTGTTACGGGCGGCGTCTTCCGGCCACAAGTGCTGCGCCGCCGGCCGCCAGTGGACCGCAAGCGCGGTTTGCGGGTGGCCAGTCGGCCGAGCGGCGGCGCTGGCCTAATCTGCGGCCACCATCTCTGGACTGGCGGCCCCCTCACACGGAGCGACGGGCGCGATGACTCGGCCTGCGCCCAGGGCGAGCGGCCAGCGAGCACAAAGGCGGCCGCCCGACGGCGCCAGTCGCATTCAAATTCAGCTCACAGCGCGCTGACACTCCGCTCACCTGGCCTCTCCAAGCGCCCAATTTGTCGCCAACTGCTGGCGCCGGACGGGGCCGGTGCGCTTGGCTTGCGAGCGCGAGCTTGGCGCGCCAACCATTTGCATACGATTTGCATAATGGCCCATCGAGGGCACGATCGGCGTCCGAGCGGAGGATTGGGTCTGGCGGCAAATCGGCTGCCAGCATCGAGGAGCCAATTGGCCGCCCACCTGGCCGGCCTGGCTCGCTGCAGCGGCTGGCGAGCCAAGTGGAGCGGAGTGATCGATTTGGCTTGCGAGACGGGCGAGTCTCGAGCTCGGGGGGAGCGGCGGCCGCTGGACAACAGGTCGCTCGGGCCCACGAGACAGATGGCTCGGCTGCCCCCCGAGCGCTCGTCCTCACTCGCCGAGAGGTGGCAATAAACGGGGCCGAGCGAGTTTGCCTCGTTTACAACTGGCGCTCTGCCGCGCAGACTCGCCTCTCGGCCGGCCGCCGCTTCATTTGCGGGCCCGGCCATGAACTTGACGGTCGCAGGCGCCAGCCGACAACAAGTGAATCCTTCTGGACTCGGGAGCCGCGAGCTGAGCGCCCGCCGACCCCACAGCCGGCCCATAATTAATTGTACTTGTCGCGCTGGCCCCCGCCGACCGTCGGTGGTCCGCCGCCGATGGTGGCCGGCTGATCGCGCCCGATAGTGGAGGCCGAGCGGCGCCAGTTTGGGCCTTCGGGGCCCTTTAATTAGTCCGCCTGGCTTCAGTTTGGGTGCCCGTCTGGCGGCTGGCGCGGAACAGACGCGCGCACAGCACGGAGACTTGCGGGAGTTTTGCGCCAGTTCGAGTGCACTGTGCACAGATTGAGCCTCGGCCGAGCTGGCAAAACAAATGGAACAAGTGGAGCATGAAATGTTGCCATTCTGCTTGCTCGCTGCAGCCAGCTCGAGCGCGGCGCCTGCTGATGCAGTGCGAGCGCCAGCCTCGCCGCCGCTGGCGCAAAAATTGAAATATTCTGGGCGCGGGAAAGCTCGCAATCCATTCACTTCTGGCCGCCGCCGCCGCCGCCGCCGCCGCCAAGGATCCAGCGGCGCCCGTTTCAAATTTCGATCCGTGTCATTTGCATTCATTGGCGAGCGGCCGCTTGATAGTTTGTGTAAACTTGCGCCGCTCACTTGCCTGGCCCCCTCTCGGCCCTCCACTCGCAGCTCTAAGCCATGAGAGATTCAATTTGCTGGCGGGAAGGCGGAAGTGGCGCTCGCAGTGATTGGAATTAATCCCGCTCGCTCTGTTCTGCGGCCGGCCGAGGAGCGGCGGCGGCGGCCGAGCTCTGCGCCAAGACCGGCGGCGCAGGGCAGCAGCTTTGGGGCGGCCAATTTTGCGGAATCAATTTCCAGTGCTGCGCTGGAGGCGCAAACAGTGGGACAGGAAGAGGGGAGTTGCGAGACAGAGAGAGACAGCGAGACAGCGAGAGTGAGCGCAGAGGACGGCTGATCCGCTTTCCATTGCGGCCGCCACTTGCCCATTGTTTTCGGCCGAATGCGAGCGGCGGATGCGATGTGTGCGTGTCCCTCCCCGCGCTGGCCGGCTAATGCATTCGGGCTGCCACTGCGGACAGGCGCCAAGACGAGCGCCAGTGTCAAATTGGGCCGCCGCCTCCTCCAGCGCCGCTCATTGCGAGTCGCCGCACGGCTTCCGCCTGGAGTTCTGCGCCGATTTCCGCTCATCGGCGGGTTTGTTATGAATAATTGCTCGCCGCTGAGAGACGGAGCGCGCAGGTGGCGACTTGAGGCGGCCCGCTCGAGATGCGCGCACGGATAATCTTGGCGGCGGCGGCGGCGGCGGCCGGCCTGGTGCGCTCGGCCGCCCATAGCGCACGATCATGATTAATGGTCGCCAGCGCTGCCTCGCCTGGCCCATTTTTCTCAACTCGCCCGCGCAATCTGGCCCGAATCCGCGCGCCCCTCTCGCGGGCCAGGTAATTGTTTCCTCCCGGCGCGGCCCACTTCCGCCCAGACCATTAGCGCGCGGTTAATCTTTTTCAATTTAAACCACTTTGGCGCAAGCCGCGATTCAGGCGGCTGGCTCGCGCTCCACCTGGCTGCGCGCGCAGGCTCGGCCGTCGGCGGCCGCCAAGCTAGCAGCGCCGCCGCCGCCGCCACTGTGCGGCTCTTATCTCGCGCAAACTCCCCAAATTGGGCGCCCACAAGCGAGCCCATCGGCCGGCCACATAACTCATCCTTACGATCTTCCCGCACTCAGGGCCGCCCCAGCTCGCCATTGATCCCCGAGCGGCCCACTCCAGTCGCAAGCAAGTGGCCGCAAAAAGTCAACAGCCCAATTGGAGATTGCGTAATGGTGTTCCGGCTCAAATTAAAGAGGCCACAAGGCGCGTTTGCGCCGAACAGAGCGGCCGGCCAGCAAGCCGAGGCCCATGGGAAACTTATTCATCTTAGAATGTTAGTGTGCGATATTGTTATCGGTGACATAATTTGATCCATCCATCATCTGGCTGCCGGCCGAGCGGGAGGCGGCGGCGGCGGCACCTCCATGGCGGCCGCCGCAACCGCTCGGCCAACTCCTCCCTCCACCGCCGGTAATCTTACACCAAACTGCGCTTGTTTGCCCTTCCTCTCTCTCTCTCGCTCGCTCGCCATCCCGCCGGCCGAGCAGCCAGCCAGACTCGGCGACAAGATTTTGTCGGCCTTTTAATCGGGGCGCTACGAGCGATCGATCAATATTCGGCCCAAAGCGAGAGGCTTACAATTATGGCTAAACTATCCAGCTGAACTCTTTGGGCTCAAGTCGAGTGGTTGGCTGGCCGTTTTCTCGCGACGCTCGTGCTCGCGCCCAGTTTGCGCTGGCGGGCGCCAGGTGGCGCGCGAGTGCCGCCGAACGAGCACAGCAGACGCCTGCGCGCAAAGGGAGAGTGAGCGGGCGGCCTTGTGCGCAGCCGCGCGGCCGCACAAACTGACCCAGCCAACTTGTGTCCATGGTGTCCACTTTAGCCGCCGCACTAACCAACTGGAAGCCGCCAAGTGAGTTTCGTCCGTCTCAAGGTGAAGCCGCAAGCAGCAAGATTCAAGAATCAGCACCAAGATGCCACCGATTTGTGGGCGAATCTAATCAAGCAAATGAGCACCAATGTGAGACTGAAGCTTGAGGGCGAGAGGAAAGGTGTCAAGATGGAGAGAGGCTATTGCGAGACGCACAGGAGGAGGCGAAAGCAGAGCCGCCTCAGCTGCAAAACTAGTGGAGTTTGGGCAGCAACAGTGGGGCTGGCGGCAATCCTGTTGACACTTGCGCTAGTCGGCGCCGCGGCCGCCAGCCAGCCACCTGAGCTGGAGCCTCAAGCCGCAAACTCGAGCGCCAGACTGTCGGCCGTCCTCGTGAGCGAGAGCCAGCAGCAGCAGCAGCAACAGCAAACGGCAGTGCATTATTTGGGCGGCGCGCGACAAGTGCTCGCCTCCTTCTCGGTTCGAAGCCAGACGGCGAACATAACGCACGTCACCTATGACCCTGTGCACGACACAGTCTACGTGGGCGCGACGAATGCCATCTACCAGCTGAACGGCTCCGACCTGAGCGAGCAGTTCGAGCAGCAGACGGGTCCAGTCTACGACAACCCGGCCTGCGGAATCACCGAGTGTCACGGCTACGAGGACTTCATGAAGCCGACGCAAAACGTGAACAAAATCCTAGTCATCGACTACCAGCACCAAAAGCTGCTCAGCTGCGGCAGCACCAAGCAGGGCGCCTGCAGGCGCTACCAGCTGAACAACATCTCTCAGAAGGAGGATCTCATCTCGATGGCGGTGGCGGCGAACGACGACAACTCCTCCACGTACGCGTTCATTGCGCCCGCCAGGTACACCTACAACCCGTCCACTCAGGGCGCCCAAGCTAACGACTCGCAACAGTTGCAGGAGCAGCGGGGTCAGCCGCAGCCGCAGGCGCAGCAGCAGCAGCAGCAACAACAGCAGGTCCTCTATGTGGCCGCCACCTACACCAAGGTGGGCCAGTCGCGCGACCTCCTGGTGCCCGCAATCGGCACGCGAATTTTGGAGGAGGGGCCGAACCTGCTGAAACTGTACGAGAACTCCTTCCTCGACAGCGCCAGGATCGACATCAACAGTCACCTGCGCGACTACTTCCTCGTCAGCTACCAGTACGGATTTGCGAGCTCCAATTACGTTTACTTCGTGACAGTCCAGAAGAAGGCGACCTCGCGCGACTACGAGGAGCTCGGCTACCACACGCGGCTCGCCCGAATCTGCATCACAGACTCCTCCTACAACTCCTACACGGAGGTCGACCTGAAGTGCGTGGCCAACAGGCGGCGGCCGCGCACTTCAGGCCAGGAGCAAGGGCCGAGCGAGTACCCGCTTCTGCAGGATGCAATCCTCGTTGACGCCGGCTCCCAGCTCCTCCAGTCGCTCGCCCAAAACGACCAGTCTGCGCCACTCTCGGCCGACCTCTTCTTCAACAACCCCAGCGCCGGCTCCTCGTCGGCCGACGACAGCAAGGTGCTGCTGGCGGTCTTCTCGTCGGCCAAAGACCACACTCAGCACGCCGGCGACCACTCGGCCCTGTGCGCCTTCTCGCTGGGCCAAATCGAGGACAAGTTCAACGACAACATCCACAACTGCTACACGGGCAAGATGCAGTCGCGCAACATGGAGTACATTGCGGGCAACGTGCAGGAGTGCCCGAGGAGCGGGCAGGGCGGCAACGTGGTCAACTTTTGCCACGAGACGCTCAAGATCAACGGCACGCTGCCAATCGTCAGCGAAGCCTCCATCCAGTTCCTCAACACAACCCTAACCGCAATAACGGCGACCTCGCACGTAAACTCAAACTCGAGAAACATCTACAGCGACCAATTAGCCAGCAATCCGCCGAACCAGCAAGCAAGGGCGCCGGCAACGGTGGCGCCCCAAGCAAGCTCGAACGCGAACGCAGACGGCAAGCAGCAGCACACAGTTGTGTTTATGGGCACTTCAAGCGGCCACATAAAGAAGGTAAGTGTCGCCCCTCATGCGGCCACCAACGCCAATGGCCGCCGACCGCAACCGACTCCGCCTCCTTGGGCCGAGACTGGGCCAAGCCGGGCGGCCGCATCCAAGCCGCTCGCTCCGTCTCCAGTCCGTCCAGTCCAGTCCAGTCCAGTTGGGTTCGGCCGAGTTCAGCCTGCTTGTGCTCATGACAATGGAGTCGAACGGGCGCCGAGTTGAGCCAAGCCGGCGGCGGGTCGAGCCGAATTGATTCAAGCCCCGCTGACCCGCAATATAAATAGCCGCTCCTGCTTAGCTCGCGCTGGCCCAGAGAGGAGGAGAGGTGAGCGCCGTTAGAGCGCCGGGGGGTCGGCATGGCTGCGGCTAAATATCAAGCTCCTCTCCACGCCACTCAAATCAATGCGCTCGCCGGCGCCCGTAGCCGAGTGCATAAATCTCGCCAATCCTGTTGAGAGAGCTTCTCGCTGCCTCTGCCTCTGCTCCTCTCTCTCTCTCGACGTTGGCCGGAAACGCGGCTCACATACTAAAGGAGCCGGCCCATATTGAGAGCATGTAAATTCGCTTACTGGGCGCATTTAATCAAGCGGCCGGAGCTCCAGTTGGCGTGTTTGCTGGCGCCATAACTCACTCGCCGTTTGCGCGCACAAAGCTCGCCGGCCAAATGAGTGTGGACAACAACATTGGTGTTGCAACTGATACAGCCTAACCGGCGCCGCAACCTGAGCCGCGCCAAGGATGCGGCCGCGCTCGCTCGAACTGGCCCACCTGTTATGCAATCAGCCAGATGCGTCCGCGGCCATTTAGCCGCCACTTCATAGGAGCCAGTTAGCGGCTGGATGATAAATTAGTGGCTCCGTTGGTGTTCCCTGTCGTCGCTTCCAATTGCCACCGGAGGCAAGCTCGGCGGCTTCGGAGGAGCCGAGAGTTCACTCGCAAGCTCGCCACTGCCGCTCTGCCGCTGCCGCACACAATCCGGCCCAGTGTCAAGCGCCAATTCTCTCGCTCCTGATCTCCGCGCTCGGCCAAACTTATCAGCAAGCCTCTCAAAAAAGTCAGCGCCTTCCTTGGCCGCCAACGAGCCTCCACCTGAGCTCGGTTTGCCTCCAGTTCGAGTGTTGCAGCCGCGCTTGGAGGGCGAGTTATGAATGGCCGGCGACACTCGGACTCGTCTCCGAGTGTTTTGGCGGCCAGTCCAGCCCTGGACGAGCAATCGGCGGCCTCCAACGCAGGCGGCTCCCTGTACAGGCGCAGCAGTGGAGCGCCATTGTGGCCGACCTGATCAATGCGCGATAAGCCCAATCCGAGCGCACACAACTGCAGCACTCACTGCCAAGGCCTCCCATTGGCTCCCATTGAAGGAGGAAGTTCAGGCGGCCGCGCTGATATTGTTGCCGAGCTTCGAGGAGGAAGCTCAAGTTGCTCGCAAAACACTGAAAGCGTCGCCAACATTTCCTCACTTCGCGCAAAGAAGGTCGAGGTAATTAATTGGCTAATTAGGAGCTCGGTTGGCTTGATTTCGAGTTCGAGTTCAAGTTTGAGCTTGAATTTGGGTTCGGGTTTGAGTCTGTGCTGGTGTTGGTTTGTGTTTTCCCTTCTCCTTCTGCTCTGCCCGCTTGCTGTCATGTAAGCGCCGCTCGGCCTGGCCGCCGAGCCACTGGCGCCGCCCTCCAGTGGCCGGCGCAGAGGCAGCCCCGCCCGCTCGCAGGCTCAGCTTTCACATTCGGGCGCTCAATCAATCTTCTCCATATCGACAGTTGCGACTTCCAAAATGTGTTAATGAAGTTGTATAATTGACTTTTGCCTTGCAAATTCCTGTCCGGCGGCCAGTTTGGGCCACTTGGCTTCCCCAAAGGCGGGCGGATGCGCGCCTCAAGTGAGCCTGGCCCTCGAGGGAGAGAGCGGCCGGCCGGCGAGATTAGATCTGCGCGCGCCACTCTCGGCCGGCGCAACGGCCAAATCTGCGCCCCCATCTCCGCTCCTTGCGGCGACACTTTGTTGGCCGCCAAGCGGCGCCCAGGCCCACCAGTGCAGCCCAGACTCCGCTCGAAGTGGCCCTGAAATGCGAGACCACCTGCGCCAGTCGCGCATGATTAATTGGAACGCAAACCGATGTGGCCAGCTCAAAAACTCGGCCCCTCGATCATCGATCATGGTCGGCGCAGAGCTGAGACTTGCCAGTGCGCTCGTTGGAGGCGAAAGGAACACATTCAATTTGGGCTCAGCTGGATGCGACATCTGAGTTGGTGTTGGCGCTGTTTGTTGCGGCGGTGTGAACTCGCGCGCCCATTGTTGGCGCGACGGGCGTTTAAAATTCATGCCAACGTATGCTAATTCTCGCTCGCGGCCACCACTTCCGTCGCCAAACCGACGGCGCCCAATCCCTTTGCTCCTGGCCGCCCGCCTCGAGTCGAGCGTTGCGCAACACACGAAGCGCTCGGCCGCAGAACGCAAAACGCCAGACGCCAGACGCAGAGGGAAAACCCGAAAATGGAATGGAAATCTATTTGAAAGCGTCGGCGGCCGCTGATAGGAGCGGCAAGTGAACTGGCGCCACTTTTTGAAAACTTTGTCAAAAACGCGCGCTCTGGGTTGCGTGCAAATGGGCCAACGTGGCGCCGCTCAGCCCTCGTTGCAAATTGGAGCAGACAGCGGCCAGCGCGGCGACGCCTCTCCTGTCTGGCGCTGGCGCTGCCGCTGCGGCTGCCTCCGCTGTTGTTGTTGGCAGCGGCGGAATCAATTATTATGCAACCAGCGTAGCTCTGGCCGTTTGTCGCGCCAACATGAGTCGCGTCCGCCGAGAGCGCGCGAGTTTGCTGAGAAGAAGTCTTGCTGTCAATTAGCGCGGCCAGTTGCGCAACCCGGAGCGGCGCAATCTGGCCGCTTTGGTTGCGCGCAGCCGAGTGCAACCCAAGTGGCGCAGGCCGCTTCTCTCGCCGGCCGAATGGGCGCAAACGCGGCCAAAATGCATTAAAAAATGGGCGCCCGTTTCGGTTTTGGCTGGCTGCGGCCGCCGAATGGCCCCAACTCTTCCCTTGGCGGCCGCGCGATTCAGCTCGCGATCGATGGCGACAAAGTGCATGGGCCGGCCCTCCATGAATCAATGGGCGAGCTCTTTGTTTCTCACAAACACGATGACAAGCCCGTAATGAAGCCGCCGCCGCCAACAGACCCAATCATCGCCCGGCCAGCCCAAAACAAGCGACCCTCTCAAAGGCGGGCAGCATAATTAAACTCGGCCGCCAATTTGCTCGCCGCCCTCAAGTCGAGGCTGCTTATAATCCGAGCGGCGGCCACATTGTGTTCGCGATGACTCATTTGGGGCGCCCGTTGGCCCCTCCAAGCTCAAATCACGCGATCGCCGCTGCAAGGATTGCTCGGCCCTCGTGGGGCGCGCAACTGAGAGCGAGCGGCGGCGGCTCACCTGGCGGCCGCCCGTAAGCCGAGCCGCATCCACTCTGGGCCGTCGGGGCCAAACAGGCGGCCGACATGTGTTTGCGCTCCAGTTTCGCGCGCTTAAGTGAGGGTGTCGCTGTCGATCAGTTTGAGCGGCGCCCCCATCGCGCGTTTGTCGCTGTCAGAGGAGGCGCCTGAGCGGACCGGGCTGGCTGGAGCCATTTTATTAGCATTATCCAGTCGGGCGGGCAGAAACAATGGCGCTCGTACGTGCGAGGAGGCGGCCGCTAGCGAGGCGGCCGCCGCCAGAGCGGAACTGAGCCGGCCCAGCTCGAGCCCTTTGGCGCCGCGACAACTCGAGGTCAGCGAGCTCGGCCCGAACGGACGAGCATCCGCCAGCAGAGGGCCGCTCGCTGCCAGAGCGGCGGGCGTGACCGACAGAGGAGCACGTCGCCACTCCTTTTTGGGCCTTTTATTTCCGGCCGGAAGTGGGCTGAGCTGCGCGCAAACTAATGCCTCTCATCTTTCAAGCGAGCAAAGCTTGCGAGGGGGGAGGAGGAAGAGGAGGAGACAGAGCAAAGCGAAAGCGACTTTGTGACGATGATCGATCGGGCTCTTGGCGCAACTTTAAATTGAATCTGGCGCTCGCAGGGACTTTGGCCAAAGAGGATCTGGCCAAAGTGGCCGCTTGGCAGCCCCGACTGCGACTCTGCGCCGGCCTTGCGGCTCTCTAGGCTGCGCGTTGGGCCGGATCGGCCGGAGTGGCCAGGAACAAAGGGCTCCTCCTTGTGTGGCCGGCCTGGCTGCCTCCTCCTCCGCTCGCCCAATTGCAGCTTCCGAGGCGGCCTCGTTGCGCCACAAACGTCTCAATGAGCCGCCCAATTGGCACCGCGGCCAAGTGGCGGCCGGCGACAAACGAGCTCCTTTCAACTGGAGCGAGCAGGCTGCTCGCATCCAGGGCGCCACTCTAATCCGGCCAAAGCTTGGCCGCCCAATCAGGCGCTCGCGACCAGCTCGAGTCAAGCTCGACTCTGGCGCGAAGGGGCGAGCGCGAGCCACTTGCGTCCGTGTCGCTTGAGGTTTAATTGGGCGCCAATTCATTGACTCCCAGCTCGGCCACTTGCTCCAAGCGGTGCGCGTGACCCAGTTGCTGACCCTCCGCTTCCGGCGGCCGGGCGCCAAGGCAATGATTGCGCAACTCGCCATCCGTCTCCTCGCGCCGCCGCCGAGTGTCGCGCTTCGGCCGCTGGATGGCTTTCAGCGCGGGCAGCCCGCAGCCAGATATGCGAGCCAGCCCGCAAACTGGCCGCACTGATGCGATTCTTGCATGCGCACTGAGCGCGCCTCCCGCAGCCGAAACTTGTTAACCTGGCCGAGGAGCGCAAACAAGCCCGGCGGCTGCCTGTTTGCCCGCCTCGTTGCCTCAGCCAACCGAGCGCCGGCCAGCTGAGCTCTTTGGTGGACAATTATTTTTCCATTCGGCACAAACAATCAACCTGCAGCGGCGGCTTAAGCAAAGTTGAGCTGGGCGACACTCAACCTTTTCTCATACTTCTGCCCCCGACGAAACGAGCGCTCGCGCTCAATTGGCCCTCGCAGACTATTTAGTAAAACTGAGAGACTTTTGCTCGCCCAACTTTTGGGCGCCGAAATCCACTCTGCGCGGCCATTTTGTGGTCAACGACCTTCAGCGGCGGCGGCGGCGGCGGCGGCTCCAAGTGGCCGCCTGCGCCGCTCGCTCGCTCGGCGAAGCATGAGAATTCGGACGGGCCGGCGAGATGGAGCGAAAGATGACAGGTTGTCGCCGCTAAGCCAGGCAATTGTTGGCCAGACGAGCGGGCGGCTTGGCGCGAGCTTTGATCGCATCATGACGCCGCAAAACTCGGCCCGCAACTTCCTCCTCGGCTGGCAGCGGCGCGCACAGCACAAAGCCCGATTGTGGCCGCCCTGACACGGAGGCGCCCGTCGCGGGCGGAGCCGTTTGGTGGGCGCCCTTTGTTGGCCGGTCGCTATCTCGGCGCCGCTAGCTCGCCGGCTTGATGCGGCGGCCTGGCGAGCGCGCGCGCGCATGATCGATTAGGCCGCCCGGCTGGCCCTCGACGAGCTCACCTTTGCTCGCGCGGGCCGTTTATCTCGGCGCGCAATCCGCAGCGCTGGGCCGGCGCGCCACTCGGCCGCCCTTGGAGGCGCGCGGCCCAGTTGACCCGCCAGCAAGCCGGCCAGGGCCAAAACTCCTCCCACTGCGCCATCATTAGGCTGCCAGTGCAAAGTCAGCCGGGCCGCCGGGAGGCCAAGATTGATGCACTTGCGCTGGCCGGCGGCCTCGGCGCGCAAAGCCGGACGAGCGGGCCCGGCGGAATTTGCATGGCTCAGCCAAAAGTCGGCCCCTCCTCGCCGGCGCAAACACGATCATTTTTTCAACAAACTATTGTCCCTCCGCCCGTGTTTGTCTTGGCCGAGAGCAAGCTTGCGTCTTGTCGAGCTCGCCCGCTAAGCCGCCAAAGCCTGCCGCCGGCCAAACAGAGCGCGAGCGCGAGCGCAAGTGTCCACGTTGGCAAATTCAAATAAGAGCCGCGCTTCCAGGATTGCGAAGGGCCGCCCATTGTGCTCGAGCTGGCCGGCCGGACACTCGGACGCGTCGGCCGGTTTGTGTGCGCGCGCGACGGCGGCGGCTGGTAATCACATTAGCGCCATTATCTGTATCTCGGCCGCCCGCTCAGAGGCGTCCGCGCGGCCAACTCGGCCGCTCTTGGGCCCACTAATGAGTTGCGGGCCGAGCTCGAGTTGCAACAACAAAACGCTCGTCCGCCAAACTGCGCCGCCAGCCGGCCATCACGCCAATCAAAGTGTCGCGACTCGCCGAGAGACAATTGGGCGGCCGACTTGAGCCGCTCGAGGATGTCTCATTAGTTCGCGTCCGGCGCTGCGAAGGGGTTTGGCCGGCGCCCCCTCCCGGAAGGCGGCCAACCTGCCAGCCGCCGCCGCCGCCGC
>Ga0268249_1000109_pt1 | contig 55382 bp, 28 predicted proteins | sample AgamicAtPe_FD_200257 | JGI IMG/M metagenome (GOLD analysis project Ga0268249, IMG submission 200257) | Agave microbial communities from Guanajuato, Mexico - At.P.e (v2) (version 3) | ecosystem: Host-associated > Plants > Phyllosphere > Phylloplane/Leaf | place: Guanajuato, Mexico | collected... | reverse complement strand
TAATCGAAGAACATTAAGTCTTTCCAGCCCCTGGAGAGTAAAACGTTTCAGACTAGCGGCTCGACAAATTACCCGACTGCTTCTCGAACGACAACACTAGCCAGCTCGACCAGAGGCGACCACTAGTTCCATCAGACGAGTGGTTTGTCACGTATCATAGTGATTACTGAAGTCGTTCCGGATCCATGGATCCACGATGGGTTCTAATTTAAGTTTTCGAATGAAGTCCATCGGCGCGGGCGTGAATTTGCCCATCTAATTGAGACAACTGTGGGTCCCCAGTGTTTCATATCGCACGCACTATCTCCCGAAAACGGACTTGGCAGTAGCTCGCTAGCGACCCACCGGGGAAACTAAGTGGACTGAAGTGCTCGCAACTTCTCGACAAAACGGAAGCTTGGCGAGAAACTGAACGAAGTTGCCGGCTAGGAAAGCATCGGACGGGTTGCGTTAGTTTCGGGCGCGATAAGACAGTGCCTGGCTCAGCGTGGCGACACTTCGGCCCCTTCCAGTGAATGTTGGAGACATCAAAGTCCAGTTGAGTGAGGGCTCAGCCAGAGTCACCATGCTCGTTTCACCGGCTCAATCCACTACTATCACTCAGCGCATTGCGGAAGTTGCATAACAGCGAAGCTTGTTTCGCTGGTGAGGCTCAAGAGCAGCGCGTGATGGGCGCCCGGATCTATGGCTCGAAGATTGCCGAGCTAACAAACCAGCATTTTTCGCTTAGCCTTCAAGCTAGTCCGACGCAACACTATCACCCTCTGCTCTTCAACAATCTGGGCCAATTTTCGCCAAGCAAGTGAGGCAAAGCGGACGACATCGGCTGGCTAGAAGGGGTGCTCGATGTGCGCCGTCCTATCATTCTTGAACGCTCAAAAGTGCAATAGTTTGCTTTTGACGGAGATTGCGAGAGCGAAAACCAATTGCAGCCGCTTGCAAATCAGCCCTTATAATCGAGGCCCAGAACGGAGAAGCGCCAGTTGTTGCCCAGGTGATGTATCAAGTGCTCTCTTTCAGGATTGGGCTCGTCCTTTTGGAACAAGTGCTCGCCTCCTCGGTAGATTTCTCGAGTTAATTGCCATTCAGTTCACAAGTAGGAGCACAAACAACAAAGTGTGTAAACATTTGAAAATAAGGGAGACAATCGTGGGAATATTTAGTTTGTAAAATAATTCTGCCGAAGACTATTCGAGCCAGGATGAGCCAACGAGCGCCTGTTCCCTAAAACATCACATTGTAATGGATTTCTCTACAGTCCAACACACAAACAAGCGCCTCACCGGATGTGCACTCTCTTGTTAACGGGCAAGATTTGCAACCAGCTAAGCCTTCTCTCGTCACTTTGCTCGCCATCCATCTGGCCGAAAGAGATACTCGTCCGTTGAGCTTGCCGATGCACGAGATTCTGCTTGGGCGGATCCTCGATTGGTCTCGTGATTAGAATGCTAAAACAAGAGTCTGCTCGAGCGGGGCGACATCGGTGCGAGCTTACTAACAAAAATCATCCCTACCAATCCAACTATGGGATGGGATGGGATGGGATCGCATTCTACTGGGCTGCTCCACTTTGGGCTAGGAAAAAGTTTCGATAAAAGCCAAGTGCCAATTGTGGAACCCAATCAGTTGGCACTGGAGGGTCCAGCTTTGGTCTAGTTGAACCATTGACTTGTCCACTGGACAGGGCTTTGGTGCAGCAAATAGCGTTTTGCCTCCACGTTGAGATTCGTAGCGACAACACTTTTCTGCTCGCAACAACCGGCCGCGCTAATAGATGATTTATGGTTTGGTTTGTGGGCGCAAGTAGCCAACGGAGGCCCACTGTTCCTCTTGGCCATCATAGTCGCTTGGCCACAGACGCCATTGTGTCGCCTTTGTGGGCTGGATAGAGGGAGCCGCCTCTGGATCCATTGTTTTCTCGCACAAATACGAGTTCGGGAGGCAAAATCGGCCACGTTTATTGTTTCGCGCTTAGACGAGGAGAATAGAGACCATTTAATGGAGGCTCCATTGCTGAATGGCGTAGTGCAAATTGGCCGATCTGGTTGCCTTTTGTCGTCGGCATCTATCACCAGCTAGCCGAGTTATCTGGCGCCGGTCCATCTGGCTCCCAGGTGGCGCTTTCCTGTCCGGCTTGTCCCTCTAAGGTTGGCGCCAATTTCGGCAGGCAAGCCTAGTTTTCGTCCCCCGATTGAACTGAGGGCGCTTTCTTCTGAGCGTGCTCGATCACGTTGCTGTTTCAATCGGCTTGAGAGTCTGCAAGTTGGACAAGAGTTGCGCGCACTGATCTATAAGAATAAAGGTGTTTGGATTTGGTACCTCCCACCCGGGCCAACCAGTCGCCCCGGTTGGCTCGTTTTAGGCTCAATGCACTAGGGATTTGCTCAGGAGGTTTCGCAGCGCGCGTCTTGTTCTTGTCGTCCGCTAGGATGGGAGAGCATCGGCATTGGTGTGGCCATCGTTGTCCGTGTCACCCTCTTGCCGGCATTTCGACTGACGCGCCTCGTGGAGCCGAGACCCATTTAGGCACAACAAACGCGCTCCAGTGAGGGACGAGGGCACTTTGGGTGGCCAATTAGCTCGCCGTCTGCTGCTGCTGCTGCTGCTGCCCGTCCAGCTAGGGGGAGGCGGAGACGACAGCATCAACACGAGCCCGCAAACCTGTTCCGCGCCAGCGCATGACCAAGCGAGGAGAGGGCCGATGATTTATTGGGCGAGAATTTGGTGTAAATTGCCGGCCCACCCGCTGGGATATGGGAGCTAACTCGCACTGATCGGGTTGAGTGCAGCTGGCGGCGATGGTAGCGCGCCCGCCTATAGGCTGGCCCAATGGCGTTTGACGAGAGAGGTAATGCTATCGTGTGTGTTTTCTGTCCGCGAGCTGCTCGAGCCACGCCCCTGACCTATCCAAGGGTCGCTCCATCTGACAAAGTTTGTCGGCTCAGTTTGCTCGCTTCTGGGGGCCGAGTTGTGGGCGGGCAGTGTCTTGTTTTTGGAGCAGGCAGAAATTGTGTTCAACTCCACTTTTCCATTTGCCCGGCGCGTTCCTCTTAGAGATGGCGCCGCAAGTGCTTCAATTAATCTACAATTCAGCTAACCAGTCTTGAATAAACGAGCGGCCAGCCAATGAAGCTTCCGTTGGCTTGAATAACATTATTCAGAGCGTTAGTTTGCCGGACGAAAGGCTGGTTGTCGCGCCCAGGCGCTCAGCTGGAATCGATTGTGTGATATGGATATAACCCGCTGGCATGCTTAACACTCCACACTCGCGCCCTGAGAGCTCTCAGCTGGCGAGGCTGCTCGTGCTAGAGGCTCTCGCTTAGCTGATTGGTGCCCATCTAAGCCAGCTTATCCGCGACACACTCGGTTGTTAGCAGGCGATGGCGCCAACTAACGCGCGCACGCCTATCCAATCCCATCCAATCTGGCCAAACCTGCACCTCAAAGGCAAAGCCAAGAAGCCGAAACACGCGCAGAGCAAAGCAGCGAAATCTGCCCGAAAAGCCGAGCTCAACGGTTTGGGCCTCGAATTTGCACTCGCCGGCTTGAAATTAGAAAAGCCTGACTTTGATGAATGATGGGAGGGGAATTTTTGCCTCCAACTAGCCCAACAGCAAACTTTTGTCGCCCTAATTTTGGTCCACAAAATAGGGACCCGCTCACAAGAATTAGATCCATCTTGCCAGTCGCCGTTTGTGCCTCTTGTTGTCAAGGTCACATCTTGTCTTCACACCACAACATCCGGCCTCTCTGTGCCCCCGAGCCTCCAGTTCTGGGCGCCTCCGCTTGACTGGCACTCGAGCCAAGCAAAGCCCGTTTCTGTGGTCAACATAAGGCTGAAACATCCTAAATGGCCGGCATTGTGTTGCTCTCCATCGGGATCGACCTCTGCGGGCACCTCTGCGCTCGGTTGGCCAGCAGCTGGCTCTCACCTGCGTTGGTTGGGGACCATTTGGGATATCTCGCTCGTGAGCGCCGATGGCGAAAATAAGAATTGCGTGCCAGGAAAACTCTAGCTCCCTCCACTGGCTGTTGTCTTGCTCGTTTTGTTCCAAGAAATCGCGCGTAAATCAATCAGGCGCTATGCCGACTTGCATACAAAAGATGAGTGCACATGGGAATCACATTTGCCAGGAGCAAGAATGAATGTAATTGATTTAACTCCATTAGAGTCCAATATTTCCAGCACACAGGTGCAGACCGCTTGAGCTTACGCATATTGATTAAGCCTTTGCTGGCTGGAGGCGGCCAGAATTCCGGCTGCCAGAGGTTGGGCGCGAGCCAGCAAAGTGCTGGGCCGAGAGTCGGTTAGAGCCAACTCTTGGGTCGCCCGAAAGGCCTTGGCTGGGCATTGATTTATCGTTAGGCGGGCGCATCTCTGTTGACGCACCTCTAGCGCGAACAAGCGTTGCCAATGGTTAAGAGGTCTCGGCGCCAATTCCCCTGCCGTTTGGATAGAGAGTTCAGCGCTCATTGGATTGCTTGGCCCCTCGCGTCCCGGGATCATTTCACTTCCAGGCTCCAGGTGCGACAAATCGTGTTAGCTTGGAGCTGCAACGAGTCCAGTTTGGCTGAGCTCACGCGCTGAAGACGTTTGGCTCCCGGGATGGAACCCACTTGTTCAAGCCCGAGAGCCAGCCCGCCAATGTACTAATCCGGGCTCCTCCAATCAGGATGGCTCGCACACCTGGCTGGCTCAAGTTCCTTTATCCTGGCTGCTTAGTTTACCTGTACACGATTGTTCAGTGCAGCCGCCGAGCGAGCGACTTGGAGCTGCGCTCGCGAGTCGGGGCTCGCTCGAGTCCGGAAGCTGGTGTCAGCGGTGGCTCTTGTTTGGACGGGCGAAATTTCTTAACCATCATCAAATCCGCTGGCCGGGCGGAAGGCGCGACGGGCGGAAGCGGGAACGGCGAGATTGGCCATCGGTCGAGAGTGACCGACTACTGGCGCTAGCTCCACGCAAGTGGCTGTTGCGAAATGCTTTGCCGAATGGCTGCAGCAGAAGCTGCAAAGGCAGATGGGCTGGCGAGTTCGAGGGGCCAGCTCGGCCGGATGCAGCTCCAACGAAAACGGGCTAGCTGGCTCATTGTTCCTACGGGGACGGTGGCGCCGCTTCAGTCAAGCGAGTCCCACAAAGGTTTGCCGGCCCAAAGTCCATCATATTTCATCGAGCATAAGCGCCGGCCAGTTTGCGCCCGAGCTTCATCGGGCGGCCGCAAACTCGCGCCAGCTGGAGCATGGCGGCCAGTGGCCGCAGCTCGCATGGCCAGCACTTGGAGTCAACAAATCGCCCCTTAAACGCTTAGTTTCGCTCCGACGTTTTCGGCCAGGTACGGTGGGGGCCGAGAGAGTTGGGCTGCAGGTGGTATCCTCACTTGGGGCCGGCTGGTTGAGGCTAACTCATTTTCAGCCGGAATTTGGCGCAATTTTGGCTTCGCCAGATTGACGCAACGCAAACAAGAGGGAGAGCGAGAGATAACAGGCGGCGCTCGGGCGGCTAGCTCGGACAGGTCGATCATGGCGGCTGATTGTTTTAGTTCGCTTGCCCGACCGCTAGACGGCAGTTTGGCGGGCGCAAACAAAACTCTCTCGCGCCAAGTGGTTTGGTGGCAATGGGTGCGCGGGCCGCGCTTGCGCACTGGAGGGTCGGTCCAATGGCGAAGTGCCGTGCCTAGGGGCGCGCGCGGCTCATCTCGCGCTTCACTCTGCTTGTGGGAGCGCTACGCTGCTCGTGTCCGCTCGCTCGCCCGCTCGCTCAGCCGGCCGCGCGCATAGCGGCGATCGCGCACCCACCGCGCGCCACCTAGCTCTCGTGCGAGCGGATCTGCTCAGACTTAGCTGGCTAACAAACGGCGTCCAGGCTGCAATGGATTGTTATTTAAGAGACCGGCGGCCTTATTCTGCCGCACTCTGGGCTCTTTGCAACCGGCAATGGAAAGAGTGTGTATAGTTTGGCGCCAGGAGCGGGTCCAAGTTTGCTAGCGTGGCAACAGCGAGCGCCAAATGGACGCTGGCGGCGCCACCATCAACAAACCGCTTCCAGCCAGTCGGCGGGTGGCGCGCGCACCCTAGATGGCCCCTCTATGCAAGCCATTGTTGCGGACGCCCAGCTTGGCTCGCTCGCCCGCCCGCTCGCTCGCTTGCCCCTCTCGTTGCGGGCCCGTCGCAGCTAAGCAGATAGATGGATCGAGCCAGCAAGCAAGAGTTGGAATGAGACGTTCGCGGAAGGCTGAACGAGAGTCGTCAAGCTAACGAGCAAAGCGCTGAGCACGAACGGAAGCGCGCGGCAAGGAGTTGGGGGCTAGAAAATTGAGAGCTTTTGGCGGAAGAGGAAATAGCGAGCTAGAGCGGGCGCGTTTTGTTGGAAGGCGGAAAAATTTTAGTTTGCAAGACAATGGTCGTGTTCTCCATTCCCAGCTAGCAATGCAAAGTTCAAAGAGATGGATATAATCACAAAATTGAAGTTATAATTTTCGTAAAGAGATGGGTGCTGGCTGCGGTGAGAGCTTGCTGGGAATTGGAACAGCGGCCAGGCAAATCCGAAACCCTAATAGTTGTTTGTCGGCCCATTTTGGGCTCGATAGTGATAGCGATCGCGTAAAGTTCTGGCGAGCGAATGGGCAGTCCAACGCTCGGTCAGCAATCGATGAGACACAAGAGGTGGCCGTCTCAGATTCAGGCTGCCAAGCTTGTCCATCTGAAACAAGAATCTTACCTCCAAATTACGAGGGCAACATAAATAGAGGCTTTTTATTTTTTAATTTCGTATTAGTTGAGATAAACAAAATGAGCTCTTTGATCAATTTTAGGCGTCGAAGACGGCAAAGATTGAACCTTAGATTTGTCATGCTCTTATTCCTCTTCATCAAGCTCCTGGAGGGACATCGCCAAGCTGGACTTGTCCATGCTCAACGGCAACCAGAAACCACCGGCCAAGAGCAACCAACGCCGCCTTCTTTTTACAATGAGCCCCAACCATTCGTCTACCTCTCGCTGCACGAAGCCGGCTCAGGATCTGGCCCAAATAACTTCAACCAAAACCAAGATCTCTCCTCCTCTTCGTCCTCGATCTCGCCGTCGCTTATCATGGCTAAGTGCTGGAACAACAACAATGACAACGACAACGATTGCAGACAACTTAATGTGATTTCAGCCAATGATCAACAAAGACAACACCAACCACTGAAACCAGAGGACGATGATAGTATCATAACGCCTGTGGTTATTTTCGAGTCCTCGTCAAGCCTAGAGGCTCACACGACTGGTTCCTCGCCGCCTGCCTTCCTAGCGCCGCCCTATTTCTCCTCAACAGAGAGGGTAGACTCAAACAATGTTGTGCTCGCAAGACACCGGACGCCGCCAACTGCAAACGATATCCACTCGGCCCCGCCGGCCGGCGCAACAATCCTGCCGGCAACAATCGGCATTCCAACTGTCCGACAGTCGCACTCGTCATGGGCTAACCCTCAAACAACTGCAAGTCCCGGCATTGAACAGTCGGCAACCAGGCCGAGCTTGAACAGCTTTGTTGCAACGCCGCAACCAAAGAAGCCACTAAAGACAACGACAATGGGCAGGAAATGCCGCGACGAAAACGATGAAGACTGTGATGAGCCGGAGGAAGAAGATTTGGAGTCGGGTAGAAAGGTTGGAGCTGAGAGTAAGCAAGCCACCTCCACTGGATCGGATAGAAATTCAGCACATGAGGAGGGAGATGAAAGTAGTGACGACATTAGTAGCACTGGCAATGCTGAACTGGGTTCAGGCGATCGACCGAGCGATGATAATGAAAATGACGGTGATGATGATGATTCCTACGACAACTTAGACGGTTCGAGTGGATCGGAGCCACCGCAAACAGATCAAACGACGCACTTGATCGAGGTAAACCAATCCTACAGGCCAACTCGCCCGTCGGCCGTAGACAATTTCAGTCAGCCTTACGCTGGAGACCAGCTGTCCACCACTCATGGCGCCCAAATCGAAGTGGTTGTCCATCCAACTCTGCCACCCACCTTTCCCATAACAACCCAACTAAGTTCGACAAAGCAAGCCAACAACCTGCACGACGAAACCTCGACAAGATTTGATGATTCAAATGATTCTAAAACAACCAGCGACACTTGGAAGAGCAACCCGGTGTTTCCCTCCAGTGAGTGGCCCGAATCAACATCATCGGAATCAACGAGACAACAAACCCCCTCTAGTGGGGGTCACTCAAGCTTTGAAGAGGCGACAACTGATCAAAATCAGAACCAACCGATGAGCTCGACAGAATTGGATCTGGCGACGTTCGTGCCAATACCAATGCCGCCCATTGAAACAAATAACGGTCGCCATTCATCGGACTTTCTCAAAAATAACGCCTCGAATTATGTCAACAACGAGAACGGTGAAAACAGAATAGCGGATAAGCACAAGTTTGACGCCAATCCAACAAATGTAGTGCCGCTCAAGTTCGAGAACCCGTGGAAGGCGCAACCTGTTCGGCCGGTCACCTATCCAACTCAGGCTGCACCTGAGGAGTGGCAGTCAAGTCAGCGTCCAAGGACACGACAGGATTCTAGAGCTGAGTCTGCTCTGTCTCGGACTCAATCGGACACCCTGCCTACTCTCATACTATATGCCTCTGTTGTGATCATCACTGTTACGTTTTTGATATTTGTTATTGTGGTGGTCGCGAATCGACGCAACACTGCTCGACAAAGGGCCCTGTTGCTGAAGTCGAACTTGTTCGGTGGGCCGGGACCGGACAAGATGGTTGCCAGTTTATCGCATGGAAGCCAGTTGATGGCCAACATGCAGCAACCTGGCCTACTCAGCACCTATGGACCAATGAAAGGGTCAAATATGGGCAAGATTACGACTAGCGTTGTTAAGGTGCCGAGTGACGGTGTTGTTGGAGGGGAGGACGAGGCGCACGTCCTTGAGAACGACCAATCGAGAGAGATGGCAGACGGCTCAATGGGTGAAAGTGTGAGACGCAATTGCGATCAAGGAACGTCCAGTTGGTCAACTGAGGAGCAAACAACCAGTAATGGATCCCAGAAGAACGATGGTCAGCAGCCCCATCAAGGCAACGATCAGCAGAGACTCCAATATCCGAATAGTCTATCTGATGGGCAACAAAATAGCAGCTCAATCAGCGACTCACACGGCTCTCCAACTGAGACGAATCCCGATTATCAGGCAAATCATTCGCCCAATTCGAGGTATACACAACAGCAGCAGCCATTGTCAGCTTACCATGGCCGAATGCCGCAACAACAACGTCCTCCAGATTTCGGGCCCCAATTGCCAGGATATTATGAGCAACAGCAGCCGACTGTGATCGAAAATAATGTCACCAAGTTCAACTCAAGTAGATCTGTTGAAAATTTACACCAGCACCCTTACGCTATCACTCAACAGCCACCAAATCTCGACTTTGTGCCGAGACAACAACAACAAATGATCAACCAAGCAGTCCACAAGCCACCGCTGGCCAACTGTCCACCTACCCAACGCGCGTATTTGCTCAATGATGGACCGGCCAATCTTGGCACGAGCGATGGTTACGCTGGAGTCAACGGCGTGAATCATAGGTACGGACTTGGACTACGATCAGACAGCATTGATTTTCAAACAAGTAGACCAATGAGTCCGGGAAGGCTCAACATGAGTCCCTCAGCGACAATAGGCCGCCGATATCATCCGGCCATGGCCCTGAATCGTGGCATCTACTCAGAGGACTCATCATCATTGATGACAGCTAGCCCGTCGCTGGCACGAACTTCATCTAGTTCTAGCTTTGCCTTCAATAGCGGACAGCTTCCGCCAACGATCAGACCAAAGCCTCAAGTTGATGCGGCCGGGAGAAAGTTTAACGATTACACGCAAGCCGATCTAAATGGCACTGGACGACCACCTGTCTTTGGGCGCAAGGATCATAGCGAGGCTTGGTACGTTTGATGTTCTCAGACTAACTGGGAGCTGTTCAAGTGAGGATAAGATTATAATATTTGTAACTCAGACAAGAGAATAGAGGATGAATCTCTAGGGGAAAGTGTTTGTTGTGTACGCTTTGACTGCTGAAATCATTGGACCTTCGTAAAGCCTCAGTAAGGTGTGTGACATCATGGTGGCGTGATAACTCTTCTCTCGCTCGTTGGCCACCGTGGTTTAGTCGGATTTATCTTTGCGGACCAAGTCAATTTCAGCGCCACAAGTTGTAGACGGTTGAATGTCAGACTGACCAGCGATAACGAGAACACGATCGCGGGTATGGAGGATAAGGTTTTATTTAGGTTTCATTAACCACCTTTGAGCTCGCATGATTTTAATAGGCGAAAATATCTTCAACTGTTGGGGGTGGCAGTAAAGCAACGCTATCATATGAATCTGATTGGAATTTGTCGATTACTGATGTATGTCGGAAGGTTCGTGAAAATGCCCGCTCTTGCATTGCTCTGAGTGATTCAATACAAAACGGCAGTCTCTCGTCGACAACGAAAACCCTTCTATCGATTTCATGTGGTGTTGCGCCCTCAGGTAGAGTTCGCCTTCTAAGCTGATCGAGATTGGACTTGTCATAAGCGGATTTGAGTTCCGTAGAAATGTTCGCCCCGCTATCAAGTTGATGCGCGGCTAAGATCACAGCTCCCAAAGCGATATCGCTTGGATAATATTCTAAAAATGGCTTTTCGATTAATAGTGATAGATAGCAAAGATATTCGGCTAAATGATAGACCTTCTTTGAAAACTTGTTGAAAGCAAATATCTGGCGCAAGAAGAATGAGATTGTTGGCACAGATATTCTAAAGTTGAGCGTCTTGAGTATATCCTGTTCCATTTCGCGTATTCTTTTGCCCGAACATGAGTCGTCAGTGACCTCAACAAATGAACATAGTTCGGGCGGATGAATTTCTTCATATTTCGAGGCTATAAACATTGCCGCTACGCCCAGCAGTTGGAGGTCTTCGATTGAGGTCTTCACTTTGGAAAGGAATCTATCGATAATGCCGGTGCAAATAAATAGGGTTTCTGTCGAGAGATCATATTCTTCGGATACATCAACTAGCCAATTGATTAGTATGGCGCGTTCTTCTGATCTAATTTCGGTCTGGTAGTCCATGTAGTTGGGTAGCGGCCTTAGTTCTGGTTCCCTCTCCAATTGCATGAGATATGATTGGATGTCGTTGATGTAAACGGCGCTTTTAAATAGTTGCGACTCGTCATGCTGCTTGAAGGCTAGTTGTAGTTCCCCTCGCAGCTCTTCGTCGGCCTCAAAGTCGACATCGTCGATTTGATCCTCGTCCTCGACAATGAACTCATCATCGGCCTCCTCGTCGAACTCAAAGCTCCGATCATCATCGTACTCGCTGTCATGAAGTATCGAGGGCACAAAATCGGACCCAAGCGAGGCCATCGAAACGTCGTTCTCTTGGTCCTCTTGGTCGTTGACGCTCAGTGCCGAGGAGGAGGTTGTGACGGAGGATGAGGGTACCTCTTGGGCGGCCGCATGACTAATTGTTTGTCTCAGACCGAGAGGCTCCCTTTTGGAGGGTTTCTGGCAGGTTGGTTGGTTGATCGCCTTGAGCTCGTCAGCTTCGGCCACCTTTGGGCAATCGTCGCAGTATATTTTAAACTTTCCGGCCATCTTGAGATACATTAAAATAGGTGCTGCTTTTGAGCCAAGACCAGACTGGTGCGATTGTGGTGGGATGTTATAAAAGTGACAACAAAATTTCACGCGCGGACAATAAAATCCGTTGGACGTTGTGTTTCCCGTTTGTGCGCCCGTGCAAGCGTTGTTCGGTTTGAGTCTCTGGCTTGTATGTGAGAGGGATGGATGGAGGGGGGGTGGAAGAGTTTGCTCTCCCGGCGCAACTCTCATTGGACTGTTCGCGTTTGGGGCCGCCAGATGGCGGTCCTAGCGCCGAGAAATCGAGGCCCAACCGTTGATTGGTTCGTTGCGCCAGAGTTCAGGTGAGCCTCAGATTGGAACACGATGGGCCCGCAACACTTGGCGTCCGTGGGCTCGTCGCGGCCAATCGGCGGCCACTCGAGCCGAGTGGACACGGATGAGGCCGGCTCAGCGAGATTTGTGCGCACTTCTGGCCGGCGGATGGGTTGGCAAACGGGGGTTGGGGGGATTCACTGGGAGTCAGAGTTGGAAAAAAGATGAGGTTTGCTCGCATTTTGCGGCGCTCGTTTGTGTGCGTCCACTTCCGCCTGGAGCTCGCGCGGGCGGAAGTGGCGCGCGCGCCCGCCCGCTTCAAGGGGGACGATTAGCGGCGCTTTTGGTGGGCGCTCGGTGAGCGTAAACAAGCGCGAGCTGGAGTAACGGTGCTGGCAGGCGCGCGTGGGAGTTGCATTGGCCGTCGGCTTCGCTGGCCACCAGTTGAACCGGCCGAATCTCGGTGGGCGCGCACCAAAAAGCGCACTGCAAGCAAGCAAGCAAGCCGGCCGGCCGGCTGGCGGAAGCGAGTTTGGCGGAAATGTGATTAGAATTCATCATATTTCAATTGGCCATCGAGATTTGTGGCGCTCGCGCTGGTTAGGCTTGTTTTCAGCAAACATGTAAACATGATTAATCGATGTCATTCAGTTGGGCGCCGCTTGCGGCCTGCGAGTTTGCGGGCCGAGTTTGTGATTTGGGAGAGGGCCGCATCCATCCGGTTTGCGCGCACAGGCAAAAAAGGGCCGCTTGCTCGCTCGCTCGCAACTTCCGGCGCCGCAACGGGATCGCCGCCATTTGCATATAGGAGGCGCGCACGCAACTGGCCGGCGCTATAGGGGAGCGCAGGCACGCAAGTGGCCGCGCAACGCGTCGCCCCGCTCTGCTCTGCTCTGCTCGGCTTGCTGGCGGCCCAATAATCAATAAATTGATTAACTTTTGGCCCGAGCTGTCTGGCTTGAAAAACGAGCTGTTTGGCCGGAAAAGGGGCGCCAAGTTGGGCGCCCAGAAGCGAGAGGTGGGCGCCGAGCGGGCTAATTAATTATGTGGCGCAAAGCTCGCGCGATTGCCACGCGAGCTGGTGGCCGCCACTTCCGGCCGCCGCTATAGAGCCGCCAGCTTTCAATTAAAGGCGGCCGCCGACAGGGCGTCTCTGTCGCCTTTGTCGCCGCTGCTGCTGCTTCTGCCGCCGCCGCCGCCGCCGCCTCTGCCGCCGCTCGAGCTGGAGGGAGCGGAAATTGGAGCAGTCTTGTTCGCGCTCAGCTGCGAACGCGCTAATGCGAATCAAACAAACTCCGGCCCAAAAAGATGCGCCGCCAATATTTGCATCCTCCTCCCCCGCCTCAATCTTGCTCTTTCCTTGAAAACCAAGCCGAGCAGCAGCCCGCCGGCCTCACTGCACTCGGGCGCCTCCATGGCGGTCAGAGTTGCCGTTGCAGTTGCAGTTGCAGTTGCAGTTGCATTTGCGGCGGTGGCGGCGGCATCAATTCGGAGGGAGGAAATCTATCAATCAACTTGCTAACAAGCGGCCGCCGCTCGCTCAAATCCGCCCGCCGCCATCATTGGCCTCATCACTTCCATTGTCGCGCGACACGAGAAACGAGCGGAGCGCGTGCTTGACCGGAAGTCGCCCATTACACCGCTAGGCCGGCTGGCCTTGTTGCGCCGCTCTCTCTCTCTCTCCGTCTGCCTGCAGCGTTGCGTCTGCGGGCTGCGCCCATTGAGGTTGAGGCAGCGGCGGCCGCGGCAGCAGTCGCCGCCCGGTTCGCGTGGGCGGCTCAGGCGCCACTGCTACTTGTTAGACTTCCTGCGCGCGCCATTTCCGCTCTCTTTTCCTCCAAAGCTGGGCCGCAAAATTGATGACTCGTCTTGTTCGCTCGCTCCCGTTTTCATTTTCATATTTCCATTTGCGCCAGTAACGGACTTTTGCGCCACAGCTAATGGAGTTTATTGAAAAGGAGAAAAACAACGGTTTGCCCGCAAGGAGTCCGCAGCTGTCGTTTCCGTCGCCACCAACCTGGCCTGTGCAAACACTCGCCGGCTTGCAAATTGATTTGCAACCGCCTATAGGCTGCGGCCGCTCCGAAGGCGAGCAACAAACTCGGGCGCCTCTTGCAGGGCCGAGCTCGAGTCCGGCCAGAGCAAAACGGGCTGGGCGAGATAATTTATCGTCATCGGGCTCCAGTTCTCACACTGTCTGCAACCCTCGAGTTAGTCCAGTGGCATGTGCGACCTCAAGCTCGAGTGCGGCAACAAGTCGCCTTTGGCCGTCGAGGGACCAGCTTGTGTGCTTGCGAGGCGGCGAAAATTAGCTGCGAATTTGCACCTGTGCGGCTTTGGATGATAATTTGGCGCAGTCGTGGCCAGCCGAGCGCCGACGAGAGGAGCCAGCTGCCTCGCTCTCTTTTGTGCAAAACGGGCGGCTTAGAGCCGCGACTGGCGCAAGAGTGGAGCGAGCGGCCAGGCACCAGCTCGACCATTAGCCGCCGCTTGGCCGCCAACGAGCCCCATCGGGCGCCCGGCCCCCGGCCGAGCTGCCCGCCGCCATCCAGCCGCCGCCCAGCCAGCTCGCTCGCCAGGATGGAGGCAAATTAATTGAGCTTTTAATTAAGTTTGCGGCTCCAATTCGCGCCCACTTGTTGTTGTTGTTGTTGCGGCCGCGCTCGCGGTGGCGCTCAAGCTCGAGCTCGAGCTCGCGGGCCAGAACAAAGCGGCCAATCAGGTGGAGGGGAGATAATGCAATTGTGTTTGATTTGCACGATTCAATTCAACGCAATTCAATTCAACTCCACCCGGCTCGGCTGCTCTGGCAAAGAGCTGGTTTTGCGCTCAATTAGATTGGCCGGCCGGCCGCTCGCCAGGCCAGTCACGGTTACACAATCAGGCGGGCAGCTTTTGTGCAAAGGGCCGCCAGGCTGGAGCTTGTACGCGCTCGCCACTAATTGAGCCATCCGATGGCCACATATCAACAGGCGGCCGCCACCGAGTGACAGAGCCGCCGGCCAAGCTGCTAATCGAGCGCCTTGATTGCCAACAAGCCGGATACTTTTAACACAACACGCGACTCGCAAACACAAACCGGCCTCCATCCATCCATCCGCCCGTCCGTCTCTCTCTCTCTCTCGCCAAGCCGCTGATGCCCATTCGGACCAAACAGACAATGGCCACAATCACAATGGGATTGAGCGCGTTAATTGGAGCGCCAAGCGGATGGTTGCGAGCGTTGGCGCTGATGATCGATGTCCGTATTTGCTCCACTGTTGGCCGCCCGATGGAGCCGGCGAGCGAGTTGTCGAGCCGCTTGGACTGCCTTTGCGCCCCGAAACACGAATGCGCAGAGAGAGGGCGGCCCGTTTGTTCTTGTTGCTCTTGTATTGGTCGTGACTCGCGGCTTGCGTCTTTATTAGGTTCGCCTGCGAGTGGCTTGATTGGCGCCGGCCAATCAACATCCACCGTTCAGGTGTGTGAATGGGCCTCGGCTTGCGGCGCCGCAGCGAGAGCGAGCGCACCTGACTTTTGTCAGAATCACACACTCGCCGGCACAGAACAGGCCCGAGTGTTGCACAATATTCATTAGGGATCACTTTTAACATTATTGGGGCCGCCGCAGTTGTTGCTGCTGGCAAAGATCATGATGAGGCTGCTGCTGCGAAGCTCTAGCACAGGCTGCAAGGAGGCCGCGCTTCTGCCTGGAGGCCGGGTGAGAAGTTTGGCTTCCTCGCTCCTGCTCGCATGCGCTAGATGCTGGCCAACTCGAGAGATCTGCAAACCAGATAAACTTTTCCCGATCTCAATCCGAGCGGCCAAACGTTGCGATGCCCGAACCGTTCTCACAAAATCCCATTAGACTTCGCTCAAACGGATAGATTTGGTGCGCCGATTAGTGGCAAACGTGTCGAGCGGTTGCAATCTGGGCACTTGCGGCTCAAGCGTTTGCGCTTGAACTCCGCCGATCGTTGCCAAGATCCCACAGCCACTCAATCAAGCGGCCAACTGGACGTGAACCCTTTCCGTCAGCCACGAAACGAAACCAGCCCAAAACTGGCCATTCAACATGATGCTAAACAATCTAACTTCTCTCAAACTGAACCTCCTCCGGGCTCAATCGATGGGCAACTTGGTAGGACGGGCACAAGAGTGGAAGCTCCCACTATAACACCACTATTCTGTTCAACCCTCACCTTATAGGTTCTCACTTGGCCGGCAAACCTTTTCGCAGGCTAACCGATGGCGGCGCTCGCTCCACTCTTGCAGAGTTCAAACGCTCCTGACCTCTCGAACGGGATGAAGCCTTGCAGCAATCCGGCCAATCGAGTTATGCAAATTGTTCCCAATTTAACTCTCATGGCCTAACTGGCCAACTTGCCCATTGAAGCCTCTTTCCTCTCTCCTCTCTCGCCATTGTGGGCTAATTGCAAATCCGTTACCCAAATAAATTAACTAGCGGCTTCTTTTATTCTCGTCTCGATACAATTTGAGATAACAATGTTACAACAGAACGTTTACTTCAAAAAATACTACAATGTAAATTAGAACCTAATAGAAGGGTAACCTGAATGGACTATGGTGGCTATTCAATCGCTCGCCGTCTTCATTCTCAATTGTTGTGACGCCTCTGCGCCTTCGACAGTCTTTTTTACCGTTTCGTTTTGAAACTGATCAGTTTCGGTTGTGTTCTCGTCCTCCTCTTCCTCAGCAAACTCAGGACCCTCAGGTCGCGACAAGCGCGATAGAAGGAAACTGTCCTCCGGCCTGTCGCTCGCCAGCTTGCCACTAAGATCGAAGCTGAATCCGAAGATCTGATTTCCGTCCGGTTGGCCGACCAGACTATTATTGTTGCTAAAGTTTAGGCTTGTTCTGGATGTTGGCGAGACGGGCGATTGAATCTTGTAGCTCCCATCAGGTGATAAGCTTTCATGCCGACAACGAGCGTCGATGGCAAACTCTGAAGTGTCTCTATGCTGCTGTTGCGGCTGAAAATTATGGTTAGCCTGACCTGGGATGAAATTCAATGGACTGGCCGCACTCTGGGTTATGGCTTGGAAAGCGTTACCTGGTTTGAATTGCTTCTGATCGATTATCACATTAGCTTGCTGCTGTTGCCGCTGATGGAGGTGTTGAAACTGTTGATGCTGAAGTGTCTCCAATTCTGAGCAGTTAGTTGGCATATCTGCCCGCCTTTGCAGGCTCTCGTGCTGGTGCTGCTGGACACACTGGCGCTGCTGTTGTTCCAATGCTGCCATGGTGGCTGCGGCCGCCATTTGCTGGCTCTTGCTTGCGTATAAATATTGCGTCATCATTTGCATGTAAGCTCCAATCTCCTGCTTATGATCGTTCATCATGTGCGTCTTCAGCCATTTGATTGACTTGAACCGTCGATCGCACATCGGACAAGCCTCAGTGTAATGGCTAAAGTATCTACTGTTGCCAGCAGAATCTTTAGACGCCTTGCTGCCACTGGTTACCGACTTCGCTTCGTTGTTGTTCTTATCCTTGCCTGTTGCAATTGTAGCAACCTTACTCGTCCCACCAACTGCACTGCAATTGGTTCTGTTGAACAAATGCTGATTGCGTAGGATATTGTCAACAATCATGGCCGGCGACATGCCGGAGGCACCAAATGGGCCCCCGCCCGGTCCCATTGCGCCAAAGCACATCAGAGCGCCGAGTGGGTTTGCAGAAACAGGCTCAAATGGCATAAACTGTGGCGCCTGATTTACGGGCGTTGCCGATTGGAACTGATGCTGCTGTTGCGCAATTATTAGCCTATATACCGACTCGAGCTGCTTGTTAGGTAAAGCGCTCGGGCTTATCTTAGTCTCGTTGCTCCTATCAAAGCCAACAGCAGAGGCCTCGTTCGCGGCCAGCTTAGTCTGGCCAGAGCGGAGTCGCTTCGTTCCGCAGGATCTTTTGCTACAAGTAGAGGTATCAATCTGTTGTTGCTGTTGTGGTGCATTTGCGAACAATGTCAACGGGTTTGGCTGAAGGAAAGGTACTGGTGTTGACATGTTTGGGGTCAGGGGAGGCGCGGCCATGAAGGGACTCGGACCAAGTAAAGGCGCTGCGAAGGGATAGATCACCTGGCTGGCGTCCTGGTAGTCGGTCATAATTCCGTGGGTATTTTGCTTGTGCACCTTGAGGAAGTACTTCGAGCAGAGTTCTTTATTGCAAATGTCGCACACTACACCGCCCATGGAGTTTCCAGCGAACCCGTTCATCACTGAAGTTGTCTGCTTGCCCGCGGGCGATGCTGATGAGGACTTCTTGCTTTGCTGGCTAGTTTTGGGGGCGAGAACTGACTCGCCGCAAGCTTTTCTGGGGCTATTGTTCTTGATCTGGTTCGATTTTGTCTTGCTGCTATGTGCCGCCGAGCGATCTGAATCCCGATTGCCCATCTCCACTTTCTCCTCCTCCTTTCCCCTCTCCTTCTCCAAGTTTGCCTCCCGCTCTTCCTCCCCCTCTTCATCTTCGCCGCTAGACCTTGATTTGTCTGCACTCTCAGCTCGTTCTGGTCCTCGCTCGCTGCCATCTCCATCCTGGCAGGATTGCTCCATTTCCAAGTTGATGCCGTGCATCTTGAGCATGTGCGTCTTCATGAAGTACTTGTTACACAGCTCCTTGTTGCAGATGGTGCAGTAGTTTATTCGTTGCTGGCCAGCCGCAGAGGCCTGTTGGCCGGCGTGCTGGTCCTGCATATAGCTCTGCTCGGGGAGATAGGGTGAAGGTAGCTGCAACTGCGCCTGCAGACGGTTGTCAGCGCCCACAAGCTGGGGCTGTCGCTGGCGGTGTTGGTTGTCGGTGTGCTGGTTCTGCTGGTGCTGCATCATGGCCGCCGCCATGACAGTCTGAATGGAGCCCGCAATGGAGCCCTCCGGCAGCGGGCAATGTCGCTGCGGGGCCCCAGTGGCGATCGTTTGGCCGAGCTGCTGGCCGCCGGCGAAGCTGGAGAGCGAGCTGAAGAGGCTAGCGAGTGCCGATTGGCGCTCGCAAGGTTCCATCTGTTGGAGCTGGTGGGTGTTGGTGCTATTCTTGTCGTTGTTCTTGTTGCTTGGAGTTAGCATGTTCAGCGGTTGGTCATTCATGCTTGCCCGCTCTAGTTTTGGAGACAGATCTGGCGGATTCAGAGGTGGAGGCTCGCAATAGCGTTGGTTGTACTTTGTGGGGCGACAAACTTGCTTCCTTGGCTCCTTTGAGCGCTTCACGCAAATGTCTCTCCGGCCAAACTAACCCACCTCGAACGGCACGGCACCATTCGATGGCCGCTCACCAAATTCACTCCACTCTCAAACCAAAACTCCGCCAACCAAATTTCCTGCTCGCTCCGAATGTTTCACCTGGCCGAGGTTAATTGCGTAATTGCGGCTTGAGGTGTTGGATTGGTTGATGATATGAGGAATGAGTTGCGTGGGCCAATCTGGGCCTTGGGTTTAGTTCTGTGGTTTTGGTTTTATTCGCTGGCGCGCATGCGCACTGGGGCGGCCTCCAGTGAGCCAAGGAGAGGGCGAAAGGTTTTTGCTGCGCTATGCAAAGTTGCGAATTTCTGCGCCAGAACCAAGAACAAATGCATCCGAATTGTGGCTCCTCTTGCGCTCTTCAGTGCGCAAACTCCGCGCATTGCAGGGGCAAACCAAATGGAGAGTGTGACGCAAGAAAGGCAAAGCAACAACCAGGAGCGCGCCAGTGGCAGCAACCGATGAGGCTTGCGAACGAAAGCCCCGCTTTCAGAAAACAGGGTTTTTATCTCCAGATATGGAGGCCAGCTTTCCCCATTTGCAGTGCGCCGCACTGAGGTGGTTCGGCAGGAGCCAGTCAGCCAAGCAGTGGGTAAGTCCTGCAAGCGTGCACAGCGAGCGGAGGACACAAGATGGCAGATGATAGGCGCTCGCTGTTATTGCGTACTAACAGGTATTTTGAGCCAACTGGTTGCGTTGCAAGCATTCGAATGTGGAACGAGCGAAATTGTGCGCGGCGGATGGAAGCGAAAGTTGGGTGCCCGATTTTAAGGATTTGCGGGCGCGTGTTTGGTGGCTCCCCGAGAGTGCGCAGAGGGGATGGGAGGCTGCAGAGATTGGCAAGTTGATGCGAGTCCACGAGTGTAGAAGTTAATCGTTGCAACTTCTTAGCAATGGAATCAGGCTCGTCTCTCTCTCTCTCTCTCAGCCGTCCTCTGCTATCTGTCATGAGCTTGCTTGTGCATGGGCTTGCCAAGGCGGCCGCCCAGCTCGCCTGACATCCGAGCAACTGGAGCCGGCAGAAGTGGCGCCAGCCTGAGAGGCTAATCCAGCTAATCCGGTTAGCGGTTGGCCTCTGACAGCTCGCGCCAAGCGTCGCCAAGTTGACGTTGGCCAACAATTGGTGCTCCAATTGGCGCGCGCGCTCTCGGGCGCAATTAGCAGCGACGAGCGCAACACTTGTTACATAAGCCGAGACTTCTCAAAAGTGAGCCAGCAGCCAAAGCCGGGCTTGCGCAAGAGCTGCCCCTCATTTCGAGGCCTCAACTCCATTCATCGGCTCAGACGGAGCCTGTCAAGTGAGCAAACCTCTCTGAGCCGCACTTGTTCTCCCTCCGCTCGCCCGCTTTGGCCGCGTCCAGCTCGGGCGGAAATGGGCCCGCGCACTCGAAGGGGCTTTCGGCCCAACCAAACCGAAGCAACGAGGGAGAGATAAAATCTGGCCCTCTTTGTATTCTTGCGCCTCGCTCTCGCCGGTCGGCCGCCCCTCGCTCGTTTTGATAAAACTCGAACCCCCGAGCGAGACTCATTAAATTATGTGTTACCGTCGCCACCAACAACAATTAAAACAACTTAATGCAAAACTTGAAGCTCGGCTCGCAAATCTCGAGACGCTTGCATCTAGAAGCGTCTAGAGCTGGGCTGGATCAGGGCGGCGGCGGCGGCGGCGGCTGCAGCGGCTGCATCTCGAGCTGAGGCCGCAATCAGAGGAGGAGGAGGAGGAGGCAGCAGTAGCAGCGGCAGCCGCTGAGGCAAATATTCATGAATCAATAGTTTGTGCAAATTTTTTGATAGGCTGCCGGCTAATGGAGCGACGAGCCTCCAGCGCCGAGCTTGGCGAGCCCAAATTTGCTTTAAAGGCGACAAGTGCGGTGCCGGCGGAAGATGGAATTGCGCAGATAAGAGTCGAGTTTCTCAGCTCGCTTGTCACAGTTGGCGCTCGAGCTGAAGCGAGGCCAGTCAACCTGGGCCAGTTCCTCTGAGCAGCGGCGCGGTTCGCCTCTCGAGCTGCTGGAAGCGAGAGTCAGGTGAGCGACAGACGAGTTGGCTGAAAAAGCGAGAGCAGCCCGGCGGCGAGTCAGCGCTCTCGGCACCGCAAACTGAAACTCCTCGGCGTTCGATGGGTCGCCGCGCGCGCCGCCATTGCACCTCGAGTTTGGCCTGAAAAAGCATCGATATTCAGATTAAGAAGTTTGCTCATTATCATCATCGCTTTATCTTTGTTTTCTCTCTTCCTCTTCCATTTTCAATTCCATTCCCGATTCCATTGGCCCTTTGTCGCCGCCACTGCCGCCGCTGCAGCCACCGCGCAACTTTGCGCGGATTCTACAAAAGGATAGAAATTAAAATTGTTTTTCCTCATTAATGCTCAGCAAACTGGCCAGACGGCCAACCCCCAAGCAGCAGCAGCAGCCGTCGCAAAGCCTCCAAGGCAACCAACCGACCAACTTTCCATAACTCATAACCCATGGAGCCGAGCACAATCGGATGGGAGGGAAGCAATCATCGGGAAATCGATTTTTTCCTCCACAGAGACACCGGTGACATGTTGAGGAAAGTCCCCCCCTAGTTATTCAACCCAACTTTGCTAGCCTCACTTGCCGCCCGGCCGCCCGCTTATTATGCCACCAGTCTAAAACTGCGCGCAGCCACCGCAATCTAGTCGCCAGGAGAGAGGGAATCCAATTAAGCTTCATTGGGTTGGAGCAGAGAGTCCCGTTTAATTCAATGCCCAAGATCCTGGCCCATTCATTTGCTTGCGAGCGAGCGCGAGCCCACCGACCGACCCACTCGCTGGGCACAGTTGGCGGCCTCACAGGAAGTGGGCGTTCCAAGGGTTCCAAGTTGGCCAACATGCCTGGCTAGCTCTGCTCTGCTCCGCTTGGCTGGTGCAAACACTACGGGCGAAACTAATTAAAAACTTGGCCTCTTTATAAACTTTCGCGCGCCCACAAGAGGAGCTCGGCTTTCGGGCGCTGAGAATCGGCGGCAGTGGCGGCTACGGCGGCGGCGGCCGCCGCCGTAGCCGATTCAAGGGAGCGAGACCCGCAAGCTAGAGGTTGGATCGGGAGGATTGGGAAGATCGATGGCTGGCTTTTGGTTGAAAGCTCGTTTAATCAAGTTTTTCATTCTTTTTGCGGCTCATAAGTTTGCCAAGCGGAGGAGCTCGCCTCCCATCTTTGGACCAAGCTCAACAAAAACCTTATCAGAGTGCAATTAAAAGAGCAAAACCTAATGAACCAACATAACCTCTTCCCATTGTCGATCACCTTTTGTCCAAGCGAGCGAGCAAACTGCATCCGATACATATAATTAATCTTATTATTAAGTTTACAACAACTCAAACGCTTTGTTTGCATCCTTACCTTTCGCTCGCATTACTCTACTGGCCAAACCACAATCCCAAACCACAAACAAACCTGGCGCTAAAACAACAACAACGAGATGGCCACTGGCCACCCCAAGCCCCCTTCTGTTTGGCTCGCTTGTTCAATGAAGCAAATTCTTCACCCGAACTCACATATTCAGAGCTGGCTAATGATTTTAGTAAATCGTTCAAGCTAATTCCTCCTCCATCCCTTTCTGCTGATGACCCAACGCCAGTGCTTAGCCATCCAAGCCAGACTAACCTTTGATCTTTTCTAGACGAAAGATGTGGCACATCTACAAGTCGAGACCGAGGGGCGAGTGGGAGCTCCCAACGCCAAACCTTGGCTCTCTCCACCAATCTCGTTGATTAATTTACCGCCCAATACGCAATACTAGGCCGATTTCCATTGCACCATCTCGATTAACTGATACTAATTAACATATTTAAGCGAGCAAAGTGCTCCATTCAGGTGTTAGGCGAGTTGCTGGAGTCTCTAAATTAACTGTGAAGCTTTAAATAAGAGCTAGCTGGACTTAGTGCGCGATTGTACTCTTGGGGGCGAAGGTGCGAGTTTCAGTCATTTGATGCATATCTCAGTAGGCACCCTTTAAAGATAGGTGCGATTCACTCGGAAAAGACTTGGGTGGCTTTCATTGTTGCGTGTGGCCTAAATGATGCTGTCGCAATCTTCTTCCCATCCTAGTGTTGTTTATCGGCTAGATGCATTTCTAAAGGTCTAATGTAGTATACAGGAGCGAAAACATCATCTGAGTGACATATCACATCGTAGCGGTCAAGAACAAGACGTCTCTTGTAAAGGGGACAATCCAATACAAGAGTCTCATATTCGCCCCCCTCTCCACAAACGTTCGCGCCATAATCATTATGGAGCTTCCTTAGATGCTCCTGCATGTCTCGAATGGACTGCCCTACATGCTCCTTTGTCAGTCCCATGCACGCTACTTTTACCAATATTGCCTCGAAATTGCTATCGATCATTCTCTGTAACAATAAATCTTGATCTTCATCCCAAAGGTAAGCAAGCATTCTAATTTTTAGTCTTTGGCATATATTTTCAACTCGTGACTTCTGATACGATGATGCTATAGCACCGACTGAAACTGCATCAAATTCGATCTCTTGCTTGATTTTCTTCAACAAGTTATAAAGTTGCTCAACCTCATCCTCCGCATGGTTAGATTCGTCGTAATTCAGCTGTTTGTTGATAGTTGAGCCTGTTATGTCAGCTCGGAATAGTGGCTTGTCCAAAGCTTCGGCAATCATTCCAATTGCTTGATGTCCAACAGTCTGATACATGTAAGAGTCCAGTTCATCTCGCTCGTCGGGCGGCTTGAGATTCGCGATGGCCACAATATTGTGCCTCTCCCTCGTAGCTAAATACATGTTGAACAGGCTGTCTTTACCTCCACTTAGCAAAGCAACTACATTCATCATGAAGCTATCTTGAGCGCTTTCTCAGTCTCTGACGTCGAATCTTCCGCATGAGAGCCTCACAGCTGGACCGGGTAGGAGCACTCGGCCTCCAGCTATCTTCTGCCGCAATATTCTGGCCTCTCACGCTAATAAAGAGTATAGACAATTACTTTCGATAGACCCTGTGGGTACCTGTTGTTAAAATCCACGAGCGCTTGAACGAGTTTCGAGTTTGTTGTCGCAACAAATCCTAGCGAATCGCAACTCGCGCTCAGAAATCAACGCGTTACGAGCGTCGCAATGAAAGTTCGGTCACAATCTTCAGGTCGAGATGGTCACAATGGAATTGCAAGAACTGTGATATCTCGTATTATCAATGGATTGAAAGGCAATCCAATACAGCAAACGAACTATTTTTGATAGCAAAATTCCATAAGAGAGCCAATCTATTTGGCTTATAAATATCCACTAGCGCAATAAATATCCACTAGTTCAACTGGTAATATTGAATTACAATGGCATCTCAAGATTCGAATTCGAAGGAGAAGCCGGCGACGGGTAAGACAACATCGCCAGTAAAAAATTTCATAGCTGGAGGCTTCGGGGGAACCTGTCTAGTGTTTGCTGGCCATCCCCTTGATACAATCAAAGTTAGACTTCAAACCCAACCTCACTCGCAAGATGGCAAGCCCACACTTTACAGAGGTACATTCGATTGTGCGAAAAAGATCGTTCAAAAGGAGAGTTTTCGCGGTTTGTACAAAGGTATGGCAACACCAATTGTCGGTGTTGCTCCAATGTATGCATTATGCTTCTTCTCATTCACCATGGGTAAAAAGCTGCAACAAAACTCTGAGGACCAAGTATTCAGCATGAGAGAATTGTTCCTTGCTGGAGGGTTAGCTGGGCTATCCACAACGGTAGTTCTCGCACCTGGAGAAAGAGTAAAGTGTCTATTACAGGTTCAGAATGCCAACCTTTCGAGTAATGCGCCAAAATACAAGGGTCCAGCAGATTGTTTCAAACAGCTATACAAACAAGGGGGCATAAGGAATATCTATGTCGGAACTGTCGCAACAGCTTGCCGAGATGTGCCTTCAAGTGGTGTTTATTTCATGACTTACGAATATTTCCAGCGCTTACTCTTACCAGAGGGAGCGTCACGCGACGAATTATCTCCTTGGCGAACCCTTTTTGCAGGGGGCATGGCTGGAATTCTGAATTGGATTGTTGCAATACCATCGGATGTGCTCAAATCACGACAGCAGACAGCCCCACAAGGGAGGTACTCTGGATTCCTGGATGTGCTGAAGCAAACTCTCGCTAGCGATGGGGTGCATGGGTTATACAAGGGTGCCGCACCGATCATGATTCGCGCCTTTCCGGCAAATGCTGCCTGTTTCCTAGGATATGAGTGCATGATGAAGCTACTCAATTATATTTCGCCATAAAAACAGTTCTGGATGCTTCAATAGACTCTACATCCTGAAACAACAGCATCAGCCTGATGCAATTTCGACTGTCTCCCCAAGTAAGCAGACGGCAGTGAGAGTTAGCCGAGAATAAGAATTGACACTCTCTCCTGGTCTTGTTATCTCTTCTTGCTCAGTTGCATTCAGGCAAACACAATCGGATTAATCTCTAGGTATATCTTCATCACCTAGATTCCAGGTCACACCAGCTACACCTACCAGGGTGGTCCAGTTTTTTGTCGATGTTTGTCGACGGATCTAGGAGTTCGGATTTCTTTGTTTGCAGGGTTGTCTGTCGCTCTGGTAGTTCACCGTGCAATCCAAACTGTTGCTCCTCTTTTATTAAGTCCATCCCGAAAATCAAACCAAATAATTCAACTACACTATGAAGAGATAATTGCAATACGCAATTTCCCACTCAGCTTGAAAGCGAACGAGCAGACGCCAGCTTGCACCTCGGTGTTTGCTCGGCAAACCTAATTGCGAATCCGTTAATCCTGTAGATTGCTGCTCGTTGAGATCAAAGCTACAGCATATATTGTACGTGTCAGTCAGTCTCCGCGTAAAGAATCTAGGAGCTAACCAAACTCGATTCACACACAGCAATTTCACCTATACAGAGGGCTTAGCTGCCATTGACTTCATCTGGGAACACTCTCTAGGAGCGCTGAGCTAACCGCTCTTAAGTTTTCTAATAACTCCCAGTTCGAAAAATTTCAGAATATCTATTTCAACATCTAGCTTCACAGTCCACAAGCTAGATCAACCAGATTTGACCGAGCAGATCGAACTAAAACAACAAAACTGTTTCAGATCATTAAACAGGCTGACATGATACACTTCCAGCTGAAACGTGATTGGTTGACAGACAGTTCGATTATATTCCAAGCGTTCTCAGAGAAGAGAACACAAGAGAAATCTAGGATCTCTCTATTCACTGTTTAATAGTGTGACCGAACTGTTACGAGGCCACATAGTTGGAAGTCTACTTGCTTTCGTACGGTTCTGAAATACACGTCGGCCTTTCACCTTCCTAATTTTCCTAACTATTTTAACTTAACTGTACATATCTACACGTGGTGTTGAAACTGAGGTTCAAACAATAGGAGTGGGTTAGCTCGGCGAACAGGAACTTGGTCTCCCCATTCGCCGACCCATATCTCGGACTACGACCTCTCAGGCGCTTTGTCCTTGACCTTGATTGGATCGATTGAATTATTGACCAAATTGAACAATGATCTCTCTTTCCGACCCCTCTTTCTCTGTGGTTGAGGTTGACCACCATGATTCTGCTGGTGACCATTCATCTTGCGTGTACAATCTGGGCAGAACCATTTGCCCTTGGGCGGCTGAGTAACGCCAACACAGTCGTAATGAAACCATTCCATCTCACACTCGTCATTATCACATGCAACCATTTCCCCATACGAAATTTGACGACAGACACAATACTTAGTCTCGTCTCTATGGTAGAGGGTTGTGTTACTTTGCTCTGAATTGGCCGCAAAATCGAGTGAAGACGGCGACACCGAGCCAAAATTAGTTCCGGTTTCAATGAAATCCGTGCTAGATAGGGACTCGCTATTTTCAAATACAGAGTTATCAGATGAGATTGATGTGGGAGATTCATCCGGATAGAGATGACTAGAGTGGTGTTTTGGCCGTTTTGTTGGCCTTCCCGATTTTGTGACTGATATAAACAAGGGACTCGAATTCCCTTTGGTACCATTTTTTCCAAATTGGTTGTATCTGAATGCTTGTTGAACTGGGGGCATTGGAGCAAGGGCATTGCGGTTGCTACCATTCAAAGAATCCTGCTTGTGGCTCATCGAATCGAGCTGCCCCAAGCCAGCCGCGTTGACAGCGGCGAAGCTAGCTTTTAAGCTGGGCGTTCTCCTTCCTTGTTGGAGCTGTTTAATCACGAGATAGGATAAGATCAGGGGGAGGATAGAAAAAGATAAATGATAAGAGCTGGTTCTACGGAAGAGACAGATATATGAAGAGTCAATTGTCGGAAATGATCTTCACCTGTTGTGTAGCAGCAATTGCTTGAGAGGCTGCAGCTGCTAGCGGATTACTTCTTACCAATGGAGAATGAGGGTCGATTAGATCGCCGTTCTTCGGGTTGTTTGAGATCTTTGTGTGGACTGAAGTTCCGTTTGCCAAGGCGAGAGCGGAAATCGAATTTAGTTGAGTTGTGGAAACTAAGGCTGCGCTCAGAGCGGAGTGTTGTTGGCTTGATGTCAGGCTACCTGTAGCGTCAGGCAAACTTGCGACGTCCTTCTTGTTGTTCATACTCTTTAAGCCTGAGTTGTGGCTAAACGAAGATATATTATTTCCGTAATGACCTGACACTTCGTTACCATGTGCAACACTGATATCTGAAGCAGAAGCACCAGTTGGCGATGCGAATGAGGTGATTTCAGGGTGAGATGGCGAAATAGCAGGTTGCTTGCGGTTTTGAAAATCTTGGATGGATTTACTGTCGGCTTGCCTGTGTTGATTTTGCGCGGGTTGCCTGGAGTTGCTATGCTCATGACTGGAGAGTTTTGCTTTAGCGTGATAACCATTAGTGCTGTGATTGTTTTGGTATGGATGGCAACGATGCTTGTGCTCACTTCTGCGTCTATCTTTGATGGCTGAGGATGGTTTTGCAACTGAGGCGACGCTGCTTGAAAGATTAAGTGTATCAGCGGGATGAGAATTGTTATCTAATTCAAGGGAGCGTTTTTCCAATTCCTCTGTAATTCCAGCGTGATCAGCCTCCAATTCAAGCTTGAACTTTTCCAACTCTCCATCTAGACGATGAACAAGCTTGATCATAATGTCACGCATCTGTTCCGCAATCTGAACCTTATCGTCGGCATATCTCATTGTTGCCCGGTATTCGTCGATTAAGCTTTCATAGTCACATTGTCTTTGTTCCGGTTTGAGCTTCTTTGCTTCCGCAAAGAAGTGCTTCACTTTCTCTTTTAACTGTTCGGTTGAGTTGTGCACCTGTAGATCGCGCTCGCGTATATCAGTAAATCTATCACGTAGTTCCTGCGGTAAATGTTCAATTAACTCTAGATAGTCCTCTAGATACAACATCTATGGAGTAGTTGGATAGAGAGTTTCTGAGAAGAGGGTACGATAGTAAAGGAGGGATCGTACCGTTGATCGTACGTTAACTTGAACGACGATCGCAACGAAAAGAGGTGGGCCCAGTTAAAGCGAATTCAGCTCGAGTATAATATCGCAATCGTTGTTGTAGGTGGCGTTAGTGCGTGTATGATTGTGCCTTCACGTGTGCATGCGCGCCTTGTATGTGTGTAAGATGCCTACCATCAGACGAATTTGACAATTTTCTACTAATTGCAATAATAAAGTTTCAGGAATCTTTTGGTATCAAAAAGTGGATCAGGTTGAGGGGCAGCTTGTGGGCTGATGAAATAAATTCGATGTGGGCCAATAATTGTTTAAATTAAAACGATAATACGTCTCGGAACCTTGGGCAACGGCGCTGACGAAGAGGGCAAAACATTCACCTCAATGGCAAACGTTGGCGGCGAACTCGCAACGCGGACGAGGAAAGGCAAGCAAGCGCAGGGAGGGAGGGAAAGGGAGAGGGCGCAGAGAGGGACACAAGCGCACAGGCGGCAGCGGCGGCCGTCGGCGCCGCACAGCCTGAGCGAGCGCGCCGAATTTTGCGCCAAGGAAGCGCCCGAGTGGAGCGTGAGTCACAAACAAAGCTCTACGCTGGACTTGCAATCGTGGCCGGCGCTTCGCTTGCAGCGCCCGTCTGCGATGTGCCCGCGTGGATGTGCGGCAGCCGGCGTCCGGTTGGGCCACGCCTACTTCAAGACTAGATGGGCGGTGTCCTGAACTGCGCTAATCAGCGCCGGGCGCCGAGCAACCTTCGGGAGCAAACTCGGTTGCCGCGCCCTCTCGGCTGGTGCGCTTTTGTGAGCACCACAAGCACGCACAAAGCGCATTTCCCGCCTAGCACCCGGCTGCAGTGGAGCGCGAAAGCAGGCTCGAACTTCGGGCTGGCGGCTGGCGCACCCATTTGCACAGCTGGCGCAACGCACAGGCTTTCAGGCTTCCATTCAGGCAGGCGACCGTGGGCGACGGGCGTGTCGAGTTTGTCGGCCCTCTGGCCAGGCGCTGGCACGCAAGCGGGCTGGCGGCCGCAGGCCGGCCAGCCGACTTCCTGCTGCGGAGCGAAGCCAGCCCACTTCGGCGGGAGCCCCGAGGATAGGCAAGCGCGGCCAATTCAACTAGCGACACGCTCGGCGAACCCAACAAGCTCAAGTTCACGCCCGGTGCCTTGCCGCCTCCAGCCGGCTGCTACGTTGCAATCCGAGAAAGCCGCCCCATTCTCTGTGGCACTGTGAGCCATCACTGTTCGCCATCTGTGCGCGAACTCCACAACTACCACACTCTCTGCCGTACATTCAAACCAGCCGCTCTTTTCGCCGAAATTGCGACGAATAGTTGAGTCAAAGTTATGTAATCATTGACCATTCTCGATAGTCCTCTTGCTCAGCTCCACTTCTGACTGTTTAGTTTACAGAAACTGTAGAAAAACAGCGCTCTTTTTGGGGCGTCGAAAGTGGTCGAAACGCGTACACTTTCGCGCGTACGATGAATTTGCTCGCACAATTTTAAGTGAACGATTCCATCGACATTCTGATTTGCCTGCTGACGATTCGGTCACCTGTTCCCGTTTGTCAACTCCTATTCCACTCTTGGGCTCCGATGAGGATGACCATGATGCCTGAGGACGACTCTGTCAGCCGGTCAGCTAAGGATCGATCGACACTGTGACACGCAATCCTTCATACTAAATTTTGGATGGACGACGAGTTTGAGAAAGCTATCATGAGATGTGAATCAACATCTCATGATAGCTTTCTTGACGGGCGATTGTGCGACAACAACTAGGATCTCTCCGATGTTTCCCAGCCAAGTTCGTCCGGCGATCCCGCTCGACCGTAAGCGGAAGTTCCGTCTAATTGCCAAACCTAGGCTGGCATGTGATTGATATTGTTGGCAGAGTTCGGCCCTAATCTATTTCACAGCGTGCTGCCTCGCTTGTTGGAGTTGGGTAGGATTCGTAGCAACAAGTGGCGTGCATGATGGCCGGCTTAGCGAATCACTGCTTGGTGTCTCGCAGGATGTTCAGCTCACAGAGTTGGTAAGCTTATGAGAGGTAGATTGAAAGCCGCTTGTTGCATAACGAGCTGATCCCAGCCCTGCGGTTGGAAGTTTCGATTGTGTGCATTCGGACTGCATTCTGTGTGGTTCCTTGTGCAAGGCCAAGGAACCTGTTAAGGAAAACAAGCCCAGTTTGCCGACTCGGATCTGTTCCTTGAAAAGTTTACCCACAACGAGAGTTCAGCACTCCCAGAGTTCAAGTCCTTCCCATTTTCAGCTGAATCCAATGCCATTCAACTGTGGACACAATATTTGGTTGGAAAATGCATCTGGATTCTCTGATTCCACGAAAATCTCCGCACTCACAATATTGGGCGTTACCATGGAAACATTATGCAATCAGCATATTCGCTGCCAAACTCCTTACCAGGCTCTTCAAAGAAAGGAAATTACGACACATAACGGTTATCGCGAGGAGTTTGTTCAATGTTTGAGTCAACAAAGTTCATCTGATTAAATCACTCTAAATTAAGAGTGAAACATGCAATACAAGCGAATCTCAACAATATTATCTGATTCAAAATCAAGGTTACATTTTATCTAGGCCGAATCTGACTTACATAAATCTATGACAAACTAACTCTACAGGATGCAATCTGAACTGTCACAGCCGTCTAGCGCTAAGGGCGCCTACTTGTCTCAGTATAAGAATGATATTAGCCTTAGGCACAAGCTCATGAGGGAACGGATTGGGGCTGGTATCTCGAGAGAAAGCAATGCCAACGGCGAACAGACTCGCCCAGATAGAGACAATATTCCTCCCATCGATGACGAGACCGCCGAGCAATTTGTGCCGGATCAACGAAATAGAAGCCAGTACAGTTACTTTGATGATGAGGCGGAGGCGAGTCTACAGTTTTTCAAGCGAAATTTAATGCCAAAATCGAGTGTCAAGTCTAACAAAACAACCAACAGCCCCGGTCATGAATTAACAAAGCCCCAGACAAGAACTGAATACTCGACGACGAGAGTCACATCCAGCCCATCAATTAAATCATCTCAAGACGGAATCCCACTTGTTGATTCGAAAGCTGCCCCAGCATCCAGTAGACCCGCCCCGTTTTCCGTAAAGCCTGTTCCTTTCAAACAGACTTCTCTCGCTTCACCGAAGGGTACCGAACAGTCGACGCATTCAAAAGATGTCCCTGATACATACAAAAGAGGTAGTCATGCCCCGCAGAGTTCATCAAGCAGAACAAGCTTGGAAAGATTTGCAAGCGAGACCATTGATCCTAAAAGATCGTCACTCGATGAACAGCGCTGGGCTAGCAAATCGCGGGGTTCCACCGCATTGACGGCTACAGATTCGAACCATAACTTCTCCAGAGACGACAAGTATGATTCACGTCCATCAGATTCTCCATCCCAGGGCGAGTCCACTTTCTCTCGGAAGCCCCTGTATAACTCCCTCCTAAGAGCTCACGACTCGATCCGGCTGAAGGTGAACCGGCCCAAGGTTAGACCGAAATCAGATGTTCCTCTCGACGACACCTTAGTTGATGACTCGATTCCACTAGCGACAATGAATTCTCCACCAAGTCTAAATGAACGCGCAATAGATGTTAGGAGAAAGAGTTCAAGAAGAAAAGCCAAAAAGAAGGATAATTCTGGTAAGGATTCTACCGAAAAAATCGAGGAAGCAAAGGAGAAACTACATACACGTAATTTCTCAGAGGTTCGCGTGGTCAAAATACTTCGCAACGAATCCGAAAGATCTCTTGGTGTGACAGTGAAGGCTGAGGATGGAAATATAGTAGTTGCAAGAATTATGGCAGGTAGTCTTGCCGATAAGCAAGGTGCCTTGCAAGTTGGCGATGTTATATTGTCCGTGAACAATTGTGAAGTATACACGCCGGAACAATTGCAAGAGCAACTCCGTCTCACCATCAATGATGAAACCGTCATCATGAAAATTGTGCCATCCTACCGCGAGGAACTACCAACTTTATGCATCTACTTAAGAGCCTTGTTCAATTATGACGCAAACGAGGACTCATTGTTACCTTGTAAAGAGGTCGGAGTGTCGTTCAATCAAGGCGATATCCTTGAGGTCGTTAATCAGGAAGATCCTAATTGGTGGCAAGCACGCCGTGTCGACTCTGAGAATCTTCAGACTGGGCTTATTCCATCGCAGGAACTCGAGGAGCGTCGCCGAGCTTTTGTTCTACCCGATTATGATCTTGCCACGCGCACCTCCATTTGTGGAACTAAAGTTTCGCGTAAGGGCAAGAAGAAGGAGATATATAATGTCGGCCAAAACTCCGACTTCGATAAAGCTGAACTACAACTTTACGAAGAGGTTTGTAGAACGCCAGCTTTTGAGAGAAGAACATTGGTGTTGATTGGCGCGAACGGTGTAGGAAAGCAGGCGCTCAAAGCCCGCCTGTTAAGCATGGATCCCGAGAGGTTTGGTGCTCCTCTACCTCACACTTCACGTCTGCCAAGAGAAGGCGAGGAAGACGGAATTCATTACCATTTTGTGACACGCGAAAAAATCGAAGAGGACATAATAGCCGGTAGATATTTGGAATATGGCGAGTATGACGGTGCCTTATACGGGACGAAGTTGGACTCTATCCGAGAGATCATTGGCTCTGGGAAAGTCTGTGTTCTCGATTGCAGTGCAACCTGCTTGAAGTTGCTGAAGACTTCTGATTACCTGCCATTCGTTGCATTCATTGCGGCCCCGACACTAGATCAATTGCACTGTATGCAAGATTGGGCTCGTAGTGGAAGTAGAACTTACACCACACTCGACAGGGCCCTTAGTCGACAGTCTAGGCGAGCCAAGACACTGCAGGATTTCGCGTTTGATTTTTTTGAAGACGAGGACCTACAGGTCACAGTGGAGGAAAGCGCTAGGCTGTTCCGAGTATATGAAAACTATTTTGACATAGTATTGGTTAATAACAATTTCGAGAGAACCTTCGAACAACTTAAGGATGCCATTGACGCCCTTAGCATGGCCCCTCAATGGATCCCAATCTCTTGGATCTATGGAACCTGACCAAATTAAAACGGCAACAAAATGCAATAGATCACAAATCAGTGGTCGATCGGGTCGGTTCGGATCGTTAGCCCAACTTAGGTGGCTTCGATCTTGATAGGCTTCCGCTTGGATTTACTTATTCCTAGTCTTGGTAGTCCGCTATTTAGACCCTCGAGAATTCTACAAGCTTTGCAAACACTTTGGCTAGATATGTAACCACATCGTGAGCACTTTGATTGTACGGTCATCTTGCTTCGTGCTGGGTCTCCAAGTTGTAGACTATCACCAGACCTAATGATATCTATGATTGCCGAGGGCCTCACAGATTCAATATCTTTAAGAAACTCTCGTGCATGGCCACGATAGGCGTTTGGGGCGTAGATGCATTCGGTGGAAAAATAGTCTAATTTCTTGTAATGAGCGTATAAGACTATCTCTTTCTCGTACGTAAATTTAAAAGGTTTTGCGCGAGGTAGGGTAAATTCGTTCCGAACCGAGTCGGATGGATATCCAGTGGTTATGTCCATGGATCTCTCGATTCTATTTGTGTCACCCCTCAACAAATTCATTAGCACAGTTTCAGCAACATCGTCAGCGTTGTGGCCAGTAACCAATTTATCACAACCTAGCATTACGGCGCCTCGATCTAATGCCTGTCTACGAAAAACTCCACAAATTGTGCAGTTGTTTTTCAATCCTATGACGCTGACAATTTTGTCCATAGTCCATCCGTAGAGTTCCTCATAACTTATTATTTGTAGCGGCAATTCATATTGCAATTTGTTTCTCTCTACTGTTTTGAGGCTGTCGTCCCTGTAACCAGTGATACCTTCGTCGATAGATAACAAGACAAGCTTAAGACCGTAATCATGTCTCTCGTTGAGCAGCTTCATTGTATGTGCCAGGACAGTAGAATCCTTTCCACCACTAGCACCTATGGCCACATGGTCTCCTCGTTCGAAAAGATGACAATCAACTATTGTTCTGTGAATTTCTTCTTCGAAAATTCGAAAGAAACACTCTCTGCATAGGTGAGATCCATCCTTGGGCCTCCTCATGATAGGACGCTGTAGTCTGCAACTATCACAGTTGATTGGCATCGTAGTGATACAATTGTTTTCTATATTGAAATTTATTTGCCTGGGGCCGTGTGACTCGATGTTTGGATTGTAACTTGATTTATTTGAGCCGTGAGAACATACTTCTTACCCTCTCGCGGTGGGGTTCATTTCAAAAGCGTTTTTGGGCTAGCCTCAGATTTTCTAGGGTTCTTCAAAGAATTTAGGGAATAATCAGGCCGAGCAATGCGAGAAATTCTCAACTTCGGCCACAAACCGCGGGCTGCAGTTGGCACAATCTCCGCGTACAGTTTTGAGATTTATCACTAAGACAAAGCCTCAAGCAAATATACTCGAAATACACCTCATATCTGGCGATCGACTTCCGCCATTAGCTCGCAGTAGAATCCTGTTTTTTATTCTACTACTTGTAATTCCATTAGTAACAAGAAATCCTGAACTGGATTCTCAAACCTTGAACTATTTCGTTAGGCAGCCTCTCGAGCTCTGTGGATGTTTGGATTTGGCGACGAGATTTCATATTCCCTGTGAAGACAACCATGTACCCAATAGACATCAACTGATCGATTATGGAGGAAGGTACAGGCGTTAGTGCGACTTTCAAAAAGCTAGGTGCCGACTCATGGGTGAAGTCTGGAGCCCCATCGCCGGATCTCACAAGACTGCCCTGCGACCAGAAATGGATCACTCTTAATATAGGAGGCAAATATTTCACTACCACTCGCGTAACGTTGAGTAAGGCGGCCAATTCCTTCTTGCATAAACTTTCGTTAAAATCTCTGGACCCTAAGGAGATTGAATCGGACCGAGATGAACGTGGGGCATACTTAATAGATCGCGACCCTATGTACTTCCAGGTAGTTTTGAACTACCTAAGACATGGCAAGCTCATAATGAACGAAAGTCTAGCTGAGGAGGGGATCCTTGAGGAGGCCGAATTCTATAACATAACTGATCTCAGTAGGCTCGCGAAGCAGAGAATTATCGAGAGGGATCTGAGTAGAGCTACAAATGAAAACAGGAAGTACGTGTATCGTGTATTACAATGTCATGAAGATGAAGTCACCCAAATGGTGTCAACTCTGAGTGACGGTTGGAAGTTCGAACAAATGATCAACATGAAACTGTCAACTGGCGAATATCCTTGCGGCAAGCAGGCTGAGTTTCTCTGCGTCGTCTCGCGAGAATGCATCGGCAGCCCCAGCATAAACGGTCACAAGTCTGAACCAAACGATCGTGCCAAGTTGATACAACAGAAAGCCTCACCTGGCATGGCCATCGCAAGGGAATGAACCTGAAAATATCAAGTGAATAACCTTGACCGTTATGCCATAGATTTCTATCTATCTCGCAGAAACCCGCTGTCAAATTTAATATCTAGACACTCGCGTACGCCCTTGCCGGAATCTTGATCAACTATGTGCTCCTAATAATCAGGGTACCTCTACGATGGCTCGTTCCTGACTGAATTTTGACAGTAAAACCTATTCTTGGTATAAAACAGTGCAAAATTTCTTAAATAGACACATACATGAGCCGAGGCCCGTTCTACCGGTTCTCAGTAGCGAAGCCTACCCAGATTAAAGAGATTCACTGTGAGAGATTCACTTGGTAACCCGGTCCGAGAAACCAAGAACAGATACATGAAGGCACAGTTTATTTGCTGGTTTCCATAGATCGTCTTTCGGTCTCGACATAACGTATTGATTGGTTTCCATCATTGTATTCGTTTTCAGCCTGTCTAGCTAGGTTTGATTTTCATGCTCACTCTTTCTTTTTTATGTAAGATGAAGGAACGTAACCGAGCTGTCCCTTCTTATCCTGGACAAGCGACCAATCTGGATTACCACACTCATCGCAGCTCTTAATTAGCTTGAGGTGCTGCTTGCAAGCTATGGTCAATTGGTTGGGACCAGTGGCTACGAAAGGCCAGGATGCCACATAAATCTGAAATTTCTTCTTCTTCCTCCCTTTTGGTGAATCCTTCTTCAGAGATCGGCAGCTTCCTCCAGATTCAACTCGACCATTGCTATAAGGTTCGATCTCTTTATCTTCGTTCTCCTCTTTTCCATTCGGAACTTGTAGATCGCCATCTAGCTCATCGAACTTTGCCTCGTTCGAATTATGTTGAGCAGAATCGCTTAGCTGAGACAGAGGAGTAGATGATATTTCACGCGATGCCACAGCAATCTGATCGAATTCTGAGCTCAGTTGGCTCAGGGCTGATTGAGACCTTGAGGGATGATTGTAGATCCCACCAGGTTCTTGCTCACTATTTCTACCACTGGAGGAACCATGGTCGCGGATTCCGTTGATGATTGTATTGTGTCTTGGTAGAGAGTCCTTAGTTGCATCATAGGTCATAAGAATGCTAGAGGCAACGTCAGATGCTGTGTACGTCATCATGAGAGGCGTATCAAGAAGGCTGGCGGTCAATTTTGTGTAAGATAAGATGAGATTTTTTCTACCCTCTAACAAAACTAGAATGCATTCTTTGAAGATATCGATCGCAAATTGGTTGAATATTGGTAATTCCTCGATAAGTTGCTGGTTCAACCTGTCATATAAGTCTTTGGCTATCACATATTGATCACGCAAAGTGGCTCGCTTTCCAAGATCACGACAAGATTCCATCTCTTTCGTTTTTTTATCGAAATCTAACAGCTTCGCTGATCTCTTGTTTATCAAGAGATATGGACCAGAAAATTTTTGTAAAAGTTGGCTAGCGACGGCAATTACCTGTCGATCGACTGTCCTCTTGAACGCATGAAAATGTTCGCACGCTAAAGCTTTGTTTTTCTTTCTCAGTTCTTCCAGCTCTCTTTGATGAGATTTATCACGATAGAAGTTTGCAAGATTTTCGGATGTGTTTTGCAAGGATATCAAGAAGTTCTCAAAGTGTTCCACAAATGCTGTTAAATTTTTGATAAAAGTCCGTATTGTTTTCTCGATATGTCTAAAACTTTCGTAATGGCGCTCAAATTCCTCGTCACGAGTCAGGGAGATGAGACCTAAACTGGCAGTTATACGTGTCGATAGTCTGGACGTTTTCTTTCGAACAGTGTGTAGCCAACCCTTGAGCTTGTCGTGCTGCCGATTAGTTAACAACGAGGGTCTCTGGACGAGCTCGACTGGTGGTGGGGCTTTTTGTTGCGGCAGTTGTTGAGGTCTAGGGGGAGGCTTTGAATTCTGTTGCTTCAATTGATTGTAGTCAGAAGAGTGAAGTGAGGACGAGCCCGATGACAATGATGATGAATGGGTGTTTTTCAGATAGGATTGTATTGGAACGAAAGGCTTCGATTGCTTCTGCTGATTGTTGATTTTAGACTGACAGAAATCTCTGACTCTATCAGAATCTAGGCGCCAACAATGATTGAGTGGGAAGGTGCCAATCTGAGAAGCGGTCACTAATTTTGGCCAAAAATTTCCCTTACTATCGAAGCAGACTTGGCCCTGCATCCAGTGCTCATTGACCTGGTTAGTTGCTACAATGATATCACCCTTAGTTATACTCAGATCGCCGACATCTTGAGCAACAAATGATGCATAGCAAACATGTAGGTCATAGTAGCTATTGTTAACAAGATACAGACATAACTCTATAGGTATTTCACTATCAAGTATTTGGCAACAGCTCACGGCCAACTTGCCATGAAGTTGGTCTGACTGCCCCAAAAACCACTGTTCATCAAGACGACTCTCGATGGCGACTACATCGCTTTGATCGACAGGTAGTAGATCTTCTTCAGGGATAGGAGCAACTGAAATGCAACCATTGGAGGGATGTCTGTTTTCACTAATGACTCTCGCCAGAAACGGGTACTTGCTATCTGATCGGGCGTTGGTCTGGTTAGAATCTCTGATTGCTGGCACAAAATTGTTTTGAGGTGGAAAATAGTTGTTGTTACTTGGCTGTAGCATGTTGATTGTGGCGAACGCTAAAATGCATCTTAGTGAAGAGAATCCTGGCAACCGTTTGTGTAATTAAAATTGCTTTGCTTATCACAATAGAAATCTCAGCGTTTATCTGGGCTAGATTCTCAAAGTTCATACAAAGAAACAAGGCTCTTTTGGTGTGAAGACAAGCAGCAGCTGACAGAAATAGCTGGTCAAGTGAGTTTTCGTTTGGTCATAGAATTTGCCGACTACCATCAGTTAGTATTTACTGTTTGATAAAATTCGGTGTCGGGTTTCAAGAAACGATCGTCGTAAATAAGATGGATTATATATCTGTTCAAGGCTTTCCTGGAGATGTCTCTTGAAGACAAATGTTTTTTCCTTCCCAGCACAAGAAAAATAAATATTGTATATCTAATTCTCATTAGCCGTTGTGGCGCGCAAAGCGGCCGCTCAGACTGCATTACAAGTGTAACGCATGACAATCGCATCTGTTTTCTTGCCCAAGACGCATTAGAAGAACCTCGAACATACCACTTGAATCCCTACCAAACTAACTCTTGATCAAAATTTCAAGCCACTTTATTGATGACCACAAGATTTTCATCAACTTATATCCTCGTGCAGGGGACCTTTGATCGGTCTAATCTACGGAAATCTGTCGCATCATCACGCTGAGATGGCTTTGGGTATCCTTCTCCATCGATCTTATGTCGTCTAAACTCATTCCTATCCACTCGTCTTGCCACAGCCAGGCCTGTCTATGAGCCTCTACAATTGTGTCGCGACAATATTGCTGGACGAATTGTTCTACTCGATTTTGGATAGGCCAAACGGGGAAGTTAACTCGACAAAGTTTATAGCAGGTCATGAGACGCGCTTTCGGCTCGGCGTCTGGATTATTTTCTGTGTTGAGATGCGCAAGCTCATAGTCCTGAAGCCAATTTCTGGTTAGATGTCCACGAAAGAGAGGCTCGAAGTCGAGAACTTTCTGATCGCTGAACTCCGATTGATCAGCCTTTCGATTCCTGTACTTGTCGTTAGCAATATCGATCATCACAATGGATCTCGACTTCTCAACCGGAACCTCGAGATCAAACACGTTGGCCAAAGTGGGGGGCCCGTCGATGTAACGCGACTCGATCTCAAGCCTGAATTTATCAACCAGGGGGTTTGAGAACTTGTTCTTACTGTACGGATAGGCGTTCCAAGACTCCTCCTTGAGCTTGACCGCCGAATCCGGCAGCAGGCGCTTCATCCATTCTGGGATCCGGTTGGTCATGTAGTAGGTTTTGTTTGTATATTGCCCGCAGCCGCCTGGTCCATTCGAATAGGGTTCATTCACATTAATTTTAACTCCATTCTTTGAATCCACACTCTCGAGTTTACTTTTCTTTGCTATTGTGTACAACTGACCAATACGGTAATCAGCAGCGCTGAACGGCATAGGAACTCTGTATTCAACAATGATCATTATTGAAGTGAAAATACCTAAATTATAGACTAGTGGAGTTGATGGATTTAAGTGGTGGGTGTTGTGATGCGGGTTGGTCAAAACTTTTTAAGGGAGGGAGATTACAAGAGATTGTAGGTAAAACCTTGCCGAGCCCTAGGGGAGTTTATCGACTTCGAGTTGCGTGATCTTTCCGTTAGAGTATTTATTCTTAGCTTTGAGCCGGCTTCGGGATAGATCGACCACCAACGTGGTTGGTTGTGTTCCACCTGTCAGACGCGTTGGAAAACGGCAGCCATACCAACGTGGACCTTATCAGCTGTTCACGTGCTATGACTGCCATCAAGACCAACCAGCCCTCTGCTGAAGGTCACACTCTTGACTTCATTATTAGCCAGAGATGCAGACCGATTGCTGCTTCAATCACAGACTAGATCGATGCCACTCACTCTCGAGGTGTTCAAATCTCTTTGGAGCCTAGATGCTGAGCGGAGAGATAACGAAACCTCTTGATTGAATCTTCGCACCGGAAACACATTCGAGAGCGGTCGTTGTTGCAGAAACTCTCAGGTTGGCCAAGAGGTGCAGCAGAATCCGGGCTTATAGAGTGACCTCATTGTATGAAAGGACAGGGATATAGTCTTGAATCTGTTGAACTCCCTTATCATGCGGAATCCTTATCGTGGATTGAGCTTCCTAGATATTATCTGGCCTGAATTCAAATGCAGAACGTAACGCTTGAATCAGCTGAAGACTGGTTGGCAATATGGGACAAACTTGTCTACGGCGCGAACAGAGCAAGAGCTAAATCTCTCAAGATTACCTCGATAACATGAATCTCTCACCGGTAACGAGATGGAGTGAAAACATGATGTGTTTGGAAGGAAAGTGAATAATCGTGAGGAGATGAGAAAGTAGCTAAAGTTGCTTGGGAGGCTTCGCGTGAAGCTTCGGCAGACTGACAATGGATCTTCAATCGTGACTCCATCACGAAATCAGACGCACATGAGAAAAGAGTTGGATTTTTCTTTCCTCTGACCCAATGTAACTTTGCTGCATAAAAACGCTTATCGAGGATCTTGAATTGTTTGAGATTTATTGATGAGTTTCTACATTTATAAACGTATATGCATAAATATACGTTACTATAACATACGAATTCTTGATCCTGATGTTGACGGTTTGCAGAGTCCATCTCCAATCAGTGTAGAAATCTCTACAAACTTGCCGCTTCTCGTACTGTTGCTTATCCTCACGAACTCGAGTCCTGTTGCCTCTCAGGCCCAAGACTAGATTTAAGCTCAAAAAGGGCTTTGAATTCCCGATAGATTCATGATGTAACCTCTCGAACAGGTCGACAGGATGTACAAACAAACCGAGGCTAAAACCACATCTCCACTAAATTGCCTTGCGTTGAGTCTTCGATCCGGTTGCTAACGAGCTAATTTTACTCAGGTGATTGATAAATAACGTTTGAAACTTAGATGTTTTAGGCAGCGAGTTGCTTTGAGGCACTTGATTGTACCTGCGCCTTCATATCTGTTACCCTAGACATTTGATCCGGAATCATCGAGGTCGGAGTGGGGTATTGTTGGTAGCTTTGTGGTTGTGGGACAGTTTGCTGCTGAGCTTGGTTGTAGGTGCTCAGAGCGACTGGTTGGGACTGTTGCGCCAAGTCCGCGACGGGACCGGCCGATTGCGATGGTACATAGTAGGGTGAGTCGGTGGAGCTGTACACTTGAGCTAGAGAATCGGTGTATATATTGCTCATCTGTCCACCCTGTGCCAGGCTTGGATATTGTGCGTAATTTGGATAGGAGGAAGCTAGCTGAGGTGGGCTAAACATTTGGTTCTGCTGCTGCCCTGAGCCTTGAACCGTGATTTGTGGACTCTTGGCGTATTGGGACTGGGGCTGAGATTTTTGCTGCTGCTGTGACATCATCATAATCTGTTGAGCTAACTTAAGACTGTCAGCAGGTGTTAACTGGCCGGCCTGCGGTGCGATGCCAGTTTGCACGACACTCAAAGGCGCAACCTGTTGATAATCGCTTCCTTGATACTGATTTGCTGGTAAAGCTCTCGGAACTTGGCCAACATTGCCCTTACCTGGCTTCCTCAGTTTCCACTGATTTTGGTGCAGCTGATTTGACTTGAATTTCATCTTTTTCATCAAGTTCGAGAACCTTCCAATCGCCTTGACATTGGCAGAATCAGTCAGATGTCCGTTGGCCACAGACAACAGCATGGCCTTTGAGCATTTTGGAAACATCTTTGCACAATTGACTAGCTCACGACCATTCTTGAAATTGTTTGTTGCCTTGAGGAAATCATTCAACATCGCTTTGGTGTCGGCGTCAACTCTCGCTTGCATTGGATTGCTCTTCATTTGATCCTGGAGACTCTTGTCAAGATTGGCCAACTCCATCAGGTTTGATTGAACTGAGCGTCTGAACAATTTACTGTTCATTGCCCTTTGATGAAGCTCGCAGATGAGCCTCTGTTGGCACTCATTTGAGTCCCCAATCTCCTGTCTCCTCAAAAAGCTCGAACTAAATAGCTCGTAGACGTTCTTTAGAGTTGAGAAAAAGCCTGCACGTTGAGTTGTGGCCCCATTAGAGCCTGAGGAGCTACTCGCCGAGTTAGATGCGCCGGCAACTGAAGCAAAAGGGCTTGAGGCCAAGAGGGAGGACAATTGAAACGGGTTGAAGCTAGACAATCCAACTAGGGCCGACAGAGGCGACGAGGTTGAGCTGCCTGTGCCACCTGGCGATGATGCAGCCTGTGAGAGCTCTTTCTCGGAACCCATGTAATTAGCAACCTTTTCGAAAACATCCGAAGCCACCTGCATGAAACCAGGTCCATCGTCCGAGTCTGAATTAGATGAGCTTGATGCTGAAGAAGAGCCCGCGGTGTTTCCATTGTTGTTGGGTGGCGCAGCAAAGCTTGGCGAAATCATGCTTGCGGCTGTCTGAATTAGACCATTTCCACCCAAAAAGTTTCTAATCGGACTGTTACTCTGTTGCGAGAGCGTAGAAGAGGAGGATTGAGAGCCAGAAGACTGCGAAGAAGACGATCCTGAGCTCATTGATCCCATTGCATTTTGAATGCCTTGCGAGGCGAACATGCCCGGATTGAAGAGAGGCTTTTCGGTTGTTGAGGGTGGACCGAGAATAGATTGGACAGCTTGAAGAGCAAAGCTTGAGGATGAGGGCGACGATCCTGAGGCTTGGAAGCCAGAGCCTTGCAAGATGCTGCTTAATGGCGATGATGATCCGCTCAAAACTGAAAGTGGACCCGAGGCTGGCGTGCTTGCTTCCTCGTCATCGCCGAAAAAGTTGTTGATGGCAGACATGGCCGGACTTAAGCCTGCAATGGCTAATGGGGTGAGCAAGAGCGATGGAATAAGGGGAGCCGAGAAGAGTAGGCCAAGACTGAGCGCTGGATTTGATAACAGGCCGGACGCAAAGCTTGCCTGCCTATCAATGCTTGGCTTTCGAATGAAGAATGGTGCGTGATCGCCAACAGCGAGCTTCTTTGAGCTCAAGAGGTTGATGATCTTGCCAGATGCCTTACTCAAAGGTCCATCACCTGCTAGCGCTGACTGTGAAGATCTTGAATGGGGCATCTGGTGTTTGTCTGCAACTGCGCTTGCTGCAGCCGCTGCAACGGCCATTGGACCTGCGGCGGACGTCATGAATGATGGGAGAAACTTCTTTAGAAGTGAAAACGAGGATGATTTGGCCTTGTTATTGTTGATGCCGCTCCCCTGTTGGCCATTGTGATGTGCTGCCTTCTTGTGCACGAAACTCGAGCCAAACTTCATCTGGTTACCGCTAGTTGTCGAGGCCGTTGCATCCGGCGCCGCCGGTGAAGACGAAGAAGAAGAATCTCCGTGCGATTTGGAGGGATCTCCAGCTTGGCTTGAGGAAGAGCCATCGCTTGTTGGAGTAGAAGAGTTGGCTGCCACCAGCGGGTGGCTGTATGAGTTTGTCGCCTTCAATTGGTACTTGTCATAGTTCTGTTGCGAGGCTATTGCAGCCTTCTTTTGGATGGCCGTTATCTGCTTTGGCTTGTTTGGTTTGCTTGTGGCAGGCGCGACCTTTGCAGCCTTACCGCTTTGCTCGGACACTTTGGGTGCCACTTGGCCTGCTTGTACGCTCGGCGCCGACCACGAGATAACGGGTGACGAGTTAGGGGTGTCCAGCTGGCGATCCACAGTGGGTTGGGTGGAGCGGACGCCGGTGGATTCGCTCGTGTGCTGTGTTGGCTTACTGCTAGAGGCTTGTTGCTCGTCGGCAAACGATGAGATTGAACCCACGACTAGAAGGACACTGACAATTAATGTCACATAGAAGGTTGAACTTGATGTTCGTGCAACAGGTTGCCTGGCCTCTCGCTTGAGGTTCCCGCTTGTAGCACAAAGGCTCCCAAGTTGATGTGTCATTGTGTGTGTAGACTTTTCACTAATACCCATATTACCTGACTGAAGTCCTTGAATGAAAGTTCCAATCTTATCTCTTCAAGTTTCAGACTTGATATTAGCGTATTCTTAAGAACGAACGGCCTTAAACTCTATGCAACTATCGTGTGGATGATGATCAGCAAGATGTCTTGCTCATGGTGGACTCTTGTTTGACTTTGATCCTCTCTCGTTGGCTCCAAATCAGCCAACTCTTTCCGGCGCTAAGCTCACTTGAATTCGAGCACTGACATCCACTGACCGATTCAGCTGGCGGAACCAACTTTACTTATCATCAACTTTCCTCTCTCTCTCTCCCTCTCTTCAATTGCGCCCGTCAGTTCGGTTTTGAAAGCCAGTATTATGCTCGATCTGTTCAGTATCCGATAGATATTTGCAGAGTTGGATTAGAAGAGATATGTCAACGCTCTTGAGTGGGACCGGAGATTGAATTTAACTTTTTACTTCACACCACAGAATGTAGCTCCAAAAGTAGGTAAAAGCCAATGGCAGTCGACTCTAAGCGAATATATTTGATTGCCATCGATTCGTTAACTTTACTTACCACTAAGCTGCTCTAGGTCAAGATATCCGCCGACAAGATGGCGAGAGGAGAGGAGAGGCGAAGTAAGCTAGCCAGAGAGGAGAGGCTAGGCGAGGAGTGAAGAAGAGGGGAGAGAGGGATGCAGATGGAGATTTCTATCACATTGAATTCCTAACGAGGCGGTCTTTTCTCGTCCTCTGTCTACCTCTGCCCTCTGGCATCATTTCTGGCTCGCTCGGCTGCTTCAAAGGGAAAGCCTCATCTTGGCGCCTCCATCAAGGGCTAGCCAAGCGGTCAGTAAGCTTAGCAAGCAGCCCGAGTTGGAGGGTTTATTTTGCTAAGTTGAGGCAGGGAACCAAGTTAGCGAGAGGGAGGGGGAAGCGGCGGTCTGATTGCCGCTTGGCTAACTGTTTGCCAGTTCATGCGGCGACTTCACATTCACTGCTTCAACAATTTTACCCTCCCCAGCTCCCCCAAAGAACCATCCACCTCCGCTAACCTCTACCCGAGCTTACCTTTTACCAGCTAACCAACCTCTCTGCCCACTCACTAACTGGTCAGTCAGTTCAAGCGAGCAAACAGTATAACTCGCTTGACCGTTCGGGCGGTCGTACGCTTTGCCGGTAATGCCGCAGGAGCTCCGGCGCCTGGCGCATTGCCGGGCTAAGGAGAATCTGCTCGCCAGGCGCACACAGGTCAGTCGGTTGAGCTGATAAACGGACGAAAGGCTTGTTGGTCCGCCGGACGCACGGATGCTGGCTAACTTTCCAGCTTACCTGGCATCCCTCCTGCCTTCAACTTCCAGGCAAAAGTTTGCCCATGGCCCTCTGGCTGCCGGACTGGCCAGCTTGCTTTCTCGATGCGGCCATTTAAAACCAGAGAGCCGAAGAGGGATAGACAGACTGCAATTGCTCTACATTTTGGCCATAACTGTTCCCTTGCCCCCGTCTCAATTTGCCTGCTGCAATGGCTGCTGCAGCGCCATTGGAGTTGCTCCTCGGACGCCCATTCTACTGACTAACCTCTACGAGTCACGAAAATTCATTCGTTACCGAGGAGCTGGCTTGGAGGCTAGATCCAGTGATTAATAACCAGCCAACGGTTTATATTTAGGTTAAAAGTATTCGTGCTTTTAACTTGATTATAAGCAAGTCTACCACATCAAACTGTTGTGCACAACAAGCTCGCAGATCCGAGATAGCTATCGAATAAATAACCGTGGACATGCTCCGGCTGGCTTCATGTGCCCTCGAGCGATTCTAGAAACCAGACTTGAAGCCCCTCTACCGGCGGCAATGGTGCATTTTCACCGACATTTTGTAAACCGGGAATTCCCCCGCCAACATTTTGTGAGGTCGACCGCTCCACTTAGGAGCACTTTATTGAAATCAATAAAACCTCTCAGTTACAGGAAGACAAGCCTAACGGTACGACTTCTGGTACCTGGCACGAGCACCTGGACCACCAAATTTCTTTGGCTCGCACCGTCTTGGATCGGAGACGAGCAGTGTTCTGTCGTATTGAACGAGCATATCTTTTATCTCCTTTTTCGATGCCTCGTCGACATACTTCTGGTAATAAGCTACGAGTGCTCTAGATATAGCTTGGCGAATGGCGTAGATCTGTGCGACACGTCCACCACCTTTAACCCTAACCCTGATGTCAACATCGGAAAATCTATTCGGAAACACATGAGAAGCTGTTAACATGGTGGCGAAAGGATGGTGGCTGGTGATCAGACAATTTACTTACTTGTCTTGTCCTATCAGAAGTATGGGCTCTATGAGTTTGAATTTTAACACTTGGGGCTCAACCAAGTCTAAAGGTCGATCGTTGACCCTTATAAGACCTCTACCAGCCTTGCATTGTGCCACAGCAGTTGCTGTCTTCTTCCTTCCAAAGACCTGAACGCTCTTGACGGGCGCCGTCGGAGCTGGAGCCGTGGTGGCTGACATATTGATACAAAGATACTACGATCCAAGATAGTCCAGGAGTTCAGCTAGATATAAACCAGGTGTCGGAGTGATCACGAGGCTGTCCTGGGGAACCAGACCGTAGTTGAGTTAAATTAATATTGTTCTTGGTCTTAGTGTGGTGTAGAAGGTAGACGACGCGTGATAAACATGTGTGGGTACTATGCTTTTAGAGAACAGGCATTTCCTCCTGCATGCACAGCGGCGCGAAATTCGAACTAGTTTCAAAACAGCGGGTTGCCACTGACAACCTTAGCCCAAATGAAGCTCTCCTCTATCAATGAGAAATCCCTAGAACGTAAATTTCACGAATCTTGGTGCCAAAATCAGATCAGAATACATGGACAAATCTATTAAACTTTAATTAAGACCGCTTTTGAAGTTTAAGCACATATTTCAGTGTATTTTTCTGCGAAGCAAGTCGTTCAACTTTCTATAATCATTTAGCAGTTTTTGCCGCCAGATCACGATAAGAATAATATTGGTGCCTCCCCAAGATGCCGTCGTACCACTACGACGAAAGTGCAACAAGTGGTTAGGATGGGCGGCAAGGATTGTTGTCGTGATAAAAGATATGCCTTCTATGATAGTGGTAACCGCCCAGATACAAATTGATACGAACAAAGTTATTTGCCATAAAAGCGAGCAGCTGGTCACCTCGATCGAACATGCGGAAGTTCTTACCATTCTCAAGGAGGCAGCCTTCACTCGATAGGTACACAGTCAACCGGGCAGGTTGGGGTGGATCCGACAGGTTCAATGGAAAGTCAATGCGAAGGACCTCCGCCGCTAGCCTCAATACCCGTTCAATTCAGGTTGTTAGAGGCGCCTATAATATAGATTTGAACAAAGTTGATTCCAGCTTCACGAAACTGCATAGAGCATGCCTACTTAATGATGACGCACAAGTCAAAAAGCATATACTCAAAGTTGATAACAACTCGCATGATAGTTCAAATCGATATCCTATCCATTTGGCCACCGTAAATGGGAACTTTGCCATTGTTAAGCTCCTGATCGAAAACAAGGCTGACCCGAATGTCCAAGATAATGAGGGTAACACTCCACTTATTAAATCTATTGAATGCGGACATGAGCATTTAGTGAAATACTTGCTGAGTAATGGAGCTGACCCTAACCTGAGCGACTTAGATAACAACAGTGCACTACATTGGGCTATCATGACAGAGAGCATAATTGCCATAGATGCTCTGATGAGTTCAAAGAAATGTGATCTATCTTTAAGAAACAACAAAGACGAAACCTGCTTGCATCTGGCTGTCAGAAGTCCTCTTATTAATACATTAACTTTCGAATCGATGATAAGAGCTTCAGCAAATCTTGAAATCAAAGACCAACTGGGATTGACCGCTCATGCTATCGCTCAAGCCTGCAACAACAAGACCGCAATCAGTGCTTTTAATCGTTGTTGTGAGAACAATCAAATGCCAAAACCAACTGCAAAAGGTAATAGCTCATCTGAAGACAACGATAGTAATGACAATGTATCAAGGATCTGCGAAGAGTACAAACTTAAGTATATCACAAAAAATCGTGAAAATTTGGAGTACGAAAAGCGATTGATCCAACTCGGTGCCCAGATCGAGCGACTTAAGATAGACATGCTTGATATACGAGAGAAAAACGAAAAGCTCGCGATTGACTGCGAGAGACTATCGACCGAAAACTCCAAGCTGAAATCAGAGAATGACCGTTTACTCCAGCAGATCAACAGTAACAAGCTAACAGATAGCACTAGAACAACCACTGCCCGCACTCCAACCACAAGTGAACCAGCTCATGACGAATCAAACAAAGATCTTACCAAAGTCCATTCAGTCGAAAGTAGTGGCCACGAGGAATTTCTAGTGGCTAAAGCATTTCTACAAGAGAGAATCAACAAGCTGAAATACGGTTTAACCTCGATGCAACTCTAGATCATTAGATTCCGAGCTTGTTTTAGCATGTTGTGTTTACTCTTGGCATTTTGCTCCCCTCGCAGAGCAAGAGATACAGTAAGCTAGTATTGTCATAGCCCAGTATTTGCTAGATTTCTAATTGTGAACTGCTAAATTGTCCAATGCTCCTAATTGGACATTGAGTTGTTATGGCTCATCCATAATGTCTAGTCTTCAAAACTTATTCGAAACTAATTAGTTTACAGTGCAGGTTATCACGGAAAGACCAACCTGAGTCACCGTGGAGGTAAGATTCAATCAATGTCCTTGAATCAACCTAATTCAGCTGTTAACTCACACGTAGTGATTGATGCATGACCATGGCTTACAACTAACTTCAAACTAGTCCTTCGGATAGTGAAAGGCCAGAAATAAAAAGACAGTTGTATTTTTTGCAGATCCTTTAGGACCAATTATATCTAGAGCCTATTTCGAATTCCATCCATTGTCCGTTTCTATCACAGAAAGCCGTATGCGTCTGCATGGACTTCGTCCACCTAGTCATCAGACCAAGATCTGTCTGAGGGGGCGAACGGTCGCGTAAATTATGTTTAATACTTTAACATTTAAAACAATTCTCAGAAGTCGATATCAGATTCGTCTTCCTCCTCTGTTTGTGGCAAGGTGTGGTTTCTTCTCGTGTGAGCCCTCTTTCTGCGCATTGTATTCTTACAAATCTGTGGTTTTATACCTTTCAGAGTTTGAGGCCAGGTTTTGGCGATTGGTTCCCATACTTTAACGTTATGGTCATACCCAGAACTTGCCAGGACGGGCATTGTTGGATGGACACATAGATGATTGACAACACCTTTGACATCTCCTTCTAAGAAGCACACTATGTGCTCGGATTCCAAATCCCAGCCATAAATGTGACCATCATCTGATCCGCTAAGGACAAAATTTTCTCCGAACCATGCACATCCTTTAATGGTTCTCTTGTTTCGGTGACCCTTGTAGCGGTGAATAACCTCACAAGTATCCGTTCTGCAGACGTACAGATCGTCGTCATTGTATGATATAAGCAGTTTATCACCAGTGGAATTGAAGGCAGTGGATGTCACAATATTGGTTGTATTTTCGAGGTTGTCAATGCAATAAGTTGGCTTATGTTCGACATCGTTTGGATTGCGTGCAACCCTTCTGAGGTCATATAAGAAGACGTAAGGTGATGCACCTGCGACTACGACCTTATGCTTATCGAGTGGATGCGTATTGATAGAGTGCAAGGCACAACTTCGATTATTTTTCGGGTTTCTAACAATAAATAGTTTCGTGAGTTCTCGAATACGAAGATCGATGAAGTTAACACAGGCGTTAGTCCCACAAGTCACTAGAGTCTGGGGAGTGATAAACGCGAGTGTTCCTATCTCACCAGATTGAGAAATCAATAGCTCTGACTGACTGGTTTCTATGTTCAGGAGGCGTACAGTTCCATCTCTAGAGGCTGTAATAATGCTATTATCTGAATTGCAAAACTGTGAATGAAAAACGTTATTGGTGTGGCCGGTATTGATCTTCTTCTTGAGCTTGTTTCTCTGCCAATCCCATATACAGACGGCCAGATCATCACTTCCAGAACAGAGAAGGTTTCCTGTACTGTTGAAGTCCAGGCAGTTTACCGAACCGGTATGCTCTTCCAAACGTTTGCTTAGCTCTAACCTCTGGATCATCCAGAGAGAATTGTTCACATATCTTTCGAACCAATATATGTGATTGCGGTTGGTCTGCTTTGACGAGGAGAAACCGTACTTTCTTTGCCTCAGCTCAGTGACTGTTATCCAGTCAGGTTTCGGATACTGAGTTTCGGGTGTTGGGTCATGTTGCAGATATTCGTCAGGGGAACAGTAATCAATTTCATCCTCATCATCACTATAGTAGTAAATCGAAAAGTCATCGTCATCAGCGTCTTCGTTATCGTTATCATCATCATCATCATCATCGTCGTCATCATCATCATCATCGTCATCATCATCGTCTTCGTCGTCGTCGTCATTATCATCGTCATCATCATCGTCTGCTCCTTCATTTTCGTCGTTGACATCTCTGTCCTCCTCATCATCAAGGTGATAATCATCTTCGGCGTAATCCTCAATGAAGGGTAAACGATATTCATCAGATCGATGGTAGTCAGGTAGGAGGCTATCAGGGCTGAAAGCAAGGGGGTATTCGCTCCTCCCGGAATCAAATAGATAGCCTCTGTCGTAACCCTCCCGACTTTCATCGAAGATCTGTCTCTCTTGATCTAAACGACCCTTAGCATCAAATTGTTGGTCGCCACACGAGCCGAAATGATCGCTCGCTCTCGAACTGATGAGGTCTTCTTCGTCGGATTCCTCCATGGTCCTCATTCGCTTTCCAACGGGCGAGAGTGGGGATTGAGACATTCTCCTGAAGTCTTCTCACGTTTGCCCTTGAATTTGATCAACTTGAGATTAACTCGTTGCTCGTGATGATTGTAACGAGTTGAGTACAAAAAACTACAACATGGTACGGGTTCTCGATTGAAGTTGTAGGGGAAATAATGTGCTTATAATATTTTTCTTCACTTAGATCGCAATCTCTCTCCAATCAATAATGGTTATTGCATCTTTCAACAAATAACAGTACTCTCTGAGAGCTAGCGCTTATTGAGTTTATATGAAAGCGTAAATTCGAATCTGCGCTCACTTCTCTGCTTGTTCTGCACTCTCGCTACTCGTTTGACGCCGCACCGAGGATTTAAATCTTGAACTCCCACTCCGCTGCCGGGGACATCACGTCGATATTATAATTAGACATAGCCTGCAAATATATTGTTTCAGATAGAATGATCCTCAACCTAAAATAGTAAGGCACAGGAAGGAAGGGATAACCGTTGGAAGCGCCCAAGAGTGATGGAGTCGCGCTGGTTTGCAGCAATACTTTTTGTATAAACCCCAAGCGACGAGAGAAAGTTTCTTCAGGATGGAATTCGCATCTCAAGAGTCCTTGAGTGTGATTGATTGTGATGATGATGCTTTTGATACATTCACCAGGTCAATCAATGAATTAACGTTTAGAGATCCAGACCTAGAATTGCCCAAGCGGCAGCAACAGGCAGCCGGTGAACAATTGATCGTGCACCGTAGATCAGACACAGCAAAATCATCGGGATATGGCAAGTCTACGAGGCAATCTACCAAGGACAATTTCGAGGACGATTTAATCGATTTTCGTAGAGTAGCCAACCTACCAGAACACGCTTGTTTATACTGTGGGATTCATGACCCAGGCTGCGTCGCTCAATGCACTCATTGTAAAAGATGGTTTTGCAACAGTCGTGGTAACATGCCAGGTAGTCACATCATCAGTCACTTAGTTCGAGCAAAGCATAAAGAGATCACCCTGCACAAAGACGGACCCTTGGGCGAAACCTTGCTGGAATGTTATCTCTGTGGTTCGAGGAATATATTCAACTTGGGTTTCATACCGGCCAAGGCTGATTCGACTGTTATGTTGCTATGTCGTCAACCGTGTGCATCACAGACTGATGCTATCCTTGAAATGAATTGTGATCCAGAAGAATGGAAGCCCCTAATAAGTGATAGGTGCTTTCTCGTATGGCTTCTAAAAGTGCCTGACGAACAAGACTTGTCGAAGGCCAGGCAGATTGACGCGACCCAAATTGCACGTCTTGAAGATTTCTGGCGTGAGCAGAATAACGATGCATCGTTTCATGATCTATACAAATCACAGCAGAACGATTCCAATTTACAAACAGTTCCACTACGTTACGAATCTGCCGATCAATATCAAGAGATTTTCGGTCCTCTCGTGAAAATGGAGGCTGAATACGATAAACAGATGAAAGAATCACGCAATCAAGATAACATCCACGTCCGTTGGGATGTTGGTCTAAACAAGAAAATCCTGGCCTACTTCAATATCGCTAGATCAGATTCTGATATGAGACTGATGCATGGTGATGAACTCTGCTTGAGATACAATTACGAGGGCTCGAACGACGGCAACAAAATCTGGTCCGGAGTTGGTCACGTTATTAAGATACCAGATAACTTTAGTGAGGAGGTCGGGATTGAACTGAAGTCTAACTTCAACGTTCCTACAGATAAGCACATGGGATTTGTTGTAGAGTTTGTTTGGAAGTCTACATCTTTTGATAGAATGCAGCACTCGCTCGTTAAGTTAGCCAATGGCGATTACGGAAACGTGTCTTGCTCTATACTGAACAGACTTCTCGGTCGAAACGTCGAAGACGATATTATCATACCGTGTACTCTACCAAAATCGTTCACCGCAAGCAACTTACCAGATTTGAATAAGTCGCAGGTCGATGCCATAAAACATGCCTTACAACGACCACTTTCGTTGATACAAGGACCACCAGGTACAGGGAAAACAGTGACATCTGCCACGATTGTTTATCATTTAAGTCGAACCAGCAGCAAACCTGTCCTCGTTTGCGCGCCTAGCAACATAGCTGTGGATCAATTGACTGAAAAGATCCACTTAACTGGTTTAAAAGTGGTGCGTTTATGTGCCAAAAGTCGCGAGGCCATAAGTTCCCCTGTCTCCTTTCTGGCTTTGCACAATCAGCTCAGAAGTATGAAAGGCCACACAGAGTTGCACAAATTGCAGCAGCTCAAAGACGAAACCGGAGAACTTTCGTCCGCGGATGAGAAAAGGTACCGAATTTTGAAGAAGGCTTGTGAAAGAGAATTGCTCAAAGCCGCGGATGTTATTTGTTGCACCTGTGTTGGTGCAGGCGATCCGAGACTGTCCAAATTCAAGTTTCAATCTGTGCTCATAGACGAGAGTATGCAAGCCACCGAACCAGAGTGCATGGTACCCGTTGTTCTAGGATCGAAGCAGCTAATTCTGGTCGGAGATCACTGCCAATTGGGGCCGGTGGTTATGTGTAAGGAAGCAGCTAGAGCTGGTTTGTCCCAGTCTCTCTTCGAACGGTTAGTTTTACTTGGAATCCGTCCACTGCGGCTCGAAGTTCAATACCGAATGCACCCGGCTTTGAGTAGGTTCCCTTCTGACTTCTTTTACGAGGGTTCATTACAAAATGGTATAAACTCTTTTGAGAGAGAGATGCAAAACGTCGAATTTCCGTGGCCACAACCTGCAAAACCCATGTTCTTCTACTGCTGTCAGGGTCAAGAGGAAATAGCTGGATCAGGCACTTCGTACTTGAATCGTTCCGAGGCCGCCTATGTTGAGAGGATCACCACTTGCTTCTTGAAAGCTGGCGTCAAACCCGAGCAGATTGGGATAATCACCCCCTATGAGGGTCAGAGAGCCTACTTGGTCCAGTATATGCAATACAACGGATCTCTCCATGCTAAATTGTACCAAGAAATTGAAATTGCAAGTGTTGACGCCTTTCAGGGTCGAGAGAAAGATATTATCGTGATGTCTTGCGTCCGATCAAACGAACGTCAGGGGATAGGTTTTCTGAATGATCCGAGGAGGCTGAATGTTGCTCTGACTAGAGCCAAATATGGCATAATCACTGTTGGTAATCCAAAGGTGTTGAGCAAGCATACTTTGTGGAATCACCTACTAACCTATTACAAGGAGAATGGAGTCTTGGTTGAGGGTCCGCTGAACAATTTGAAGCCGAGTCTGATTCAATTCAGCAAGGTCAAAAGGTCTAATAATGTTCCGGTGATATCCGCATTCATGATGAAGCGCCATAACCAGCATCGGACAGCCACCAATGGTTCGGCACTGACGAGTAGCTCAGTATTTCAGATGCCAACCAGCAATATGTCGATCGAGCAAAACCAACAGTACCATCATCAGCCTCTTTTGAATCAACTCTTCCTAGGTCCGAGTCAATCTCACAGGTTATTCGACTGGTACTAGATGGCATGAGTTAGCTCACTCTCTGAGAGTTCAGCGATGATTTCTTACTCATAGGTCCTTGTTGCATCAACAAAGTCAGCGACTCGAATCGACGATTTTGCGCGTAGATTGGACGAGTTGCGGGGTCGAGAGCTTAAACTTGACCAGTCAAAGCAGGAGCTTGCCACTCTGAGCTCAGAGCTTTGCGAGCAAAAGTTCCAACTTGCGCTCGAAGCAAACAGGCTTCTGCACAAGCAAGACAAGTTGGACGGTCTCATCGGATCAAACGAGAAGCTCGAGCGCGAACTGGCGAGCAGGCGCGCGGGCCAGCTCGAGCGAGCGAGCCAGCTTGAGACTCTGGGCGCCCGTTTGGAGGCGAAGAGCAACGAGCTGAGGCGAGACAAGCGAAGGCTTCGAGTGTTGCGGGCAAAGCTGGCGAAGAGACGCGATGAAGTTGCGAGAGGACAGGTGGAGGTTGGGAGTTTGCGCGAGCTTTTAGGCAAGCGAGCGGCGCAAATGCAACAGGAGGCGAGGAGGATTGGCTTGGCGCGCG
>Ga0268249_1000108_pt1 | contig 55390 bp, 28 predicted proteins | sample AgamicAtPe_FD_200257 | JGI IMG/M metagenome (GOLD analysis project Ga0268249, IMG submission 200257) | Agave microbial communities from Guanajuato, Mexico - At.P.e (v2) (version 3) | ecosystem: Host-associated > Plants > Phyllosphere > Phylloplane/Leaf | place: Guanajuato, Mexico | collected... | reverse complement strand
GGAGCCAAATGGATTCCTCTGCTGGGGAGTCTAATTGATCCCAGGTTTGCTGATCGCAACTTTTCGAGACTCAACCAAGAACAATGGCGGCGGCGGCGGCTGGAGTGGCGTTAATGGCGGCGGCGGCGGCGGCGGCGGCGGCTCGAGGCGACTTGTCGGCTCGGCGCCAGTCGCTTACAATCTGGCGGCGAAAGGCGAAAAGCCTGGCCTTCGCTGCCTCGCCGCCTCACTGCCGCCTGACACCGATAGTTTTCGAGGGCCAAAATTTGATTGCAAAACTGGCAAAACTCGTGTTATGTAAGAGGCGGCCTGTGCGCGCTCAGCCGCCCGTCTGACTGCTCGTCTAGCCGCAGGTCGTTAAGCTAATTTGATTGAAATTCATGAAACAATTGGTTTGCGCCGGAGTTTTGCGCTCGGCGCAAATCAAAATCAAGGTGAGCGAAATGGGAAAAGGTAGGCGCGCGTGTCTTGTAAGCCAACTTTAGACAGATGATGGGACCAGGCGAGTTGCTCTGCGAGTTTCGGGCGGCCAGGTAGACAGACGAGGCTGCGACTGAATGGGCCGGGCGGCGCTAACTTGGGCGGCCAATCCTCAGCTTTGGGATTGGCGACGGCTCTTTGATGAGCGCGGAGTTCGGGTTGAATAACAAGTTGTTTTCGAGGCAAGGCCGCTGAAACAAGCTGACTAAAGCGCCTTTGCGCCACCAACTTGCGCACTTCAAAGAGCGCCCAAACCTTGCGCTACCAAGCAAAGGATTTCGAGCGCAGTTTGAGGGACATCACTTTAATTGGCCTCGTGGATTCGTTTGATCGGCGCCAGGCTGCCTTGCACGTAGGCTGGGGGCAGGTAAGGCGCGAGGGGGAGGAGGAAAACAAAGGGCCAAGCGGCCACCGGGCGGCTTGGCTAACTGGCTTCGGCAGGCTAGGCTTGGCCGCGCTCTGGCTTGGAGAGGAGCAGCGGGGGGACGCGCCTTGTTTCAATGCGACTCCCGTGCAAGTTTTGCCGCCAAAGTTCATTAAGTTGGCGTCGTAAATTATGGCCCAGACTTGATGCCGCCTCTGCCGCTGCCGCCTGAGCAATCAGTTCAGCGATTGTCCGGCCAAAGATGGCAAGGACGAGAGAGGTGAAGCAAGCGAGGAGCTGCTCGCTAGGGAGCCGCGCGCATTGCGTCAGCTCGCCTGATGAAACTTTGCGTGCGCTCCTGCAAACTCTCGTAGACAAACTCCATGGCCGCGCCTTCCCTTACCTGTTGCAGTTTCTTAAGTCTACCTCCCGTCCGGGTTACGTGCAACTCACGCCCGTTATCAAGGCACAAGCTAGCTTGGAGTGATTGCAAGAGGGGCAGATTTAAAGAGACAAACTCGCTTGGCGACGATTCTTGCCCTCGGCTGCAGTTGGCGCCCTCTGAGGCAAGCTGGCCGAGGCTCCTTCGGGCCTGCTGCTCTTTTAAGCAACAACCAGCGGCCAGAGTGGCGCCCGCCGATCGAGCAGCCAGAGAGACGGGCTTGGGGCTTGCCGAGAGCCCTGACCTTGGGAGGAGCAGCCGAGCTCGAGGGGACCAATTGGAGGCAAGGCTGTTTCGTCTACTAGCCTCTGGGCTAGTGGAGAGCGCGAGAGACACATAATTGGCTTGCTCTCCATCGAAGCTGCCAGCTTTGGGATGGCGGCGGTGAAAGGGTGAGAAAAGGGGGAGAAGCAACAATGTTCGCGGCGCCGCCGCATCGGCTTGCCAGACGCAACTAGGATGAACTTACGCTCATGATTGATCATGATTCTAGCAAAGAGGAAGTGGCGCCGCCGCCGCCGCCAGCCTGCCCTTTACCTGCGCGCCTGTTTGCGTTCGTCGGTTCGCCGAGCGCGCAAAGGAGGGAGCGACTCAATTGCAGCTCCATCGTTTGGCTCCAAAAGGCTCGGGCAACTTTCCTGCTCTCGCCTAACAAAAGGTTAGTCGATTAATAAATTTTTATTGATATGCTTATGAGCGAGAGGCGCGCATGATACCTGCGAGCGCTGATTGGCGGGCCCGAAATTGAGATATTATTCGAAGCCACTTGGGCGCAATATGATTCTGCGCCGGCCCATTCTGGCGCCAACCCGCCGCACAGCCGCCACCGAGACTATAGGCCTTGCAATTGGACTTGGCGGGCAAGCTTCCATTTGCAATCCAACCAGCTTGGGTCTCTTCAGGTGCGCAAACTCCACTTGCAACTCCACCTTAAGGCGGACCATTGAATTTCTGCGAGTCGACGCTCCACGCGTCAGCCTAAAATCCACGCAAACTGAACTGGCGCCAAGTTCGCCTCCCTGAATTTTGAACACGGAAATGGCGACGCCGGCGGCCACTCGATGGCGATGACGCGCGGCGGCTTATAGGCGACAAAGTAGCCTTACTTTGGAATGGAGCCGGCTGCTCGTGGATCGTCAATGTAGATCACAAGTTGCTTCTCCTTCTTCAAGTTTAAGCTCGATCAGTCGGCGAGCGGATGGTTGGAAGAAGTGTTGAATGATTGAGTGAAGCCCGAGTCCATGTCCCCGAGAATCCTCGCTCCAATCGTACAGCTCCAATGTTTTGCTGCACACTCTCGCTCCATGTACGCTGCTCCATGTAATGTCGACTCTTAGTCGCCATGTTCATCGTGCGATGGCAACACCAGAGCGCCATCGGTTGCACGCCTCAAACACGATCTGGTTGTGGCCGCAATAGCGCCATTTGTTGCCATTGGGCTTGAACTTGAACTCGCCCTCTGGCCTGCTCGCATTGAGCGGCCAGCCTCGTATCCTAAGCAGAGACTGCTCAGCGGCTGAGTTGCGGCCGTAGCTGGAGAATTGAGGGCCGAGCGCAAGGCTTGAGTCGGCCCCCAAGCTGGGCCCATGTGGCTCCCATTAGCTGCAAGCTCTAACCCTTTGCGCGCCTAGCTCGAGAGGAGCACCTGCAAGAGAGGCGCGCCATTGCGCCGGCCACCTAGAGTTGAGCTTCACTCAACAAGTCTGTGGTTGCTTTTATTTATTTTCAAGGCTATGCTGCTGCTTTCTGCTCGTCCCCAGGGGCGGGGCAGCCAAGCGTCGGGCGAGCGGGTTGCGCCAGCCGCTTTTGATACATTGGCCATGTTTCTAGCGCAACAATCGTGGTTCAAATGTAACTGCAAACTGTAGATTTTAATCAGGGTTTTCGCGCTCTGAAGGCGCCAAAGTGGGCGGATCGGCAATTGGAAGGCGGATTTTCATTAGCTTTGACGTGCAAGCGCAGAGCCAGAGGAAGCCATCATATGATTTCCAATGATCTCGAATCAAATTCATCGATCTTAATTGGCCAACTCTTCATCCAGCAAAAGTTTAGATGAATTTGTTTGCTTCACTTCCATCGAGCCAGCGAGTGAGTCAGTCTGAGCGTGTTAATTGGACTTGCTGCTCAGTTTGCAACACTTTGAAGGTTAAAGCAGATGGAGGAGTCGTCTAGCTTTGCTTGTCTCGTTGTCTTGTGACGCCGCCGGCTTCTGCTCGCCGTTCAAGTAGCCGCGTCTGCGGCGCCGGCGCCGGCCGAGCAGTTCAAGGCGAGCCGAGCGGGGCGACGGGCAGCGATCCTGCTCGCGCCACCTGTCATTCGGACGCCACAACACTCTCCAGGTGGGCGGCGCTCAAGGTCACACCGAAACATCCATACTCTTGAATCCTCTAACATCTGGTCTCAATTTTGCCCGCTATTTCTGGCCTCAGCGAGCCAGCTGCACGTGTGTGCAAGTCAATCGAGCTCCTGTTTCTGGGAGTCTCTTTCCAAAGGAGAGCCGCCCGCTTTCAAGCGAGTGCAAGCAGGTGAGCGGCTTGCGCACGCAGCAAGCCGCTTGATCGTGCCAGCGACTCTCGAGCCGCCGCCCAGCCACTAGCTCCCTCCGCAGCCTTGAACCTGGCGCCCGGAGAGGTGGGCCGCCACGGAGCTAGGCGCCTACCGCGCAGACATGTGACTCAGAGCGCGTGCTTCCGCTCGTGATCGATCCGTCCAAATGTAATCCTTGCGCCACCCCTCCAAGTTGGCGGCCGAGGGTTAAAAATAAGCGCCCAACTGGCCCATTGAGCCGGCTCAGAGGCGGCTCCCATCTATTTATGTCCACCCGGTAGAGGTGTCTGGTTTGCAGGGAGAGAGAGAGAGGGCGGCGCACGGGACCCTCTGGCGCAGCCATGAATCGCGGCCAGGTTCAGGCGGCATTCATGGGCGGGAGCGCATTGATCGGCGGCCGAGCTTTCCAGAGGCTTGTTCATCAGAGGCCGCCTTAGTCAATGGTTAGTCAAACAAATGAGCCACACTTTCGGCTTGTGCAATCTCGGCTAGATTTGCAAACTTCGGCTTGCAAGTTCACTCGGCAAGCAAGTGGCTAAGCAAGTCTGCGTCTGCGTCTGTCTGTCGCACTGTCTCGGCTCCCCCAACTGAAGGCAATAAGTGGCTCTCCTAAACTAACCAACAAGCGCACACAGGCTCAACGAGTGGCACTCGCAACCGTGAGCCACTGTTTCTGGAGCAAGAGCAGCTTGCGGTGTCGCTGGCCTTAGCCTTTCACCCCCGTTAAGATCCACTATCTTGCTGGATGTTTGGGCGCCTGTTTGTTTTGCTCGCGGCTTCAAGTTGCTTGCGCTCGGTTTGCTCGCATTTAGAGAACGTGAGAAAGGTGTGCACAATTGGACGGCTCACAGAGCCGCCGAGTGGGCGAGCGGGAGTTTGCGCAGTTATCACCTAGCTCTCTCAAGGTTCATCTCGCGCCCGCCCGTCACTCTGGAGGAGGCAAACGGCCGCCAGGAGCATTTTACATGGAAGCGTCGGAGTGAATGCAACATTTTATAACTAGCAAGCAACTAGAGGAGCAAAGTTGTACAACTAGTCAGCTCAGCCAAGTTTTCCAGTTGACTGATCAGCATTGTTAGCAGCAATCGGGCGCCAGTTCAAGGTGAAAGTGGTCATTATTTCCGGCAGCAACTTGTTAGCTTGGCAGCGAGAAACGAGGAAGTTAACTGCAAATTAGAGCAAATCCTCCTCTACCTTAACCTTTCGGATGTTTTGTTCGCGCCTCGCGGAAGTGGGGGAGGCGAGTTGAAGTTTTAAGCGGCGAAAGGAGGGGACAAGCGAAGAGTGGGAGGCGGGCCAGAATAGTGCATCGCTGGACACAAATATAGTCAACAAACTGGCTGCCGAGCGACAAGCATGAACTTGGACCTTTCGGCCATCAAATCGACGCTGGCGAGAGAGAGACACATCATAGATAACTTGAGATAGGACGAGGCAAAGACTGAGCCAGTTGGCCATTGACAACGAGCAACAGCGAGCAGTTTGCGCGCAAAATAAACGGAAGAAAGTGAAATTAGAGCGATAGATTGGAGAGCGGGCGAGAATGAGACTGGTGATCTCGATTGTTTTGATGGTTTGCTCGGCCTCGACCGCCTCGATTGGTGGCCGCGCCTTGAGGTCAAACTCGGCCGGCCAGCAAGAGGAGCGCCGGCAAGAAGCTGGCGACGAGCGGGGTGATCAGCGGCCACTTAGAGCGCTGGCGCTGGCCTCTCTCGAGCAAGAGTTGCCTGCGGAGGCGGCGGCGGCGGCGGCGGCGGCCAACTCGGCGCCGGTTGCACCGGTTCAAAAGCGGGCCTGGACACCGAGACTCCTGGGCCAGCGAGCAAGGTCGGCAAGCAAGCGCGACGAGGTGATGCGTTTGCTGCTTGAGGAGCTGCCCACGCTCGACATTGACATTCCGAGCGGCCCAAGGTCGGCGCAACAGCAGCAGCAGCAGCAGCAGCAGGTGGCAGCCAACGAGCAAACGGCCACCAACCTCGGGCCAGCGAGCGGCCGATTGAGGAGCCGATCAACGTTCGTGTTGGGCGCAAACGGAGCCGGCCAACAGACGAACCAAGTCCAATCGGCCTCCTCCCTCCAAATCTCACCTGGTTTGCTCGGCATCGAGGGAAATGTCAATAGCTTTTCAAAGGCAAACCGTCATGTTCCCTGCTTCTTCAACGCAATCACATGCTTCTAGTTTAGCTTGGTTTAAGTCAACTTAACTCAGCTCGGTTAACCAGCAAATTGAACGTATCAGCGCTGTCAACACTTAGATTGCGCTACTAAGATAATCTTCACTTCCAGGAATCTTGCCAACGCTTGGCAAGGATCACTGAGACAATGACTTCCCATTGAGGTCGACTTGGTTTGCGTCCGTTGGGTGCAAATGTCGGTGATCTCTAATCACAAATTAGGCTGCCTTTTGGCGCGTAGATTTCCACTTGCTTCCAATGAGCTGACTCTCTGGAACGAGACAAACCGGACGCAAGCACTCGGCCGAGCTCATTGCAAGCAAAGGCATCAGCTCGAGCTGGCTTGGACAGCTTAAAACGAAACAGAGAAGCTTGGATCAACATGTCCCACATCGATATCATCGAAATCACCCCCAAAAGGTGAACTGAAACCACTCGCACAGTCTATTTATTATGAACCAAATCCAGTTACTTCATCCCAAAGAGAGCGGAAGAGTTGGGTGATTTTGTGTAAAGGAGACGACTGAATTGTGTAGGAAATAAATAAAAAGTAATGCTTAAAAGAGTCTCGACTTCAGTTTTATACGAACCCCCAAACGCATCCGGCGCGCGTAAGTTTGCTCGTCGAGGTAAAAACCAGAGGCCTGCAAAAACAGGCTACCGTCAACGGCTACCAGGTGGCGCCACGAGCGCCGCCACAAACTGTGGCGACTCAGCTGCCCCCAAGCGGCGCAGAAACAAAACTCGCGGCCTTGCTCAAACTAGCGCATTTCCAAGCCCAAAACTCGCAGACTATAAGAGCGATTCTACAATTGGCCTCATTTGCACGCTTCAAAACCAGCTATCTCGCTCTCTGGGGAGTAGACGAGCTCGCTAGCGGTGCGGATTCCCCGAAGACTGGGCTCAATTTGCCCCTCATTGGCCCAGTATGCTACTAAAGCAAAGTTGTTTTCGTTAGCCGCGCTCCATCAACCAGAGCCGGCAGCGCTCACCGACCGGATGTTGCAACCAGTCACCTGAGCGCAACTCACGTATGTGTGTATCACTAATTGACTCCATCGGAATTTCGCCATCCCCTTCGGTCTGAGGATGATGGACGAAAGGAACTAATTATAACTCAATCACGTGCAACCAGATTCAACGGCAAAGCTCTAAATTCGAACATTCGATGCTGGGCCGCCGCCGGAAGCTGGAACGTGCCCGTCGACACGCGCGCTCCAAGTTGGGCCTCATTATCGTAACATGTTTGTAAGCTCACAAAACGCAGTAGCAACTCAAGCGAGTCGCTCGCATCAAACTGCGCAAAGTCGCTAGGTGCCGCATGGGCCAAATGCGTCCCAGCGGCGGAGTTGGCCAAAGTGAACTCTCTCGTCGCCAGGTTATTATTGAATCGATGGAATTGAAATGACTGCCGCAACCTTGGCGCCTATCTCTCTCCACTGTTTGACCCGTGAGCTTGGTGGCGGCAATCTCTGAAGTGGTCTACGGGCGGGAGCGGGCCGAAATCAGGCCGAGCAAACAGGGGGCTGGTTACTTCCGATTCCAGAAGCGGCCACCGAGTGCTGACTCACCTCTCGCTGGCGGAAATTGCCAATTCGCTCGAATGTCCACTCTTGGTTGCCATTAGTGGTCACTGATCCTGTCCAACGCGAGCTTTGCCTCGTCTCGCCTCCCCTCAGACTGGCTGGTGGCCAGTTTTGCTTGATTTCAGCCTGTCGTGCGGCCAGCTAGCCGGTTTAGTGGACTGAAACGAAAGTCGAAAAGCTGCAAACGATCACCAATATTGATGCTATATTTTAAACATCAACTCGAGCCTGCAAAGCTTATTGTCGCCATCTACCTTCGCTTGCCGAGTAGCGAGTGGCTGGCGGGCCAACATTTGCAAGCGGTGGACGCAAGTTTCAGGAGCTTAGCTTGGCCAGCAATAGTGAGGCAGCGACGGTTAGGCTTCGTGCCTCCGCCTTCTCCTCCTGCATCCAATCACTCTGATTATCTTGGCCATTCAAAGCAGCTCAGGCGGGCGCCAGGTCCGAGCTAGTCCAGCGAGGTTCTGCTAAAACCCAACTAACGCTCGCTTTGGGGCAGTCGGTTGGTTGGATGAGGATGGGGATGGAGATGGAGCTCTAGTGCTGGTGATGCATCGGCCGACAGCTGCTGACTCGTCGCGGCCGCAAACCCAGCACCTGCGCTGACAAAGCCACTTCTCTTATTAGCTTCCGCTCGTTCGCACCAAGACCTGTGCGTGATTTTCATCCTAATCGGGCGACCACTCAGCAGCACATGCAGATTTCCTACCTAAACTCCAAGCTTCGCCGCAAACCCGCCGCCCCTCGTTGGCCAAGAGTTCCAGCTCTGCCCACGATGAGAATCATGATGATGATTACAAACTGAAACCAACCTTTTGGCCAGTGCGCGAGCCTCGAGCGAGCAACTGCTCCCTTCCGTTTGATCAAGTTGGAGCGCGAAGAGCGGAAGTTGGTCTTGGTTTTAGCGCGCCGAGCTGCGCGCGCACCCGTTTGAGCGCAACTTGGCCGCCACAAACGAGGATGCTGGCGTTTGGCCGAGTCCATTTCGAGCTTAAATAGAGCTGCTAGCTTTGGTAGGCCGCTTAGTTTCAAGTTTGACACCCAAACAACAGACGAATTGATCCAACTCCTGTGGAAGCAAAGAATTGGACCGCAAGGAAGGCGACACTTGGCTTCATTTTGGCGAGATTGAGCAAATGTTCATCTGGAACTCGATTAATTGCGCGCATTTGTTCCAAGGTAAGTTGCTTGCTAGACAGTTGATTTTGTTGCGACGAGTTTTGGTCGGACGTCATGCTAAAACTTGCAGTTCAAGCGAACGCAAGCAAGCAGTTTTGTTGAACTTGAAAGCAACAAAGCGAGATAAGGGAGCCCATTCAAGGAGCTCCATCTATTTGCAAACAAAACAGAAGCCTCAAGTTGGCTCCTTGAATTTCTGGCTCCAAACAAGAGGCACGGGTTTTGCCTCATTGGGGGTCGCCGGGTCAGCTGGTGCCAGGAGCGAGCGTCTAGCTGGATTGCGCGGGTCTCGTCTCAAACGTCATCCATGGCTAGAGTGTCCAGCCTCGGGGGTCCAGAGGCCTTGAGTTGCCGAGCAAAGGAGCAAGCGAGAAAACCCCCGCAAGGATATCTGCGCTCAAGTAGCGCGATATCCTTTGATTGGCTGGATGTTGCAGGAGATTGAGCGATAAGAGCTCACTGCTTTGCTTTCCTAACGCCAGCCCTTCTCTGGCCCAAATTGGCGCCCACAAGGGCCGCTTGCTCTGCTTGTCCGACCGGCCAAGCGCGGCGTCGATTTGCCACGATTGTGACCATCAGACGAGCAACGCTGGTGGTAGAAGACACAACGACGACGATGACAACAGCAACAACGAGACCAAAGCGGTTTGCCAGCTGAAATGGTCGCTCCATTGCGAGACCTTTGGCTGCGATCGCGCCGCCAGATCTGCGCATCCGGCTGGTGCAAGCACACAGAAACCAGGAGCGGCCGTTTCATACTGGAGCAAGTGGGTTTTAGCGTTGGTTGAGTCGTTACAGTTGTTACATCTGTATATAACTCTCGCGGCTAGCGAGACTTGCAACGCAGAGCAGCGAGCGCGGCCAACAAATTTGGAGCTCAAGTCAAGTGCCTCCCTCTAATGTTCAATCTCCCATCCTCACACTCCTCAAAGCAAGCACACTGAGCGGGAAAGGCAACGGAAGGAAGTGAGACTGAGAGGCAGGCAAGGAGGAGGAAATCGACAAGATGAGCACGCGACAAGATAAACGCTGCCTGGTTGGCATCCTGTTTTTGCTTGCATTCGCCATCCTGGCCGAGCAGTCTGAGGGCGCCAGCCTGAAGGAGTCGCGACGATTGGAGCAGCAGCAGCAACTCCAGCAAGACGGAGGAATCGAACTGGAGCCGTTCAAGCAGCAGCAAGCGGCCAACTTGCTGCTGAGAAGACAGCAGCAACAACAACAACAACAACCGTTATTGTACGCCGACAATGGGCCGGAAATTGCGGCATTGGTGCAACAGGCGGCCCGCCAGCGCCAACTCAGGCGCCAGAGATCTGTTGCGCCGAGCCAGCAGCAATTGTCTGAGGAGGAGCTGGTTATGAAGCGCCAATTGTCTGTAAGTAGAGTGGAGCTTTGCCCTGCCCAAGATCATTGAGCATCAAGCTAATGCAACACTCCTATCTCCACCTCCCAATCGCACTCTCCGCCCCCCGCCGGCCGCAACCCAAATCTGGGCCGATTGCAAAACAACCGGATCCATACACTGAAAACAATGCACCTGACTCCGCAAAGCAGGACCTGATTGCGCAAGTGCGCGACGACAAGTCCGTCGATCAGGCCCTCCTCCGCCTACTCATCCTCGCAAACCTCCGCTCGGCGCCCTCGAGCCTCGTGGCCCACAACCAGCAGCAGCCGGCCGCCTATGGACCCGGAAGTGCGCGGCTAGCGCTAGACGGTGGCTCGCAGGAGGCCCTTGGGCCGCTCGTGCAGCGCGTGCCCCTCGAGGATCTGGCAAGCATTGAGACGCTTGGCGGCGACTTGAGCCAAATCTACTCGCAGGACCAACTCTTCCAGAACCAAATGGACAAGCGCGAGTACATTAAGCCCTGCTCCTTCAACGCTGTCTCTTGCGCCAAGAACCCCTTTAGAAAGTTTTGAGCAACCCCAAAAATTGGGCGGCTGCCTCGAGTGGCGGCAGCGGCGGCTAAACTCTTGCTTCGCCCTGCAACTCAGCCACCAGGCAACCACTCGGCCAGAGTGCAACTTTTGTGATTTCTTATCGCAGCGCCGGAAGCGCAAAGCTCCACCCGAGAGACCAAATCCATTGCTCGATGGTTGGCCATCAAGCTTTTAAGTGTGCGCAAGTCGCGATTTGACTTACACCTGATTACGTAAGACGCGCTTACAAGTGCATGCAGGCAAGCGCATCTACATGCGTGGAGTGCATCCGCGGCCTGAATTTCAGCAGCCGAGCGCTGGAGGCGAGACGGATCTTTCGAACTAATGGCGCCACCGGAGACCTGAAACAAAGGGATCTCACTTAACTAGTTGCTCCAGTGCGCGGGTTTGGTTTGGTTTGCCACAGACGATCGGCCCCAATTCGGACGTCTCAAGAGCGGCAGCCTTAGGCGCGCCTAGCGCTCGGGTCGGCAAACATGATAAGCATCTGGCCGGCATCTCTTGGCTGAATCTCAAGCTTGTTGATGGGAATCGATGGATCTCAAATTGACACTTAGCCCAGAATGGTGTTGTTCAGTTTGGGCGGACGATTGTAAGCGGGATGAGGACAATGAGAGCGAGGCCAGTTATTCAACGGCTATCTGGTTGAAAACCTTATTTGAGCATAACAAACAAACTCTCACTTGCGAATGGGCAAACAAACAAATGGACTATTATCTGAGCGACGGACAAGCTAACATGACGAGAACAAACTGGCTCCATAACGAGCAAGTTTGGGTTGAGAGGGAACTGCACACTTGTGAGCGTTTGTTTGCGATCGAGACCAGGAGGTTTCGGCGCAAATTGGAGCAATAGCGATACTCTAAGGAGTTGCTGCGATTAACGATTTCGGGGGAGAGAGATAGAGAGCGGAAAATTTGGCTAGAACGGGATGACCCGTGAGCATGATTGTCATGCAAACATCCGAATGGTCCACTAAGTTTGGTATAGATATAAAATTCAATCAATTGAAACAAGGTGTGAAACTTTGAACTGCGGGATTATGGATGAAGTCTCGGATCAGCCCATCTTTTGTTAATGCTCACCATGAACGCGATGATTCACCTCCAGAATCCTAAAAAGAGATCGACTCTTACGTTGTTTTAATCAATAGTGAGCCGCCGACCTAATCAGATGCTCAGCAAATCCGCCTCCTCTTCCAGGCTTTTAAGCGAAAGTTCATCATCGCCGGCATATTAAGTCTATCCACGACCAGCGCAACGGCAGAGCTACTCCGAAGGCCCATTCCATTTGGATTTGCAAACATACTTCGGCCGCAGCTTGTCCGTCTCATGCACTCTGGCAGACTTTTACACTTGCAAGCAAAAATCTTACCTCCCTCAATCTCTCGCCATAACTTCTAGCCTAGCGACAATCGACTGATGAGTCGGCATGATACTAAGAGAAAGTGGTTTCAACGCTTCAACTCTATGCGTTGAATCTTTGTCTTCGTCAACCAAAATGGTCTACAAGAGTCTACGATCGGAAAATTGGCTGGCTTATCTTGGATCAGAAGAGGCTAAACAAGAATACCTGCATGGCGATTTGCTAATCACAATCGAATTGTTAGATCACACACAGTGTATAGCTAAATATAACATGTCATCGATAAGAACATATATTGCACTCATCGCAAGATCAAATTAAGCGTTTAATTAACCATTGCTCTTTTGTTTAACGAATGGTCTCTGTCCAAGTATCGGCAGATGCTTCATTGCTTTAGAATCTCCGGGTACATAAGCCCGTCATAGTGGAGCATGATGTCGTTAGCGACTTGACTGGCAAATTTGAAATGGTTCAACCAAGTTTCTCTAGCTTCAGACCTCATTTGTTCATAGGTAGTTGGCTTAATCGATGAGATCAAGGTCGCTAGGCTCTCTAAATCATGCTCGTTTGTGAGCGAAAATGATATCTTGTTCCATTTTAGGCTACTTTTGAGGGGTAGTACGAAATCCCTTGTTATAATTGGTACACAACCATGTTTGATTGCTTGGCTTATGAGATAAGTATTGGAATCGCCGAAAGGGTGAGTTCCTTTTAGATGCAGGATTAGGCAGTATTGGGCGGATGAGAGGACACTAGGGAAGGAGAAATCCAGGACCTTGTCCTCTGAGCAGCGACATGCGGTCTTGTCGACCCTAGCGAGTATATCATCACGATCATTAGCACATCTCAAATATTCGACAACGTCGCTCACGGCTCGTTGAACCGAACATTCATGACCCAAAACTAAAAGCTCTCCTCGCATCGATTCCTCCAAACGCTTCAAGGATTTCCTCTGGGTCTCGTCGAGTGAGCTGAGCTGAGTCATAATAAGTTTCCATTGAGTTTCCCTATCATTTTTCGATGTTCCATCATCAAGACTGTCTACGAAAGGAATGTTCAAATCAAACTCTGGCCGGAGGGTCCATGTGTCGTAATTGACGCCGACCAGTAAAGATCTACTGATTGCACTCGATAGGGAGTTCATGTTCTGGAATGGATCTAGAGATATTGTAAGATGATTTGTTCCCGGCTTTCCATCGACGAATCGCCAATAGGGGAGATTCTCGTACAATTTCCTTATGAGAGAGGAATTAGTTCGGTCCAACCAAGTGAGATCAACGCTAGGAACAAAAAGGCATGCTCTATTTGGGTCTGACGTTGCTCTTGAGCTGGAGAGTATTGTGTGGAGTATTTGCCAGTATTCTCGAGATATCATGGATCTTGTAGAGTAGAGTAAGTTCTTGTCCGAATCGTAAAAGCTTATCGGCGGATAGACAAAGTAGGAAAGCTGTTTGGCTTGATTGATTTCACAATGCAGAACGTTGAAACATTTAAACTTATCGCATTTCTTCTTCGGTGTCAGGTCTTCAATCTCCTTGATCGCATCTATATTTACAATAATATCCTCTTGTTCGAAGTAATTGGCCAACGGGTCTAGACTTTTGGGTGCTAACTGACTAGAAGTGAAAAGGGTCACTAGATTAAGAGTTAAAGCTATTCCCACTAACGCAAATATGGTCGTCATTCTTGCCAATACCACGAGTATGTACCACACGACTAAAAATAAAATAAACTTGCGAGTCGGGCGAACTGTCAAAAAGTAAACGCAGCCTCGTTACAGAAATAAACACTAACAAACTCAAGCAGAAACCACGTGGGCAGAACTGTGTGAAAGTGTTCTCAAAGGCTGGAAACTTTCTTCTTCTTCGACAAAAATAATAAATATAGAGCTACCAGTTAACTATTATCATATCTAGGATGGATCCATCGGACACTGTTCGTATTGAGGTACTAAGGCCGAAAAATGTCCCAGAAGGACTGTTAGCTCAATCTAACATAGTCAGGCATGTCCCCTCTAGAGCTAAAAACATTAACCAGATATTAGACTTTGCAAGCAAGAGCAATGTAACAAACGAAATGTTAATCAAAGTTGGTCTCCGTATGAATGGAAATTTACTGTTTGGTTCAAATCATCGTTGTGTGGCTATGTTGATTGTATTTAAAAGTATTATGGACGATTTAAACATCACGTCAGGTCATAGTCCTTCGCTTCAACGTCAGTCAAGTTTTGATATGTCAAAATCGTCTGCTTTTTCCTCCACTAGACCCCTTGGTGAGCTACAGCAAACGCTCAAGAGGGCACTAGACTTCTTGGATTTTTGTAGACCTTTATCTGTCAGTATGACTAACGCCTTCAAGGTGCTGAACGAGGAGATACTGAAACTTAACCAAGCAGATGCAAACAAAGCCATTGCGGACATAAAGCTGGACCAAGAAAGGTCACCATCATCACCGGCAGCAGGAATTGCTGGTAGCGGCAGTAACCAACACGAAAGTGAGAGTTTCGAGGCGCAGAAGCAACAGTTGAAGAGCTTCATTGATCGTTTCATCGATGAGGAGATCTGGTCAGCTCAAAGAGGCATCTGCGAAAATATCAGTGGTAACATTACAGCAAAGGATGTTATCTTGGTCTACGGGTGTTCTACGATCGTTCAACACGTTCTACTCCATGCCAAAACAAGGGGCAAAAACTTTCGAGTTATAGTCGTGGACTCGCCGCCACATTTCAATGGGCGCCGGATGCTTAGTTTTTTGAACAGCAATTCTATTGACGTTTCCTACACTCTAATTAATTCTCTTTCATATGTGATGCGTCAGCCAACGAAGGTCTTATTGGGCGCCAACTCAATGTTGGCAAACGGTTACGTCATGTCACACATCGGAACATCCCAGGTTGCCCTCATGGCTAGAGCATCGAACGTACCTACCTTAGTTTGTTGTGAAACCTACAAGCTCAGCGATAGAGTCTATGTCGACTCTTTTGGTTGTAACGAAGTTGATAGTGGAAACGAGATTGCTTCAGCCTTGAATCTACGATACGATTTGACCCCACCAGAATTCGTCTCAATGGTAATCAATGAGAAAAGTACTGTTCCAGCTGAATCCGTGCCAGCGCTACTGAGATTTCGTGCTGAAAAAACGAAAACTTCCCTCTATACACCGTGATAATTGATGCATGTAATATAGTAAAGCTTTTAGCACCGACATTCATCACGTGTGAAAGTATCTCAGTAGTTGCAGCTCGAGAACGCAAAATCAAAGCATCTACGAACGATCAGCCACTGGTTCTGGCGACCACCGTTAGCGCATGTTGTGACACCACCGAATTCACCTAGGATCAAAAGTGAAAAAACAAGATGACGACGATATAGCAGAGGCTAGGATAGCGAATACGTCACACGTTGACCACCCTCAGGGCTTGATCGGGGATAGATCTGGATGTCTGATAGTGTTGGAATATTTTCGAACTTTAAAAAGCTGGTGCAAACAGGGCTATGAAATTCAAACCCATAAATAAATACTAGATAACATCAATCAATGAGGAACTCTCTCAGCCTTCAAACTTCACGCTAGTACCAAATGACTAAAATAAAAATAATATTGCTAGGGATTCTAGTCACAACATCGTCGTCTATGCAATAGAAAAACCGAAGCTACGTTCTGCCGCTCCAATGTTCAGATACTGGCGAGTGAGCCGAAACTGGGCCATATTTTCTGGCTTTCCTGAGCGAATAAATGTATTTTATCCCCAAAATCGAAACCAGAGATAATTAGTACGGCAAGGATCAGCCCCACAACATGATCTAACATTGATTCTACACTTGATTACGAATTAATTCCCTTCAGTGCCGAGCCGGGGCGTAATTAATCGATTTTCACAACACCTCACATTCCAATTTACTCTTATCGATTGCAGCAGCTGCTATCGCGCAATATTTATATCAAAAGATGGTTCAGTCGAAAGCCGATCGTGAGAGGCAGAAATTGATAGCCGACAAATGTCAATCCCTAATTGAAGTCTTGTTGAAAGACGACGATAACAAGTATTGTGTCGATTGCGACGCTAAAGGTCCTCGCTGGGCCTCTTGGAATCTCGGCATATTCCTTTGCATAAGATGCGCTGGGATCCACAGAAATCTAGGCGTGCATATATCAAAAGTCAAGTCAGTCAACCTGGATGCTTGGAAACCCGAACATGTGGCCTATGTACAAAGAATGGGCAACAGTCGCGCTAGGGCCATTTACGAGGCAAATCTGCCCGACGATTTTCGCCGACCGCAAACCGATACGGCCCTAGAATCCTTTATACGCGCTAAGTATGAGCAGAAGAAGTACATAGCCCAAGATTATATCGATCCGGGACCGCCCCCTCCTGCCTTTGATATTGATGACGAATTGAAGAAGATGAAAGATCAAAAGAAGAACAAAGTTTCAGGCTCGGGAACGTCTAAGACGATATCATCGAATCCGCGACCAAGACCTTCTGAGGCTCCCACTCTCAAAGAGAAGGCAACACCGAATCTGTTAGACTTAGAAACTATTGGGGGCAACGACGATTTATTGATTGAAGTGGACACAGAAACAACAAATCAATCAACAACCACACAGCTGACTTATACTTCAGGCTTGAGTTTAATATAATAAACGACCTAAATCTAAGCAAAAATTTTTATTCCAGTACGATTGCCTTTGTTTTAGTTGAGGCGATCACGTAGTTTGTGAAGTTTTCTAAAAATCTAGGATATTCTCTCTTATAGACAGCCCTTAGTATTGCAGCAGGAGCCCATCCACCAGGGTTGACTGAGGGTAGAATTTCAAAGTGGGCAAAAATTTACAAGTCAGCGAGATAGATTCGTGTGTCGTCAATATTCAAGAGGGGCGAGATAACTTACTTGTGGAGGAGTAGATAATTTTGCACGTCAACTCTTCTCTTTTAAGCTTATCTGGATCCGAGTCAACCGGAATGTACGTCTCACAAACTAAGCTCACAGTTAACCTAACACGGACACAACTCTCGAGCTAGTTGAAGTTGGTCAAAGGAGGGAGTTCCGATTAGATTAGCTCGATGGACCATTTATGAAGAGGGTTTGTATGTTTATGAAAACTTACGGGTACGTCGAGCTCATCGGTGGAATTGTTACAAACTATCCAAACATTATGCAATTTCAGGCCTTCGCTAATTACACAACTTGATCTAGGTCGATCAACTTTGCGTATATGTGACCAAAATACCGCATCCCTCTGAGCGGCTGGCCAAATTCGTTTATGAATTTGATGAAAGATCAAAGTATCTTTGTCAAGCTCTTGAAGAACTCTCATAGATTCCAAGGTTTCCTCCCATTCAAATCTGGTATCTGGGCTGAAAAATCTATGGCACATTTCGTAACCAGTAATACCTCTAACTATATGAACCGCTTTCAATGGATCACATACAAGGCCTTCAATTTCAAGTTCGCGCGTATACAATCTCATCTGTCCATCCTCGGCAAACAACTGCCAACCTTCCATTGATCCGTCATTGCCCACGCCCATTTGTGCATAATACAACTGGTCCTTTGTTATCTGGTCAATCTTTGCCCAGAGGGATGGAGAGGTTTTTGAGCTGATGGCCATGTTAGTTTACTTTGGGCATGTACTCTGTATTGGACGGAATATCTTTGTAGAGGGTCTCTTCTCTATTGTTAGTCTCCTGAGGCAGATGGGTAAGGTTGCTCTTGGGATTGTTATGTATTGATCAGTTTCACTGCTTTAGTTGCTCTAGACATCGACATTGAGTGACAGATCATCGGTTCCTAAGGCCGCCAATCTAACGATTATGACCACTTTGAACTTATTAAATGGCGAACAACTATCCAATTTCGAAAACGTCGCCCTGACAGTTGGTCGTCAAACATACTTTATGGCCGAAAAGGTGAGATGAGTAAAAATAAATTTGTTATAAATTGCACATTTCTAAACTCCATGTTCTTCACGAGCACGCAAACGTAACTCTATGAAAGAACCGGCTCCGAAATCTTCGCGCCGCTCACCAGAGTATCTGCTCATCCTAATTGATCCCCCAACAATTTTGGCTGTCATGATAACTAGAATAAACAACACGGTTTCGATTCGTCTAGTATCTAGATTAATTTCAAGAGTAGTGAAACTCTATCGTTGTGGCTTAGCAACTGAAATAAGCTTCCACCCACATGAAATGATTGCGCTGAACAGACGTAAAGCGTCACAGTGAGTCCCAGTTATTGTGACTCCTGAAACTACCAAGACAGTTATTGGACATTTGAACAGGGATAATCTAGACACTCGAATGCCATTAGATTAAAGCGTTATTGTTGAAACTAAATGATGTAAGGTTTGAAGAGCCTGACTAACTCTTGTTAGTTAAGTCGGGCGATTCTCTTCCGTATGCCGGCTTGAACCTCTCAAATGGTGAGATTGGCCAAGTTGGAGTCGTAGCACCGCCAATATTTTTGTCTCTTTTCTCCTCACACTAACCAATCAGGTCTTCGATAGGAGAGAAAAAACGACCATCCTTATCTCAACAAAATCAAGCCAGAATGTTGCTATTAGATGCACGATCTGCCGCAGCCCAACGCCCGTTGGATCACACTTTATCCCGATTTCGTCGATATCCGCAATTAAGCACAGTATCCCCATTGTGTGTATCTTCTCGCTAAACTCTCTCGTATTTGCCTGACCCACTCTAGACTGGTAGTTCGGTGGCCTCTTCGATGCCGGTGACCTGCTCCATAGATGCATCGAGTTAGCCAAAAGAATAGCTCTAGGTAACAAATTGTCCCTAGGGACATCTTCCCCTATCGCTCATCTTTATATATGATCACAGAAATTGGTTGACGACGTTGATGCCGTTTGGGGCAACCATCGGATCCGAACATCTGATTCAGTGGTTGCCAATCAACTCGATAGCTCGATATTTGAAAGTTTATATGCCAGTTAGATATCAGGAAAGTCAATCGTTGCTATCGTTCTGATTCCTTCTTGACCAGCAAGTCGAAGAATTCTCGATCCGACTGGTCATTTAAGTAGTGTGCTTTGCATCAGTGGTTGGAATTAGATGGGTGTAGGACTTCGATCTATCAAAACTTTGCCCCTCACTATCGAGAACTCATCCGTTTGACCTTATTCTTCTGAGTGGTTGTTGCGCGAACCGTTAAAGCTGATGAGCGAGCTTTTTATGATCATGAATCATACATTCCATCAATCCGGTTTTGGTTCCCTGTTTAGTTTTTGTCTATTCTGTCATCGTTTGTGATTAGATAATTTCTCAAATATACTACGATCAAAATGAATAAGCACAAAGAAAATATTTTGCGCACCGTTCGTTCAACTCAAAACCGGATGCAATTAACGTACTGCTCTCGATCGTATCAATCGATTGCTCATATTACTCGTTCGACTAAGAGACCGCCGAACAGTCCAGGCCTATCAGTGCCTAAATACAGGTCGATCCCAATGGATTGGGGAATCATGCCTCTGCAAGATGTGGTGGAACATCGATGATTGGTATGCGAGAACAAAAAGTTACGAGTTCTCTTAAGGGTAGCTTTATTTTAAAGTGCAGCTTCTTATCATGTTTAATCGTCGTCATAGCGTTGAATTTCACTCAAGGCCTATACTCTTCCTCATCCATCTTATCAGGACAAGAGGTCTGCTGGTCTAGATTTTGTTGCTTTGCTACAGGTGTGTTAGATCGCTGCTCACAAAATGGGGCCACATTCTCCAAAACATGTAAGTGAAACTTGTCAACTGTCATGTCTGTGATTAGCTCTGTCTTTGTTGGTGATGATTTTTGTGATGAATCACTATCCGTTTGCTCAAATAGGAACTCATGATGCTTAATTAGTTGCTCAGTGATTACAGCTTGCAAGCCTATAATTTGTAAAGTTTCTAAGCCCGCCGAGAGCTCTAGTTCACGGGGTTTAAGTAAATTGGGTGCCCAAACTATAGCAACATTCTTAGAGTCCATGCCAGTTTTCTGGCCATTCTCTGCTATGCAAGCTAGATGGCGCATCAGAAATTTCAAAGTCTGATAATGGGCCTTTGGCAACTGGTGTAGTAATTTTTTCAGGTCCTCCAATTTAACTTGGTACTTGATATCGGATGTGGTTGTTGTGACAACGGATGAGAGTGACAAAAGTTGAGAGTCCGACGCGGATGTGGTAAATTGTGTTTGCCTTCTTGATCGGGCTGTTGCTATTGCCTTTGATGACTTGTACAATGTAGGTGACTTTGGTTTGGTTTGCGTGGGCTTGGAAGTGGAGGTTGTTTTGAAGTCTGGGGCGGTGGTGATGGCTTGCTCACCACGGGTTTGCTTTGACGCAGTTGAGGTGGATTTCGGATTGTTGTCATGTGCGATTAAAGTTTGTCCTTGATCACATATGATGTTAGTGGTGGTTGTATTGCAATTATCATCATCGTTCTGGTCTTTTTCGTTGTCGACGTCGTTGCTGGTTTCGCCAATACTCGACCTGTTAGTTGTCGTCGTTTTACTACTGATATTATCATCATCATCCTTGTTGTTATTGTTACTATTGCTATGTTTAAATAATTCTATGAACTTTTCGTACATATGGAATGTCAATAGAGGCGTTGGCAGTTCACGAAAATATTGCTTCAAAACGCAAGCAACTGCATGCGCATCATTCGAGATGGACTCGCTGTCAATCATGGTTATCCTTGGGTTTTTATCGAAATCTTGCCTCAGCTTGTGTATGTTGACACGCATTCCGGATAATCTGTAAATGCCAAATATTATGCCATGTTTCTCAATAAACCTAGCGCAAGACTTTACTATGCATGGTACTGAGTCGCCATCGCCAAAGGATCGCGTATGCTCAATAAGGTCACAACCAAACACATCCGATGATTGTCTCTGTTGCTGTTGCAGTTGTTGCTGGTATTGGGCGGCAAACTTGTTCCTACTGCTGGCCTTCCTCCTCGAACTGGTGCCAGCTCGTCTGGTTGAGCCGCCACTTGAGGAGCTATTGCTCGAGCTACTGCTCCTCTGGTTGCAAAAGCTGAAGAACCACAACAGGCGCTGCTGGTGGACATCATGGTGTTCGCCATGATGCGGATGATGGGGCGAATTCATGCTGGTCCAATTGGTGTTGGCGGCGACACTTGACTTTGGCGGCTACTAGCACTAGCAAGGTAAGGGCCGGGAGCGAGATAAATAGACATCTGTATCTAAACAAAATCTGGCCATCATTGGCTACAAGCGACGACGGCGGCGCCAGTGGCTGGAGTTCTCTCTGAAAATTCTACAGTCCCAATCAGAGGCTGCAGCTGTGACCGTGTTGAGCGTGCTTGTGTGTGAGCGAGCGAGCTGCTACGCCGCTGACTAGCTTGCCTGCTCGCCCTCTGCCCAATCGGCCTGCCTGCCCGCCCGCTTGTCTCGCTGGCTGGCTGGCTGGCTGGTTCGCTTGCTTGAGCGTGAGCGGCGCTCGCTACGTCGCTGGCAAACACTTTGCGCCGGCCAGACGCAATCGGCAGAGGTAGCCAGGCATGCTGGCCGAGCGCCTACTCGCAGGCTCTCTTACACACAAACACAAACACAAGCTCAAACTCGAACACAAAAACACAACCGCCAATAGTTCTGGGATCGCCTAACCATTGTGGGACGGTTAGATCAGCCTCGCAAGCAGCCAGGCGGACAGAAGGGCGAGCAAGCAAGCGGGCAAGCAGACAGAAGGAGAGGAGTTTGTGGGGCTTGAGCGAGAGCAAGGAAGGGAGCCATTGAATGGCCACACTGGGCTAGCTCACAGTTTCCAGCTAGATCTCCTCCTTCCTGCACTCCACTTGGCCACCAGGAGCTACTTATAAGCTACTTCTTTGGCTAGATACGAGACATGTCCGTCTGGCATAGGATCCATATCTCGGGCGCTCGGCTTTTGGCGCCTTTTCAATGCGCTCAAAATTGATCAATGATCGTTGGGGAGAGAGAGAGAGAGAGGGAGAGAGCGGGCGAGTTAGCCCGCTCGCCAAAGGGAGCTAGTTAGTTGGTTGGCAAGCTAGCTAGCTAACCGACTAGTTGAGGAGTTTGGCTCACTTAGTGGGATTTTCGCACTCCTGCTCGGCCCATTGGACGAATGATGTCGAGTATAGCGCTGACTCTCGCAAGCTAACACAGCAGAGGACAGTGAGAGTGAAGCGAAGAGCCGCCGATACCATTGCCTGCTCCACCATGGCCTCAAAAAGGACGCCCCACTAGGGATGGTAGATCACAGGCCGGCCGGTTGGAGCTGAAACGAGCACTAGCCTACCAGTATCAACTTAGCCTAGCCTGGCTCTCATCGGCAGTCATTTGCGCTATTGGCATTGAGCAACTCAGTGCCGCCTAGACTGGTTGCACGCTAATTAAACATTTACAACAGTTAATGATGATGCAGCAGTAGCAGCACTCAAATTTTGGTTGTCTTCATGAGAGGAAGCGCCAAAGTAGACGAACTCGGTGGAACTTGGGCGGATTACTCAATTTCTGGGCCCAATTTTGAGGTTTTCTAATAATAGAAATCATCCTAGAGCGTCAATCCCTCCGTCGCTTCAGATTGATGCCGGGCTCTCCGTTTGTCTCTGTCTGTCTGCCGGTGGATTGAGCCAGCAAAACTAATGCAGCTGCTTGCTTTGTGACCCTGTTCATTCCAAAACCGTCTCATATCATATCATATCATATCATCGGACAAAAGAAGCGGAGCATACGAAGCCCTCTGACGGAGAGCTTGGATCTAAATTAGGCGGATAGACCTGCCTGCATTAGCGGACTCAAGCTGAACACAAAGCGTAGCCTGTCATCGGAACTTGCCGGCTAGACTTGATCATTAGTCGCGCTTGTCAATGTGAAGCCGCCCTCTCCGTCAATGATGGTGGCAACGGACCGTTGTTATGATCAAAGAGGCCATGGTTGTTACTGGAACGAAACAGGTTGCGGCTGTACTGCTTCTGGAGCCGCTGTTGCTGCTCCCGAACTGGATGATCCATCTTCAGCGAATCAGCGCCAAGTTTCCACGGAAGACCAGATACAAAGTCGGCGTGGCGATAATGATTCTACTATGACTCTGACCGCCATGGATCCCAAACTCAGCGGCTCGACCTCTGAACAGCAAAGAGATTGGCAAATTGTTACAAGCAAACAACCTTCGAGACAACAATCGCTCGCGGGCGCCACCTCAAAGCCGATGACATGGTGGCTGATGGCAAATTGCTTACTATTTCTGGCAGCTCATCTTGTGCAAGCTGGTTTTTGGACTTTTTATTTCCCAAACATCTTCAAACCCTCTGGCTACAATGAGCTCACCTCCATGATTGACAATCTGAGATCCGAAATCTATGCCACTAAGGACAACTTTTCAGATATGCAATACTTTTGGGGTTTACTGCAGGAATTCGATCACATCGACGAAAGTCTCTTGTATCCGGAAGAGTCTGCCTGTAGCGAAGTTTTCCCATTGTTCAGAGACCTTGCTATTGAATACGTTTACATTGACTATGAACACTTTATAAAACCAATGGAAATGCACCTTGAGCATCTGCTTGAGTCCCGCGAGAAATGGTTTCCTGCTGGGCCAAAGAGTAGGTATCTCTTGGGGGTTAGCCAGCCAAGGCTAATTTCTTCACTAACTGAATTTGCCTCTACACTTTTATCAACAATATGAGACCTACTGGGGACCCCCTGATAGCCTTGTGACTTATGATTGCAAGCTCCCTCTTTTGAATCAGAATGCTGGTAAGCGAGCTAGATGAACTAATCAATCGATTTCTGATTCAACTGTCAGGTAAGACTGTCCTACCTCGCGAGTGGGAACAGAAATTGTACGAGAGAGAGTTGGAGCTTAAGATCGAGTGGCATAGTAGGCTGACGAATGGAGACGAGTTTCGTTCTAAACGCGAACGCTTGGTTCGCATTTGGAAGAGTGTCAAACGGGGTCTGGACACAAGTCTGGCATGCGTATATCTGAGATACGCGTACCGTCAGATATCCGAGGACATAAACCAGTTCGCTCTTGACATGAATCTGGCTGGCATGCATCAGGCTATGGAAATGGTTGAGACTGCCTACAAGAGGATTCGCGTTTTCAAGGGCAGCGACCAGGAGGCCGCGAAGATGATTGCCGAGGCCATGCAACAGCATAGAGATAGACAGTCGACGGGTTCCTAAAGTGTGTGTCTGTTTGCACCTAAGCGGGTCTAACTTGGTCCAGAAGTTAGTGGACAATACACTCGCTCATCTGTTAGAGATAGCTTGCGCACGACATTTGGAAATAAGTTTAATTTCGAATGAACACATATGTTTGCTTCTTATCACCTGTTTTGTATCTCAGAGATTTGTGGTTTATACCCACTGTGGCTCGTTTGGTTTTGTTTTGTTTGCTTACAGTGGACGCTGTAGCTAAACGCGGCCGATAGTTCGCTCGGTCTTGCATTTGTTGAGCGCGTCTGTTTTTAAAAAGTCAACCGTCTTGTAAACAATAGCGGGCGGCGTCGGCGCATTACTCTTCGAATGCAACGAGGATGGGAGATCTAAATACAAATACGAGGAACCAAGATGGTTGTCAGTTAGCGAGCGCGACTTTTGGTGACTTGAGTGTAAAAGGTGCGAAGAGCTTGTTGCTGGTTTCAGCGACGAGAAGCTAGTTGAGGCCCGCGACTTGAAGCCCATCGGCTTTGGTGGTCGCTGGGGCAAGCCAGTGTGGCAGTCGCTTATCCTTATGTAATCGTCCCTCTTACTCGCCTTGATTCGCTGGTTCGAGTTGTAGTGGTTGCTTCCACTGTTGCTAAAATGATGGAAGTTGTTGCTGCTGCTATTGGATTGGTGATGGTTTGAGGGATATTCTATTGGCGGCGGCGGAGGAGGTCGGCTTGGCTGTTGGGGCGAATAGCGAGAAAGATGTCCCTGGTTGGTGAGTTTAGTGCAGGAGGAGGAGGAGTGGGCTGCGCTCAAGTGTAGCAGGAGCACTTACCTTCTTTAGACAACCTGTAGACATGATAGCGCTTCGACTTGTGGACTGTTTTTGGGGCCAAAATCAGCTTGTGCTTCTGGGCAGCGACTCCTTCAAGCTCTCGACTTGGACTAACGAGGGTAACATTTTAAACCAAACCATGTAAAAGCAGAACCCGCTGATCGGTGGTTGGTGGCGCGATAAGGGAGCAGACAGCCAGGGGCTAGGAGGCAAGATAAGCAATCCTAGTCAGGGTCTGAGCTTTAGTTAGAGTTGGAGTCCAAGTGCAAGTCCTATTCCTATTTCATGTCCTACCACTAGTACAAGAACGAGAAGTCCTAGATAAATTCCAGCAAACAGGCTCGCATTCTGATTCCTAGCCACGTTTGCTCGTCCGCGCACAATCCTTTGTGCGGGATTGCAATGTGCGAACACAAGCAGAGAGGCCTGTGCAGCGGCAGCAGTATGCCAAAATAGCAAGCAATTTCGGTCAGGGATTGAAGAATCTCGTCTGAAATTAAGCCGCAATCGAACCGTGGGCCAAAATAATGTCTGTAGCCTGAACAAGTTAACGAAACTGTGAACAATATCCTCACTCCAAACCTGGCCAAGGGACCTAAACTTTGAGCCCGGATTGTTGGCGCCATCAGCGGCATCCGTATCGCAGCCGCAGCAGCGGCAGCCACCTGTACTCGCATGTTTGTGGCAGGCCTAATACCTGAAACTAGCGCCACATCAACCAATTGTTACATTTAATTAAAGCCACAGGGGAGCAACACGCATTAGCATCCAAACATTTTAATGGCTTCCACAATTTTGCCTAAAATTAAAATCGGCCCTTCAATCCTAAATGCAAACTTGGCCAACTTGAGCGAGGAGTCTCGTCACCTGTTGAAATGCGGAGCCGATTATCTGCATTTAGATGTTATGGATGGACAATTTGTGCCAAATCTAACATTTGGCCATACAGTGGTTAAATGTTTGAGGAAAGACCTGGGCAAGGAGACATTCTTTGATCTTCACATGATGGTTGCTGATCCCTTGCGATGGATCGAGCCTATGGCCGATGCTGGCTGCACCCAATATACTTATCATTTTGAATCTACTGAACAACAAGAATTGGTTATAAGGAGAATCCGCGAGGCTGGAATGATGGTTGGATTGGCAATCAAGCCAAACACATCTGTTGAAACCATATTACCCTTTGTTGAGAGTGTTGATATGGTTTTGGTCATGACCGTTGAGCCTGGTTTTGGTGGTCAAAAGTTCATGTCTGATATGATGCCAAAAGTTCGGGCCCTCAGGGAGAAGTATCGTGAACTTGGTAAGTTTTTAACATTCGACCATCAGATTGTGCATGCGAGCAAACGCATTTTGCTATTCTTCATCCTCCTAACAAGCAAACCCTGGCTCCCTCCCTCTAGACATCGAGGTAGACGGCGGAGTTGGGCCCGCCTCTGTGGCCGAATGTTGCTCTGCTGGAGCCAACATGATTGTATCTGGCACTGCAATAACTCAATCCCCCGAGCCAAAATCTGTTATCGATCAAATTAGAGGAATTGCCCTTGAGCAGCAACGGAAATGGACCGTTGGAGGGGCTACAATTTAAGATGGATTTACCTCTTTTCACTAGGGTTCTGGAAAGTTTATTCAATAATAAATTTCTACATCCGAAACTCATTATTTATGTTCTCACAGAGTCAATTGATGATGATGATGTGCTGAGTTGCATTGGTTGTACCATTTTAGTCGCCTTTTCAGTCATTCTTTGAGGCAACCTTACCAGTTGCCCTCTTTGCGCCGCCTCTTTGTTGGCTATCCAGGGTTTTTCTTTCCTTTGATGAGCCGAAATAGGCATTGTAGAAGAATTGTGCGAACAGAGCAAAGTAGGATAGGTACATGATGAGCCCGAAAGAGGCTGTCGCCTGTGTAATGTTGCACGCATCGCCTTGCGACTTCCTGTAATATGCATACCAGATTACGTAAGCTCCAACAATCATTTGCACAATTTGAGACGTTGTGATTGCCATGGCCATTTGTTTGGGCATACGGAATCCAAGGGACCTGAGGGCATAATATGAGTACATGAGGGAATGGACAAAGTAGTTCATATCAACGAACCAACGAGCTGGCGCGGTATATTCGCTGTATGTAAACCAAGTGAATAGCAGGACAGTTATATGATGATACCAGTGGAGGAAAATCAGGTTTTGCTTCCTCAAAACGATAAATACAGTGTCTCCCAATTCGGGAACCTTACTCAACGCAAACATCCATGTCCAAAAGCCGCTTGGTTTCACGTCCTCTATGAAGGATGGATGACAAACTGAGTGATAGAATCCAAATCGTCGCAACACATGCATGAGTTCAGGTAGCGTTCTCAATGTGCCCACTATGCTGAACAGGGCTAATGATATATTCCAAACAGTCAGGAGCCTCTTCAATTTGAATGCTGGCCTGTTGGACATGAAAGCTTGACCGCCAAAGATAACGATCATGTAGATGGCGACGGCATAGAAGGATGTGTGCCAATAGTTTCGCATCCATTCTTTTGTGTAGATGTGCTGAAACTTCTTTTCAAATTGGAACATGAACGTATAGTTGGGTGACATTTGATGATTCTCTACCAGATCCATGTCTGATTTCCTGTTCCTTTGGTTGCCTTGCTATTCAATTGTTGTTGCTGTTAGTTTCGGATCTGTTTGAGAATTAGTTAGTTATGATCACACAGACTGCTTTGATGAGAGAGGAGTTTAGGTGTTGGACGAGCCAACTAATAATGTCGATCTATCTGCCGCGCGCACCTTCCCTCTCTCGCTCCCTCAGTCAGCACTAATCTTATCGCTACTGAAGCATCTATCGCGCTTAGACTGCAAGGTTGACTCTGCGAGGCCACTCTTATGTGAGCCTTAGATTAAATGCCAGCGAATACTTGGCTTGCAAGTCGCTGGATCTGATTGCTACAATGCCGTGTAGCTGGTTGGACTAAGAGTATTTACCGACACTTTCGCCGCTACATGAGCCGCTCATATGCGCACAAGTGGATGCGCGCCATGGCTTGAGAGCATCGGCGTGAAGCTGTTGGCGTGATTTTGGCGTCCTCACTGTCACTTCATATTAATAATTCAATATTAAAAAACCTGGTCTCCAACGTATTACTCAATTGGCCTGTAGGCATTCTTACACGATCCTGCCGCCCAAAACTCCGCGCTAAAAGGACACGACTATCATTGATACATATGATATGATGAAAGTGCTGTTGCCAAAGACTGTTTTGTTGGCAAAACCTTGTGCTTATGGTTCGATCGTGCATCGCATTCGCCTAAGGCCTATAGTGGGTAAAATTTATTTTGCGACAATCTGCTTTCATTTCTATTCAAGGCTATACAGTCGCGGCCAACCCCGACAGTGCGTTATTCAGCGGTTTATTTAAATCTTGATTGATAAAATTCGGTCAGCACACTAATGATGTAATTGCCGTGGACAATTTCAATCACGCGCTGTGATTCATCTTGCGAAGGGAGGGAAAACAAATTTCACCTTCTGTTCTAAACTGGAGCTTCGTATGTTCTAGGGGAGCGCCTTCGAAGTTTGAGAGATACCCAGGCTTCTTTAGATCGTCGCACATATCTCAATTATTTTGAAACGCGATATTATGCTCTTAACGCACGCCCCGGCACATTGGATCCAAAACAACATGAACCAAGTACACATCCATCGTGTCCCATGAGGATGCTCTCAATAGAGTCTCTGACTACATACAAGCTGAACTGGAAGCATCCTTACTCGACAACCAATTCATCACTAAACTGAACAGGATGACCGCTGAATGTTTCAAGGATTACGTGATCGTTGCTGAAAAGATAGCCACGAACATCTACAAAATGAGCGAAAATCAAGAGGCTAAAGCTAGATAGGAAAATCTTGTGCGAACAATTGACGAGATCTCAAAACGAGTTCTCTGGAGATGTTGGGTTACAAGATTGACCCTTACAGTAAGCGAATGGAAGAGACCTATCAGAGATTGGGAATGAGCCCGCCGCGGGTATCTTAGGTTTTCGAAAATCGACCCTTGCCCTGTGATACCTAGATGTCTAGACTTAGAATTCAATGACCGAAAATGTCTTTCCCACCTTGGTGGGTACAGCTTCTTGTTAACCCATATACTGGAAAAAGAATCACTCATTCCGATTGTTTGAATGCCCTAGACTGTTTTTCAGTGCTTTATCAGCGATCGTAGTAGCTTCAGTCACTATGCGAGAAACGAACCTGCCTATTAATTACAACACTGAATCAAGATTCCTCTCATTCGATAGAAACTGTACTCTTTTCAATAAAAGACTTAAAATTTTACCTTCGATAGAGGATTCCATCTCTGCTAGCGAGAGGTAAGGTGAGAGAGCTGCCGTTGGGGTGGGCCTTTAGAATCCCTTCTTGGCGACCTGGGGCCTGGAACTGCCGATTCTTCCTCTCACAAGGAGTAAGACAAACAAGATGGCTACAAATGTCGATTTCTGGAGCGAACGGCGATCAAATGCTTGAACCTGGCCAACTAATGCCCTCTGGGTTATTTTTAACGATTCGACCAATCCGTCTATCAAGGTCTCGTTTGAGAAGCCCTCTTACAGGTTGGTCCAATAAGCGTAACATGAGAAAGGCAGGTGAGAGGCGACTGCCTCCTCAGATTTTAAAGAGTCAACAAAGGCAGCTGATCGCTCTTACAAGCACCTACTCAGAGGCTTACAGTCTTAATGGTTGATGAGATATGTAACTGGCCGTTATGCTATGACGAAGATGTAGAAAAAAGCTAACCAATGTAGAAGCAAGTGGTACTGCGTGTTAGAAGCGCTGACATCATCCACTCTATCGGTTCAAGTCTCGACATTAAACGTCTCAAGCCCCATCAAATGAGATTGAACGCAATCGATGTGCCTTTCCTCCAGCAGTGGACAAATGGACAGGCCGTCCATCTTGTCATCCGAGACAACGAGGAAACAGAAAACCAATCGCCGATGGTTCAGTTGGTTCGGCGGTTATGGACAGAATACGTCCACAACAACAAACGAGTCAAGAGATGGCTAGCTCAATCTCTCATAGTGAAGGACCGCCATATCGGAGAGTTGCAAACATTTGCTGTGAATCAATACGATAGGGGAGACCGCTCAAGAGAGGAGAAGCTGGTGGAGCATTATGCCCCTCTCTAGATAGAACGTTAGCCCGTGGAACCTCGGACAAAGGGTACTGTGAACTATTGGGCTCTCGCTGCCATGTTAGTCTCCGTGATCGGTAACTTGACACAATCAGTCTATCGCGACTCTCTGGCAAGTTGTAATGTCTTCAAAAGGGTAGCTTGTTTGTGACATAATGTTGAGTCGAACGTCACAGTGCAACAAAGAGACTGGAAAGGAAACTTAGCTCTCAAAGTCTAGCATCTAGATGTTAAGGGTGACTTGTGAGCTTTAAGAATCCGAGTCAAGTATAATGAACCTTCGCTAGGCCACAGTAGCATCGTCTTTTTTGTACAAATTTAGGAAAGCAAAGCCAAATTCAGGCAGTGAGAGAGAGAGATGGTCTCGAGGAGGACGAAAAAGCGGAGCTTTGGCAAGGCATGTGAGCGTACCGAGGAAACCTGATGCGCAAGATCCAAGTTTATCGGCGAGTGGGAGCCGCAACAAGTTCACATGCCTGGTGAAGCACACGATGTCAGAGCCTGGCCGGAATACACAGCTTGAATATTCATGTCTAGACGCGAGAAAGTGGCTTCCTCGTTCCTGCGTGATTTCTCTCCAGAAATTTGAAAGCAAGACTAGGACTTACCTGAAGTGGCGGAAACCGATAGACGGCATTTCCCGGGGCTCGAGTTCAAATTTGTTTTTCAAGTTGCTGTTGGCCAAGTCATTTCATGAGTCGATCTTCCGGCTCGCTAGGGTTTGTCTTGAGATGAGCCAGTTCACCGAATGTTCGGTCATACTTGTTTAACTCCTGGCTTTCAGTTTCGTTATTGGCTTCAATTTTTGCGAAAGCGTGGCCCAACGGCCACATCAGCTATCTGCCCGGCAGATTCTTCTCTGCTGCAGGCAGAATAATTCGGGCTACGAACTTTTCGGCAATACGCCTGGGTAGGCGTAGATCGGGTCACTAAGTTCTGGTAGCGATAAGGTGGGCCAAAAATAAGGAGGGTTGAGATGCCGTTCCGCAGATACTAAATACTATTATTTATTTTAGTCGTTTTGGTACATACCTGCCGACTGTAAATGTATCGGAGCTTTTGCCACTCACTAAAATAAATAAAAGAACAAGCACCGGCAATGCGAGCCTATCGCTCGCTCATTCCCTAGTTATTGGCTTGTTCTGCTTGTCTCGTCTTGTTGGGTATCATCACTAGAAGCATTGGAGAAGTCTACATTCCAAGCTTTTCAAGAATAGTATGTATCAAACGACTGAAATAAATAAGACTTTTACGTTACACTGCTAGAAAAACTCAGCAAATTGAGAATTTGAGGGTTTTGACTGTAGTCCACTATTCGAATCGACGTAACAACGACTAGTTTGACATGACCATTTTGCCCCCAAATTACCATGGGCCTATTGCGATACCCAGTGATGACTCACAGATGTCGGACCTCATTATATCGAGATAATCATTCACAAACGCTTGACCTCACCCTCCCCCCATAAGCCCAAGATGGAGACTCAACTCGAGATTGTTTGTAAGCAATCAACAGAATCTTACGATCCACAGCAGAATCTCACCATGGATAAACAACCTGAAACTGGTGATAGCTCTCAATGGTTGGGTTTCTCGTTCCAGAACTTCATGACGAAAATACGTGAACTAGCAAAACAAGATAAGCAAATACATCACCATAAGCACGTAGAAGATGATTGGGAAGTTCCCTTCGAACGAATACGGATGTGCAGAAACGATTTTCAACGTTGCGGATCACAAGGAGATGTATTTTATGGTCAATTGAGCAATACTCCGGTGGCTGTAAGACGGGTTAAAGATGTTTCATAGACCAAGATCAGACATTTGAGAGAACTGAACCACAAGAATATAATCAAGTTTCGTGGCATATCTGAGAACGCCAATTATTACTATATCGTCATGGAATGGTGTCCCTATGGAACCTTACACGACCACATCCATAGCGGTAGGCAGTTGTCGTCGACGATATTGAGCGACTTCACCCAACAAATAGCCAGTGGAATGAAGACCGCCTAAAACTTTCGAACATTCTACTCACCCATAACGATGTTCTGAAGATTTCCGATTTTGGGACGCACAAAGTATTCAATGACAAACTACCTGTGACCAGCATAAGTTATGCGGGGACCCACGCTTACATGGCGCCAGAAGTTATAAGAAGCGAGCCATACTCATTCCCAGTCGACGTCTGGTCTTACGGTGTTGTGCTTTGGGAAATCTTAACTGGCGACGAGCCATACAAAAATTTGGATAGCTCGGTAGTCGTTTGGGCTGTAGGCAATGACTCATTCAGGTTACCAATTCCTCGAAGCTTTCCGGAGGGTTTCAGTCGTATTTTGAACGGTTGCTGGAAGGCTCAACCTAAGGAAAGGTTATCCTTCCAACAGATCTGCATGATACTCAAGGGAGCCATACATGAGGTTGATAGGATATCCAAAGAGCGCTGGCTTCCACTGCAAGCAGAGTGGAAACGAGAAATAAGGGAAGAGCTGAACCGGCATCTTCAATTCAAGAGTGATCCCAGCGAGGACCAGATATGCAGGCAAAAGCGTCAAGCTCTGGATGAGGCATTAGAGCAAGCACAAAAACGCAGAAATAAGAACAACGACTTGTATCTCAAGCTTCAGGAGTGTTGTATGCACCTCCAGCGGGAACGAGAAGAAGTAGCTAGGAGGGAGGATAGTGTATCTAAACGTGAGCAGATAATGGCCCAACTAGAGGCCGAGCATTCTGATCGAAATCACGAGGTGAATCACCTAAGAGAACAAGTAGCTCTGATCTTGGCAGAACTAAAACGGTGCAATATCCAACTTGAGTGTCTGCAATCACAAGACTTGACCCAAGAAGAATCTGAAGACATCTCGAGGTGCAAAAAAGAACCAACTCAACAATTGGAGAAGTCTTCCTTTCGAGCAAGAACATGCAAGTCGGCGCCAAAAGTTGTGGCGTCTTTGATCAGCTAGGTTGCAGGCAGGATAGTTCGGATCACGAATTTTTCGGTAATACGCCAAGATAGGCGTATGTCGGGCTCCTTCGCTCGGATTCAAATAAGATGAGCCAAAAATAAAGAGGGTTGAGATGCTGTCCCGCGGATACTACACTACGGCTCAGGACATGAGCATGTTTGCAACCATGAAGAAACCATGATAAAAGTGAAGAAATTTATTGTTGATAAGGCGGTGTTGTGTACTGAAATCGCCAATGAAACAAGGGTCGAACGTTTGCAGTGCAGTTGATTTCATGACTATATATTGATACTTGCTGACCCTTCAAGCTGATCCTCATAACGTTTGAGCAGAGGCTGAACTCTCTCCGCGATGTATTCAGAAACCTGTTGCGGTGCGCATCCGGTGTAGGTTGATGGATCTAGAATATCATCCATAATGTGGACGATTGGAGCAAAATAAGGCTCATTTTTGATCCTTTCAATCAAATCGTTCGGCTTTCCCTCCATCTTTATCCTCATAGTGGCCTCATGAGAAAGCACGCGAATCTTCTCGTGACACTCTTGTCTATCACCGCCCTTGGCGACCATTGCCACGATTATATTTTCAGTTGCCATGAAGGGTAGAAACTCTCGTAAGTTCTTGTCTATCACAGCTTCGTAAACTACCAAACCCTCTGAAACATTCTGTAAGGTTATCAAGATTGCATCTACCGTCAAGAACGCATCCGGAATTATGATCCGCCTGTTGGCGCTATCATCGAGTGTACGTTCCATCCATTGTGTCGATGCCGTAAAGTGGGCACTTTGTTCGTACATGAACAAATTACGAGCCAAGGAACAAATCCTTTCACACCTCATTGGGTTTCTTTTGTACGGCATTGCCGATGATCCGACTTGAGTTTTGTCGAATGGCTCTTCGATCTCCTGCTTATGCGCTAGCAATCTCAGATCAGTGCAACACTTGTGCACTGCATCACCAAGTAAAGCGAGAGCTGACAAAACTTGAACATCGTCGATCCGAGGATAAGTTTGGCCAACAACTGTTGCGAGCTTGGTGAACCCCGCCTTATGTGTAACGAGCTGATCTAGAGCTCGCACTTTAGCCCGGTCTTGGTCGAAGAGCTGCAGAAAGGAGGCTTGTGTTCCGGTAGTGCCCTTGCAGCCTCTGAACTCGATATCGTCCCTAGCTCTCTCGATTTGGACAAATGCTTTCATTAGATCTCTGATCCATAGAGTTGCACGTTTACCAACAGTAACAGGTTGAGCAGGTTGCATATGTGTGTAACCTAAGCATGGTAGGCTCTTGTATCGGTCCGCAAAATCAGAAAATCGCTTTATGCACCTGACCAACTTGGGCAAAATGATATCAATTGCATCTCGTATGATTATTTGATCGGTGTTATCACCAACAAAACAAGATGTGGCACCCAAGTGAATGATGCTAGCAGCTCTTGGACAATGGTTGGCGAAATCATGTATGTGAGCCATCACATCGTGGCGAATCCTCGCCTCCTCTTCTTGAACATAGTCGAAGTCGATATTCTCAATGTTCGCAGTCATCTCTTGTATTTGTTCGTCGCTAATATTAGCGATTCCTAACTCTTTTTGTGCCTCGGCCAGAATTACCCAGAGTCGGCGCCATGTGGTGAATTTCTTTCTATCACCAAAATTCTCTCGCATCTCTTTAGAGGCATATCTCTTGCTAAGAGCCGTTTCATAAACGAGGTATGGCATTTCCATCTTCAAATAAGAGCTATAAGTTTTAATTTCAACCAGGTAACGTTCTTGTGGCCGTTGGGTTGGGTGGCGCCGACTAATCAATAAACCTTCAAAATTAGTTAACGAGACGAGTTTGCAATGAGACAAGGACAGTTTAGCTGTGGTGCTGGTTTATGGCTTGGTGATTGCTGGATCTTTAGCACAACTGCAAGTGCTAATAACGGGAATCTCACTCAAATTTAGGAAATTCTTGTAGTAACAAATCTTTATCAAACAAACAAGGAGATGCTGCAGTTTAATATGTATCTATTCTTGGTTTCTCGGATCCAATTAACAAATTAGAGGACTCACCCCTTCTGAATCTCGCATGCTGAGTTTGGAGCCGGTGCTTCTGTTCGCGCTAGGTTTTTCGTTTCGGATCATAGAGCGATAACACACTTTGTATCCATTCGGACTAACGACTGAAATGAATAGTAAATCTTGTCGCGAAACCAACAATCTCAAGAGTTGAGAGGACTGCATGTCTCAGTTATAACGTTTGTCTACTCTAGGCTTACCGACCTACCTTTAACAAAGTGGGACTGTTATTCAAGTTCAAGGGAACACTAGAACATGATAATCGACTGGTTCAGTTCGAAAAAACAAACATAATGGTCTCCGATTGAAACGATCGCATTTGAATTGTTACCAAAGTTCGCTCAAAGCATATAAAAAAACTGTATCGCCGCAACGAAGTCCGATACTAACTCTCATTCTCCAATCAACAACTTTCCTCCAAATCCTATCAGACCCCTGCGCGATATTGATAGAGATCGAATTAGCGAAGTTGAAATCCCCATGAACGTGTGCATAAGACAAGTGTCTAGAATCAGCCAGATTGTTACAAGGCATCAACCAATGTCTGGTCACGTTACAGTGACATATGTCACAACCTCAAATGGAGAGGCCGCTAGAGAGCTAGCAAAGTAAGTGTGGAACAAGAGAACATATTCGAGCTTTTCATCCAAGTCTAATTGAAATATCCATCCTAGAAACCTAGTTGAGAGCAAACTCGCCGCTTGTGTCAATATAATCAAGAGTGTAGAGTCGATATACGAATGGAAGGGAAAGATAGAGACTGACAATGAAAGCTTGTTGATCATCAAGTCTCACTCGAGCATATCCGAGAAACTAACCGAATTTATCGAGAAAAAGCATCCTTACGCTTGTCCAGAGGTGTTAACGGTTGGTGTCGAATCTGGTAGTAGCCAATACCTTGATTGGGTGAACAAGTCAATCAAAAATTCACATACAAGTGAACCTGATAAGGAGAAAGAGGTTAATAAATCCTAGGTGGTTATATAACGAATCACGCCTGAACTTTGCTAAACGTCCTGACTGGCTGTACATATAGCGGCTTGTTTATTGAAGATTTTTCAAATCCACATTGTATATTACTATTTTCCCGTTCTCTAGGCCAACAAAGATGTACCGATGATTCAGTAGAGTCATGGACCTGACCCTGTTATGTTCTTCGCTCAGAGAGTTGGGCAGTTCGTTGGTGTTGTAAGAGTGGATCGGCTGGAGGTTAAAGGTCTTGTAGACCTTCAAAGTTGTTTGACTGTCATTTAGTATAATGTGTTCGCCATCACGAGTTATCTGCATAACGCAAGTGTCTCCCAGGCTGGGACCAGTCACTGTTGACCCAAAAGTTGTGCCACCCATGAGCGAACCTTTGAGGTTGAAAGTCATGAGCATTGCTGGTGCAGCCTTAATCGGTACACCATTTGTTAGCCTACCCTTTCGCCAAGGCGGCGGCAGCGCGATGCAAACAATGAATGCCAGCTCTCGGGCTACTTGTAAATTAGTTACATAGTAGTCACTCTGGCACAAGTCTTTCAGGTTAGGGAACGTTCCCTTCAAATCTGTTCGCGATGTAACATCCTTGGATAGCTTATCTTGCTTGCTATTCTCATCACTAGGAGCTCGAGACCCATGATCGTCATCCCCGAGCATGCTAGCTTCTAGAATAGTCTTCTGCTTATTCTCTACGAGAGGCCGATGTACTGATTGATTTGAAGAATATTTTCTTGTCCCTCGTGTCAATTCGTACAACATTTCTGGTAATTTTATATCTATTTCAAGTAAGTTCTCACCGGAGGTGGTCGTGTGCACGAGAATAAGATTCTTGCTTCCAGATATTACTAAACCCAACTCGGCACATATCACTATACTTAGGACTGCACTCTGATGGCCGCATACAGATAACTTTGGGAGCGGATTGTGGACTGCTGAAACTCCACTTCCTTCAATTTGGGCATATTTTTCATTCCATGTCCAGAGTAGAAGTGAACAATCCTGGCTACCAGTTGCAACATAGAAATCAGCGGCTGCGTTGCCGTCGCTGCGGGCTATGCACGTAATCGGGCCCCTATGGCCGTAGATAACTTGACATAATTTACCACTTTCTGTTGTGAAAACCCTGAAAGAATTGTCGTAGAATGAACCCATTATGATGTAGCGACCGTCGAGAGTGACAACATAATGAGAACAAGCCCATTGAATTTCATCTGAAACGTCTCGAGTCGCATCATGCTGGTGCACTTTCAATGATATGCCTGAACAAAGATCGTCGACATCGATGAGCTGCCTCCTCGCTAAGTTCGATTGCTCGAGCTGTGGGTCAATGATAAGCGAGTGCTCCGATTGCTCGTTCGGCATCCACTTGTGTATCTGATACTGGTTGTTGCTCGTGATGGTCATCACAGACGAGGGGCTAATCGCACTACTTGCGTCAGGTGCAGTTCCAGTTAAGGCTCCATCGCTCGTTGATGAAGTGGATGTGATGTAGTTGCTAATGCACGATGATATATGAACTATTGGTGTATTGAATGGGAACTTAACAATCTTGTTGACATCATCGCGAGATGATGAGAATACAAGAGGCGATGCATGTAGAGCGCTAAATCTTGGCGGATGTGGCTCAGTGGTCAGCTGGGATGGAGTTTGACCAAAATGTTTGATCTGAGTTTCAACAGCCTCTCGCAAAGACAGGTCCTGAATCATGTTCAGATTGACATTTCCCTGGTAAGTGAGATGGTAGAACGTGTTCACCGCGCTGACGGCTTCAGGACCTCGCTGCTTGTAACCGAAAATGAGGTCTATCCATTGATGTAGCTGGCAGGACACCAATTCAGATTCTAAAGCTAGTCTATGTATCCGCACGAACTGCTCTGCAGAATTAGCCCATGGCGGATATTCGACTTCAGACAGTCCCAGACTGGAATGGAACATTTCAGGTAGATAGAAGAATTCTGGAACTAATTCCTTGACGTTTTGTTGGCCGCCAGTTAGTGAGCTAACCCATGAGTCTCCAATCGATAGGAATAGCCTACTCTCCTCCTCATATTTACCGTCCTGCAAAGCCAAATAAGCTGAGTTATATGAGCCTCTCAAACGGCACAGCCAGTTAAGAGTGAACGCAGCGGTCGAATAGTGGGTCCCATAGTGGAAGGCTGGAACTTTTGGGTTGTCCCAACTCTGATAGCGTTCAATGAACATCGACCGTCTTTTCGTATTCAATGCGCCAACAGGCTTTGACAAGTCGCGAAAATTGGAAGGTAAGTTGAGATCCAATTCTTCACTATCATAATTGGTGAGGATCCATGGGAACACCGGGTATTGATTCAAATCTTGGTAAGTTCGGCCGGCTATAGTGTTCAGGAACATCAAGTATTGGAAATTGCCAATCTCACGTCGCTGCCACTTTTGCATCATGTTTGAAGCCGCAAACAACTGCCTGGGTGCCATGAGAGATGCCCGTCGAGATTGAGGGATTCCATATTTTATACCAACTCCAACAGGGGGTAGATACTTGATCACTCGTTTTACGGTATCAAAATCCGAGAACGCGAACATGACGGAAGTTCTCTGTGCCAAGAATATCTCCAGAGCATTTGGTTGTAACAAATAGTGTCGTGAGAATATTGCGCGTATGTCGCTGAGCAAAACTTTTCCGTTACAGGTGAGAAAATCACAGTACCTTAAAACTTTCAAGTCGATTTTCCTTAACCGGATGCTATCGGATGAGGAGGTGTAATCGTTTTGATTAACCTCCTCTGTTCTCGCTTGACTTTCGTCTTCATCCTGCTTGGAGGGTTCTTTTCCGAGAGCGTCGATGGAATCGCTTAGGTTTTGATTAGGCTCAAAGTGGAGCTCATGTGAAGTGAGCTGTAACACACCTGGGATTGCATAGATGCTCCAGATGAGAGAGCATTCGGATGCAAACACTACAGAACCTGAGAAATCAGTCACAGAATTGCAATCTTCATAATCCCAGACTCCGATATTCTTCGCATCAGTTCCACTTATGTTCCGGCCTTCAATGTCCTGACGGGGCTTGATTCCTGACGAGTTAGAGACATTATAAGACTTGACCTGTTTTTCAGGGTTCTGCGAATCCTCCACGAAGTTCTCGCACTTTTGATTGTCAATAGAGATCCTATGGTTTGGTTCATTATCAGAATCAGGGCTGTTCGAGTCGTTCTGCGGCTGGTCTTCGTCCTCTTCGTCAAAATCATCCTCACAATCTTCATCCTTGTCAGTAGCTATAGCATGCGATTCATCACTATCAGGATTTGCGCCAACATGCGAACAATGATCATCGATTCCACCCATCTCTATCGTTTGCTGGAGTTCGAGTATCCTATTGGTAACCGTTTTCTGTTCGCTGGTATCGTTTGTATGGTTTTCAGTCTCCGCACTTAGATATAAGTTTTGATGTTCATCGTCCCAAGAATCAATAACAAAACGCCGTTTTCTTCTATCATCATCCTCCCATATGTCCAGCTTGTAATTCCGATTCTTGAGATTCTTTTCGCTCTCTCTGAATTTGCAATAAAGAACATAATCCCTCCGAGTTGCTGAACTTATCAGAGAGTTTATCAGTGCCTCCTCATGCAACCTTGCCGACTGACTTTCTGAACATGCAATTCCAAAATGCTCGTGCTTAGCGACATCGTCGGCTCTCAAACGACTCAGGATAAACTCTGCCTCCATAGCCACTCGCACTATATGGTCTTTCATACCGTGAGAAAGAACTCTTCCTTCGTTAATCAATTCAATGAATGCTAAGCCAGCGTTCTTCTGCAAGGTGTTCTGCCATTCTTGAGAGCAAAGCAACATCACCAATTCAACGGGGCTTGTGTTCGACCGCTTGAATGTTCTATCTGCCTCCTTGCTAACTAAATCTTGGCCGTGCGAGCCAATGAGGGTTTTCGATAGAAAGCTACAAAAATCGCACATAATCGACTTGAGGAGTGGACAGACTGTGTTGAGAGTGTTCTCCAATTTTGTGGTCAACATATCCGTAAGTGCGCTATTGGTAGATTTTGGTGGTTGACCAGTAGCTGTCGGTTGCATTCTACCAAAATTCAACAGGTTAGACTCTATATTCGAAACCGGACCACCGTTCTTGAACCCGCTAGCTGGCAATTCAGCGCTCTCGTCCTTGCTAGCGTTTGGTGATGACTTAGTTTTTTGGTGCGATCTTGATCTTGGCTCGATTATATCACGATATTTCGATACCATTAATACACTTATAAAGTATAGGCTAGACAAGGCGAGAAATTGGGATTGGCGAGAATCTGGGCTCATATCATGATAGATACAGGCTTGGATCCTACTGATATCTATTGGTTGCAAAAGTTTGTTTGGGTCCTTGATTGGTATGGGCTGGAAAGGCAGTAGGGAGGGCATAGAGGTTGTATTTGGAGTCTGATGGGGAGAATACTCCAAGTTAGCAATCAGATCGCTATTTTCTAGTGATGACAAGGGACACTCGAAGAGTCCGTTTGCAGAGAGCAAGGAACAACCTTGATAGCTGTCGAACATATCTCTGGGAAAATCTCCCGCGCAAACACTATATCCGCCCCCAATACCCATAGCCTCTATCCGTTGATTGAAACCTCTCACAACTAAACAGTTCTTGACTGTGACCGTGCAAGCCAACCTGAGACACTGACGCAGTATTCCACCGCTGGTTGTATTCTTATCGGCTTCTAGCTCATTGAGATTGATATGGGTTGCGGTAAAAATTACCATATCAACCATGTTGATCAATCGATAAAGCAGTGAATTTGCCTGGGCAATCGTGAGTCCCTCGCAAGTTGAAGGTTTAGCTGCATTATCTGCTGATGTTGAACTGCGAGTTCCGCCTGTAGCATCTGCAAGAAGAGGAAGTAGACCCCCGGATGCGATGATTATATTATCCGCCAATTGGGACACGAAATGTACGATGTTCATGATGTAAATCTGAATTTCAGGTTTCTGAAGTATTGATTCGATCTGGCTGTTGTTTTGAGCTTGACGGGTCGAGCTAGAATTGCTTGAGGACTGCCCAGTGGTCGAATGCGAATTAGGGGTGAATGGTGGTGTGTCTAGATTTGTGCACTTGGCTGCGCATCGCCAATGATATAAATCACATTCGATCGAGAACATGAGATCGTTGAGCAGTTTTACGAGAACAGTACCCCACTTGAACTCGGGAATCCTGAAGGCTGGACTAGCAGTTGCTTTTTGGGATTGTGTGTCTTGAGATCCAATTGAAGTCTCTAGATCGTGCTTGGCTGGTTCGCCTCGCTCTTGTGCCAAAATTTCGGCTTCCTTGGGAGGATCAATGATATTGGCATGGTTGTTCGGCGGTTCATTTAGTGATATCGAAGTCAGAGACTGATGGCAGTTGATTTCATCATCAGCGAGCTGATCTTTGGGAGGTAGATTTTCTGCGACATCTTGGCTCTTATCATCGCCAACGCTCATTCTTCTGAAAGCTCGCGAGGGTGCAACATCTGTTGAGTCGAGTGAAATCTCTGGCTTTGGCGAATCGCTAAGAGCATTCATATCGTCGCTCTCTGACAACCTGACCTCAGTCATTTCGTCCTCGGTAGGGGTTGGCTTAGAATCTATCTCATCCACATCAACAGTATCTTCGATTTGAATTCCACTACTCTCCCTAGGTACACGTTCACTTATCGAGATAACTTTAGGGTTGGTGCTGCTTTTATCATCCGTATCACTAGCCGATTCTTGCTGGATCTCACGTTGGGTTTCGCTCATAGCGAACTCCTCGTAGTCAGTTGGAATTTGTTTGGTCTCCGAAGCATTGTATTTAGAGGACACAACTGTATCCGAATTCAGCTGCTGGCAGAATTCATCGTAGCTAACTTTTGTATGAATGATCGCCAGTGTGTCAATCCAAACTCTCCAACCTCCGTACTCGTAGCGCACAGCATGATAGAGCAAAACTCTGAATATCGCTAGAACTTGATCTCTGATTAATTGCGAATCTTCTATGGTCGAGTCGATAAGATTAACGAGCCAATGTTGCCAAACTGACATCTGAAGGATTGTTCGCCGATTTTCTTTGCTGAACACTATAAGATTCCATAGATCATTGATGAACTTTCTTCGGATGTCAGGTTTCTTGGTCGCATCTTGGTCATACGCCCGCGAGCCAGCCTGTGATTTAGAATCTTTCTCTTCGTGTAAAAGGGTTGCAACAACCTTGATCATTACTGAATTCTCAATCTTCAATTTGGATAGATCTCTGGGTGCGATGGGATCGCCGAAATTATCTATTTCCAGGAGGATATTCATCAGAGAATTGTAGATTTCGAGCGAAAGCGGTCTGTACGATTTAAGGCGATCACAGATCAGCATAAAGAGATTATCAGACCCCATAATTTCCTGCTTCTTTTTGTGCGAGCAGTTAGCGAGGAATAAGCAAAGCAATTCCAGAGACTTTATACGGACTTCTTCATTCTTTGATCCAATGAGAGTGAAGATCACTCGTACCCCTTGCTTTTGATCTAATGCCGATACCATGGGTGTCGGGTGGTTTTTGAGAAGCGTTGCGAGGGTATCTATGACGTCGAGCAGGTTTTCAGAATGAGTACACGATGATAAATAATTTAATAGACCTTGTATCTCATCGAGAGGGGTTCCGCTAGCGCGGTTGATTAGTTCTCGAGTGAACATTAGGATATGACTTCTGATGGCCTTCAGCTCATCATGCTTTGGTCTGAGCTTGTAATCACGAGCTTTGTGGCTAATACCGTTCTCCTCACCAATCCAATAGTAATATTTCAAGGCATGAAGCGATTGCAACACGGTAGAGACTCTCCTAATTTCACCGAACAGTACATCAGCGACAGCTGAAGGAGAGGTCTCATGGAGTGCAGACTTGATTTGATCCTCAGTAGAACTTGGACTTGCCGCATAATTTAGATTGGACATTGTAGCTGAGGCGCTGGACGTCGGATTGTGAGCAATAAATGGGCTGGACGGTCCTGAGTTGCTCACTGTATACTTATTGGAATTTTGCCTAGTCCCATAGAGAAATTCGTTCGCGAGATAGCTATATAGTTTGATTTGGAGCTTGGTTTGAGCATAAACCCAAAGAGTGGGATTGAATAGTATGTTATCCATGAGGTGCTTGAGGAGCATTGAATCTCCAGCCGTCGAAGAAGTAGTTAATAAGGTTTTCGCAAGGTTTAGGAAAATATCTAGAAGTCTTTCACTCAATAGTGATCTCGCATCGTTTGTTAACGCGCATGAGACTATAACAAAACCATTGCTCTGTACGATTTCATTAGCGAACCAGTGCGGCGAACTTTCAAGTAAATCACAAAGGAAGCCTATCAAAGATGCGCAGGCTTCCGGGTCCTTTTTAGTGGCGAACACATCTAAGAGAGGGAGGAGAGATCTTGAACATCCCAGGGATTGAAGAGTAGAGCAGATAGGCTGTGTGATGATTGATTTGGTTTGACCCAAAAGAGCAGCGTGTGGAGCTGATACGAAGTAGTTTTGAGCTGAGATCGATGTTGAGGACCTGAATGGAGCCAGCTGAATACAAAGTGTTCCACTATCCACTGCCACAGGGGCGAATAGACAAAATAGAGTCGAGGCTAGCTTTTCCTCATATAAAGCCTTGGATATTTGGGGCGGAAGATTGACATGGCTTTCATTACTATACTTGAATTGACCCGTATAAGATGGTCCGAGCCTATGGATTGCACAAATTTGAGCTGGACTCAAACCTTCGTTGAACAAATATAAGGCCGACATCTGCCCGCAAAAGCAGTTCAAATCACCTAATCTATCTGTGCTATTGATTGATCCAGATCCTCCGATGTAACATTTGTCGAATATCTCAGTTGTTTGCACTTGCCAGGGCATCTCGATGTTTGCTGACAGTTGTCCATTTACATATACTTTAATCTCTGATGCCCTCCATTTGTTGTGATAAGTTATCGCACAGTGAATCCACTTATAAGACGGAAACTCGTATGCAACGCAATGCTGCACTCCTTTGCCCTTGACACGAATTGAGGTGAGAACCAAACAATTGCCGGTAAAATGAGCCGAGTATCCAAGACCACTCTTTCCTGTCTTGAAATTGAATAGATAGGGTTGCGCACAAGCTTTTGGTTCAAGGAAGAACCATGTACTGAATGACCAGCCAACTTGAATAGGCCATTTCTGGAATGGAGGAAGTGACATCATGGAACCTTTCGTTCCAGGGAATGCAAAAAAAGCGGCAGGTCGGTTTCTTTGTTTTAAGTTCGCTTGCTGGATGAAGCCTAATAGTGAATGGTCGTGTTCGCTGGACTTCAGTATTGATTTTAGCTCTTCAACATCACAAGAATGCGCTATGAGCAGATTGATCCATTCGCGTAGAAAGTGCCGGGTCAAACTTGTGCTCGAGGCTGTGGAGTGTTCATCATCGTCTGGTCTTGTGATTTGAGTGGAAGTTGAATCGGATATCAACTGTTTGATACACGGAATTATGAGACCTCTCGCGGATTCTAGGTGGAACACAGACTTTTTTACGATTGCTATTAGTACGCTTAGCACTTCCGACACAACTTTAGTTGGTAGACGATGTAAGTAGTTGACAAAGAGACTATTCAATACCTCTTGGCTCCTTATATTTGACATGTCTTCAGTTACCAATATTTGCAATATAGAATCGGTAGATCGACCTCGTGCACTAAGCTGAATAGATAACGGATCCTGACCAAGTTTGTAACATATGGATTGCAGTCTATCTAGATCAGTTTCTTTCGTTGATTGCTTAGGATTGCATTCATTGCGACTAGTCTGGTTGTCTTCGACAGGAGAGATGCTTGCGCCGGAACGGTCCTTTGATCCTTCACTAGATTGCTCGATGTGTTGGTCGGCTCCGCCCACAGTATCCTCTTTAATCTCAACATCTTGAGCCGATGTTGTTGGTCCTAATTCATTCGTAGACTCAGGTGAATCATCAAGGCTTTCCTCGGAGCTTTTGACAGGCTCAGCAGTATGATCGGACGCCATCATATGCTGCTACTCTAGAGAGGCTTAATGATGGCGTAAATCGTTAATGGGTTCAGATATTGCTTCTTCCGATTATACATAGATAAAGACTCAGAAAATAGATGCAACGCTATGCAATATACCGGGTTGTTCTGACCTTCGGCTGTGAATATAACAACATCATTTCGCCCGAGTGATATTGTTTTTCAACAGGTAATCTCCTACCTGGAGCTAGCCTGTCTCCGATAAAATGTAACTAATAATAGGTTTATAATTCATTCTAAATTGCCTGGTTTTTTCATTAATGACAGCGTAAAAATAATATAAGAAGAAAGTTTACACATTTTGAGTTGCCGTGCGCGTCTCTCGTTTTCATTTCGAGCAGAGGAACGGCAGTCATTTTGTATATTGGATCTACTCGCGAAAAAAATAAATATCTGTGACCTAATACTAATATTTGACGGTAGCTTACTTAGTCTTGCCAGTCAGTTTTGGACTAGACTCTCTGGAGATATTTTTCTAGAGAATTATGTACCTCACCACTAAAATAAATACGTCCAGTGCTTAAATCGGCCTGTCTCCCAGCAGAAAACACATGGAATTCTTTGGACAAGCCGTAAGAGTTAACCTGTAATCGTCGTTCGCTCTATAGCTCGGGTGACAAGATGGACGGCTGGTTCCATCTTGTCACCCGAGACAGCGAGGAAACAGAAAACCCATCGCCTATGGTTTAGTTGGTTCGGCGGTTATGGACAGAATACGTCCACAACAACAAACGAGTTAAGAGATGGCTAGCTCAATCCCTCATGGTGAATGACCGCCATATCGGAGTGTTGCAAACATTTGCTTTGAATCAATACGATAGGAGAGACCGCTCAAGGGGGAGAGGCTGATACGATAACATGTCCCTCCTTAGACGGAAGCTCGAGAAGCCTCAGACAAAGGGTGCTGTTCACTATTAAGCTCTTGCTAAAGTGTTGGGTATCGCGGCGAGGAAACAAGGTGTTTATTTCGGTCGCTGGTATTTCTGCTGGATCATAGAATTGATGATATATGTTGAACGAATGCCGGTATGCTGGGCTCGCCCATCTAGGACCCAGCCTCACCCAGTTCTAGCTCGTTTGTTCTCCTCTCTAACTCATGTGTAGCTTAGCACCCCTATACATACTATGATAACTGTCGGCTGCAGGTTGCTGCAACGGCCGTTGGTAATCTGAGACTGTCTATTCACAGAGAAGTCCGATACCGGACAACTAGTTTAACCGCAAGCAATAGAACTAGATTTGCAATCAACCAAGACATTGCGAGGGCTACAAAGGCTCCCAGGAGATCACCTTCACTCAGCTGTAGATGATGAAGTTGGAACGGTACAACATCTCTACATGACTTGATTTCTATACCATATGTGTTGAAAAGAGAAATTTGCTTGGCGAACAGTTGGAATATGTCCTTGTTCGTATCATTTGAGTCCATATCGGACCCATCTACACTAGATCTCTCTCGAGCTATCGAGCTGGCCCAGAACTTGGTAAAGGACTTAAGTTTATCTGGAACACCAAGAAGCTCTACGTCGCTGCCAGTAATTTCGCTTTGGTTGCAGGCGCATACTTCAAAACCCCACCTAGCCACCGTCATTATGTTCACAACGTGCTTCTGGATTGATATCCAGGTGAGTGGAACGACAAACTTATACATATTTTTTGTTCGAGCTATGAAACCGCTTAATAAACCTAAAGCCATTAGAAATGCTTGTGGTATGAACAAGGCCGTGAAGATATTGTCAAAGTATATTGTGCCAAAGATCAGACCTAATGTTTGCCCGACCACCACACCCAAGATGAGTGCAAGCATTGCTAGCAGGACTCGATATTCACCCGACATTACTTGGCCAATGTTATCTAGCTGGCTCGTAACTTGGAAGCTGATGAGACCACAAACGGCGGGTAAAATGACTGATGGCGGGATCTCGACGAGTGAACGCGCAACGATGTGGCAAGTAAGCGAGTACCAGCCGTTGTGGTGTTCCTTTAGCGAGTTTGGCATTTCAAGCACGGACGTCAGGGTAGCGATTGCAACATTAGTTGAAATAAGAGCATATGTCATAATGAAAAGAAGACCAATATTTTCCATCGTTAACGATAGCTCTTCCTCCGCTAGTTTGTCTACACCACCAGTTGTAGTGACCAAATCGTATAGATTGTAGTATGGCGAGTACTTTGGACAGGCATTAGCTCGGCCAGGCTCAGAGCCCATTATGAATGCCATCCCAAATGGCAACAAGAAGTGGAAGAGGGTACGAGCGATTAGTTGTTTAGGATCTCTAATCATTGAGTACCAGCACCTCTGCCACAGGATGCCAGTCTTGAGCCAGAAGTTATCCTGGTTCATTGCAGAACTTTTGGCGAGACGCTGGTCGATATGGAGAGATTTCTTCCGGTCGACCTCTTCACTCGTCTTGTGGTCGTGGAGTTCGATCTCTGACCTTGAACTTATAATGAAGATCCCCTTCGATGCTTTCATTTTCGTGAATAACGTGGACGACTTGAGCTCCTCTTGAAATTGCACTCGAACTTGGCGCTGTAAAGCGACGATCGGCTCTTGTCCGTGTTCACCTGAGGCAATTTCAATCAGGAACAAAGCCGGATTGTAGTCCTTTTCGGGCAGTTTTAGTAGTGTATGTTTCTCCAAAAACTCGACGCACCTTCCTGGGGATCCATCGTAGATGACAGTGCCCCCATGGGCTAGCACGTAAATCTTGTCAAACTCGGCAAACACTTCCTGCTCGGGCTGGTGTATTGAAAGCACAATAGCGATCGGTTCTGTCGCCTTGCAGACCGATCCTCTGGTCAAATCTTTGAGAACCGATAGGGTCTTGTTGCAAGTGTACGAGTCAAGGCCAGAGGTGGGCTCGTCTAAGATCAGTATGTCAGGTGTAGAGAGCAGCTCTTGCGCGATGGCCAACCTCTTCAACTGGCCCCCAGATATCGCCCTTGTTGGAGTGTCAAGACTTCCGTCGAGACCAAGTAAGCTGCTGACTCTCTCAGCGTTGCCAGAATGGTTGTAATTCTTCTGTACATTTTTCAAACGAGAGGCAAACACAAGGTTCTCTCTTACGCTCAGGTATTCAGGTATGCGGTCGTGTTGCGGAATAGATCTGATCTTGAGAGGCCGATTTGCATTCTCAACCAGCAGTTGACCCGAGTAGTCTTGCTCGCACCTTCGGCCTAGCAAGTTCAGCAGTGACGTCTTGCCGGCTCCACTGGGCCCAATAATGGCAGTAAGCTCGCCCGATTTGAACGACCCATTGATCTGGTTCAAAATGGTTCTTTGTTGCTCGACTGAAAACGTTGCGCTATTTTCTCCCTCTTCGCAACCACTCTTTCGCTTATCATGCCTGAGAGTACTGTTCAATAAGCGACTTACACAGTTGGCCTGATAATCCGAGTTGGCTCTCTCTCTCACCTGATAGTTCACATCAGACCAAAACACGCGAAAGTCTTGCTTTGCTGATTGTGTAGTGCCCTCTGATTGTTCCATGTTCAACTCAGCACAGCAAGCACACTATTGGAGATTGAAATATTACAGCTGCAACTAACTCTCGACTCGAAGCGACTACGCAAGATCTCATGAATACTAGGATGCTTCCGCTGAGCTACGGGCCATCCGAGGACAAGGGTGTCATAAGTAGTGATCTAGAAGCGATGGTATCGATGAGAAACTCGCAAGCCTTGCTTTCAGGAAGACTAATGAAACGGATGCTTTACAAGCAAGAGGTAAGACTTATCAGGATTGCAACAATTTCTTTTGCTGCTGCTGCTGCTGCTCTAATCTCTGCTCTCTGCACCTATGCGTGGGTGTTGTGCCCTGTCGGTACACGGACCTACGCCCCTCCGTAGCCGCTCGGGCCCGCCTATGCGGTACAACCCGCGGGGTATAAATAAAGACGCCGCCTCCTCGGAGGAACACACTTCGGTGCCACGATCACTAGTAGTTATAGTAGTTTATCCACTTTCCTCCGCACAACATTTGGTAGCAGAGGGAGGTTCTAAGAAACCTCCCCTAAAAAGAACAGGAAATGGCTGAAGAGCTATCGAGGTCGCCATTGGCCGACCCTCTCTCAAGTCTAAAAAATTCACTCTACTTGAGTCTGGGTTTGGCCAATCTACCCGAGTTCAGAGGGACCCCGAATGAGGACATTGAAAAGTTCTTCCAAGAGTTCGGCAGAGCAACGACGCCACTGACCAGCGAACAGAAGTGTGTCGCCCTCAAAAAGTCACTGGTGGGCGATGCGGCTCTCTTTTTGAAAAAATACCTGAAATCTCCAGTGTCACAGGGTGACTGGAAATGCGTGAAATCAGAACTACGTAAGAGATTCTCACGTATTGAGCCCAGTCTGCTCTACCGTACCGAGCTGAAGAAAATGATCTTCGACCCGGTAGAAAGCACCTTATTGGGTCACGTCGACAAATACGCTAAGTTATACAGAAAAATACATTCAGAGGCTAAGGATAATGAATTGATTCAAGACATTAGCCTCAACCTGGGTAAGAGTATCGTCTTGAAGCTGAATCAATTGTCCGCCGACTGGAAGTCTCTCCAAGATTTTGAGAGCTTCAGGTCATTGATATCACGATTAGAAAGAGACATAATCACCCTCGAATCTGATGTGTCAGGCCAAGCGGCCCAGGAACTCACCTCGGCAGTGAACAAATTGGTCACGGTTGCATTACAACCGCCGATCAAAGAGATATAAGACATCCTGGGAGAGTTGAAGACAAGAACCCAACAGGCAACCAACAATGAGAACGTAGCTGCTGTTAAACACTCAAACTACCCCAATAGAAACAATTATAACACGAACAAACGTCGAGAACGTGAGTGGGAAGAGAGAGATAAGTCTAATCAGAAAACTGAAGAGAGACGTGATGTGGGCCCAGTTTCGAGAAGAGCAAGAGAGCTTAAGAAAGCCTATGAAGATAAGTTCGGCCCAGTTTATGGTCCCTGTTTCTATTGCGGTGGTCAGCATTTTCGTCGGCATTGTCCACTAGACATGCCGGATTTAAAAGATTGAGGGGACCGCCAGTCAGCGACAGTGGCGTATTCCTCAGTAATTTAGGCTGTCGCGAGAAGTCTTCGGGGCTAATCATAGCTACAGTAATGATTGATAACATAAGCGCAGAGGTTGTGATAGATACGGGAGCGTCTGCTTCGTTCTTGCCTAGCGAAGGTGTAGTTGTGAGACAGACAGAGCCTGCATTGATTCAGACCGAAACTGACACCCGAATAGCTGATAACGGACGGCTTGATTGCACCCATGTTGCGTATTATGATGTACAAGTCTGGGCAGGACATTTGCGTAAGTGCCATACAAAGTTCTATATCATTAACAAATCCAATCACATATTAGGCTATGACGCATTGTTCGGCACGGACATCATTAAGAACTTGAATATGGATATCTGGGTGCGGAAAGATGTCTTAGTATCATCGATCGAAAATAACATAATAGGGCAAGAAGACACGATTGATAAGTACGCGAGACATCTGGGAATGATATCCCGGCCCAGGGAATCTGCATCATCGAACGTGGCACTTAACGCCATCCTAGAAAAGTATCAGGATGTGTTTAGTGAAATCGCCAGCGGAGTAATGAAGACTCGAGCTATGGAAATCCTGCTGGATTCACCCGAGATGCCCAAAGCAAAATTGAGGCGGCATTCGGTTGACGATATCTCTGAAATCGATAGACAGGTGAAATCCATGTTGGAACGGAAGATTATAGAGCCTTCCATATCATCGTATTCTTCCACATGTCACCTCGTCCCGAAAAAGAATGGCCAAAAGCGGTTAGTGATTAATTTCATCCCGTTGAACCGGATAGCGGTCAAAGACCACTTCCCACTTCCTCAAATTACAGACTTGTTGGCCCACCTCGCCAGTGCTAAATACTTCTGTGCAATGGATTGCACGGAGGGGTTCTGGCAAATACCGGTTGCCAAACAAGACAGATCGAAAACAGCATTCATCACACCACAAGGTTTATTCCAGTTCAGAAGATGCCCTTTCGGCTTTACCAACTCCCCCGCAGTGTTTCAACGGGCAATGAACGATGTATTCCAGGACGGCTTGTACAAACGTTGCGTAATTTATATAGATGACATCTTGGTCTTTGGCACGACCGAAACCGAAACGCTATCGAACCTAGAATGGGTCCTAGGTAGATGTAAACAGGCTAATATTAAGTTGAAGCTGTCAAAATGTCAGTTCCTGACGACCAAGGTGAAATTCCTGGGATACGAAGTCAGCCAGGGCGGCATAATGCCGCTGAAAGATAAATGCAGCCCATGGGATAAAATGCGGCCCCAGAATATGAAAGAAGCGCAGGGTTTTCTAGGATATATAAACTATTATTCAAGATTCATCGAGGATTTCTCAGAAAAAACACACCTTATCCGGCGAGCCATACAAACTCGACCTTTCCACTGGACAGAACAGTGCGAACAGACAAAGAAAGCGTTGCTTGAGGAACTAGAAGCATCGGAACCTCAAATAATCCCCTCGGCAGAGAGCCCAAAGGTGATAGAGCTCGCGGTGCTCGATTATTCTATCGAGGCGATGTGTATGACGGAAGATAATGAGTTGATCATGCGAACAAGCGCCTCGCTATCCTCATCTCAGTACAACTACTCCAGGCTTGAGAAAGAGTTGCTAGCGCTCGCTCGAGCTTACGACAAATTCGGCCCTTTTCTTAAAGGTAACGTAATCGTTAAAACATCCTGTATATTACTCCAACAGACCCTCAAGTTGAAGAACAAACCAGAGAGGGTGGCCCGACTTCTTCTTCAGCTACCACCCGATGCGATGTTCAACGTGGAGACAATCGACAACGTCTCAAGCGTGATACAACGGATGACAGAACCCCCTGAAGAGGTGTTCTACACGGATGGAGCAACCAAATCCGAACCTGATAAGACGATGACGGCATCATGGGCCGTTGTCGCAGTTAATAGGCCAGAGTTGAACACCACGGGCATACTGAAGGATAGTACGAACCAGAAAGCCGAAATTGAAGGGGTCATTCAGGCAATTAGTATTGCGAAAAGGAACGGGCTCAGAAATATCGTCGTGGTTACTGACAGCAAATACGTAGCCAACGCTTACCATAAATGGATCGATCGTTGGGAGAACAATGGCTGGTTAGACAACCGAAACCGGCCAGTCAAGAACGAAGAGGCGTTCAAGCGACTGAGAGACATCAGAAACGGTCTAGATTTGAACATTACGCACGTCAAAGGACACCAAGGCGACAAATTCAATGAACTGGCTGACAGAATGGCGAGAGAACGGCTATTATCTTGCTCGAATAAGTGTGCAGCCATCTACTCTCCGCCAGAACTTCAGCAAGAGACAGACGAGGAGCTGAGAATGTTGAAAGAAAAACTCAAGGCGGGAGAGTTAGTTAAAAACTTCAGTTTAAAGAATGAGATGGTATGGGCTGTCCACCAAGACCGCGAACGGTTGCTGGTTCCAAAGAGCCAAAGACAACTTCTCTTGCGTCTAGCCCATAGCGATCCAATATACGGGGCGCACTATGGAGTTAAGAAGACAAGGAAAAAGCTTGACCATTATCACTGGCCAGGAATCGGCACCGATGTGGCAAGCTTTGTGAGCACTTGCGACACATGTCAGAGAAATAAGAGCCCCAAACAGAAAGCGTACGGCAAGCTCATGCCAATTAAAACCTCGAACCTGTTCAACAGAATCCATATGGACATAATTGGCCCCATGACACCATCAGAGAATGGAAACAAGTATATCATCACTGGCATAGATGCATTCTCACGATTCGGCTTTGCAAGGGCATGCAAGATGCCCACAGCTGATGACATCATTGCAGTATTAAGTGATGAAGTCATCTATAGACACGGCCCACCTGAAAATTTGGTAACAGATAATGGAACACAGTTCACCGCGCTAAGGTTTAAGGCATTTCTGGCTGGTCTCGGAATAAAACATGCCACAACTTGCGAGTATCATCCTCAAGCGAATGGGATGGATGAAAGGTACAATGGGACGCTTGTCAAAATCATAAAGAATTGTGTCGGAACCAACAAGAGAACTTGGGACAAAGTTCTCGCGACATCGGTGCTCGCATATAACCTCACATCGAATGATAGCACTCAAGCGAGTCCCTACACAGTGGTATATGGTCGCTGGCCAAGATCTCCGCTGAATCCTGTCGAATTAGAAACTGAAGTTGAAGTTCTCGACCACGATAATGTCCGAACAAGTGCCCTCGCCCACACCCAAGAGGCACAAGACCGAATGACCCACCAATACGATAAGAATAAGCAGGATGTTTCGTTCTCGCCGCTCGACCTAGTCATGGTAAAAGCACTTAGCCTGGGACGAACAGAATCTAGAAAGTTCTCAGCCAAATGGACAGGTCCTCACAGTGTGTTGCGCCTGTTGGAACACGGCGGTAAACCAAGAGCTTTAGAGATTTTGGACAAAGACCGGCTCAAGGTCAGACGTGTACCGTTTGGCTCGGTGAAGAAATACAATCCGCCAACGTCTTCGGATGGGGCTATGCTACCCGGAGACATAATAATGACCAACTTAGAGAGCTTCCAACCTTCTCTCCAAAACAGGTCTTCCGATGAGGGATTGCAGCTGCTATCAGACTCAAACAGAGAGCAAACGAACGGGTTGCTCGAGACTGATAGCGGAGGACACAAGGGCGTCAACCCCTTGGCCCTCGCATCCTCGGAAAACAGTCACGGGGGCGTCAATCCCCCGGACTCCAGGAACGCTTGCCATAGTCACGAGGGCGTCAACCCCTCGGGCTGGGAGATCACCTACGATAGTCACGGGGGCGTCAATCCCCCGGACTTAGGGATTACAGAAATAAGTCATGGGGACGTCAATTCCCCAGACTTAGAAACCACAAAGATCAGTCATGGGGTAGTCAATCCCCCAGACATAAGGATCGCTAAAATTAGTCACGGGGGCGTCAATCCCCCGGACTCAGGAACTGTCGACGATTGTCACAGGGGCGTCAATCCCCTGGACACAGAAATTGTCGACGAAAGGAACGACTGTCTCCAGCAGCAACGCGGAGAAACAATGGAAGAACCACGTGGCCCGCCGCACGCAGAAAAAACGATACAGCCTCCCAAAGACACGCATTGTAGTGTGGGAGCTAATCTCGAAAATAACAATAATTGTCATTCCTTCAATCTTTCCACAGGTATCTTCGACCAATCAGGGTCAAGCCCACAGGCCCCAACGCCAAGTACGCTGACTTGTCATAGTCCTTCGTCGAACCAGGATGTCACAGAACACCCAACGGAGCTTCTCACAGAACGGCAGTCAAGGGAGTGACTCGAGCCGACCTGGATCTCAGGGTAGCAGCAGGACATACGTCCCATTAGGGCACAATGATGAATATTCACCGCGAACTCAAGCCTGGAGGGACACACCACCATCTTCCCAGCAGTATTCATCTTGGACTCGAGACCAAAGAAACAGCTATCGCGAGGAAGTCGCCAGGAACGCGACCAGAAGTATGGCTAGCGAATTGGAGGTCCGAAGAGATGGCGAAAATTGGTGGCGAAACCAGTACGACACCTTGCTAAGGGACACGGCCAGAAACCAAGGAAATTCCACAGCAGAACCAATCCACTCAGGACGGCCAGTGAGGGTCGCTGCGATTCGGACCAATTACAGGCTTGGTAGCCAGGGATCAACCGATAACTCGCAACGGTCAAATGGAAGCTACGAGGATTCACCAGGCTCAAGTGATTCTAGTTCTCCCTGAGAGAAACTACGAATAATCTGAAAAAAACCGTGGGATGTTGTGCCCTGTCGGTACACGGACCTACGCCCCTCCGTAGCCGCTCGGGCCCGCCTATGCGGTACAACCCGCGGGGTATAAATAAAGACGCCGCCTCCTCGGAGGAACACACTTCGGTGCCACGATCACTAGTAGTTATAGTAGTTTATCCACTTTCCTCCGCACAACAGTGGGGAGACCAAGGTCCGTGAAAGCCTCGTTGGCATGGAGCTCGATCGCCCGATTGATGATAAGATTACAATTCAGGTGCATCTAGCACCAGAGAAGTCTTTTGCGCCCGATATACAATAATATGA